>ENA-ORCN01000210-ORCN01000210.1-human-gut-metagenome-genome-assembly--contig:-NODE-210-length-50866-cov-15.228258_pt1 | contig 50866 bp, 38 predicted proteins | sample MGYA00242984_ERZ507984 | MGnify/ENA primary metagenome ERZ507984 (study PRJEB26167, sample SAMN06115395) | human gut metagenome | host: Homo sapiens | place: China:Hubei | collected 2016-05-19... | reverse complement strand
ACAGTTCGGTCCCTATCTGTTGCGGGCGTAAGAGATTTGAAGGGAGCTGTCCTTAGTACGAGAGGACCGGGATGGACTGACCGCTGGTGCACCAGTTGTTCTGCCAAGAGCATAGCTGGGTAGCTACGTCGGGACGAGATAAACGCTGAAGGCATCTAAGCGTGAAACTCCCCCTAAGATAAGATCTCTCATCCTTTATGGAGTAAGGCTCGTCGTAGACTATGACGTTGATAGGTCAGAGGTGGAAGCGCCGTAAGGTGTGTAGCTGACTGATACTAATAAGCCGAGGGCTTGACCTACAATTGGTAGTTAGCAGGCTCTGTAAAGTGCTTTCCGATTTGCAGAACTTCCATGGTGTTCGGTTTTCAGGGTGTAATCCATTATCCGCCTTTAGCTCAGTTGGTAGAGCAACTGACTCTTAATCAGTGGGTCCCGGGTTCGAGTCCCTGAAGGCGGACCATGTATATAAGCGGTTTCCGCTTTATATAGAGCATACTGGCCCGTTGGTCAAGTGGTTAAGACAGAGGCCTCTCACGCCTTTAACATCGGTTCGAATCCGGTACGGGTCACCACCTTTTAAAAGCGCGGTATGCTGATTCAGTTGTTACCGACCGAAAGGTCGTTAACATATATATAGTTGGTGCTGATTGGTGTGAGGGTCCACCTGTTCCCATACCGAACACAGAAGTTAAGCTCACATGCGCCGAAGATACTTGTCGGGTGACTGACCGGGAAAATAGGTAGTGCCAACACAAAAGAAACCTGATCTCGATCAGGTTTCTTTTTTAGTCGGTGTTGATTGGCGCGAGGGTCCACCTGTTCCCATACCGAACACAGAAGTTAAGCTCGTGATCGCCGAAAATACTTGCCGGGCGACTGGCCGGGAAAATAGGGAATGCCGACATGAAAAGACTGGTATAGCTGAGGCTATACCAGTCTTTTTGCTCGATCACAACTGTCGCAGATGCACGAACCGGCAGGCCCGAAGTATGGGCCTGCCGGTTTTCAATACTTGGGATACTGAGCAGGATCAGCGCAGGCAGGAAAGCTCCTTCGCGCCGGACATGAGAAGGCCAAGATCACTGCTGCACATATTGAGCGTCATGCCCTGGCTCAGCCACGGCTGCAGCGGTGCTGCTGCACCGAAATGTGCGCCGGAAACCTTGCCGTGCCGCGCAGCGGCGTCGATGACCTGCCGGAAGGCAGCCTGCATGGTGGGATGGGCGTACTGGCCCAGAATGCCGAAATCCTGTGACATATCGTTTGGGCCGATCATCGCGCCGTCAATGCCGTTGACAGCCATGATGGCGTCAATGTTGGATACGCCGAGCTGGGATTCGATCTGGCAGAGCAGAACGGTATCGCGGTTAGCGCTTTGCATATAGGCGGCGCTGTCCTGCTTCAGAAAATCCGTATGCGGCCGGGAGAGGGAAACACCGCGGTGCCCCATGGGCGCGTATTTGGCATAATCGACGAGCTGACGCGCCTGCTCCGCCGTTTCTGTGTTCGGCAGCAGCAATCCCGCCGCGCCAAGCTCCATGCAATGGAGCACGTGCTCGCGCCGCAGCTCCGGGATACGCACCATGCCGGGCAGCTCGATCGCCCGTGCAACGCAGATCATGTCGGCAACCTCGCGCGTCGCAAATGAGCCGTGCTCACAGTCGATGATGAAGAAATCAAAGCCGCAGGCTTTCAGAATCTTCGGCAGATCGGCGCTTGCGAAGGTCGTGACCATTGTGCCGAGCAGATGTTCGCCGCTTTGGATCCGGGTTTTCCATTCATGCAATTTCATGTTTGTGCTCCTTTTCATACAATGCTTGCAGAGATTCCATATGCAGGCGTGCAGGATGCAAGCGCATCATGTCCAGAACCTGCTCACGGGTGGGGATCGCCATGCCGATGGCACCGCGCTTGGTGCATACCAGCGTCCCGGCGCAGTTGCAGAAGGAGATGGCGTCCTCCATCCGCATATTTTCCTCGATGCAGCAGGCAAGTGCAGCCGCGAATGTATCCCCCGCACCGGTGGGGTCGACAACGGGCACGTCGATGCCCTCTGCGCTCAGAACCTGCCCGTCGAAGCTGAACAGCGCGCCGTCCTTGTCCCGCGTCAGAACGACGAGGCGGGGGCCTGCTGCGTGCAGTGCGCGCAGCACGTCACTGATCGCGGTGCAGCCGGTGATGATCCGCGCTTCTTCGAGCGTCGGCTCGATCACGTCAGCCATGGAAAGCATCTGCATCATCCGCTGGCGCATCTGCGCATCATTGCGCAGCTCCTTGCGCAGATTGGGATCAAAGGAAAACAGAACATGGTTCTGCTTTGCCAGCTCGACTGCGCGGAAGCAGCTCTGACGCATACTGTCGTTCAGCTCAAGCAGCATTCCCGGCAGGTGCAGGATCGACGCGTCGGCAAAGACTGCCTCCGTCAGCTCCTCGGGGCGCAGCTGGCTGCCGACGGAGCCGTCGCGGTAATAGGTATAATTCCGGCCGGAGGGGAGGTATTCGAGAAACGCAAGCCCCAGCTGACCGGAATCGGACCGGACGACGGCGTCTGTCCGGACGCCCCGCGAGGCGATGGACGACAGGGCAAGCTGGCTGAACGGGTCGGAGCCGACCTTCCCGATAAAGCTGCAGTCCAGCCCGAAGCCTGCGGCGGCGCAGGCGTAAATACCGGACGAGCCGCTGACGGTTTTCAGGACCGTGCCGGGCTGGGACAGCCGCATATCGGAGTCACAGGGAACAAAGTCCAGCAGCAGCTCACCCAGAACGAGCACGCGTCCGCTGCCGGAAGCATCAGGAAACAGGTCTTTGATTCTCATCATGTCGGTTACTCCAATATTAGTAGTATTAAAACAAGCGCGGGTTACGCGCACAATAAACGTGTTAACGGGTCGTTTCTTCGAAAAACGATGAAAAACGGAAAGAAGAAATTGACAAGTCTGCAGGGAAATGATAAAATATTAGTAATAACAAAAGCTGCGGGAGAAACGAAAATGGCGGAGAAAAAACAGAGAAAACCGACGTCTACAGACGTCGCGGAGCTTGCGGGCGTATCGCAGACCAGCGTTTCGCTCGTTCTGAGCGGAAGCAGCCGGGCAACGTTTTCCGAGCAGACCAGAGCGCGCGTCTTTGAGGCGGCCCGGCAGCTCGGCTATCAGCCGCCTGCGCACCGCACCAGAAAGAAAAACGGCAATGACCGGCGGCTCATTCTGGTCCTGACGCCCACGCTGGCGAACCAGTATTATTCCGAGCTGATCCAGACGCTGGAGGATTATGCGGGCAGTCAGGAGTTCCGCGTGCTGGTCTGCAACACGTTCCGCAAGCGGGAGCTGGAAAAATACTATCTGGAGCAGTTTTCCGATAACCGCATCAGCGGCATTGTTTATACTTTCCTGCCCAGCTTCCCGGACGAGGTGGTGCGGCTGTCGGCGCGTATTCCGCTCGTGCTGATCGGCGAGAAGCGCGAGGAGCTGCCGATCTGCTCCATCGAGCTGAGCAACCAGCGCGCAGGCGCGATGCTGGCCGACCATCTGTACAGCCTCGGACACCGGCACGCGGCGTTCATCTCCACGCCGATGGACCAGACGACGCTGGCACGCAAGCAGCGGCTGGATGGCCTCCGTCAGCGCTTTCATGAGCGAGGAAGACAGGACGGCGTCGAAACCTCGGTCGAGGCGCTTGTCGCGCCGGACAGCCGGGAGGAGGACGGTGTAGGCGGCAGCGTGCCGTTTGAGTACGCGACGGGCGCACGGCTGGCACGGGAGCTGCTGGCGCGGGAGCACCGCGCGACAGCGCTTGTCGGGGCGAACGATATGATCGCCATCGGCGTGATCTCCGTGCTGCGCGAAAAGGGGCTGCGCGTGCCGGAGGACTATTCCGTCTGCGGCTTTGACAATATCTTTACCTCATCCATTATCACGCCGCCGCTGACCAGCATCGATCACCGGCTCTGGGCGCGCTGCCGTTCGGCGGTCGATCAGATCGTCAAGCAGAACGATCAGGGACACGGCGCGGACAAGAGCGCGGTCATGGCGGATAAGATCGAGTACGCGCCGCAGCTCATGATCCGGAAATCGACCGGCCCTGCGCGCACATCAGACTGAGCCTGTGCCTCCCCTCTGCATTGCAGAGGGGAGTTTTTTCGGGCTTCAGTCCGTAATTTCCAGAACAAGATGCTCGATGGCGGTGTGCCGGTGCATATAGATCACGTTGAGACGGCCCTGTGCGTCGCGGCACATGGCAGGCTGGCACTTGTTGCCAGGGGCGGGCGCAAGCGTGATGAGGTTCTGCCAGGTCAGGCCCTCGTCTTTGGAATATGCCAGCGTCAGCGGGCTGCGCTCGTGCCAGTCGGTCTCCGGCGTGTCGTTATAGGCCATCAGGATGGTTTCTTTGTCCCAGCTGATGACGTCCAGCTTGGATTCGTTGTTCAGAATGCCGCAGGGCTTCGGCTGGCTCCAGGTCAGGCCGCCGTCGAGGCTTTCCGCGCGGTAGGACGGCAGCGAACGGTTGCCCGCCGTGCCCCATCCGGCGGTGCCGGGGCAGGTACGGGTGAACAGCAGCAGCCGTCCGTCCGGGCGCAGGCAGATCGCGGGCTCGCGGATGCGGTTGCCGTCGTCCGCGGTGAGCAGCGCGCCCTTTTCCCAGCTTTCGCCGTCGTCATGGGAGCGGTAGATCTGCACGGCGCCGAAATAATACTCCGGCAGCTCGGTGCTGGTGGAGGCGAAGACGATCGTGCCGTCCGGCAGCAGAACGCTGTCGTTGGACGCGTGGCCGGACTGGATCCCCGCCGGGACAGCCGGGAGCCACGTGCGGCCGTTGTCCTGCGTCTTGCGCATCCAGAGCTCGTCGCGGCCGTTGCACCAGGTCGTAAAGTTGACCTCGGTGTCCAGAAATTTTGCGAACAGCAGGATGATCTCGCCCTTGCGGTTTTTCAAAAAAATGGGGTCGTGGCAGCAATAGCGGATGTCGCAGCCGACGGCGTCGGGATTGCTCCAGCTTTTTGCGCCCGGCTCGAGTCGGGAGACCCAGTCCTTGGCGTCACGGCCCATGGGGTCTCCGTTCCACTGCAGAAAGCCGCCGTTCCAGACGGCAAGCAGCGTGCCGTCCGGCGCCATGGTCAGGCTCGGCATATGATAGCACTGCCGTTCGTCAAACCATTCCACGACCCAGTTCCGTTCGATAATAGCTGCATTCATGCGGATTCCTCCTCTTGCAATGTCAGGCACAGCAGCGCCGCGTCCATCGGCGCGAGCCGCAGATCAAAGGTGAAGCGTCCGTCCGGCCCCTCTGTGTAAGGGAGCGCGCGGCGTTCGTTTTGGCCCGTGAGCACCCATGCCCCGGAAAAGCGGAGCGCGCCCATCGCCAGCGTCACGGACGAAGCCTCGTCCATGCTGCCGCTGACCAGATACAGATACAGATCCCTGCCGTCACAGGTGCAGTACGGCTGCAGATACGCCTGCCCGGCGACCATCGGCGCGTCAAGGCGCGATGCAAGCATATCCTGCAGCAGCTCGCGCCGCAGTGCGTTCAGCTGCATGGGCGGCATGTCGCCGGGGCTGGAAAAGCGTCCGAACGGATGGATCAGGACGCGTCCGCGCGAAACAGCATGACCCGGCGCGGCAGGACGGCGGAAGGAATCGAAAAATTCGGTGTAAAGCTCCGGCTGCTCCAGATAGTCGATCTGTAACACGTCGGTGCTGGAAATCACGGCGGAGGCCCGTGCCTGCGGAAGGCCCAGATACGCCTTGCCGTTTACGACCTGCTCATAGGTGTATGCGCCGCTGTTCTGCTTCATCCAGCGGCAGCTGCGCACTCCGGCCAATTCGCCGAGGCCCATCTGGCAGAGCGTATCCACAGCGTCGCCGGAAAGCAGCAGCGTGTTATGCGCAAACAGGTGCGCGATCTGCTCCGGGGTCAGGTTCCGGAAATACTGACCGCTCACGGCCACGACCTGACCGGAGACGCCGGGGTCGGTGCAGTACTGATACGCGATGCCCATCGCGTTTAAAAGGCCCGCAAAATAGACCTCGTGCGGGTACAACTCCTCCATGTCCGCGCCGTGCGCGGTTTGAAGGGTATAGGCCGAGTCCTCGCTCGTCATCACGCACACGCCGCGCTTCGGCAGTGCGAAGACGCCCATGGCGTTGACGGCGTTTAAAAACGGCTTGACCGCGCGCAGCATCTGCTGATAGCCGTCGGAAAAGACGATGCCGCTGCCGTTGAGATCGAACAGGTCGATCGTCATGCCCTTCAGGTTCAGCGGCAGACTGCTCAGCAGCTGGAAGCGCGTGAACGCGCGGGATTTGGCGAACAGGGAATAGGGATAGTTTTCAAGCTCGGGATAAACCTCCGTCTCCGGCGGCAGCAGCGCGCGGTTGTGCATGGAGACCATGTTGAACCGCAGCAGATATTGTCCGGGGGCGGTTTCCTGATACGCGGGCAGGTGGATGCGGCTGACGGGCGGCTGCCCGGCGGCAAGACCGCGCAGAATGCCGTACCAGTCGCGGCCCTCCGCCGCGTGGATGTAGGGGACGGAGCTCATCAGGCCGACCTTTGCCGTCGGGCTTGCCTGCCGGACAGCCTGTCCGATGCGTGCGGCAAGGGCCGTCATAGTCTCGCGGTTCACGTCCAGCCAGATCTTCCGGTAGGGGTGCACCGCGCCCGGCTGCAGGATGCCGCGCACGAATTCCTCGCGCGTCAGCTCCGGCTTTCCGGCCCGGCGGGCGTATTCGCGCATATGCGCCGGGCAGAAGCAGCCGCCCCAGCGCAGCGGATCGTGGTTATGCAGGCGGAAATCGTCCTCCACCCACAGAATGTGCGGCGAAAGCGCCGCGTAGCGCGCGTAAAGCCCGGCAAAATAGGTCTGCCAGCGTTCGCACATCGGGCAGACGCACAGATCGGCCTCCCGGCCGTCCATGTCGACCATGCGGCGGAACGGCTGGCTCTGCGGCAGCGTCTTGCCGAGGTCGGCGTGCATCAGACTGTGCCAGTGGTTGACCGACAGCTGCACGCCCTCCGGCGCAAGCGCGGCCTGCACGTCGCAGAGCAGGCGCAGCCAGATGGTTTCCTGCTCCTCCTCGGTCATGTGGCCGGTATTCAGCTCTTCTACGTTACAAAACACGGACACGTCATCGATCTGCGCCTCGCGGACGAAGCGCCGCAGCGACGCGATCTCGCGCCGGTCATTGAAGCCGGGGTCGCAGCAGAAGCGGAAGCTGTAGCAATAGGACTGGTTCATGTTACTCCTCAATGGGCAGATTGTAGAACGAAAGCATCGGCATACGCATACAGTCGCATGGCGTGCACGGGCCGGGGTTGGCGCGCCAGACGCCGTGCAGCACGGCGGGATGCTCCAGAGGCCGGGCAAAATAAAGCGTCAGCGTATCATTGCCGGTTTCATAGCGCTCACAGCGCAGAAGTCCCTGCGCATCCTCTGCCTCAAAGGGCAGAAGCGCCGCGGCCACGTCAAACGGATTGAGCCAGTTGCAGATCCGGCTGAAGTGCAGCACAATGGCATCCGGCGCTTTGCGCTCCGCACGGCAGACCTCCGGGGCCTGCCACATCAGCGGCTTTCCGTAAAGCTCGGCCAGCGCGCAGCGTGCGCAGCGCTCACCGATGACAAGGTTGCCCTGTGCGCTGTTGTGGATAAAATCATAAAGCGCGACATCGGACGACGGCAGAACGTACACGCCGGGGATGCTGCGCGCAGCGGCGACCTGCGCCTGCCGCACCATGCCCCACTGCCGGTCGAGCGCCGTGTCGCACGGGGTCATGCAGCGGTTGAGCTGCACGGTGATGACGGGCAGCTCCGGCTGGTTCAGATCGCGGCGCAGCGCGCCGACAAACTGCGTAAAGCGGGCAAGATAGGTCTCCGCTGCGTTTTCGTAGCCCTCGGCCTCGCCCTGGTACCAGAGCATGGCCTTCGGGTGCAGCTCGTGATCTGCAAGCTGCTCAAGCATATTGAAATACAGCGAACCGTTTTCCTCCGGGTTCCACCAGCGCAGCGGCGCGCCGCCGTAGGCGCTCATGACGATGCCGATGGGGTAGCCAAGCTCCCGCTTGAGGAGCTTCGCAAAGTGCAGCCACGGCGTATGGCCGGGGTTGTGGTTCTCAAAGTGTCCCTGATGGACAGAGCCGGTCGTCTCGCCCAGCGGATGCGTCGCCAGATCCCAGACGCCGGAATCGCGCAGCAGATGCACGCCAAGCTCCGGCGCGTCCTCTACCGGGTTCTTTGCGCGTCCGGCGGCGTTGCTCTGCCCGGCGACGACGAACACGTCGCCGACGCCGATGTTGTGGATCATATCGCCCCGCGTTGAGGACAGACCGTCCCAGCCCTGATATTCCATATAGGTCTCTACGCGGTACAGTCCGCCCGCCGGGACGCGGTCAAACGTGACCGACCAGCGGCCGTCCGCGTCTGTCCGGCAGACGGTCCACGGGCAGACGCTCTCGCCGCTGCTTTCCAGCGCGATGCGGGCCTTGACGGTGATCGAGCCCTCCGGTACGGCGGAGAATTCCAGCGGCAGCTCAAAGCTCTGCCGGACGCGGTGCGCCGTGCCGGAAAGGCGGATAACGGCGAAGCCCTGCTCGTTTTGCTGGAAGATCTGCCAGGGGGAAGCGCCGCATTCAATGACGACGCCCTTTTTCAGTTCAGAGCCGTGCAGCTGCATATCTGTTTCTCCTGTCTGTCAAAAGATCGCCGCAGCCTCTTCCAGCTGCGCGCTGCGCTTCACGCCCAGCAGCACACACCGGACGGCGGGCTGCCGCAGTGCCCAGGCAAGGGCGTACTGCGTCATGCTCTGCCCGGCGGCCTTCGCTTCGGCCTCCACGCGCGCAAGCGTCGCGTAGACCTCGTCCGTCATGGGCTTCATCCAGTCGGGCTTTTCTGCTGCGCGGCTGCCTGCGGGCGGCTGCTGTCCGGCGTGATATTTTCCGGTCAGAATGCCGCCCTGCAGCACCTGATAGGGGATCACGCCGACGCCCTCCTGCGCGCACAGCGGCAGAAGCGCGTCCAGCGCGCCGGTGTTGAGCAGGCTCAGCGGCGGCTGGCACATACTGGGCAGCGGGATATTTTCCTCGCGTGCTGCGGCAAGCAGCGCGGAAAGCTGCTCCGCAGAATAGTTGCTCACGCCCCAGGCCCGGATGGTGCCGACCTTCAGCTCCTCGCCGATGGCGCGGGCGATCTCGCCGGGGGCAGTGTTGGGATCGTAGCGGTGCAGATAGTACAGGTCGATATAATCGGTGTTTATCCGGCGCAGGCTGCGGCGCAGCTGGACGCGGATGGCCTCGGGCGAGGTGTTTTCGTCGACGGGGGTATCGCCGACCTTCATGCCGAGCTTCGTCGCGACGACGAAGTCCGCCCGCCGTCCGGCGACGGCCTTGCCGACAATTTCCTCGGCCACGCCGCCTGCAGAGCCTGCGAAGCGGTTGTAGCCCTCGTACATATTGGCCGTGTCGATGAAATTGACGCCAAGCTCCGCCGCGTCATGCACCAGCCGGATCGCGTCCGGCTCGGCGACGGGGCTGCCGAAGGTCATGGTGCCGAGGCACAGACGGGAGACGGAAATGCCGGTTCCCGGTAAAGTTGTAAACTGCATAACAGGTTCCTCCTGTGAAAGTAGAGACGTCAGGACATGGACGCGGCAAGCGCGTTCAGCCCGTCCAGATCGGCCAGCAGCTCCTGCAGCAGCGGCTCCGGCATGGAGCCGGGCTGCCAGACGGCAGGGGCGCGGAAGCATTTTTCCGCATAGCCGAGACTGCGCATCAGCTCCTGAAATGCGTTCAGAATGCCGAACTGCCAGCCCTTGCGCAAAAACTCCGTATAGGCCGTCTGCAGCCGGTTCAGCTCCGCGCAGCGGCCTGCCTGCGCAAGCGTCCAGAGCTTGCAGTAAAACTCCGGCAGCAGATTGATCCACGTGCCGATGGAGCCGTCCGCGCCGTAGAGAAGGCCCGGAACGACCATTTCGTCAAGGCCGGTATAGACGATCTTTTCCGGGTAATCCGCCTTGATGCGGCGGATCAGGAAGATGTTCCAGTCGCTGACCTTGATCCCGGCCACGCCGGGCAGATCCAGCAGCTGCCGCAGCTGGTCATAGTCTGCCGAAACGTGCGTCAGACCGGGAATGTAATAGATGAAGACCGGCGCCTGCGCGGCCAGCGCGGTGTAATACGCAACCGTTTCGCTCCAGCCGCCCTGCGGCGGGACGGACGCGACCGCGTCTGCGCCCAGCGTCATCGCGTGCTCCGCAAGCTCCAGCGCGTGCCGCTGAAGCGTCTGGCCGACATGGACGATGGTTCTGCGTCCGGCGGCCCTTGTCTGCGCGATGGTCAGCTCCGCCGTCCTGCAACGCTCGGCGAACGTCAGACGGCTGCCGTCTCCGGTGCCGCCGCAGACATAAAAGCCGGTGATGGGCGCGCGCAGCAGCCGCGCCAGATTTTCCTGCAGGCTGTCGTAATCAACGCCCTCATTCGATGTGCAGGGCGAAACAACGGGGCAGACGATCCCGCGAAGCGCTGTAAAATCAGCCAAATCCGCTTCCTCCCGGCACTCAGCCGCGCAGCTCTTCAACGGCGGAGATCAGGCTGGAGCACAGCGTGTCGATGACAGTGTCGTCCATGCCGCACCACCACGGGAAGGAGAACGAGCCGTCCCACCACTTGTCGAGCACGGGGCAGTCAAACTCGCCGCAGCCCTTGCGCTGGAACAGCGGATAGCGGTACAGGGGATAATACTGCACGATGCAGCGGATGCCGTATTTTTTCGTCATCAGATCGAGCAGATCATCGCGCGTTTTGCCGCAGGCGCTGCCGTCATAATGCATGATGTACTGGTGCACGACATAGCGGCCGTTTTCCGGGCAGCGGGAGAAGGAAATCTCAGGCAGACCGGCAAGCTTTTCGCGGATCTTGCGGTCCTGCTCGATCAGGGTGTTGTTGTTGGCGATGACGCTCTTGAGCTCCTCCGTGCCCAGCGCGCACTGCGCTTCGCCGATGCAGAAGTTCTGCGGCCAGCGGTCGTCCAGGAAGCTGTCGACGCAGCTCATGGCCGGGGACCAGTAGCGCTCACGGTCAGCCGGATACGCGCAGCAGCCGTTGTGCCGGATGCCGGGCGCGGCAGCGGCGTCCGCGTCGTCTGCGCAGACGAACATACCGCCCTCGCCGAGCGTCGTCATGGTCTTTGCGGAGTGGAAGCTGAAGCAGCCGAAATCGCCGAATGTGCCGACGTGCTGGCCGTCAATGCGGCAGTCGAGCGCCTGCGCGCAGTCCTCCACGACCTTCAGACCGTGCGCTCTTGCGATAGGGACGATCTTTTTCATGTCGCACGGCATACCGAGCAGGTGCACGCAGACCACAGCCTTCGTTTTGGGCGTGATCTTGCGGGCGATATCGTCCGGGTCGATGGTCCAGGTATCCGGGTTGATGTCGGCCCAGACGATCTTTGCGCCCAGATCGCCGAAGGGGATCGCGGAGGCGCAGAAGGTATAGGCGGGGATGATGACCTCGTCGCCAGGCTGGATATGGCAGAAGATCGCGGCCATTTTCAGCGCGCTTGTGCAGTTATTGACGGCAAAGGCGTGCTTCGCGCCGGTAAAGGCGCAGAAGGCCTGCTCAAACTCGACCATGTATTTGCCCTGCGTCTGGCCGCAGGCCTCACGCATGACCTTGACGACTGCGTCGATCTCTGCTTCTGTATAGGGATGCTGCATGGCGGGGCAGGTCACGCGGAAGCCGTCAACGGCGCCGCGGCCGGATGCATCACCGAGCATAGTTTTGTTGGACATGGAACATTACCTCCTGAGTGCGGAAAAATAGTGGATAAGAAATTTGGATAGGCATCAGGCAGCCGTCGTGCCGGCCTTCTGATGGTCAAAGCCCGTGTGCGGGCGCAGGATGCGCGCGGGTGTGCAGGGGGGAATGCCCCCCTGCACATCGGAAATGGAAGGTGGTTAGCCGCCGTAGGTGGTGCGGGCGGTCGCGACAGCGTCGTTGATCATCGTTTCGAGCTCGGCTGCACCGGCAGCTTCATAAGCGGCGGCATAGTCGCCCCAGGAAGCGTCGATGTCCAGCTGACCGCCGATGAACTGGGTCAGATACTCATTGGTGATGGTCGTGAGCTGGTTGATGATATCGGTCGCCTCTGCGGGCAGCGCGACCATGTTATAATAGGCGGGCAGGGGCTGCACGACCTCGTTGACAAAGCCGGAGATGGTGTCTTTGGCCTTGCTGACGAGCGCGGCGTCCTCTTCGGTCGCCCAGGAGTTGGAGAAGTCAACGGGATGGGAAACGGCATCCCACCAGCTCTGGTTCTCAAAGTCGCAATAGTACTCGACACCGCTGAACATATAGCTGAACCAGACGTACTTGCAGCGGCCGTCGCCGTAGCCGTATGCGCCGTCGATCGCAGACCAGTAATCGGAGCCGACGCTGGTGTTGAATTCGCCGTTCACGCAGTTATGCAGCAGATCCTGGCCTGCGTTGGAGGCAAGGAACTCGACGAGATCCAGAACACGGTCGGGATACGCGCAGGAGGTGGGGATAAAGTAGTGGGAGTTGATCCACGTGCCGGTGGAGTAGGTCTTGCCGTAGCTGCCGTTGGAGGTCAGAGCCTGACCGACGGCCAGATCGTCGATGGAAGCGTCCGGATGGACGGCGAGCCATGCGCTCTTGAAGAAATCGCGGAACTGGCCGGGATAGCCGAAACCGAAGTTCACAGCGCCCAGCGTACCGTTGCCGAAATCGGCATACGCGTCGTCAAAGTCGCCCTTGACGCCGATGTTGGCGTCAAGACCGCCGTTCTTATAAAGCTCAGCCAGCTGCTTGACGACGGCCTTGCTCTGCTCGGAGACGGCGCTCACGGTCCAGTATTCGCTGTCCGTGCCGGCCTCGCCGGAGAGGATGGTGCCGGTGCCGGCGCCTTTGGGAACGGTGATGCTGGTGCCCTGCGGCAGAGCCAGCGTCGCGTCGATCTCGTTCCAATTGGTGAGTTTGTCGTTGCGCGGCCACCAGCCGACATAACCGGCGGAGCCTGCGGCCTCGCAGTAGGTCAGGAACTCATCGACCGTTGCGGGAACCTTGCCCTCGTTGACCTCGTCAAGGATGGCCTGGTTGTAAACAGGAACACCGCCGAAGGAGGGATCTGCAAAGGCGGCCACGGAGTAGATGGCGTAGGAGGCGGTCTCGTCGCCGGTGTAGAGCTTGTTGTACGCCTTCCATTCCTCGCTGTTCATCATCTTGTAGAGCGTGGGATAGCGGTCGGGATCGGCGTTGACGATCTCGCCGAGGTTGGTGACGAGGCCGTCCTGCACCCAGCTGGCGATCTTGTCGCTCTCGCCCCAGGTCGGGAACAGATCGGGGGCGCTGCCGGTGAAGAGCTCGGTCTGCATACGGTCGTCGAAGCCGTCCGTGCCGGTGTCATATTCCAGCGTCACGCCGACGGCCTGCTCGATGGCGGCCTTGATGGGGTCGCTGGCATAGCCGTCGAGATCGTCGAGGTTGTTGCCGAACTGGGCAAAGCGGATGTTGACCGTTTCGCGCGTGTCGGCGGGTTCAGCCGGGGTGGAATCCTCGGGGGTGGTGTCAGTTGTCTGCGCAGGCTCCGTGGTGTCGGCGGGGTCCGACTGCGCGGGCTGCTTGGCGCAGCCGGTGAAGCAGGCCATGACCATGACCAGCGCCAGAAGCAGGCAGAGCAGGGTGGTGTACTTTTTCATTGTGATCCTCCTTAGTTTTTATAAAACCGCGCGGTTCCCGCGCAGAGTTTCAAGATCATTCCTTCACGGCGCCGAGCGTCATGCCCTGCGTGAAGTACGGCTGGATAAACGGGTAGATGATGATAATGGGGAGCGTCGCGCAGATGATCGTCGCCATGCGCAGCGCCATGGGAGGCGGCAGCGTGAAGCCGAGGCTGGCCGCGCCGTTGCGCACCTGATTCATAAGGCTCTTGTCCGTCAGCATCCGGTGCAGCACCCACGCGAACGGCTGCAGCTTCGTCTTGTTGCCGATGAACATCATGTAGCTGTAATAGTCGTTCCAGTTGATGACCGCGATAAACAGCGTCACAGCCGCGATCATGCCGCGCGAGAGCGGCATGACGATGCGGAAGAAAATGCCGACCTCGTTGCAGCCGTCGATCATGGCGGCGTCCTCCAGCTCACGGGAGACGGAGAAGGAGAAATAGTTCCGCATGATGATGAAATAGGAGATATTCAGCGTGCCGGGCAGGACCATGACCCAGAAGTTCCCGGTCAGGTGGAGCGATTTGTAGAGCATATACTGCGGGATGAGGCCGCCGGCAAAGAACAGGTTGAAGACCACAAGCGCGTTGATGAGCTTCATGCCGCGGATGTGGACCTTGCTGACGGCGTAGGCCATGGCGGACGTGACCAGCACGGAAAGCGCGGTCGCCAGAACCGTCTTGACGGCGGAGACGAGCAGGCTGTTTGTGTAGACCTTGGTGCTGAAGATCTGAATATAGTATTGCAGATCGATGCCCTTGAACCAGAGCATCAGACCGCCCTTGACGTATTCCTCATACGGCATGACCGATGCGACCAGGCAGTACCAGAGCGGGTAAAAGCACAGCAGGCCGAACGCGACGCAGAAGATCGTCACGGCCACGTCGTAGAAGTTAAAGCCCAGCCGCATGAACATACTGCGGCGCAGGGAAGTGGGTTTCTTTTTCATGCGCGGCCCTCCCATTAGAAAATGCCCATGATATCGAGCTTGGAAACGAACTTGTTGGTGATCAGCACGACGATCAGGCCGAGAACCTGCAGAACCAGATTGATCGCCGTGGAAAGCTCGAAGGACGTGCCGCCGCCGAGGCTGATGCGGTAGATATACGTGGAGAGCACATCGCCGGTGGAGAGCACATAGTTGTTGTACAGATTGTAGATCTGGTCAAAGTTCGCGCTGAACAGGCTGGACAGATCCAGGATCAGCAAAATCACGATGGTCGGCAGGATCGCGGGGATGGTGATGTGCAGCATCATCTGCAGCCGGTTGGAGCCGTCCATCTTCGCCGCCTCATACAGAGCCGGGTTGATCGTGGACATGGACGCGAGATAGACGATCGTGCTGTAGCCCGCGTTCTTGATAATGTTGGAGATCACGACGATCGCGCGGAACAGATCCGGCCGCGTCAGGAAATTGATCGGCTCGCCGCCGAAAAACATGATGACCTGATTGATCACGCCGCCGCTGCTGCCGGAGGAAGACGGGTATTCCAGAAACACCTGCACCAGACCGGCAAAAATGACCCAGGACAGGAAATACGGCAGATAGGCCGCCGTCTGCACGCAGCTTTTGACCTTTTTCAGGCGCAGCTCATTGAGCATGAGTGCGAGGAAAATCGTGAACGTCGTCTTGAATACGATGTTATAGCCGTTGATGATCAGCGTGTTTTTTGCCGCGCGCCAGAAATTGGCGTCGGCGATCATCTCGCGGAAATGCTCAAGACCGACCCACGGCGAGCCCCAGATGCCGAGGTTTGCGTGATAGTCCTTAAAGGCCAGCTGAATGCCGTACATGGGGCCGTAATTGAACACGATCATAAAGACAAAGCCCGGCAGGACAAGCAGATATAAGAACCAGTAGCGCTTCAGATAGGCCAGCAGCTTCTGGAATCGGGTGCGCTGACTGCGGACACCGGGGACGTCAGGCGGATTACGCATAGGACCACTCGCTTTCGAAAATTAGTAATAATTAAATGAGGAAATGGGCGGAACGCCCCAATCTGAAATGATCAAAGAAGAAAAAAGGATTGATATTTTCTTCTTTTTGTAGTAGTATAGCAACAGAAACGATGCAAGTCAATAGACACATTTCATAATATTTGATTGGATTATTATTCGTTTACGACTAAAAAATTCGCATATTATTAGTAATATTTAAAAAACAATACGTGCAGACAGGAGTGCGAAGCATATGACAAAGAAGCTTGCCTTTCTCGGCTACGGCCTGCGTTCGAAAACCATGCTGCAGGCCTTCCGGGAGATCGAGGCGGATATTTCCGTCGCCGCAGTCGCGGACCCGCGCTGGGAGCAGATCAAAGAGGAAAATGCCGGAGATCCGCTGTTCGCTGAAGCGCGGTATTTTGAAAACGCGGACGCGCTGCTGGGGGGCTGTGAACCGGACGGCGTATTCATCGGCACGCGCTGCCCGCTGCATACGCCGCTGGCGGTCGAGGTCCTGAAGCGGGATATCCCGCTGTTTCTGGAAAAGCCCGTCTGCATCAGCGAAGCGCAGTACCGGACGCTGCGTGAGGCCGCAGAGGGAAAGCTGGACCGGGCCGTCGTGTCCTTCCCTCTGCGCGTGGCGGATATCACCGTCCGCCTGCGGCAGCTGGTCGAAAGCGGCGCGCTCGGGCGCGTCACCATGGTGCAGGCCGTCAACAATGTGCCCTACGGCAGCGTGTACTATCACAGCTGGTACCGCGACCCGAGCCTGACCGGCGGGCTGTTTTTGCAGAAAACGACGCATGATATCGACTATATCTGCCACGCCGCCGGGCTGACGCCGAAGCGTGTCTTCGCACACACCGAGAAGCTCTATTATAAAGGAGACAGGCCCGCCGGGCTGCACTGCCCCGACTGTCCCGACTACCGCACCTGCGTGGAGAGCAGCTATGTCGTCGGCAAGCTGCGCGACGAGGACGTGCAGGGCGATTGCTGCTGCTTCGCCGTGGATACCGGCAACGAGGACGTCGCCTCGGCCATGTTCCTGTGCGAAAGCGGCGCGATCATCAGCTATAATCAGAACTTTACCGTCAAGCGCACGGCGGCCAGACGCGGCTGCCGCATCATCGGAACAAAGGGCAGCGCCGAGTTTGATTTCTATACCGGCGTCATCCGCCATGACGACTATGCATTCGACCAGACCGCGACGATCCAGATCCGGCCCACCGGCGGCAATCACTTCGGCGGCGACCGGCGGCTGGCGCAGGATTTTATGAACCTTTTGGCGGGCGGAAAGCCGTCGTCGGATCTTCTGGGTGGTCTGCGCAGCGCGGCGTGCTGTCTGGCGGCCAAACGCTCTGCTGAGACGAATTGTCTGACTGATATTCTGCCTTAAGGAGAGAGCACATGGAGTTGATTCTGACGCTGGACGTCGGCACGACGTCCGTAAAAGCCTGCCTGTTTGACCGTCAGCTCCGGCAGACGGCGCTGACGAGCCGGGAATATGCTCTGCAAACGCGCGGCGTGTGCGCCGAGGTGGAGGCGCAGGTGTATCTGGACGCGGCGGCGCAGTGCATCCTGTCGCTGCCCGCCGAAGCGCGGGCGAGGGTCTGCGCCGTCGCGCTGACGACGCAGGGCGAAACGCTGCTCTGCGTGGACAGGCAGGGAAAGGCCCTGCGGCCCGCGATCGTCTGGCTGGACAGCCGGGCGGAGGCGCAGGCGGCGCGGCTTGCCGCCGCGCTTGACCGGCAGCGCTTTTACGAGCGTACCGGCCTGCCGGAGCTGAGCGGCGCGCTGCCGCTGGCGAAGCTGCTCTGGCTTCGGGAGCAGGAGCCGGAGAGCTGGGCGCGGACCGACAAATTCCTCCTGCTGGAGGATTATCTGATGCTTTGGCTCACGGGCCGGGCAGTCACGGAAAAATCGCTGCTGACCTCCACCGGGTATTTTGACCTGCAAAGCGACGATTACTGGGACGAGGCGCTCGCGCTGGCAGAGCTTGACCGGACGCGCCTGCCGCAGGCGCTTGCGTGCGGCAGCATTGTGGGGCCGGTTCTGCCGGAGGTGGCGGAAGCGCTGGGATTGCCTGCCTCTGCCTGCGTCGTGACCGGCGCGATGGATCAGACCGCCGCGGCGCTGGCCGCAGGCTGCACCCGCCCGGGCACGCTCTGCGAGACGACGGGCACGGCCATGGTCGCCGCCGCGTTTACGGCCCATCCGCAATTTTCCGAAGACCATCATGTGACCATCTACCGCCATGCCATGCCGGGCGCGTATTTGTATCTTCCCATCAGCAACACCATCGGCATGAGCCTGCGCTGGTTCCGCGACGAACTCTGCCGCGATCTGGACGGCGGCTATGCTGCGCTTGACCGGCTGGCGGAGCAGGTGCCGCCCGGCGCGCAGGGCGTGACATTCCTGCCGTATCTGGCCGGGTGCGTCGATCCCGACAATCTGCCGGAGGCCTCCGGCGGCTTTTACGGGCTGCGGCTGTCCAGCACAAGAGCCGCCTGCGCCCGTGCGATTCTGGAGGCAGCGGCCTTCCAGCTGCGCGATTTTCTGAATATGCTGTCTGCGCTCGGCTGCACGGCGCAGACCGTGACCTCGCTCGGCGGGGGAGCGGGGAGCGCGCTTTGGATGCAGATCAAGGCGGATGCCTGCCGCCGCCCGTTTCACACGCTCTCCACGGTGCAGGCCACGTCGCGCGGCGCGGCCATGCTGGCCGCAGGCGCGCTTGGCTGGGCGCTGCATGACGCGGAGGAGCAAACCGTCTATCAGCCGCAGGCGGAAACCGCCGATGCGTATGAAAAAGCCTACGCGGCCTACCGGCGCGTCTATGAGGCGCTGTATTTGCAGAAAGGATGAGAGACATGACACAGAAAAAACCGAGACTCGGCGTTCTGGCTTTGATGCTGGAGGACTATCTGCCGCTGTTTCCTGGCATCGACCGGGCGCAGACGGCGTATGTAAACGAGGTTCTGGACGGCCTGCGGGACGCGGCGGAGTTCGTTTTCCCGCACGCAGCCATGAACCGGGCGCAGATCGAGTCGCTCGTGGCGCAATATAATCATGAGAAGCTGGATGGAATTCTGATCCTGCTGCTGACCTATTCGCAGGGGGCGTATCTGGTGCGTGCGCTGGAGGAGAACCACCTGCCGCTGGCCCTTGCCCTCATCCAGCCGGAGCAGACCGTCCGGCCGGACTTTATCGAGTGGGACTATACGGTCAATCAGGGCATCCATGGCAGTCAGGATCAAGCGAACGTCATGACGCGCATGGGCGTCAACTGCGTCTATTACGCCGGGAACCGCTGCGACGGCTCGTTTGTGCGGTTCGTCGCGGATTTTGGCCGCGCGGCCATGACCGTGCGCGCCATGAAGCGGATGCGCATCGGCGTGATCGGCAAGCTGCCCGGCATGGGGGACGTCATTACCGACGATATGGCGATCTACCGCTTCCTGGGGCCGGAGCTGGTCTATGACTCTATCGGGACCGTCCGCCGCTTCTGCGCCGAAGTCGAAGAGGACGCGGTGCGGGCACAGATGGAAGCGGACCGGGCCGTTTTTGAGCTTGATCCTACGCTGGACGAGCCGACGCACGCAGAGGCGGCGCGGATGTATCTGGGCCTCCGGGCCTATCTGCAGTCCGGCGGCCTGTCCGGCTATACGCTGCACTACGGCGAATGCGGCGAGGATGGCCGTTTTACGCAGCTGCCGCTGCTTGCGGCGTCAAACCTGCTGGCCGACGGCTATGGCTACGCCGCCGAGGGCGATTCCACCGCCGCCGTGCTGGTGGCGGCCATGCAGACGCTCTGCGGCGCGGCGGGCTTTACGGAAATGTACATGATGGACTTCAAACGCGAAGCGATCCTGATGTGCCATCAGGGCGAGGGCAACTGGCGGCTCCGCCGCGCCGATCGCCGCCCGTATCTGAAAAACAGAGTCCTGTCCGAGGGCGGGCTTTCCAATCCGCCCACGCCGATCTTCACACCGGAGCCCGGCCGCGCGTGCATCCTGTCGCTGACGCATCTGACGGCGGACCGCTTCCGGCTGGTCTGCGCGCCGGGCGAGATCCTGCCGGACGCGGATCTGCTGCACGTGGATATGCCGTATCTGTTCTTCCGGCCGGACAGCGGCGTGCGCAGCTGCGTGACGGCATGGCTTGAACAGGGCGGCACACACCACGAGGCGCTCGTCCTGGGCGACCGGCTCGACCGCATCCGCCTGTTCTGCCGCCTTTGGAATGTTGAATTTGTACAGCTGTAAGAGCATAAGGGGGAACCGATATGATCAAAAATTTCAGCCGCAGTTTAGAGTCGCTTCTGGGCGCGGAGTATACCTCTGCCGTTTGCCGCGCACGCGCGGCACTGACCGGAGAATCGGAGCAGGCGCTTGTGAAGCTCGCGCAGGAGCCGGTCGAATTTTATCCGGATCCGTTTGCCGCGCGTCAGGAGATTCTGATGGAGCAGGTCGGGCGGCAGCTCTGCCCGCCCGCGCAGGCCGTCTCGGCAGAGCCGGGCGCGCCGACCGATAGCTTTGCCGCCGCACAGCACTATGCCCCCGCGCCGCTCAGCGCGCTCGGCTGCTTCCGCCTCGGCGAGGACGGACGGCTGTATTTTGCCGGAAAGAGCGAGCACTATCACATTCCGCTCGGCCACGGCTTCCCGGGCTACGCGCTGCTGGACAGGGCGCACGCGCTTGGCATTCCCAATGCCACGCATAATAATACGCGCGGATATATCACGCGCCTGCTCGAACGCCGCCTGATCGCCGCAGCCAACGGCCGTCCCATGGACGAGCCGCTGCCGCAGACGCTTCTGCAGGCGCGGCAGCCCGGCGTTCTGAACCGCGTGCTCAATCTGGAAACGGGCTCTTTGGCAGTGGAGGCGGCGCTCAAGATGATGCTCAGCCGCTTTGACACGCTGGACGGCTCCGCGCCCGCGTATGCCGATCGCATCCCGGTGTTCCTCGTCATGGCGGATAACGACGGCGGCGTGACCGCCGGATACCACGGCACGACAGTTCTGGCGCAGATGCTGCGCGGCCTGTGGCCGTCGCTCGCGGAAAAATGCAAAGACGCGCTGCGCGTCGAGTCTGTCGCGATCAACGATCCCGAAAGCTTCCGCAGCGCCATCGAGCGCTGGAACACGCCGCCCTATAAGACGGCGGGCTTCTGCCACGAGCTGATCATGATGAATTACAGCGGTACGCGTCTGGATCAGGCATATCTGACCGGGGCCTACCGCCTGTGCCGCGAAACGGACACGCCTGTGCTCTGCGACGAAATCCAGTCCAGCGCATGGTACGATACGCTCTTCCTGTTCCGCAAATACGGTCTGCAGCCGGACTTCGTCTCCATCGGCAAGGGCTTCCCCGGCGGCCTGTATCCGGCCAGCCGCCTGCTGGTCAGCGGCGCGTTCGACTGCCTGAGCCAGTTCGGCGCGCTCGTCACCAACGGACAGGAAGAGCTGGCAAGCCTTGCGTATCTCGTCACGATGGAATTTGTCAGCCATAACGGCGCGCATATCGAAGCGGTCGGCAAGACCTATCACGATGCGCTGCGCCAACTTGCCGCGCGCCATCCCGCGCTTTGCAGCGGCGCGGAGGGCGACGGGCATATGAGCGCCCTGTGCTTCCATCAGGTGCCGGACGCGGCGGCCTTCGCCGCGCGGATGAACCGCGAGTTCTGCGTCGACATCAGCGCCCAGACCTACAAGGCCAACTGCCGCCCCGTCGCGCTGACAAAGCTGCCGCTGCTGGTCACGGAGCCGATGGTGGGGAAGCTGATCGCGTGGATGGAGCAGTGCCTGTCCGAAATGGAGGGCTGAGCGTGGAGAAGACCATCAAATTCGGCGTCATCGGCTGCGGGCTGATGGGCCGGGAGTTTGCAAGCGCCTCCATGCGCTGGCTGCATCTGCAGACCGACCTGCCGCGCCCACAGATCATCGCCGCGTGCAGCCGGACGGACAAAAGCCTCGACTGGTTCCGGCGCGTGCCAGACACGCGGTATTTTTACCATGATTATCACGAGCTTCTGGAAAATCCGGAGGTCGAAGCCGTTTACTGCGCCGTGCCGCACGACCAGCACGCGCAGATCTATACCGATATCATCCGTTCCGGCAAGCATCTGCTGGCCGAAAAGCCGTTCGGGATCGATCTGCCCGCCTGCCAGCAGATCCTGAGCGCCATGCGGGAGCATCCGCAGGTCTTTGTCCGCTGCTCGAGCGAATTTCCGTATTACCCCGCCGCGCAGCAGCTCTTCCGCTGGTATCAGGAGGGCTTCTTCGGCCGCGTGATCGAGGCACGCTTCACCATCAAGCACGCGTCGGATATGGACCTGAGCAAGCCCATCAACTGGAAACGGCAGCTGAAGACCAACGGCGCGTATGGCTGCATGGGCGACCTCGGCATCCACACCCAGCACCTACCGTTCCGGCTCGGCTTCCGGGTCGATTCCGTGAGCGCGCAGCTGGCCAACCTCGTCCCGCAGCGGCCCTGCGGCGACGGCTTTGCGCCCTGCGAGACATATGACAACGCGATTTTGCTCTGCGGCGCGCACAATGCGGCGGGCGACCGGTTCCCGATGGTGATGGAAATGAAGCGCATGGCCCCCGGCTGCACCAATACGGTGGAATACGAGATCTACGGGCTGGACGGCTCTGCGAAATTTTCCACAGAGGACGCAAACGCCGTCTGGTACACGCGCAATCAGGGCCGGGAGCAGGCGTGGAGCCGCCTGATACTGGGGCAGAGGACGCTCTTCCCAGTCATCACCGGCGGCATTTTCGAGTTTGGCTTTTCCGATGCCATGCTGCAGATGTTCGCGGCGTTTATCGCCGAGCTCTGCGGCGAACCGTGCGCGTTCGGCTGCTTCCGGCCGGACGAGGCGCTTTTGAGCCACCAGCTGCTCACCGGCGCGCTGCGGGCCTATGAAACGGGAAGCGTCGTCCGGCTTGACTGACGCGGAAGGAGGCGGTATTATGATGGACATATCTTCGGCCCCGCACGCGGCGGATGCCGAGCACCGCATGATCTACGAGCCTGCGGACGCCTTGGGCTTTACGGCGTGGACGGACTGCTTCGACTATCAGAACGGGCGGCTTGGCCTGTCCTTTAAGGAGATCCGCCGGGCGCATGACGCGGCCTTTGTGCCGCCGAGACTGGAAATGGGCGAGGCCATCGGCGCGCCGGTGTCCTATTGCTCGGCGGAATGCGGCAGTGCGGATACCGTCTCGGAGCGCGTCTATATGGCCTCCGACGACGGCGGGGAACACTGGTACGAGACGGGCAGGTGCCCGCTGGCCGAAGGCTCGTTTCTGAACGCGGGCTTTGCCGACGGGCGGCTGGTCGGGCTGGACGTGGGCCGCGTCAACGCCGCGCGCACCGGCTGGTGTGACTATATTGCCGTCCGGGAAAGCACGGACGGCGGCAGCACCTGGACGGAAACGGCCCGTCTGCTGGAGGGCTGCGCCGTCTATCTCTGGCGGCTGCGCCGCCTGCGCGACGGTTCGCTTCTCGTGCTTGCCAGCTTCTACGGCACGCCATGGGGCGCAGGCTGCGAACGTGCAACGCGCAACACCATGCTTCCCGGCGAAACGTATCTCAATAAGATCCAGACCTTTTTCCTCCATAGTCCCGACGGCCGGAGCTTTTCGGGGCCGCACTATGTCCTTCCGGGCATCGGCGCGCATGAGTACGACGCGGCAGAGCTGTCTGACGGACGGCTTCTGTTCGTGGCGGGCGACGTGCAGGGCACGCCGGTCGGGCGGCAGCTCGTCCACCGCTCGGCGCAGGGCTTCATCAACGGGCCGCTGCTGCCCATCGGCGCGGGCGCTCCGCCAGAGCCTGCGAAAAATCCGCAGGGCGGCTTCGTCCCGGAAAGCATCGTGTGCCTGCCGGGCGATGTTCTCGTCGGTGCGCGGCGAGGCAAGCCCTTCAGCTGCTCCGGCGATCTCGGCCAGACATGGACGGTGATCGAGGGCGCGGGAAACGGACTCTATCAGCCGTGCATCCGCCTGCTGCCGGACGGACGCGCTGCGGCCTTCGGCCACTGCGGCGCGGACAGCGCGGTCGGGCAGACGCGCATGGCAATCGCCGCCGATCTGTTCCGGCTGGACGGTGCGCCTCCCGCGGGGTGTGAGCTGTCTCTTGAACGCGTGCTTTCTGCGGACGGGAGCCATTACGGCAACGCATATACGGCGCGGCTGACCTGCAAGGGAAGTCCTGTCGCTGGGCGGCGGGTGACGTTCCGGGTCGTACCGTTCTGGACGGAGGACGGAGTGGTCAATACCCTTGCGCAGGAACAGGCGCCGATCCGGCTTTCCGCCATGACAGACGCGGACGGCCTCGCCAATGCGGCCTTTCCCGCGTTTGACGCCGTCCGGGACATTCACTTTGCCTACACCATCGACGCCTTTGCCGAAGCCGCGCCCGGACAGGCATCCTGCGTCAGTGCCAGCCGCTGCGAGCTTGCCATGACGCCGTACCGCCGCTGCCGTCACCCGTACCCGGCCTATTTTGCCGAAAACACCCTCTATCTGTCACCGGAGTTGGAAAAAGCGTTCCCGGACTGCCGCCGCAGGCTTGCGGAGGAAGCGGGACGGGATGTTCCCGCAGTTCCGGACGCGCCGCTTCGGCAGGCACTTTTGGATGCGGGCGTATTGCGGCAGACGGAGGACGGCCTCCGGTGGATCGCGCGCGTACACGGCGCGCAGGCGCTCGAGGCGGTGCTCCCACAGCCGGATGGCGACTGGTATATCTGAAATTCCGCGTATGCGCGGAACGCAAATTATAAACAGGAGAGAGCTGCTATGAAACTTGTAGTATTGGACGGTTATACGGAAAATCCCGGCGATCTGAGCTGGGCAGAGCTGGCCGCGCTTGGCGAGCTGACGGTCTATGACCGCACGTCGTATACCGAGTCCCCGCTGATCGCGGAGCGCATCGGCGACGCGGAGATCGTGGTCATGAACAAAACGCCGATCTCCCGCGCGACGATCGACGCGTGCCCGAATATCCGGCTGATCGCGGTGCTTGCGACGGGCTATAACGTTGTGGATTACAACTACGCGCGGGAAAAGGGCATCCCGGTCGTGAACGTGCCGGCCTACGGCACAGCGTCGGTCAGCCAGTATTCCATCGCCCTTCTGCTGGAGATCTGCCACCATATCGGCCATCACAGCGCGTCTGTCCATGCGGGCAATTGGGCCTCGAATCCCGACTGGTGCTATTGGGACTATCCGCTCATCGAGCTGGAGGGCAAGACTATCGGCATCATCGGCTTTGGCCGCATCGGCCAGGCCGAGGGCCGCATCGCGCGGGCGATGGGCATGCACGTTCTGGCATATGACGTCTATCCGAACGACGCCGGGCGCGCCATCGGCGCGTATGTCGATCTGGACACGCTACTTGCGCAGTCGGACGTAGTGTCGCTGCACTGCAATCTGACGCCGGAGAACACCGGACTCATCAATAAAGAGAACATCGCGAAAATGAAGGATGGCGCGATCCTCATCAACAACGCCCGTGGCCAGCTGATCGTGGAGCAGGACGTCGCCGACGCGCTGAACAGCGGCAAGCTGGCTGCCGCCGGGCTGGATGTAGTCTACACAGAGCCGATCCGCCCGGACAATCCGCTCCTGACCGCGAAAAACTGCATCATCACGCCGCATATCTCCTGGGCCCCGAAGGAGAGCCGCCAGCGGATCATGGACGCCACGGCAGAAAACATCCGTGCCTTCCTCGCCGGAACGCCGCAGAACGTCGTCAATCGCTGAAGCGCTGAAAAACCCGCTGCCGCCTGCTCCGCAGGGACAGCGGGTTTTATGCGGCGGGGCTTTTCGCTGCGCCTGCGTGCCGTTTTGCGGCGTTGCAATATTAACAGAAATATGGTATGATGTTCCCACTTACCGGAAGGGGGAACTGCTTTGCTTTATCTGCTGCTTGCGCTGTTTACGGCGGCGATTGTCGCGGTCGATCAGCTGACAAAATATCTGGCTGCGGCCAATCTCGTGGGGAAGACCGTCACGCTCATCCCCGGCTGGCTCCAGCTGCACTACATCACGAACGACGGCATGGCGCTGAGCCTTCTGCGCGGCGCGCGGTGGCTGTTCGTGGTCATGACGGCGGTGTATCTCGCGGTCGTGATCTACGTGCTCGTGAAAAAATGGTTCAAAAAGACGCCGGAGCTGTGGTGCATCGCGGCCATCACCGGCGGCGCGATCGGCAATTTCATCGACCGCATTTCCACCGGCCTTGTCATTGACATGATCTGCATCCCGTGGTTCTCCACGTTCAACGTGGCGGATCTGTTCATCACGTTCGGCGCGCTGGTCCTTGTGATCTATATTCTGACGAAGGATAAGGAGCTGCTGGCCGACAAGCCGAAGGAGCAGAAGAAACCGCATGACGCTGACGCTTGACAAAGACGGCGAACGGCTCGACAGCGCGCTCAGCCGCCTCGTGCCGGAGCTGACCCGCAGCCAGGCCCAGCGCCTGATCGAGCAGGGTGCGGTCACGCAGGCCGGAAGGCCCGTCAAAAAGAACGAAAAGCTCCCCGCCGGGACGGCGCTGGAGCTGGAAATTCCGGAGGTGCACGAAACGCACATCGCGGCGCAGGACATTCCTCTGGAGGTCTGCTATGAGGACGCGGACGTGATCGTCGTCAATAAGCCCAAGGGGCTTGTCGTCCACCCGGCCCCCGGTCACGCGGACGGCACGCTCGTCAACGCGCTGCTGGCCCACTGCGGCGATTCCCTGTCCGGCATCGGCGGGGAAAAGCGCCCCGGCATCGTCCATCGCATCGACAAGGACACATCCGGCCTCATCATTGCGGCCAAGAATGACCTTGCGCACGCCGCGCTGGCCGCGCAGCTGAAGGATCACAGTCTGGCCCGGACGTATGTGTGCATCGTCTGCGGCAAGATCAAAGACGATTCCGGCATCATCGATGCGCCCATCGGCCGCCACCCGGCCGACCGCAAGAAAATGGCCGTCACAGAGAAAAATAGCCGCAGCGCCGTGACGCACTGGCGCGTGTTGGAGCGCTTTTCCGGCTATACGCTCGTCGAGTGTAAGCTGGAAACGGGCCGGACGCACCAGATCCGCGTCCACATGGCCTATCGCGGCCACCCGATTTTGGGCGATATGGTCTACGGCCATAAAAAGCCCGAGCTGGGGCAGGACAGCCAATGCCTGCACGCGAAGGAACTCCGCTTCGTGCACCCGCGCACAGGACAGCTCGTGACCGTCTGCTGCGAGCTGCCGGACTATTTTACCGCGCTTCTGGAAAAGCTGCGCGCAAGGGCTTGACATTCCAGTCCCGTTCTGCTACCATGATGCCATCTTCGAAATGAGGTCGTTATGATGTACGTTTCCGCCATGTTCGCGTTTATCTTTACCTTTACTGGCTTGCAGTAAGGGTAATTTGTGATGCGCAGAAACGAAGTCAGGTTCGCAACGCGGCACAGATTACGCTGTGCCGCGTTTTTTGTTTGTATTTTCTGAAAGGATGGATATCGCTATGGAACTTTCTGATTACAGGTCACAGATCGACCGGATCGACGCGGAGCTTCTGCAGCTGTTTGCCGAGCGGATGCAGACGGCTGCGGGGATCGCATCATATAAAAAATCGCACGGCCTGCCGGTTCTGGACGCTGGGCGGGAGCGCGAAAAGCTCGCGCAGATCGTAAAGGCCGCGCCGGAGGATCTGCAGGAGGAGGCCGTGAGCCTCTACCGGCTGCTGTTCTCCCTCAGCCGCAGCTACCAGCGCGATCTGCTGGACGAAAAAACGGCGCTTCCGGCGCTTCTCAAAGCGGCGCTGGAGCAGACGCCGCAGCTGTTCCCGCCCACAGCAGCCGTTGCCTGCCAGGGCGTTGAGGGCGCGTATTCGCAGCAGGCCTGCGACAAGCTGTTCCAGCATCCGAGCGTATTCTTCTGCGCGACATTTGACAAGGTCTTCTCCGCCATCGAGCAGGGCCTGTGCCAATACGGCGTTCTGCCGCTGGAAAACAGCACGGCAGGCTCGGTCAACGCGGTGTATGACCTCATGCAGAAGCACAATTTCTCCATCGTCCGCAGCGTCCGCCTGCGCGTAGATCACAGTCTGCTGGCCCTGCCGGGCGTAAAGCTGTCCGAAATTCGCGAGGTCGTCTCGCACGGACAGGCGCTGGAGCAGTGCTCCGAATTTTTGAAGCAGCTGCCGAACGTGACCGTGACCCGCTGCGAAAACACGGCGGCGGCAGCCCGCATGGTCGCCGGAGCGGGACGGCGCGATCTCGCCGCCATCGCCTCGCCCGCCTGCGCGGAAATTTACGGCCTGCAGCCGCTGCAGGAGCGCGTGCAGAACGAGCACGGCAACTACACCCGCTTCATCTGCATCGCGGCCAAGCCCGAGGTCTACCCCGGCGCCGACCGGACGAGCCTGCTCGTCACGCTCGCCAACGAACCCGGCAGCCTCTATCAGGTGCTGGCCCGCATCTATGGCCGGGGCATCAACCTGACAAAGCTGGAAAGCCGCCCCATTCCAGGCTCGGACGACACGTTCCGGTTCTACTTCGATCTCGAAGCCTCCGTCTACTCACCGGAGCTGCCGAGGCTCCTCGGCGAGCTGGAATCCGTCTGCGAACACATCTGCTACCTCGGCAGCTATTCCGAAACGGTTTGAGATAACCAAGATCAGTCTGAACGCACGAAAAGGCTCTCCCTTGCGCGCAAGGGGAGCCTTTTCATGCGTAAAGCTTACTGCGACACCGTATACAGCGCGTAGAAATAGCCCTTCTGTTCCATCAGCTCGTCGAAGGAGCCGGACTCTGCGATGCGGCCGTCCTTCAGGACGAGAATGCCGTCATAGCGGCGCAGCGCCGCCTGCTCCAGCGTGTGCGTGACGACAATGCGTGTGACGCCGGTCAGAGACAGGATATCGTCCGTGACCTGATGCGCCGTCTGCGCGTCCAGCGCGGCGGTGGCCTCGTCGGCCAGCAGGACGGACGCGTGCTTGAGAAGACTCCGTGCGATGGAAATGCGCTGCTTTTCGCCGCCGGAGAGGCCGCTGCCGTTTTCCCCGCAGAGATAGCCCTCGCCGCGGTCTGCAAGCAGGGATTCCAGCTGCGCGCGGCGCACGGCCTGCGCCAGCTCCTCGGACGGGAAGCTGCGGAACATGGTGATGTTGTCGCGGATAGAGGCGTTGAAGACAAACACATTCTGCTGGATGAGCGATACCGTCTCGTACAGGGACTCCGGCGAGGCTGTGCGCAGTTCTGTCCCGTCGAGAAGAATGCTTCCCTCATACGCCATCCCCGGCGAGGTCAGCAGGTTCAGGAGCGTCGACTTTCCGCTTCCGCTTGCACCGACGACCGCGTAGGCCTTCCCGGCCTCGAATACCGCGCTGACCCCGCGCAATATTTCGGTTTCCCCGTCATAGCTGAACCGGACGTTTTCAAGCCGGAGCTCGCGCGTCAGCGGTGTGATCTGCACGCCGTCCGGCTGCGTCTCGTCCTGCTCCAGCGCGTCTGCCAGCTTGACGATCAAACCCCGCGCGGCTTTTCGCGCCGCAAGAAGTGCAGGCAGCTCCGCGACCGGCTCGATCATAAAGTTCATCAGATTCACAAACAGGATGACCGCGCCCGCCGTCAGCCCCCTTCCGCTCAGCGCCAGATACGCGCCCGCCAGAAATACGCCCAGCTGCGCAATGATCCCGGTGGTCGCGCCGATCATGCCCACCAGCGCCTTGAGCCTGCGGCGGCTGAATTTTTCCTGCTCCAGCGCGCGGTTGCTCTCGGCAAACAGGCGGAAGATCTCTTTTTCCGCCCGGAAGGTCTTGACGACGGAGAAGCCGCCGAGGCAGTCGGAAAGCGCGGCGGTAAAGTCGCGGTTCTGGTCGGAGACGCGCTTTTCCGCGGCTTGCAGCTGCCCGCCCGTCAGCACCGACGGAATGAGCGGCAGAACGGTCACGCCCGCGGCGATGGCCGTCATCAAAGGCGAGTACCACAGCATCATCGCCAGCGCACCGAAGAACGTCACAGCCTTCATAATAACGGAGAGCAGCTGGGACAGATCGTCCGCTTCGATGCTGGCCGCGTCGTTGGTCAGCGCGGAGAGATACGCGGCGGTGCTTTCCGCGCGGAAGGAGGAAATGCTTTTCTCCGTAAGCTTCTGAAACGCGAAGTCCTTATACTGCCGCATGGCCTTTTCGATAAACCGCGGCTCCGACGCGTATTTGAGCAGCATCAGCGCGGCGCACAGCAGGATAAACCCGCCCGTGATCCACGCCAGCTGCCCCAGCGGCAGCGCGCCCGGCAGGCCGGAGGCCGCGTCGATCAGCTGCTGCATGAGCCACGTCACGATCAGATTCAGCGTGCCGCCCGTCAGCGCGGCAAACACGGCAAGGGCGAACATCGGGACATTGCCCCGGAAAAACTGCGCGGTCAGCTGCCGCGCCAGCGGTTTATGCTTCATCGGGATCAAGCTCCTTCCACCATGTCAGTAATTCCGCGTCGTCCAGATCCCGCACGGTCTTTCGCACGCCGTCCATGGCCGTCGCACCCAGATCATCGTAGATCCCGGCAGGCTCGCCGCCGCTTACAAAGCGGAGCGCGTCGCCGCGGTAATCCGGCGCGGCGTCAAACTGCGCGGCGAGCGCCCGCGCCTGCCGCAGAGAAGCGGCGGCTGCTTCCGCCTCTCCGCAGTTTTTCTGCGCACCGGCCAGACACACCAGCATCGACGCGTTCACCTTGTCCAGAAAGCACGGTTTGTCTGCGTCCTTCAGCCCGCCGAACGTGTCCAGCCCCCATCGAATGATGGCTTTTGTTGCCGCGAAGTCCTGCTGCTTGTAATAGACGTTGAGATAGCCCACCACGATGTTGACAAGATTCGCGCACGCGGTCAGCAGGGCATCGGACAGAAACGGCAGCGCATCCTGCGGCCGGTCGCAGCTGCTGGAAAGCGTCGAGCCGATGATATGGCTGTAAAAGCCGCCTGCGTTGTGCGTTTTCCAGAGCGAAACGGCTTTATCCGCCTCGCCAAGCGACAGCAGCGTCTGCGCCGTTTCCGCGTAAAGCACTGTCTCGTTGATCTGCGGGTCTGTGTTCTGCGGTAAAAGCAGCCGCGCCTTGTCCAGCAGTGCCAACGCCCGCCGCAGCAGCGTTTCGTCCCCCTCCACGATGCCGAACACGCGGTAGAGTCCTGCGCTTCTGTAGACGATCTCAAAGTCGTTCGGGTATTTTTGAAGCGCCTTTTCCGCCTCCGCAAGTCCTGCGCGGTCCTTCTCCGTCCGGTACCGCCGCAGGCGCTCCGCCGTCGTCTGACGGCGGTTGTCCTTCACTTCATAGCCCAGCAGCACGTCGACCGACGTGTCAAACAGGTCGGCCAACTCGACGATGATCGCCAGCTCCGGCTGGGAAAGCCCGGACTCCCACTTGCTGACGGCCTGCCGGCTGACGCCGAGCGATTCTGCGACAAACTCCTGCGTCATCTTGCAGCGCGTGCGGTGCGCTTTTAACGCTTCGCCGAGCGTTTTCTTCGTCTCGGCCTTTTCCTTCCGCACCTCGCCGGAACGCAGGTATTTGAGCAGCGCCAGAATCACAAGCCGGAACAGATATCCGGCTGCAAGTGCGAACAGAAGCACCAGCGCGAGCAGAAGCAGGGAGTAATGGTTGAATCCCATAGATCATCCATCCTTTCTGTATTTGGGATGGCTTCAGTATTGCAGAAATCCCCGGTTTCCGCCACCAACTATCGCGCAAAAAGCGGTTGCGGCGGCTTATTTCAGCAGCTTTTTCAGATACTGCCCCGTGAAGCTCTCCGGGCAGGCGGCGATCTGCTCCGGCGTGCCGCAGGCGACGATCTGCCCGCCGCCGGAGCCGCCCTCCGGCCCGAGATCGACGATATAGTCCGCGACCTTGATGACATCAAGATTGTGCTCGATGACGAGCACGGTATTGCCCGCGTCGACCAGCCGCTGCAGGACTTCGATCAGCTTGTGCACGTCCGCCATGTGCAGGCCCGTCGTCGGCTCGTCGAGGATATAGAACGTGCGGCCCGTCGCTCTTCGGGAAAGCTCCGTTGCGAGCTTGACGCGCTGCGCCTCGCCGCCGGAGAGCGTCGTGGCGCTCTGGCCGAGCTTGATATAGCCGAGGCCCACGTCGACGAGCGTGGCGATCTTATTGCGGATGCGCGGCAGATTGTCGAAGAAGGCCAGCGCCTCCTCCGCCGTCATGTCAAGGATATCCGCGATGTTCTTGCCCTTGTACAGAACCTCGAGCGTCTCGCGGTTATAGCGCTTGCCGCGGCAGACCTCGCAGGGGACGAAAACGTCGGCCAGAAAGTGCATCTCGATCTTCACAAGGCCGTTGCCGCTGCACGCCTCGCAGCGGCCGCCCTTCGTGTTGAACGAGAACCGGCCCGGGCCGTAGCCCCGCGTGCGCGCGTCGGCCGTCGACGCGAACAGGTCGCGGATGTCGTTAAATACGCCCGTATACGTCGCCGGATTGGAGCTTGGCATACGCCCGATGGGGCTCTGGTCGATGCCGACGACCTTGTCCAGATGCTCCAGCCCCTCGATGCGGTCAAATTTCCCCGGACGGGTGCGGGCACGGTTGAGGCTGCCTGCAAGCTTTTTATAGAGAATTTCATTGACGAGGCTCGACTTGCCGGAGCCGGACACGCCGGTCACGCACGTAAACGTGCCGAGCGGGAATTCCACGTCGATGTGGCGCAGGTTATTTTCCGCCGCGCCGAAGATCTTCAGGCTTTTCCCATTGCCCTCCCGGCGCGTTTCGGGCAGGGGGATCTTCTTTGCGCCGGACAGATACTGGCCCGTGATGGAGCGCGGGGCGGCAATGATATCGTCGACTGTGCCCGCGGCGATGATCTCGCCGCCGTGCACGCCTGCGCCCGGGCCGACATCGACGATGAAATCGGCGGCGCGCATGGTGTCCTCGTCGTGCTCGACGACAAGCACGGAGTTGCCGATGTCGCGCAGACGGCGGAGGGTGTCGAGCAGCTTGTCGTTATCCCGCTGGTGCAGGCCGATGGACGGCTCGTCGAGGATATACAGAACGCCGATGAGGCTCGAGCCGATCTGCGTGGCCAGCCGGATACGCTGGCTTTCGCCGCCGGAAAGCGTGGCGGCAGAGCGCGAAAGCGTCAGATAGCTCAGGCCCACTGCCTGCAAAAACGACAGCCGGGAGCGAATTTCGCGCACGATCTGCTCCGCGATCACGGCCATGGAGCCGGTCAGCTTCAGATTGTCGATGAATTTCAGCTCCTCTGAGATGGGCATGGCGCAGAAATCCATGATGTTCATGCCGCCGACCGTGACGGCAAGGCTGATGTCGGACAGACGCCTGCCATGACACTTGGGGCACGGGCGCTCGGACATACACTCCTCAAGCTCCTTGCGCATGGCGTCGGACTGCGTCTCGGTGAGGCGGCGGGCGACGTTATTGACAACGCCCTCAAACGGCCGCTCCAGCGTGCCGCGCCCGTTGGCGCGTTCATAATAGATCGTGAGCTTTTCCGTGCCCGTGCCGTAGAGAATAACGTCGAGCGCCTTCTGCGGCAGCGCATCGATGGGGTCGCTCAGAGAAAAGTGATATTTTTTCGCCAGCGCTTCAAAATACATCCGGGAGATGGAGTCGTCGCGGACATTGTTCCAGCCGGAGGCCTGAATCGCACCCTGCAGGATCGACTTGGAGCGGTCGGGGATGATGAGCAGCGGGTCCGCGACCTGCTGCGTACCGAGTCCCGCGCAGACCGGGCACGCGCCGTAGGGGTTGTTGAACGAGAACATACGCGGGGACAGCTCCGGCATGGAGATGCCGCAGTCCTCGCAGGCGTAGTTCTGGGAGAAGAGCGTGTCTTTGTCCCCGTCCAGCTCGTTGAGAATGACGAGGCCGCCGGAGAGATTGGAGGCTGTCTCCACGGAATCCGTCAGTCTCCGGGCAAGATCGGGCTTCATGATGAGCCGGTCGACGACGACCTCAATGTGGTGCTTTTTATTCTTGTCGAGCGCAATATCCTCCGTCAGCTCGTACAAACTCCCGTCGACGCGCACGCGGGCGTAGCCGCTGCGCCGGGCATCCTCGAAGACCTTCTGGTGCTCGCCCTTTTTGCCGCGCACGACAGGGGAGAGAATTTGAAATTTTGTCCGTTCAGGCAAGCCCATGATCTGATCAACGATCTGGTCAACCGTCTGACGGCGGATCTCCTTGCCGCACTTCGGGCAGTGCGGCGTGCCGCAGCGCGCCCACAAAAGGCGCAGATAGTCATAAATTTCCGTGACCGTGCCGACCGTCGAGCGGGGATTCCGGCTGGTGGTCTTCTGGTCGATGGAGATGGCGGGAGAAAGGCCGTCGATGGAGTCAACATCCGGCTTGTCCATCTGGCCGAGGAACATCCGCGCGTAGCTCGACAGCGACTCGACATACCGCCGCTGGCCCTCGGCAAAGATCGTGTCAAAGGCCAGAGACGACTTGCCGGAACCGGACAGACCGGTCAGGACGACCAGCTTGTCGCGCGGAATTTCAACGGAGATATTCTTCAGATTATTGACGCGCGCACCCTGCACGCGGATACAGTTTTCCATGGTTCGCTCCTGTGTAGAAAAAGTAGAAAAATGAGAAATCGAAGAAATCAGTCTGCTTATTATACCAGATTCGTTTGAAAACTACAACAGGATTTTCAAACAAAAGTTTTTAAATTTCAAAAAGCAGAGACTTGCGGCTTCTGATGGAACATGCTATAGTATAGAAAATTCAAGCAGCGGGGAGGCAAGCGTATGCGAAACCTGTTAAAGCTGGTGTTTCAGCGGGTCGTGGCGGTGTCGTTCGGCATTGCGCTGCAGATCATATTTCTGATCGTGATGGCGACGTATCTGCGGACCGACTTTTTCTGGATCCGGATCGCCATGAACGTGCTGAGCTGGGCAGTCGTTATTTATATCATCTCGTGCGGTGTCAATCCCAGCTATAAGATCGCGTGGATCGTGCTGATTCTGGCCTTCCCCGTGGCGGGACTGACGATCTATCTGCTCTTCGGCGGCAACAAAATTTCCAGCTACGAGCACCGGAAGATGCAGTCGATCGAGGCCGTCACCATGCAGCAGCTGCGGCAGGACGAAGCGCCCTTATGGGAGCTGGCCGCCGCTGAAACGCCCGCGTTCAACCACGCGCGCTATCTGCTCTCGGCCTCCGGCTACCCCATCTACGACGACGCGGACGCGGAGTATTTCCCGAGCGGCGAAAGCTGCTACGCTGCGATGCTGGAGGAGATCAAAAAGGCGGAGCGCTATATTTTCATCGAGTTTTTCATCATCGCCACCGGCAAGATGTGGGACCCCATGCTGGAGCTTCTGCGCCAAAAGGCGGCGGCAGGCGTCGACGTGCGCGTCGTATACGATGATTTCGGCTGCATCACGCGGCTTCCCATGGGCTACGCGAAAAAGCTGCGCGAGATGGGCATCCGCGCCCACGCGTTCAACCCCTATATCCCGATCCTTTCCGCCCGCCTCAATAACCGCGACCACCGCAAGCTTCTGATCATCGACGGCAAGGCCGCGTTTACCGGCGGCGTCAATCTGGCCGACGAATATATCAACGAATACAAGCGCTTCGGTCACTGGAAGGACTGCGGTATTCTCGTGCGCGGCAAGGCCGTGTGGTCAATGACGGTCATGTTTTTGTCCCTCTGGGGCTACGTTGACCGGTCGGAGGAGGATGTGAGCCGCTTCCGCGCAGACTATCCGGAAAAGCGGGGCGGCACGGGCTTTCTCCAGCCGTTTGCCGACAGTCCGCTCGACAACGAGGACGTCGGCGCGACGATTTTGCAGTCCGTCATTTCCTCTGCGCAGGAGCGGATGTGGATCATGACGCCGTATCTGATCCTGGACGATAAAATGACCACGGCGCTGTGCGTCGCGGCAAAAACAGGCGTCGACGTGCGCATCATCACGCCCGGCATCCCGGACAAATGGTATGTCCACGCGGTCACGCGCGCAAACTATGAGGAGCTGACGCGCGCAGGCGTGCGTATCTTCGAATATACGCCGGGCTTCATCCACTCCAAGGTCTATCTGGCCGACACGAAGCAGGCTGTTGTCGGCACGGTCAATCTGGACTTCCGCAGCCTGTATCTGCATTTTGAAGACGCCGTGTATCTCTATGACACCACTGTGAACGCACAGGTGCAGGCGGATTTTGAACAGACGCTTCCCCAGTGCAGAGAGATCACAGCCGAGCAGTGCCGCCATACGCACCTGACGCAGCGTGTGCTGCGGGCGCTGCTGCGGCTGCTCGCGCCGCTGATGTGAGCGGAAGCGGAAAGGAGACGCCCATGTCCATTCACGACGGCCACCGCGACCGGATGCGCAGGCAGCTCAAAACCAGCGGCATGGACTCCCTTTCGGACGTGCAGGTGCTGGAGGTGCTGCTGTATTACGCCGCGCCGCGCGGCGATACGAACCCGACAGCGCACGCGCTTTTAAGCCGCTTCGGGACGCTCGACAGCGTGTTTTCCGCGCCGGAATCCGAGCTGAAAAAAGTAAACGGCGTCGGAGACGCCGCCGCGCAGCTGATCCGGCTCGTGCCGCAGGTGGCGCGGCGCTGCCTCATGAGCCGCAGCGCACAGATCGAGATTCTGGACACCACGTCCAAATGCGGCCAATACCTGCTGCCGTACTTCCACGGCGAAAGCGAGGAGGTCGTGTATCTTCTCTGCCTCGACGCGAAGTGCAAGGCGCTCGACTGCGTGCTCATCCACCGTGGCGGCGTGAACGTCGCGTCCATCGCCGCGCGCAAGGTCGTCAAGGCTGCGCTGGACGCGAACGCGACCTCCGTCGTGCTCTCGCATAACCACCCCAGCGGCCTTGCGCTGCCCAGTCCCGAGGACCGGCAGACCACGCTGGTATTAAAGGCGGCGCTGGAGGCGGTCGGGATCGTGCTGGCCGACCATATCATTGTCGCGGACGACGATTTTGTCTCCCTGCGCGACGACGGCATTCTGGAGGACCCGTATGAACTTTAAGCTGCACTCCCAATTCAAGCCCACCGGCGACCAGCCGCAGGCCATCGAGAAGCTGACGCAGGGCCTCAACATGGGCCTGAGCGATCAGGTCCTGCTCGGCGTGACCGGCTCCGGCAAGACGTTCACCATGGCGAATATCATCGCCAACGTGAATAGGCCTACGCTGGTCCTCGCGCACAACAAGACGCTGGCTGCGCAGCTGTGCTCGGAGTTCCGCGAGTTTTTTCCGGAAAACGCCGTGGAATACTTCATTTCCTACTACGACTATTACCAGCCTGAGGCGTATATCGCCCAGACGGACACCTACATTGAAAAGGACTCCGCCATCAACGACGAGATCGAGCGCCTGCGCCACAGCGCGACGAGTGCGCTGTCCGAGCGCCGGGACGTGATCGTCGTCTCGTCCGTGTCGTGTATCTACGGCCTGGGCGACCCGATCGACTATAAAAACATGGTTATTTCGCTTCGCCCCGGCATGGAATACGACCGGGACGAGCTTATGCGCAAGCTGACCGAGATCCGCTATGAGCGCAACGACCTCAACTTCGTCCGCAACGCCTACCGCGTGCGCGGCGATACGCTGGAGGTCTATCCCGCCTACTGGGCAGGCCGGGCCATCCGCATTGAGTTTTTCGGCGATGAAATTGACCGCATTTCCGAGGTCAACGCCGTCACCGGCGTACCGGAGCGCATTCTGAACCACGTCGCCATCTACCCCGCGTCGCATTACGTCGCATCGAGAGAGAAAATGGCCCGCGCCATGAAGGATATCGAGGCCGAAATGTGGGAGCAGGTACGCTTTTTCGAGGAGCACGACAAGCTGCTCGAGGCGCAGCGCATCCGCCAGCGGACGCAGTACGATCTGGAAATGCTGCAGGAGATCGGCTTCTGCTCCGGCATTGAAAATTATTCCCGCGTTATTGCCGGCCGCGCCCCCGGCACCCCGCCGACGACGCTGCTGGACTACTTCCCCGACGATTTCATCCTCTTCGTCGACGAGAGCCACGTCACGCTGCCGCAGGTGCGCGCCATGTATAACGGCGACCACGCACGCAAGAAAAGCCTCGTCGACTACGGCTTCCGCCTGCCGTCGGCGTATGATAACCGCCCCCTGACCTTCGACGAGTTTACAGACCGCATCCATCAGGCCATCTACGTCTCCGCCACGCCTGCCGAGTATGAGCGTTCCCGCGCCGGACAGATCGCCGAGCAGGTCATCCGGCCCACGGGCCTTCTTGACCCGGAGGTCTTCGTGCGCCCCATCGAGGGGCAGATCGATGATCTGATCGGCGAGATCAACGCCACGACGGACAAGGGCGAGCGCACGCTCGTCACGACGCTGACGAAGAAAATGGCAGAGGACTTGACGAAATACCTGACTGAAAACGGCATCCGCGTGCGCTATATGCACTCGGACATCGGGGCTATGGAGCGCATGGAGATCATCCGCGATCTGCGCATGGCGAAGTTTGACGTGCTCGTCGGCATCAACCTGCTGCGCGAAGGACTTGATTTGCCGGAGGTGTCGCTGATCGCGATCCTCGACGCCGATAAAGAAGGCTTCCTGCGCTCGGAAACGAGCCTCATCCAGACCATCGGACGCGCGGCGCGAAACGCGCAGGGCCGCGTGCTGCTCTACGCGGATAAGATCACGCCCGCCATGCGGGCCGCCATGGACGAGACGGCAAGACGCCGCCAGATTCAGGATGCGTATAACAGGGCGCACGGCATCGTGCCGAAAACCATTGTAAAATCCATCCGCGACCTCATCGAAATTTCCGCCTCCCCCACGCCGGAACACAAGGGCAAGGGCGGCGTAAAGATGACGCGGCAGGAGCTTGCGCGTGAGATTGAAAAGCTCGAAGCGCAGATGCGCAAGGCCGCGCACATGATGGAATACGAATATGCCGCCGTCCTGCGCGACGAGATCATCCGTCTGCGCACGGAGGCAGACAAGAAATAACATGACGACAAGAAAAGAGCTCCTGCCGGGCGTGTTCCTCACGTCGATCCAGGACGGGCGGTTCAAGACCGCCTGCTTCAGCCTCAGCTTCCTCAGGCCGCTTCGCGCAGGCGAGGCGGCCATGAACGCGCTGCTGCCGAGCGTACTCCTGCGCGGCAGCGAAAAAACGCCCTCCATCCGCGCCATCGCCGACCGGCTGGACGAACTGCACGCCGCGTCCATTGGTGCGCTGGTGCGCAAAAAGGGAGAAATTCAGCTCACGGGCCTGTTTGCCGACTGTCTGGAAGACCAATATGCGGGCGAGGCCGTTTTTTCGCACCTGCTGGACTTTGTCTCCGAGCTGCTGTTCTGCCCGCGAACGGAACACGGCGCGTTCGTGCCGGAGCTTGTCTCGCAGGAATGCCGGAATCTGCAAAACGCCATGCAGAGCGTACTGGATGACAAGAGCGCGTACTGTGAGCGGCAGCTGCTCCGGGCCATGTGCCGGGGCGAACGCTACGCCTGCGGCCGTCTCGGAGAGCCGGAAGAGCTTGATAAAATCGACGTGCGCACGCTCTGGGCGCACGATAAGTCGGTGCTGGCCTCGTCGCGCGTGGAGCTTTTCTATCTCGGCAGCAAATCCGTCGGAGAAGCGGAGGCGCTGCTGCAGCCGCTTCTGGCGCATCTGCCGCGCACGGCCTGCGTCCCGGTCGGAACAAACCCCAGCCCGCTGCCGCAGGAGCTTCGGAGGTTTTCCGAAACAATGCCGCTTGCGCAGAGCCGGATCTCGCTGGGCTTCCGCACGGATGTGACGCTGCGAAGCGCGCAGTATCCCGCGATGCTGCTTCTGAACGCGATGCTCGGCGGAGGCGAACAGAACCGGCTCTATACCGTCGTGCGCGGGCGGATGGCATTGTGCTACGAGGCCGGGAGCTGGTACGACGGACACAAGGGCATTCTCGCTGCGTCCGCAGGCTGCGGACGCACGGATCTGCCCGCTGTCGAGCAGGAAATTCTGCATCAGCTTGCGGAGCTGGCCGCGGGCCGCTTTTCACAGTCTGAGCTGGAAACGGCCCGCACGGGGCTGCTTTCCGATCTGCGGCTGCTGTGCGACAGCCCCGGCAGGCTCGATGAATTTTACACAGGCCGGGCAGCGGAGGGCATTTCGCAAAGCCCCGCCGAACTGGCCGCAGCGCTCTGCGCCGTCACGGCGGAGGACGTCTGCGCCGCTGCGCGGCGCGTGCGGCCCGATGCGGTCTATACGCTGGAGGAAGCATGAGCTGGAAGGACTATCCCGCGCTCAGTGAGCGCTGTTATCTGGAAACGCTGCCGAACGGCCTGCGTCTGCGCGTCGTGCCGAAGCCGGGCTTTGCCGGGAAATTCGCGTTTCTGGGCGTGAATTTTGGCTCATGCGACACACAGCTTCCGCAAAGCGGCGGCTGGCAGACCGTGCCGGACGGCACGGCGCATTTTCTCGAGCACCGGATGTTCTGCCTCCCGGACTGCGACCCGGAGACGGAATTTTCCCGCCTCGGCGCGGAGGCGAACGCCTTTACCGACTATGCCATGACCGGCTATTATTTCACCTGCACCGACCGCTTTGACGACTGCCTGCGCCTGCTTCTGCGGATGGCCTCGACGCCGTACTTCCCGCCGGAAGCAATGGCAGCGGAGCGCGCCGTCATTGCCGATGAGATCGCGCTCTATGATGATTCGCCCGAGGACTGCGTGCAGGAGCGGCTGTGCCGCGTGCTCTACCGCCGCCACCCCATCCACATCCCCATCGCAGGCTCCCGCCGCTCCATCCGCGCCGTCACGCCGGAGCTGCTGCGGCGCTGCTTTGACGCATTTTACGTCCCGTCCAACATGGCGTTCACCGTCATGGGCGACGTGGACGCGGAGGCCGTCTCGCGCCTTGCGCGGGAGGTCCTGCCGCCGGACTTCTCGCCGCCTCCCGCGCGTCCCTGCGGTGAAGCGGAGCCTGCTCGCGCGTTCCGGCACAGAACGCGCCGGACGCTCCCGGTCAGCCAGCCGGTGTTTGCCATCGGCTTCAAGACCGCGCCGTCCGCCGACCCGCTCCGGCAGGAGCTGACCGGACAGCTTGCCGCAGAGCTGCTGCTGGACGAAAGCTCCGCGCTGTACGAAGACCTTTATACACGCGGCCTGATCGACGCGGACTTTTCCTCCGGCTTCACACGCGTCCCCGGCGCGGCGTTTTTGCAGGCCGGCGGCGCGGGCCGTGACCCGGAGGCGGTGCTGGAGGCCATTTTGCAGGCGCCGAAGACCAGCTTTTCGCCGGAGCGCTTTGCACGGCTGAAAAAATCCGTGCGCGGCAGACTCCTGCGGGAGCTTGACGGATTCGAATCGACCTGCTATCGTATATGCGAGGCCATATTCGCAGGCGGAGACTGCTTCTGCGAGTTTGATCTGCTGGATTCCATCACGCTTTCCGACACAGAAGCGCTGCTGACGCAGACAGTCACACCGGAATGCGCCGCGCTCAGCGTTGCTGCACCGGAAGAAGCGTAGATTTTGGACGCACCAATTGCAGGGGCTGATGCCCACATCGGCCCGGCAGAATGCACTATTTTAACGGAAATCTTCGGTGAATCCGTACTGCCCTGCAAATTTCGAATGCAAAGCGTTTTTACCGCAGATATTAAAACGCAGCTGCCTACAAATCTGTTGTACCATAACAGGCGGCGCGTACCACAGCGCACGTAAGGTGACTTGGTGTGTTCGCAGGGACTAAAATTCAGGTCCTCGCCTGAATTGTACCCGCAGCAGGCACCAAACGCGTCCCAGCACTCTTTTCTCCCCTGTCTTTTCTCTTGCGAGCGAAAAGACAGGGCCGCCGGAGGCAAACGCCTCTCAATTCATTAGGAGGAATTCATATGTTTCTCGCATCTCCCATCACATTCCCGAATCTCGGCATCGAGATCGATCCAAACCCCGTGGCCTTTACGGTCTTTGGGAAGGACATCTACTGGTACGGCATCATCATTGCCGCCGGGTTCCTGCTCGCCGTGTTCTATATGCTCGCGCGGGCGAAGGACTTCGGCATCACGCAGGACGACGTGCTTGACATGATCCTCTGGGCCGTACCCATCGGCGTGATCTGCGCGCGTCTGTATTACTGCATTTTCTATTGGGAGCTTTACGCCGACGATCCCATTTCCATCCTCTACATCTGGGAGGGCGGGCTTGCCATCTACGGCGGCATCATCGGCGGCGCGATCACGCTGCTCGTCGTTGCGAAGCGCAAGAAAATCCCGGCTCCCGTCCTGCTCGACGTGGCGGGCATGGGCGTCATCATCGGCCAGCTTATGGGCCGCTGGGGAAACTTTATGAACCGCGAGGCGCACGGCGCTGTCACGGATACGTTTTTGAAGATGGGCCTGCAGGATGCGTCCGGCGTCGTGACGTATTACCACCCGACGTTCCTCTATGAATCCGTCTGGAACCTGATCGGCTTCATCGGCCTGCATTTCTTCTCGAAAAAGCGGAAATTCGACGGCGAGGTGTTCCTGGCCTATGTGGCGTGGTACGGCCTTGGCCGCGTGTGGATCGAGGGGCTGCGCACCGACAGTCTGTACCTGTTTTCCACCGGCATCCGCGTCAGCCAGCTTGTGGCGGCAGTTTCCTTCCTTGCCGCGGCGGGAATCCTCGCGTGGGTGCTCGTCAAAAAGAAGCCCGCGCGCGAATCGCTCTACGTCAACCGCAAACGCGAAGAACCGCAGGCGGATGAAAAACAGGACGATTAAAAGAAAATTTACAAAATAACTGACATTCCGCATCACTTGCCTATTCCATTTTTTTCGGGCAGGTGGTATACTACAGGAAATAACAAAGCAAATATGCTGCTGAAAGGAGCTTCTCCCATGCGTTTTTCTGAAAATTTTGAAGCTGCAAAGAACATGGCCGTAGAGGCCGCCCAGACTGCCGCCGCAAAGGCGAAGGAGCTGGCCGCCGTCGCAAAGGCCAACATTTCCATCTATGCCGAGGAAGACAAGGTCAAGAAGGCCGAGATCGAGCTGGGCAAGCTGTATTACCGCGACTACGCCGTCGGTGAAGAGCTCGACACTGCCGAGTATCTGCCGTGGTGTCAGAAGATCGACGAGTCCAAGAAGGCCATCGCCGAGCTGAAGGACTTCATCGCCTCCCTCCGCGAAGACGAAGCGCCCGCCGAGACCGAGGCCGCTCCCACGGACGACGATTTTGAGATCGTTGTCGCCGACGACGAGCCCAAGGCTGACAAGGCGCCCGCCGTCGAGGCTCCGAAGACGGAAGAAGCCCCCGCTGAGGAAGCTCCCGCCGAGGACGCCCCCAAGACAGAAGAATAAGCCTGTCAGAACCGGACGCATTGCTCGCAGTGCGCCCGGTTTTTCTGCTTTTTGAAGGAGACGGCCCATGCGACGGCTCTGCCTGTTCACCGGCGGCTTCGCCGCTGCCGCTGGTTTGTATCTGTTTCTGCTGCACGGTGCGCCAGGCGTGCTGCTCGCCGCGCTTGCAGCGGTCTGTGCGCTGCTGTTTCTGCTCCGGCGTCCGATTTTGCGCCGGGCGGCAGTCTGCGTGCTGGGCCTTTTGGCCGGACTTGCCTGGTGCCGTGGGTACGAGGCGCTTTTTCTGCGCCCGTTTTCCGCTCTTTCCGGCGAAACAGCCGCGTTTTCCGCGCAGGCGCTGGCCGCGCCGCAGGAAAGCAGCTACGGGCAGTCCGTCTCCGCCCGGCTGACGCTGGACGGAAAAAGCTGCACGGCGGTCATTTACTTTGACGAGGCCGACGGTGAGATCCTTCCCGGAAGCCTCCTGTCCGGCACGGCAAAGTTCACCACGGCGCAGGAAAAGCATCTGCGCGGCAAGGATTACGATCTGTCGCGCGGCGTATTCCTGACGGCAGGCTGCCGCGAAACGCTGCACGCCGAGCCGGGCCGCACATCAGTCTGGCTTGCCCCGGCTCTGTTTGCCGAACGCCTCCGCGCGGCGATCCAGTCCGCATTCCCGTCTGACACGGCGGGCTTTGTACAGGCGCTGCTGCTGGGCGATAAAACAGGGCTCCGCTACGAGGATCAGAACGATCTGGCCATCGCGGGCATTTACCATGCCGTCGCCGTGTCCGGTATGCACGTTTCGATTTTGCTCGGCATGATCCTGCTGCTGTGCGGCGGGAACCACCGGCTTGCGGCGGCGCTCGGTCTGCCTGCCGCCGTGTTTTTTATCGTCATGACCGGCGCACCCGCCTCCGCAGTCCGTGCAGGCGTGATGCAGGCGCTGGTTCTGTGCGCGCCGCTCGTGCGCCGGGAGAATGACCCGCCGACGACTATCTGTGCAGCCCTTCTCGTGCTGCTGATGCAGAACCCGTGGTCGCTTCTGAGCGTGGGGCTGCAGCTTTCGTTCGCTTCGACGGCGGGGATCGTCTTCTTTGCGGGCGGACTTTACCGGAGCCTTTCGGAAAACCAGTTCCTTACGCGCCTGCTGCGCCCCAAAACGGTTCTCAGCTCGCTTCTGCGCGCCATGCTGACGGCGCTCTGCTGCACGATCTCGTCCATGGTCTTCGCGCTGCCCATTACGGCGCTTCAATTTGGAACTGTCTCGCTTGCCGCGCCGGTCGTGAATGTGCTGGCGCTTTGGATGCTCTCGATCGTTTTCTGTGCCGGGCTGCTCACGACGCTGCTTGCGCTGGCCCTTCCGGCGGCGGCAGGCGTCTGCGCATGGGCGCTGAGCTGGCCGGTGCGGCTGGTGCTGCTGCTCGTGCGGAGCGCGGCAAAGCTCCCGTTCGCGGCGCTTTATCTTGAAAACGGATATCTGATCGCAGCAGCGGTCTTTCTCTATGGGCTTGCGCTTCTGCTGGCCCTGCGCCCGAGGGCCGTCCAGTTCTGGCAGGCCGCTGCCGCAGCCGTGCTCGTCACGGCGTGCTGCATGGGGCTTTCCTGCGCGGATTACGCGCTGCCGGAGGCCTGCTTTTCCATGCTCGATGTTGGGCAGGGACAGTGCCTCGTCAGCCGCAGCGGAGAAAGCGTCAGCGTGATCGACTGCGGCGGGCAGGAGGATGCCAGCGGCGAGACAGCCGCGCGGTTTTTGCTTGCGCGCGGCGTGACGCAGGTCGACCGGCTCATTCTCACGCATTTTGACGCTGACCACTGCAACGGCGTCCGGCAGCTTCTGCGGCGCGTGCGCGTCAAAACGCTCTATGTGCCGGACGTATCGCAGGAAAATAACCTCCGCACGAAAATCCTGTTCGCCGCCGCGCAGGCGGGCGCTGAAATCCGGTTTGTCACGAACGATCTGACGCTGCCGGACGGCATGCGCATGTTTGCGCCCACCGGAAGCGCGGAGGAAAGCAATACCGGGCTTTGCGTCTTGGCAGCGGGCGAAAAATATGATATTCTAGTGACCGGCGATCTGTCCGAGCAGGCGGAGTACCGGCTGCTGTCCACGCATGCGCTGCCGCGTGCCGCCGTGCTCGTCGCGGGGCATCACGGCGCGGCTTCGTCCACGTCTGAGGCGCTTCTGCGCGCCATCCGGCCGGAGGCCGTGCTCATCTCTGTGGGTGCGGACAACCGATTCGGACATCCGGCGGACGAAACGCTCCGCCGCATAAGAAACGCCGGAGCGGCGGTCTTCCGCACCGATCTTTCCGGCACCATCACCATCAGGGGGTAAGCAAATGGCAAAAAAAAAGCCTGACGACGCCGCTGCCGAGGCTGAGCGCCGCTTCAAAGCGGATCTGAAGGCCGGAACGCTCGGCAGCTTTTATATTATCTGCGGCGAGGAAGCGTTTCTGCGCAGCCATTATGTGGAGCTTGCCACGAAAAAACTCACCGACGGCCCGGCGGGCGAGTTTAACTTCCACCGCTTTTCCGCCGACGACTGCACGCCGCAGGCGCTGGCTGACGCGATCGACGCCATGCCCATGATGGCCGAGCGGACGCTCGTGCGCGTGGACGACGTCGACCTGTTCAAGCAGCCGGAGGGCGCGCGGGAGCAATATGCCGCCATTCTGTCCGATATCCCGGATTACTGCTGCGTGCTGTTCGTCTATGACACGGTGGAATTTAAGATCAACAGCACGATGAAAAAGCTGGCGGCCGCCGTCAAGGAGCACGCGCAGATCGTTTCGTTCGACAAGCAGTCCGAGCGCAGTTTGTGCGCGTGGATCACGCGCCACTTCCGCGCGCACGGCAAGAGCGTCACGGACGAGCTGTGTCAGTATCTGATCTTCCGTACCGACGGGCTGATGACCACGCTCGGCGGAGAGATCGACAAGATCGCCGCCTATCAGGAGGGCGACGCCATCACGCGCGGGGCCATCGACGCGGTGGTCATTCCGGCGCTCAGCGCGCAGACCTTTGACATCAGCGACGCGGTCGTGAACCGGGATTTTGAAAAGGCCCTCTTTAAATTGCAGGAGCTTTACGCCATGCAGACCGACCCCATCGTTGTGCTGGGCGCCATCGGCGCGCAGCTGCGCAGGCTCTATTACGCGCGGGTCATTCTCTCCTCTGGCGGCGGACAGAAGGAGCTGATGGAGCTGACGGGGCTCAAGAGCTATCCCGCGGGTCTGACCATGACGGCGGCCCGCCGTGTGACCGACCGCTTCTGCCAGAGCGCCATCCAGCTGGTTCTGGATACGGACCTCTCCATGAAGACGAGCGCAGGCGAACAGGAGCAGCTTCTGGAGCTGCTGCTCGTCCGGCTTGCGCAGGAGGCGCAGCATGGATAAGCTGAAACTCCGGCAGGCCATCGTCGTCGAGGGAAAATACGATCAGAATACGCTCCGCCAGATCGTTGACACGGCGATTTTTACAACAAACGGCTTCGCCGATATGAAAGACCCGGCGCTTCTGCGCCTGCTGCAGCAGGCCGCACAGACGACCGGCCTTGTGATCCTGACCGATTCGGACGGCGCGGGGTTTCTCATCCGCAACACGCTCAAAAGCGCGCTGCCGGAAACGGGCGTGCTGCACGCGTTTATTCCCGATCTTCCCGGCAAAGAAAAACGAAAAGCAGCCCCCGGAAAAGAAGGACTGCTCGGCGTGGAGGGCATGACGCCCGAAATTCTTCTCAAAGCCCTGCGCAACGCAGGCGCTGAATTTACAGACGGCAGTACGCCTCCGCCCGCAAGGGAGCCGATCACCAAGCAGGATCTGTTCGCCCTCGGCCTTTCCGGCGGCCCTGAAAGCGCAAAAAAGCGCGCCGCGCTTTTAAAGGCGCTCCGCCTGCCCGCGCACATGAGCGCAAACGCGCTGCTGCAGGCGCTCAATGTCCTGTTTTCCCGCGAAGAATTTTTCACGCAGGCCCGCAGGCTTCTGGGACCGTAAAAACAGCCCCCGGCTCTCGCCCAATGTCACTTAGGGTGTATCTGAAAAGTCAAAAATAGCGAAACGTACAAGAAAAATACACAAATAAGTGGTAAGACAAGGGCAGAAAGAAGTGACAAGCATGAAAGCCCGTCGTTATGAACTTACCGATAAGGAATGGGAACTGATCCGGCCGCTTATCCCGATCTCGCATACCGGTCGTCCGCAGAAGGATATTCGCGCGCATCTCAATGGCATCCTGTGGCTTGCCCGCAGTGGTGCGCGCTGGAGCGATCTTCCGGCGAGATTCGGTCCGCATCAGACTGTGTACAACTGCTTCTGCCGCTGGCGGGACGATGGAACCTTGAAAAAGATCTTCGAGCTCTGCGCGGCCTCGAGCACTGGCGCGGAGCTGAGCATGGATTCAACGTCGATCAAAGCATCTGTGCAGGCAGGTCGTGGAATAAGAAAGCGAGCAAAACTCAGACATCAAGCAGCATCGGCAAAACACGCGGAGGTCTGAACACGAAAATTCATGCCATCGTCGGAAAAGACCTGCGGCCTGTGGCTTTTTTGCTGTCTGCCGGAAATGTTGACGATTGCACGGAGGCAGTTCCTCTGCTGAAGCTGCTTCCGGGTCTGAAGGACTGTGATATTCTTGCCGATAAAGCCTATGGCACAAAAGAGATCCGAACCTATCTGCATGACCAGTCCGCCCGCTATACGATCCCGCCGAAAGTGAACACAAAGCAGCCGTGGCCGTTTGATAAAGAGACGTATAAACGGCGGAATGTAATAGAGCGTTTCTTCAATCGCCTCAAGGAATTTCGCCGTGCTGAGACACGCTATGACAAGCGTGACGACTCCTTCCTTGCTTTTGTTATGGTCGCCGCGAGCTGCGTCGCTTTCGGCCTTTTGCACATCTAAGCGCTGTTTTCAGATACACCCTAAGATTTTAAGTGGTCAAGCACAAAACTATATGGAACTGCGCTCACCATGCGGAGCTGCAATTGGACAAGCAGCCTACTATTTTAACGGAGATGTTTATACCTGTGACGAGGGTCGCATGATTGCTGAAATGGGCGATTCGGCATTTAAGCTTGGCAATGTTTATAAAAACTCTTATGATGAGATGATGTCGTCGCCTGTTTGCAAAACCGTATGTGCTGCTTCTGTATTGGAATCATTGCCAGAGTGTACCGATTGTGTGTACCAACCGTATTGTGGAACATGCCCGGCTCTAAACTATGCGAGCGAGCACAACGTATTCAAACGCGATGCTAGAGGATACCGTTGTCAAATCTATAGAGGTATGCTCGATGCAATCTTTGCGATTCTTTTCCGCAATGACCCCAAAGATATTGAAATTCTTCAGACATGGTAGTGAAAAAGCAGTTACTACGACCGCGCTTTTCTTTGCGCTGCTTTATAATATTCGCACCATCTGCTCATATCGCCGGGTGCTGCGTCATCTGCACGAGAATGTGCTCACCGCAGCCGATCTGAGCCGTATTCAGAACGCGCTGACGTTTCTGTCGCCGCTCTGTCGGGACACTCGCGAAGCCCACGAGGATATGATGGGCGTGCCATTAAAAACCGATGCTCTGCTGAGAGCCGGTAGATAAACGACCACCCGCTGCACTGGCAGCGGGTGGTTTGCTATGATTAGCTCGCAATGGGCTTCGAGCCAAGCCAGTCAGGTGGCAGGTAGACTGCCGCCAGCGCGTTCACAGTATCAAACAGTCTGTAACGGTCTGCATCATCGCCGAGGTTAAGTGCTGTTTCGAACATATCCCACACAAACTGCATGACCCTCGTGAACATGTCAGGGGCATGGTGCCGTGTATCCATGGTCTCTCGCGGTCCAGCGTCGCCAACGTGCCGCGTTTGCTCCTGCTGTGCGCGTTCTTGCCTGCACGCCGTTTCATCGCCTGGAATGCCCTACGCCTTGCCGACCACGGCGATGCTTTGGATGCAGTCATCGACAAGCTCGTTGTTCCCGTTCTTCCGCAGTTGCGCGATGGCCTCGTTCGCCAACTGTTCCTGCAGCGCTCTTGCATTTTCAATTGTCATCTTGAATCCTCCTAGGGTGTATCTGAAAACAGCGCTTAGATGTGCAAAATGCTGAAAGCGACGCAGATCGCGGCGACCATAAGACTGCACTGCACTACACTACGCAGAGAACCAATGCGTGATTTCTAAAGACTCGAAATACACATACGTCTCCGGAGTCAGTTCCTTGAGCTGCGCCAGCGTCCGCGTGCTGCCGGAAAGCCAGTACGCGAAGAACTCCGCGAAGTATTCCAAGCTGTTGCTCTTGGCGTGCTGCTTCATCGGCGCAGATGCGGCTTCCAGTGCATACAGGTCTTTATGCTCCTGCGGGAAGCCCATTGCGCAATCGAGGAAGTGTCCAAACTCGTGCAGGACCGCGCTGGCTTCGGAAACATAAATTCGCTTTTCTGTGTACACCGCCGCGCCGATGCAGTTTACGCCAAGCTTGCGGCTGAGATTCGTGAGGTACTCTGTGCCGATCACGAACGTCCAGCCGTTTTCGTTGAAAGCGTCGAGGATTGGCTGTGGAACCTTGCAGAGTTCCAGCAGGAATGCGTTCACATTCCACTGCGTCAAATTCTCCACTACAATCGGCGTATCGGGCGGCGTAACGGTCAGCGTCTGCGTCAGGACGGCATGAAGAAGCTGCGCGGCTTCAGCTCGTGTGACGAGTTCCGCTGCGGTCTTGTTTTCAGCACAAAGGCCAAGCTCTTTGCCGACGCGCAGGGTGTTTTCACTGGGAGAAAGCCAGTCAAGGCCGTAAAGCGTCGCATCGTAGAGCGGGATTCCGGCTGCCGCGAAAGCAGTCCGATAGAGTTCGCCGCGGCAGATAAGACCATTTGCGTCACTGATTGCTGTCGGCTCCAACCAGCCGCTGCGGATGGCAATCTGGACAGCATTCGCCCCCACTTCCTGCCATGAAACGCCTTCCGGCTCGGTGTCAAACGCGCGGCAGAGCATCGTCGCCCACTGGCTGACCGTGATCTTCTCGTTCGGTGCGAATCTGCCGGATGCCGTACCTCTTAGAATGCCAGCGTCAGCAAGATAAGAAACAGATTCCGCATAGGTGGCTTTCTCGGACACGTCCGTAAAGCCTGTGGAAAAAGCAAAAGCCGGTACCGTCAGCAGCGTTGACAGTACCAGCAGGATGGATATGAATTTGATCTTTCACATAGAGATCTCCTTCCTATTTGTGGGTTTTTCTTTTAACATTGGTTTTTTGGGGGCAGGGCAGCCCGATTTGCGTTTTCAACGATTATGCCGCTGCCATATCATGCGCGACTAGAGCGGTGTAATAGCTGTTCATTGTGCTTGGCGCATTGAACAGCGTTGCCAGCAGATATTGCCGGATATTCCGAATCCGTGTTGTGTTCTGCTTCAGGCAGTCCATGACGAAACGGATATGTTCGCTATTCAGTTTCAGCAGCTTTGACCGCACGACCTCGGCTGGATAATCGTTGCCTGCAACGCGGATTTGGCTGCGGGTGCTGCAAACCGTCTCCTGCACCAGATCGGCGATCTCGTCAAGCTGCTCTTGGTCAACGTGAGGATCGCTTGCCAGAACGTCGTAGTCGATGTTCTCCAAGATCAAGTCCCGGTAGCGTTCAAACGATTCCTTCGCTTCCGTTCGCTTCTGCGTAGGACTTTCCGGAAAACCGGAAGGGAAAGGAATCGAATCGGTAATTGATAGATCTTTACTTTGTCTTTTTCTTTTCTTAGTACTCTCAGTATTTAATTGCGTTGGATTTTCCAACGTAGGTTTATCCAACATAGGCTTTTCCAATGTTGGGTTATCCAACGCAGGCTTTTCCTGCGTAGGTTCTTCCGACGTTGGCCCCGCGTGCGGCTGCTCGTAGATCGTGTACACAGTTCCGCGTAAGCAACCACGCTCGT
>ENA-ORCN01000181-ORCN01000181.1-human-gut-metagenome-genome-assembly--contig:-NODE-181-length-54444-cov-13.267570_pt1 | contig 54444 bp, 47 predicted proteins | sample MGYA00242984_ERZ507984 | MGnify/ENA primary metagenome ERZ507984 (study PRJEB26167, sample SAMN06115395) | human gut metagenome | host: Homo sapiens | place: China:Hubei | collected 2016-05-19... | reverse complement strand
TTTATGCGATAACGATATTGTCTTTTCCATGAGATGCGGCATGCGATTCCGCAGTCTAACGGTCGCTTATCTTCCGCGCTTGCGCGTCGCTTTGCCAAATCTGATAAAGAACCGATTACCTTAGCTGGATTTCCGCCAACAATCGCTCCTTCTGGAACATCCTTAACTACAACACTCCCTGCAGCAACCAGTGCGTTTGGTCCGATTTTGGTATTATATAAAATCGTAGCATTCGCTCCAATAACTACATTATCTAATATTTCGATTTTTCCCATGTAAAACCCATTTCTACCTGCAGGATAGTCAGGATTATCCATGGTCTGAAGCATTGATTGTATAACATCATGCGTAATGAATCGAACATTTGCAGAAATGCTAACATTATTTCCTATTGACACAAGCTTTGGTTCACTGGGTAAATTGAAAGGTTGATACAGCCCCCCAAAACCGTAGTGATGAAAGATCTTCCATTTTCTCAAAAGATCCGCACGTTTTCTGCTATTACCTCGTGAGCACAACATAAGTAGCATTGATAAAACCGCATTATTCTTCATCAATCGCATTGTTTTCACCTTCCTTACCGATAGTATAATCTCAAATACTATTTACTCTACTTCAAAAATCTCCTTGGATAAATCATTAGTAAAATTACTCTTACCAATCTTCCCAACACACAATGTCAGCCCTCGGCTTAATCAATCCGTCTAATTAATTTTGCAGGAACACCAGCATAAATACTATTGTTTTCACAATTACTTGTAACTACTGCACCTGCTCCAATTACTGTTCCATCTCCAATAGTCACGCCTGGCAAAATTGTAACACCTGCTCCTATCCAACAGCCATTTCCAATATTTATAGGCTCTGCTATATATCTTCCTGCTCGACGACTTGGATCTTCAATAAGGTGTGTCCCTGTAATAAATCTGCAATCCATCCCAATATTACAATTTCCGCCAATCCAAATATCAGCAGAGCCATCAAAAAAAGATGCGTAGTTGATAAATGTGCCTTTTCCAAAATGCATCTTATTACTGCCAAAAAAGCATTTCGGAGAAATATATGCAGCATTCTCCATACCATAGGCTTTATATATTAGATTTCTCAATTTTTGAGAAGTTGTGTACCCCCCCCCTATAGAATTCACGAACATATCTCTTAGATATCTTTGTACTCGGGATCTACTAATTTTGAAGATTCTCATTTATTTGTTCTCCTTGTAGTTCTTCTCAATCAAGCTCAGATAACCGCCAAATCACATTTTATCCACTTCTAGACTTTTTCAGACAGATATCACCTATGATAAAGACGATGCTGTCCTAAAATATCGTTGTAAAAATTCGCCCTTGTTCATCCATATCCTTCACAATGACACAGAACTCTCTGGTTATGACTGTGGCAGTCATCTACGTAGTTTATGAGACTCTCAAGCTATCATAATTTTCTCTTTAAAATATTAATCCCTCCGGAAAATATCTCTTGTATAAACTTTTTCCTTCACATCATCCAAGCACTTGTCATAGCGGTTTGCGATGATTGCCTGGCTCTGTTTTTTGAACTCCTCTAAATCATTAACAACACGGCTGCCAAAGAACGTATCCCCATTTTTCAGCGTAGGCTCGTAAATGATAACTGTTGCTCCCTTGGCCTTAATACGCTTCATGACACCCTGAATAGAACTCTGGCGGAAGTTGTCGCTGTTACTCTTCATGGTCAGACGATATACGCCAACCACTACTTCCTTCTCCTTGTTTTCATCCCAGCTATCATTTGCTTCATAGGCACCAGCAATTTCAAGCACACGATCAGCAATGAAATCTTTACGAGTTCTATTGCTCTCGACAATTGCTTCAATCAGATTTTCCGGTACATCTGCGTAGTTAGCCAGCAGCTGTTTGGTATCCTTTGGCAGGCAGTATCCGCCGTAACCAAAGCTAGGATTGTTATAGTGAGTGCCGATACGCGGATCGAGACAAACGCCGTTAATAATCTGCTGAGTATTCAGCCCCTTCATCTCAGCGTAGGTATCCAGCTCATTGAAATAGCTAACACGCAGAGCCAGATAGGTGTTGGCGAACAGCTTAACAGCTTCAGCCTCTGTGAATCCCATAAACAAGGTATCGATATTCTCCTTGATAGCACCTTCCTGCAGAAGTTCAGCAAAAGTGTGTGCTGCCTTCACCAGTCGAGCATTATCCACGTCGGTACCAACAATGATACGGGAAGGATAAAGGTTGTCGTACAGAGCCTTACTCTCACGCAAAAATTCCGGGCTAAAAATGATGTTGTCACAGTGGAACTTCTCTCGAACGCTTGCTGTATAACCAACTGGGATGGTGCTCTTGATAACCATAATGGCTTCCGGATTGTATTCGATGACCAATTTGATTACAGCTTCAACTGCACTGGTATCAAAGAAATTTTTCTTGCTATCGTAATTTGTCGGTGCAGCGATAACTACAAAATCAGCATCACTGTATGCTTCCTTGGCATCCAATGTTGCAGTCAGATCCAGCTCTTTTTCTGCCAGATACTTTTCGATATATTCGTCCTGAATCGGTGATTTTCTATTATTGATAAGTTCCACTTTCTCAGGGATGATATCCACAGCAGTCACCTTGTGATGCTGAGATAACAGCGTAGCAATGGAAAGGCCAACATATCCCGTTCCGGCAACAGCAATCTTTAAATCTTTAAACTCTCTCATTTCTCTGTCCCTCTAATTCTTTTATTTATAAAACTCAGTGTACCACTCAGCGAACTTTCTTAATCCAGTCCGCAGACTTGTGCTCGGCTTGTACCCGAAGTCGCGCTCCAGTGCACTCGTATCTGCATAGGTCACAGGCACATCACCCGGCTGCATCGGGACCAGCTCTTTATGAGCCTCGAAATCGTAATCTTCCGGCAGCACCTTTGCACGAACAAGCTCCTCACTCAGAATCTGCACAAAGTCCAGCAGGTTCTCTGGATTCTGATTGCCGATGTTGTAAACTGCATACGGTGGAATCGGCAGACCATCCTCGCCATTCTTTTTGTCCGGTGCTTTCTTCATCACACGAACAACGCCCTCAACGATGTCATCCACATAAGTAAAATCACGCTTGCAGTTGCCATAGTTGAAGATTTTGATGGTTTCGCCCTTCACCAGCTTGTTGGTGAATCCGAAGTAAGCCATGTCCGGGCGACCTGCAGGACCATACACGGTGAAGAAGCGCAGACCAGTGGAAGGAATGTTGTAGAGCTTGGAGTATGCGTGCGCCATCAACTCATTAGATTTCTTGGTGGCTGCATAAAGGGAAACAGGATTATCCACCTTATCATCTGTGCTGTACGGAACCTTTTTATTAGAACCGTAGACGGAGGAGGAAGAAGCATAAACCAAATGCTCCAGACTCTCACAATGACGGCAGGCTTCGAGGATATTAAAGAAGCCGACCAAGTTAGATTCCACATAAGCATCCGGGTTGGTGATGGAGTAGCGCACACCAGCCTGTGCTGCAAGGTTGACGACCACAGACGGCTTGTACTTCTCGAACAACTCGGTGATCAGTGTCTTATCAGCGATGTTGCCTTTTACAAAAGTGAATGTGGGATACTTGGCCAGCTCGTTCAGGCGGAATTCTTTCAGTGCCACATCATAGTAGGCATTCATATTGTCGATGCCGATGACCGTAGCAGAAGGAGCCTCCTGATAGATTCGCTTTACAAGATTGGACCCTATAAAGCCCGCCGCGCCTGTGACTAAAATTGTTTTTTTATCTAAAGTTACTGTGCTCATATTTTTACTCCTCAATTTCTTATCTTCACAAATTTATTCGGATACAGGAAGAACTCCAACCACTTCGTTTTCTTCATAATCCAAGCTGCAATGATTGGACCCACAAAGCTAATTCCTAGTCCCAGCACCACATGAATCACAGAACTTCCGATACCCAACTTCAGTAAGACTGATCTCATTGGTGCCGCAAACAACGTATGCATTAGATAAATCGGCATTGTGTATTTTGCAAGAAAATCCATGCCTCTGCCAAATGTTCTTTCACCCCCCGCCACCATCAGGATGACAGCTACACAAGCCAACAATCCCATTACAAAAGGAATCACACCACCACTAATTTCTGCCTTATACACCATCACACTCAAAATCATAAACAACAATCCGCATATCGTTCCTTGTACTTTTCTGCCCTTCAGCTGCACGTTAAATGCACAAATACTCATACCGAGTACAAACCAGATTTCGTTTGAAAGAACTGTTGATACTGCGTAAACGCCGTACCCCCCCACTCAATGCAATGGTTTTCATAGCTATTGCTACAATTAAGCCTCCTACAGCTATCTTTACACTCTTAAAGGTTGGTGTAAGAAGGAAAATAAAGAATAAGGCATACAGATACCAATATGATAAAGCAGGATGAAATAACAGGGTGTCTCCCAATCCACCAATTTGACTATTAACACTACTCGAAAATACCTTTTTTAATATCCAAGCAGCCGTTGAAAATGTCACGTAGGGTACACCGAGTGCCAAAACTTTTTTCGCTACATTTCTGCGCCAACTTCCCACACTGTTTACCTTGCTGTACTTCTGATAAAGGTATCCGCTACAGATAAAGAACAGCGGCACATGGAAATAATAAATTGTAGTAATAAACCACTCATATAAACCACTATCTGGCAGGATACTTGCCTTCACCATACTTTGGAAGAAATGCCCCACCACAACCAATATACAGGCGATTACTTTTACATCATCCACCCATTTTTCTCTTGTTCTTGCTGCAATTTGCTTACTCATGTTATTTTTCCTTATGGGCTCTACTTTATTTCACTACCTCTGTTCAGATGAAGCACTTCCAATGTGTTGTTCATAAACCAGAGTGCTCCATACAAACGCAGGTAGTGATACTGAAAGTTCTTATGATAAAATCATCTGCTGTTGCTAAACCTAGGTAGCGAGATTAAAACTGCTCTCGCAGCTCCTAGTCTTTCTTGAAAAGCGCCGTAAATACGCTATTTTTCTGGCGTTTTCACTATGTACATCTCACTACCTGCGTTCGGTTAGAGGAGATTATTTATTATTAATACTCTCATCGGCTCTTCTCCCCATACAATGCAAGTGTTTTATCCACTACTTCATCCCAGTTGTATTTTGCACAGATAAAGTCGGCTGCCTGTTCTTTTAACTTTCCTACCTTCCGAATATCATCGCATGCGTCCTGCAGTTTTTCTGTCAGGTCCTTGATATTGGATTTTCGGAATATGATTGCTTTATCTTCTACCACCTCGGTACATTCCGGTATATCAGATACCAGACAAGCATTTCCATAACTCATGGCTTCCAGAAGACTTAATGGCATTCCTTCCAGATCAGACGGCAGCGTATAGATGTAAGCGTTGCTATATAATTCATCCAGCATCGCTCCCTGCACAAATCCGGTAAAGAGAATCCGATCGTCACCCTTCGCCAGTTCTTTCAATTCCTTCATAAAGGAATCTGTATCACTGGAACCGCCTGCAATGACCAGCTTTTTATCTGTTTTGACATCCTTGAACGCTTCAACCAAATACCGGATACCTTTTTCCGGTACCAGTCGACCAAGAAATAATATGTAGGAATCTTTCGTCAGTCCAAATTTTTCTGTTATTAAACCAGCTTCTCGGCTTTCTGGTCTGTTCACTCCATTCGGAACGAAATGTGTCTCCCTGCCATAGGTATCTCTGAAATAATCCTGAACCCCTTTACTCAGAACGATGATTTCATCTGCATACTTTACAGCATTCTTTTCACCCTGACGGATGAATTTAGAGCCAAATCCTGACTTCCATTTTTCCCGTTGCCAGTCTATACCATGAATGGTAACCACAACCCTCTTTCCAAACATCTTTGGTAGCCACGAGAAAAAAGCCGGACCTTCTGCATGGATATGTACCACATCATATTTTCCAAAAGCACTGTACAGAGCCGCGAAGAAAGAGGAGCTCACCGCTGCAAGACCTTTTCTTTCAATAGTTGGAACAAATTTCTGTCGGATTCCATCATATTCAATTTTATTGTCATACTCTGCACCACTCACGTGATGACCAGATCTGTTGTAACAGGTAACCCGACATCCATCTCGTGCCATTCTGGTGCACAGTTCTTTTACAACAATCTCTATCCCGCCCTCACGGGACAGTCTTTTTTGTCCGAACATGGACACTGCAAATCTATCTTTCATAATGTTCTCCAACCAATATTGTCCCCTCTGCTCCTTTATATCTATGTACTTTTGTTGAGTAGACATTCCTGCACTCTACATACTTAAAAGAAGTAGCCTTTTCAGCATTTCGTATGCTTTTTATTGACCTTTTACAACAATTCTACTTCGATCCAACCTTCCCCAGCACAACAGCCACGGTCTTAAACAGAATCATAATATCCAACCCCGGACTCCACTTTTTAATATACTCGGTATCCAGTCTTACAACTTCTTCAAAGTCTGTGATATTACTTCTTCCGCTGACTTGCCACATACCGGTAAGTCCCGGCTTGAATGCCAGTCTGGAGCGGTGATGCATCTCGTATTTCTCCCACTCGTCCACTGTTGGCGGTCTGGTTCCTACAAGGCTCATGTCACCTATGAGTACATTCCAGAACTGTGGGAATTCATCCAGAGAGTAATCACGGATAAAATTTCCGATTCCCTTGATGATACGTGGATCATTATCCATCTTGAACATCATACCATCTTTGATATCGTTCTGCGCCATCAGCTCTTTCTTCCGCTCTTCTGCATCCATATACATGCTTCGGAATTTGTAAATGTTGAATTTTTTGCCATTTTTTCCGATTCGCACCTGTTTGAAGAAAATCGGTCCCGGTGACTTAATATAAATGATTGGTGCTACAAAGATAAAAATGATACCTGTCAGTAGCATTCCAACCAGTCCTCCGCAGATATCCATCGTCCTTTTGAAGATCAGCTGACCGGCGCTTACCATATTGATGCTGGTCGAAAGCACCGTATATCCTTCCAGCTTTTCCACAATCTGATTGGAAGAATCATCCGCAACTCTTGCCAGCTTGATATGTATGGTAATTCCCATGATACCGAAATTTTTGATCATTTTATCCGGAAGCGCAAGCTCTGTCGGAATGCTGAAAAGTGCTTCATCCACCCAGTTCAACTGTGCAAAATCTTCAATCGCACTCTCTCCACAAAATACCGGGAATCCATGATAATTTGGAATTTCATTTTCTTTTGCATCAATAATTCCAATTCCCATTACATGAAACTCACTGTAGGGATTGCTGGTAAATGCCTCCACAATTTCTCTATAATTCTTTTTTCCACCGATCAGAAGGATCGCTCTTTTCCCTGATGCAGGGCCTCTGTGCTTGGAAAGCCATTTTTTCAACAAAATCCTTCCTATATATAATACGCAGATCGATATGATTGGGAATGCAAATATAACAACTCGTGAGTAATTGCTCGACTCTTTCATTGCAAACAAATAAGCAATCACACACACGGTCACGATGATTGCGTGCTTTGCGACTGCCTTAGTCTCCAACCAGTACCCTCTTCTTAAGATGCCCTTGTAACTTCCCATCATCAGTCCCACAATCAGATCGATCGCCGCTATCGCAAAAAACACATTCCGGTAAAGCGGTGCTTCTCTGTAATATGCAGTCCCATGATGTAACCAGTGAGCAAGTAAATAAGATAATTCCAACAATATTAAATCTAACAAAATAAAATCCCAGTGTTTTAACCAACTGGAAGTTTTCTTTCTGTACATAAGTGAACCCAACCCTCTTAAACATTACTTTCGTAATTTGTTTTCTCTGATATTTATAACATATTTCGTATAAAAGGTAAAGCAATCTCCATGTACAATTCTCTTTTTCGACATTTTATCGACTTTCCGCACAAAAAAGCCATTAGTTTTGTGTACTTTTTTCCTAAAAACTAATGACTTTTTAATTATTTATCGATTATTGTATTTTCAATTATAGATTTTTACCCTTTCCATACAATAATCACCTTTTTTTGCTGCTGCAATCTGATTTCTGACAGATTTTCTACTTTGTCAGTGCAATAATTGCCTTCACCACATCGTCAATTCCCATCTCAGAGCTGTCGATCAGCGTTGCATCTTCAGCCTGCTTAAGCGGTGCGATCTCTCTTGTCATATCGCGCTCGTCTCTTTCCTGGATATCCTGCCTGATCTGTTCAAAATCATAGGCTTCTCCTTTTCCTTCCAGTTCTTTGAACCGGCGCATTGCGCGGCATTCTACACTTGCAGTCAGATACACTTTAACGTCCGCATTCGGAAGTACATTGGTTCCGATATCTCTTCCATCCATAACGACATCTTTTTCTTTTGCAAGATTTCTCTGCAGATCCAGAAGCTTTGCACGGACTGCCGGTACTGCCGAGCTTACGGATGCCATATTTCCAACCGCTTCCTCACGAAGCTGTGAAGTGATGTTTTCTCCATTCAAATAGACCTGCTGCACACCATTTTCATAACCAAGCTCTACCTTTGCATCCTCGCATGCTGCCTCGATCTTCTCTACTTCTCCCGGTACGATCCCTTTTTTCAGAAAATGTACGGCAAGTCCGCGGTACATTGCCCCGGTATCTACATAGATGAATCCCAGTTCCTTTGCAACCAGTTTTGCGATCGTGCTCTTTCCGGCACCTGCCGGTCCGTCAATTGCGATATTATATCCCATTTTATATCCTCCCTGTTTCACTCACATTTCCTGTTTACGCCATCTCTGGATTGCTGTGCGATATCTATAATCCAAAAACTACCAGATATTACTTCCTGCCGCATATGCAGTCGACCATGCGATCTGCAGATTGAATCCACCGGTCAGTGCATCCAGATCCAGCACTTCCCCTGCAAAATACAGTCCCTGTATCAGCTTTGACTCCATCGTAGACGGATTGACTTCTTTGACTTTTACGCCGCCCCGTGTAATAATTGCCTCTTTGAAATCCCGAAGCCCGGTCAGTGTCACAGTAAAATGTTTAATCAGATGGACGAAATTCATCCGCTCTTCTTTTGTGATCACATTGACCTTCTTCTCCGGATCAATGCCGCTTAAGTGGATCATGACCGGAAGTAATTTTGCCGGAAACAGTCCGGTAACTGCATTTTTAAACTGTTTATTATGGTTTGCATCAAATTCCCGCAGCACTCTCGCATCCAGCTGCTCTTCGGAAAGTGCCGGCTTCAGGTCGATGACCAGCTTTAACTCATGCTTTTTCTGCAGGATTTTACCTACATAGGCACTCGCACTGATGATCAGTGGTCCGCTTACTCCAAAGTGGGTGAATAACATTTCTCCGAAATCACTGTACAGCTCTTTCTTTCCGTCATAGACCGTTGCCTGGACATTCCGGAGGGAAAGCCCCATCAGTGCCGGAATGTACTCTTCTCTGACATTCATCGGAACCAGGGAAGGTGCAGGATCGGTGATCTTGTGTCCCATCGCTTCTGCAAAGCGATAGCCATCTCCGGTGGAGCCTGTTGTCTGATAGCTGACACCACCGGTTGCGATAATGCAGGCATCCCCTTCTTCTTTGCTTCCATCTGCCATGACAAGATAGGAAAATCTTCCATCCTCTGCCACAACCTTTTCTACATTGGAATAAAGATGGATGTGTACTCCATTTCGCTTCATTTCCAGCTCCAGTGTGCGGATAACATCCGAAGAATGATCCGACTGCGGAAATACACGGTTGCCACGCTCTGTCTTCAGACGCAATCCTGCATTTTCAAAGAAATCCATCACATCCTGGTTGGTAAATCCGTAAAAACTGCTGTACATGAATTTCTCATTGGATACCATATTCTGGAAAAGTTCATCCACGTCACAGGCATTGGTGACATTGCATCTGCCTTTTCCCGTGATGAAAAGCTTCTTTCCAAGTTTTTCATTTTTCTCAAATACGTGGACTTCATTGCCATTTTTCGCCGCAAAAATCGATGCGAACATACCGGCAGCTCCGCCCCCTACGATCAGTACTTTACTCATTTGATCCTTACCTCATCTTCTACAGGCTCCAGCTCATCTCTGGAATAAACCTGATATTCGTCCCAGATGTCCTCCAGTGTCTCCAGCGTCTCGATGACATCATCCTGCTTCTTCATACAGAGTGCAACCACCAGTGCATTGATCACACTGAGCGGCGCAACCAGGGAATCTACGATAGATGCCATATCACTCTTGGCGATCAGATTACAGGAGGAATAGAGATTCATCGGTGAATTCACACTGTCGGTCAAAGTTATTACCTTTGCTTTCCGGTTGCTGGCAAATTCCAGTGCTTTTAAAGTACGCATGGAATATCGCGGAAAACTGATTCCGATGATCACATCTTCTTCCCCGATCCGGATCAGCTGCTCAAAAATCTCGCTGGAACTGTTGGTATCGACCTCTACCACATCCTCACAGATCAGATTCAGATAGAAAGTCAGGAATTTTGCCAGCGGTGCACAGCTTCGGATTCCAATCACATAAACCTTTTTTGCCGCAAGGATCGTATCCACCGCCAGCTCAAATGCATGATTGTCCACAGATTCCAATGTCTGCTTGATCTTCTCGATATCAGACTGCAGAACCGTCGCCAGGATCTCGCTCCGGTCGATCCGTCCGTAGGTCACTTCCATACGCTGGATAGAATTCAGCTTGGTACGCACCAGTTCTCCCAGTGCTTTCTGGAATTCGGGATAGCCTTTATATCCAAGCTGTGTTGCGAAACGGACAACCGTTGATTCGCTGACACCGACTGCCTCTCCCATCTTTGCAGCCGTCAGGAAGGCTGCTTTATCATAATTTTCTTTGATGTAATCCGCAAGCCGCTTCTGTCCCTTACTGAACTTCGGATATTTCTCATCAATTCTAATCAGTAACTCATTTTTTGTGCTCACAATTTGCCTCCAAATAAGAAACGTGCCTTTTTATAAAATCATTTACTTCTATTATAAATAAGGTCACAACCCTTTTTATTATAAGCAAAAGAGCCATAAAATTCAACTCGAATTTTATGGCTCCTGAGGTTACGTTTTGCTCACAAAATACTGTCTGTAACAGCTTTCGTCAGTTCGTCGTTATTATACCGGATAACTTCCGTCTTTTGCAATTGTAGCATCTACTTTCTTCTCCTGTGCCTCGCGGTATTTGAAGAAGTCTGTAGCTACCTGCGGGAAGAGTGCGTAGCTGAGTACGTCTTCATCCTGCTCTTTGTACTGTTCCATCTCTTTTTCAAGAGTTCCGAGTTCATCCGGAATCAGATCTGCCGGACGGCATGTGATAACTTCCGGATTGTCTCCGAGTACTTTCTTAACAACATCCGGGTTGAACGGTTTAACAGTTGCACCGTATTTTCCGCTCAGGATGTCTTTCGTCTCTTTTGTTGCCATCTTGTAGCGTTCGCCCATCAGGACATTGAATACTGCCTGTGTACCAACGATCTGTGATGACGGAGTAACCAGCGGTGGTTCACCAAGGTCTTTACGAACTCTCGGTACTTCTTCAAGTACGTCGTAGAACTTGTCTTCTGCTCCCTGCTCTTTGAGCTGGGAAGTAAGGTTGGAAAGCATTCCACCCGGTACCTGGTACAGAAGAGTCTTGATGTTAACACCAAGGTTCTTCGGATTGAGAAGTCCGCTGTCAAGTGCTTCGTCACGGATCGGACGGAAGTAATCAGCGATCTCAGCCAGAAGATTCTGGTCAAATCCTGTATCATAAGGTGTTCCCTTGAATGTCTCAACCATAACTTCTGTTGCCGGCTGAGAAGTTCCAAGTGCGAACGGTGAAATAGCGGTATCGATCACGTCTACACCGGCTTCAACTGCTTTTAAGTATGTCATTGAAGCAACACCTGATGTGTAATGTGTATGCAGCTGGATCGGGATATCAACAGCTTCTTTTAATGCTCCGACAAGTTCTGTTGCCTTGTACGGAAGAAGAAGACCTGCCATATCTTTGATACAGATAGAGTTTGCACCCATATCTTCGATTCTCTTTGCGATGTCTACCCAGTAATCCAAGGTGTAAGCATCTCCAAGTGTGTAAGAAAGCGCGATCTGTGCTTCTGCTTTCTCAGCGTTAGCTGCTTTTACTGCTGTCTGAAGGTTTCTAAGGTCATTCAGACAGTCAAAAATACGAATGATATCGATTCCGTTTGCAACAGATTTTTTAACGAAGTATTCTACTACATCATCTGCGTATGGACGGTATCCAAGGATGTTCTGTCCACGGAAGAGCATCTGAAGTTTGGTGTTCTTGAATCCGTCACGGAATTTACGAAGTCTTGACCATGGATCTTCATGCAGGAAACGAAGGGATGCATCAAATGTAGCTCCGCCCCAGCACTCTACGGAATGATATCCGACTTTGTCCATTTTATCTACGATCGGAAGCATCTGTTCTGTGGTAAGTCTTGTTGCGATCAGGGACTGATGTGCATCACGCAGAACTGTTTCCGTAATCTTAATCGGTTTCTTTTCAATTGCTGCCATTATATCTTCCTCCAATTATTATAAGGTTTATTAAGCTCCAGGATTGTTATCTCACTGTCAGATACGCGCTTCCTGTTGCTACATTACTCCGAAAATAGCCATAAATGTTCCGGCTGCTACGGCTGTTCCGATAACTCCGGCTACGTTCGGTCCCATTGCATGCATCAGAAGGAAGTTGGTCGGATCTGCTTCCGCTCCTACTTTCTGAGATACACGGGCTGCCATAGGTACGGCAGATACTCCGGCTGAACCAATCAGCGGATTTACCTTGCCATGTGTGGCTACGCACATCAGTTTTCCAAACAGGACACCTGCTGCGGTACCGAATGCGAATGCGATCAGACCAAGTAGTACGATCTTCAATGTGCTGACATTTAAGAATGCCTCTGCACTTGTAGTAGCACCTACAGATGTACCAAGCAGGATAACTACGATGTACATCATTGCGTTGGATGCGGTCTCTGTCAGCTGTCTTACAACACCGGACTCTTTGAACAGGTTACCAAGCATCAGCATACCTACCAGAGGAGCTGTTGTCGGAAGAATCATACATACAACGATGGTTACGATGATCGGGAACAGAATTTTCTCAAGCTGTGTAACCGGACGAAGCTGTCCCATTTTAATCTTTCTTTCCTTCTCTGTTGTGAGAAGCTTCATGATCGGCGGCTGGATGATCGGAACCAGTGACATGTACGAGTACGCCGCCACGGCGATCGGTCCCATCAGAGCCGTCTGCTGGAGCTTACCTGCAAGGAAGATGGATGTCGGTCCGTCTGCTCCACCGATGATGGAGATAGCAGCTGCTGCCTTATCAGAGAAACCAAGAGCCATCGCACCAAGATAAGCTGCGAAAATACCAAACTGTGCTGCCGCACCGAGGAGGAAGCTCGCCGGGTTGGCAATGAGCGGTCCGAAGTCAGTCATCGCACCGACACCCATGAAAATAAGTGACGGGAGAATAGACCACTCATCCAGCTGGAAGAAGTAATACAAAAGTCCGCCCGTTCCGTTAGCCGAATCTTCTGCATGAAGCATGATATCCGGGTAAATATTTACCAGGAGCATACCAAATGCAATCGGTACAAGCAGAAGCGGTTCAAACCCATGCTTGATTGCAAGATAAAGGAAAAAACATGCAACTGCGATCATAATGTAGTTACCCCAAGTCAGGTTGAGGAACGCAGTCTGCTGCACGAGGTTTCCCAGTGTGTTAGTGATATATTCCATGTTATAACCTCCTGTTTTTCAAAAGGATGTTGCTCCTTAGTTCAATGTAGCCAGTGTCTGTCCTGCTTCTACTGCATCACCTACTGCTACATCGATACTTGCAACTGTTCCGTCTTCCGGAGCTACAACAGGAATTTCCATCTTCATTGCTTCTACGATAAGAACTGCATCACCGCGGGATACTTTCTGTCCTACGCTTGCTTCGATCTTAAATACTTTTCCGGCTGCACCTGCTTCTACCTTGATGCTTCCAGCTCCGGCTGCTGCTTTTGGAGCTGCCTTCGGTGCTGCTTTCGGAGCTGCCTTTGGTGCTGCTACTGGTGCTGCAGCTGCTCCGTTTCCGTTTTCTTCTACTGTAACATCATATACGTTGCCGTTAACTGTGATTGTATAGTTTTTCATCTTTAAATCCTCCTGATTCTATTCGCACTATGCATTCCATTTGTTTGATTTTCTTCTCTTGATAGAACGTACTACAAATCCGTCTGTAGTAGTTCCTTCTGCTGCTGCGATCGCTGCTGCGATAACTGCAACAAGTTCGGTATCATCCATTTCTTCTGCCTCTTCTACAGCTGCTGCCACTGCCGGAGCCGGTGCTGCCTTCGGAGCTTCTGCTTTTTTCTTCTTGGATGTACCGTTAAGTAATGCAGGAACGTATTTGATCAGGGAAATGATAAAGCTCATGAAAATAAGCATTACGAATACAGTTCCCATACCAAGTAATGTGTTAAGTCCCGCTTTTTCAAGGATTTCGCTCATGCCGTAATGAGCATTGACTGTAAATGATTCCAGAGTCATATTCTCATCGAATACGAATTCCAGGTCTGCACTTCTGTCAGAAAATGTTGCCGGTGCAGTTACCGTAACACCTGTAGAAGATGCCTCGAATTCATAGTCTTTATGGCTTTCATAATCGCCGCATTCTTCCAGGGATGCTTTCCATCCTTCCAGTGCAGTTGCAAAAGTGTCTGCTTCCATCTGCACACCGGTCTGGCTTTCAAACTGTGCCATCAGATATCCCTGATTCCAGTCTGACATCTCTGTGATCTGGTCGCTTGTGATGGATCCGCTCTCAATGATATCAAAAACAGCATCACAAGACTGGATCAGTGTATCTTTGTCATAGCTGACGGTCTTGGCATTCCCGCAGCCTGCAAGGCCGAGCACAAGTACCAGAACTGCGACTACTAAACTAATCTTTTTCTTCACTTTGCTTCACCTCGCTAAATTGTTCCGTGTTTTTTGGATGGTCTTTCTTCCCTTTTTGTAAATAACATCTCAAATGCACCGATCACATATTTTCTGGTATCTGCCGGTTCGATGATGGTATCTACATATCCTCTTCCAGCTGCGGAAAGCGGGCTTGACTGAAGTGCTTTGTATTCTTCTGTCTTTGCTTTTAATGTATCTGCATCTGCATCTGTGTACATGATCTTCGCTGCCATGTCTGCTGCCATCATTCCGATCTCAGCTTCCGGCCATGCGTATACCATGTCTGCTCCGATTGCTTTGCTGTTCATTGTCACATATGCGCTTCCGAATGCTTTACCTGTGATCACATTGACTTTTGGTACAGTTGCATCTGCAAATGCATAAGTGAGAGCTGCCATCTCTCTTGCAAGGTTCTTTTCTGAGCATGCAGTTGCCTTGAGTCCCTTTACGTTTGTAAGTGTGAGTACCGGAATTCCGAATGCATCACAGAATTTAACGAAAGCTGCTGCTTTCTTGCATCCCATTGCTGAGAGTGTGCCGTCGAATTCTTCTGCTGTGTTGCCTTCTTCATCGTATACTTTTGAGCGGTTGGCAACAGCACCTACTGTCATTCCGTTCAGGCGGATGAATCCTGTTACCATATCTTTTGCATAAGCTTTCTTTGTCTCAATGAATACACCATTGTCAGAGATCATAGAAAGAGCAAGTGCTGCATCTTCTGCTGCATTCTCAAGATCTGCACATACTCTGTTCAGATCATCTGTGCATTCATCATATGCATCGTTGTCTTCGTTGTTAGCCGGAAGAATTGCTACGAGTGAGCGGATCTCGTCAAGAATTTCTTCTTCGCTTCCTACGCCGTCAACGATTCCGGATTCTTCACTCTGGAATTTTGCGCTTGCTGTATCGCATTTGTCCGCAGTGTTGCCCGGAATGGTGTTCGGAGAGTTTACGAATAATTTTCCGTTCTCTGCCATAAATGTAAAATCAGAAAGTGCTGCTGCCGCTGCCAGTCCACCACCGCAATTGCCGAATACTGCTGTGATCTGTGGAATTACGCCAGAAGCCATAGCCTGTTTGTAATAGAAGCTTCCGAATGCGTTCAGTGCGTCAGTTGCTTCCTGAAGACGAAGTCCTGCGCAGTCGATCAGACCGATCACCGGTGCGCCCATCTTCATTGCCATATCATAAATGTTCGCAATCTTCTTTGCGTGCATCTCGCCGATGGTTCCGTTCAGTACAGATGCGTCCTGGCTGTATACATATACCAGGTTTCCATCGATTACACCGTAACCTGTGATGACGCCATCTGTCGGAGCTTTTTTCTCCTGCATGTTGAAATCTGTTGCTCTTGCAGTTACCTGTCCACCGATTTCAACAAAGCTTCCCTCATCGAGCAAATTGGCAATTCTTAAGCTCGCCGGGTTTGATGATGTTGTGTTGCTCATAAATCTAGCCCTCCATTTTTATAAATTTAATAATTAAATCAAATTTTCTGCCGTGTATATTATACTTGCTTTCTATGCAATACGCAACTGTTTTTGATAAGTTTTCTCTTATTTTGTTAAATTTTCGACAAGTATTTTTCACGTGCAAAAAAAGCCTCTGCAACGCAGAAGCCTTTTCTTACATAAACATATTCCCTGTTCCAACATAACGGATTCCGTCTTCAAAGACTCTCTTTCCGCCAAGTGTAACAAATTTTACATCTTTTAATCTGGTGATATCCCGGCTTAAGTCACCGCCAACTACCAGAAGATCTGCATCCAGTCCTTCCGCAACAAGTCCGCGTTCTTTTTCCACACCCAGTACCTTTGCCGGGTTGGATGTTGCCACTTGTATTGCCTGCACCGGCGTAATTCCGTATTCCACCATATATTGCAGTTCTCTCGGAAGCGGCAAGAGCGGAGAATGATACATCACCATATCGGTGCCGGCAAGAACCGTCACACCCGTATCATAAAATTCTTTAAAATGATCCCGGTACGCTTTATATGCCGGTTCAAAGAATTCATAATTTGCCATCTCTTTTTGCATGACCGGATCGCTGACCGGTGCATCGCCATTCTTCTCAATATTTTCCTTGCACAGTTTATAGAGATAAGTATATGCCATGATAGTCGGTGTCCAGGCAATACCTTTTTCTGCCATCTGCTTTGCATGATCCAGCGTCATAAAGGTTCCATGTTCGATCGTGTCAAATCCGGCATCAATGCACATCTGGATCCCCGGATTGGTTCCGGCATGCACGCCACACTTGATTCCTCTTCTGTGGCACTCATCCACCGCCGCATCCAGTTCTTCCTGGGTAAACTCCGGATATGGTTCCCGGTTGGTGGTCAGGATCTTCACCCATTCCGCACCGTCACGCACCTGCTTACGGATCTCTTTACGGATTGCCCACGGACCGTCCGCTTCCTCGACTTCATCCCAGGCATGTCCGCCCGTCATGCAGATTCCGGTATCTGTATGCACGATTCTCGGGATCACGATAAATCCCTTCTTTTCTGCCAGTTTCAGATTCTTGCATACACCATGTGCAGAAGACATATCCCGCACCGTGGTGATCCCTCTTTCAAATGCAGCCTGCGCATGCTGCAACGCATACAACATGATCAGCTGTGCCCCATAATTAAAGCTGTCCGGCTGGGAATAGCCGTATGCAAGATGCGCATGCATATCCATAAGTCCCGGAAGAAGTGTCGCATCACCATATTCCTTAACTTCCTCCTGCGGAAATTCTTTCAGCAGCTCTTCTTTTGGTGCGATTTTTCCGATCTTACCGTCCTCTCCAATATAGACTGCCTTATCCGTAAGAACGGTCTTTCCATCTCCTGTAATCAGATATTTCGTACTGATAATCATCCCTTGGTCCCTCTTTTATTCCTTTATTTTTCAAATACACGCAGCCCTTTCATGCTGCTCCTCTCTCGTCGCATTCATTCTTTAATATTTTAAAGTGCAACCATTTTGAAGTGTATTATACTTGTTTTTTCAAACCGACGCAACCGTTTTCCACAGAATCTGTTAAAATTTTTGCGATTTCCAGGTCTGCGTCCAAAGATTACAGCGGCAGATTTAAAAAAATATAGGGGTGAAGGCACTTATTGTGCAATGGAGATGAGACTCAAAAATTGTGGAAGCCTCTGCTGACACAATTTTCGCTTTCAGAGGCTCATCGCAATGTTTTGCACAATGGACTTCACCCCCATATTTTTCTAAATCTGCCCCACTACCTCCCCCTCGCAGACCGTCCCCGCAAAAAAAAGAAAACCCTTATCCGGCAAACCACCAGATAAGGATTTCCTCAATTCTTTATACTTTTTTAGGATGACAACATTTTTATTACAGTGTAATCAGAGCATCTGTAATATTTGTAATTCTGCGGTATCCATCTTCTGTGATCAGGAAATCATCTTCCTGACGGACGCCACCGATTCCCGGAATGTAAATTCCAGGTTCGATCGTATGAACCATTCCCGGCTGAAGGGTCACTTTACTGCCGGTACAGATATACGGCTGTTCATGAATATCCAGTCCGAAGTTGTGTCCCGGACCATGTGGAATATGATAGCCTGCATCTTCTACTACCTTCACGATGATATCTCTGAGCTCGCCCATAACCATTCCCGGTTTCAGGCTGTTCTGACCAGCATCCTTTGCTTTTCTGACTACGTCAAACATCTTGTAAAGCTCCGGATTTTTGGCTTTCCCTACTGCAACAGTACGGGTAATATCCGAGCAGTATCCGTGATAATAAGTTCCGAAATCAATCGTCACAAAATCACCAAGCTGGATTTTTCTATCGGATGCTGTCGCATGACAGTTTGCTCCGTTATCCGGACCAGATGCTACGATCGTCTCGAAGCAGAATCCGGAGCCGCCACGGCTTCTGAACTGATATTCCAGTTCATTTGCAATATCGATCTCTGTAACGCCCGGTTTGATCACATCAAGCAGTGCATAGAAAGATCTCTCTGAAATCCGGCATGCCTGTTCGATCGTCTCGATTTCTTCCGGTGTCTTGATCGCACGTAAAGGTTCTACATAAGACCCTTCGGAAACGAATTTGGTATCAGGCGCCTGACTTACCAGATCCTGATAATCATCAAACGTAAGATCTGCTCCACAGATTGCACACTGTTTTACCCCTGCTTCTGCCGCCAATTTACCGGTCTGGCTGAAGTAATTCAGTCCTTCACCGTAGACAACAACTTCAAATCCTTCTGTTTCCTGTGCGGCCTGGAATTCAAACCGTCCATCGGTTACAAAATAGTTTTTCTTTTCTGTCAAAAGCAGGACTGCAACTCCATATTCTCCGGTAAAGCCGGTCAGATACTTGATGTCGCTGCCTTTGCTGATCACAATTCCGTCATGACCATTTTTCTTTACAGCATCTACAATTTTCTGTATGCGTGTATTCATTGTTCCATCTCCTACTGAATGAAATCCCAGTTGAATTTCATATTTTCATCATATGATTTGTATGGTTTTCCATCAATATCATAGATGTTTACATTATAATGCCAAGGTTCCGGAAGTGTCTTCTCCGGATAAATGTGCTTCATCAGCTCATATCCTTCCGGATCATAGACCTTCAATTCCTCTCTTGTGTTGACCGGTCCGCGGATACCATCCCATCGTCCGTCAACACCTTCCTGCATGACATTGAACCAGACAGTACTTAAGGTTGCAAAATACTCTTCGTAATTGCTGATCGCATAAGTGTCCGGCCACAAACCATTGTCGCTGGCATGCTGATATGCTTTCCGGATCATGTCTGCAAGCGTCTGGTCTTTCAGACCATTCATTCCAACCAGATGGATCGCATGTCCAAATTCATGCACAAGGATCATCTCATTTGGATAACTGGTTGCATATCTTCCGGTTCTGAGACGGATCACATTTGCCTCTGAAATAGAGGATGCCGGATTCGTCATCTCACCGCCGTAACCTGCCACGTGACGGGTTGCAAGCAGATATCCCATTCTGTGTTCCGGGACATCATATGCATTCTCAAGCAGTCCGAACACAGATACCTCTGCACCTCTGCGGACAAGCTCTTCTGCTACTTCCGGGATCTTTTCAAGCATCATATCAATAATTGCAAGTGCTTTATCCACTACAGCCGGTGTTGTTTTTTCTCCGGCTTTTACTACAATGCCGGAGGTTCCTTTTTTGCGGACTACATAGTATGGCTGATACACGGTCTGGTAGACCTTTTCATTGTCTGCCGGTCTGTCTTTTACATCAGTCAGCTTTCCGACAACCTGTACGGTAACCTCTCCTGCACATTCCGGATCAACCGGATGAACCAGGGAAAGTGTGGTACGCATGGATTCTTTCTGGTATACCGTACCATAATCCCATGTCATATCACTGGTCCAGTGTACCAGTTCCTGTACTTCCCCTTTGTATTTTACCAGATAATCGTTTTCATTATCAGCACGGCGCATCTGTTCGCCCCAATAAATCTCAATTCTTCTGTCATCGATCAGAATGACTTTTTCGACCGGTGCATAATTACAATTCTCTGACATTTATTTTTCATCCTCCTGAAACATAAACTTATTTCCTGATCTTTTATGCTTCTGCGTTCTTGTCCAGTCCCATTCCGACTGCAAGCTTTTTACTGAAGATTGCTACAACCGCACCGACTGCACATACACCCAAACCGATTGCTACGAAGAACGGAATTTCGCTTCCTTCTTTGTAGAAGTTTGTGAGCAGCGTGTTAAGAGCAGCTCCTGTAGACTGTGACATTGACCAGATTGTCATCATCTGTGTCATGAATGCCTTCGGTGCTGCAACAGCCGTGATTGAGTAACCGATCGGGCAGGTAAATCCTTCACCAAGCATCAGGATTGCATAGAATAATACGATCCACCATGCGCTGACTTTTGCATCTCCAGGATAGATTACATAGAGGAGTGCAATGATTAAAGCTCCAAATCCCCAGAAGATTGTTCCGATACCCATCTTTGTGGTTCCGTATGGCTGTTTCTTTCCGAGTTTTGTCCATACTGCTGTCAGAATACTTCCGATGATAACTGCAAATACTGCTGGGATTGTCTGCATAGATGCTGCAGGCACTTCAATTCCGAACAGTACACGGTTAACCTTTTCTTCATAGAAGATTGCAAGGATTGAAATTGTCTGTGTCCAGATCAGCAGGGTAACTGCATTACAGATGAACGGCGGAACCAGGCAGAGGATTTTCTTCTTCTCATGTGGCTCTGTCTTTTTACTTTTGTAAATAACTACCAGGTATACGATCGGGATAATGATCGATACAGTACTGATTACATTTGAGAATACAGAAATACTTAATGTTCCTGTTGCAAAAAGCGTTGCAAGAACAACTGCGCAGATAACAAGTACAATGATCATCTTTGTGATGAAAGAACGTTTCTTATCATCCGGAAGCGGATCATCCGGTTCAATACCGATATTACCGAAGAACGGTTTGTATGTAACTGCATATACAACGATACCCAGGAATGCAAGGACTGCACATGCCGCGAATGCTACATGGTATCCGAGTGCTGCTGCGATTGCACCGGAAAGTACCGGAGCTGCTGCACCAATGTTGGAAATTACGTAAGAAATCGTGTAAGCGCTGTCACGTCTTCCATCGGATTCATCATAGAATTTTCCAAGAAGAGCATCCAGACATCTGCCACCGAACATCGGTCCGATTGCCAGACATCCCATAGCGATTCCATAGCCAGGAACGCCAAGTGGTAATGCAAGGCATACATATCCAATAAATGAAAGTGATCTTGCTATAAATAAAGACTTCCGGCATCCTAAGATACGGTCGCAGACAAAGCTTCCGACAATACCTGTCAGTACGACAACTGTTGAATATAAAGAAATCAGCTGTGCTGCATTTGCCTTGCTGAATCCAAGTCCTTCCGGTGCATTTGCGTATAAGTAGTAAATCAGTACCGCACTCATCGCATAGTTTGCAAAAGAGTTACAAAGCTGCATAAAGCTCAGGGTTCCCACACCCTTTGGCTGTCCTAAAAAGGCGGTTTGTTTTCTTAACGCCTCATCATGTTCGTTCATTATTTTTCCCTCCAAAATAACCTTTTGTATGCTATTCATTCAACAAAAAACAATCGTTAATTTTTCCCCATCCTCAGATGTCTTCACTCCTCCTTGTTTCATAATTTTTAACTTTTGTTTTTTATTTTGAACATACAAGTATCTTACTTTTTTTTGTTCACTTTGTCAATATTTTCGTCTGTAAATATGAAATTTTGTTCACATTCATAAACATTGACAAAAAAAGAACGCAAAAAACGTATTTTTTCCGTTTTTTGCGCCCTTTTTTCGTCATTTTTATGTATTATTTATTTCTGGTTGCGGAACTGTACCGGTGTGATATTGTACGCCTTCTTGAAAAGTCTGTTGAAATGCTCTACATTCTGATATCCAACGGTCAGTGCAATATTTTCAACGGTCATGTTGCTGCTCTTTAACAGGGCACGTGCCTTTTTCATTCTGACTTTTTTGACAATATCCCCGAAAGTCATTCCGGATTTTTCTTTGATATATTTAGAAAGATACGGTTTGGACAGGAAGAATTTTTCTGCCAGATCATCTAAAGATACATCCAGATAATTTGCCTGGATATAGTTCATGATCTCTACCATTCTTTCATCTTTACATTCATTCACATTCTTCAGTTCATCGATCTTATTGACAGCAACTGTCAATGCCTCAATAGAAGCTTTGATGATATCGGCATCAATTCCGACTCCCCAGTAGGTCTTTCCATTGCAGATGACACCTACATAAGCACATGCCTTGGAAGAAGAACCACGTGTCAGGGAATGTTCTTCGTAGAAGCTCAGTTCATAGCTGATACCAAAGTACTGTTTGATCGCATTGCTGACTGCGTCAAGACGTCCGTTACCGCCTGCTGTTACCACACGTTTTCCATTTGCATGGGAAATGGTTGCATCTGCTATAATACCATCTTCCTGTTTGAAGTGGCATTCATCGATAGAGAAGATTCCTTTGTAATTTACATAATGATCTTCAAAAATGTGGTATACCCAGTCCGGAGTCAGCTCCTTGTGTGCTTTATCGGATACATCTTTTACCATGTAGCCGACTTCTTCACGCATTTCTTTCGGAACGCTGATGCCAAAGTTCTGTTTCAGAATGTAGCTTACACCGCCTTTTCCTGACTGGCTGTTGATACGGATAACATCTTTATCGTAAGTTCTTCCGATGTCCTTCGGATCGATTGGCAGATACGGTACGGTCCAGTGATCTCTTTCTTCCGCTTCACGCCATGCCATACCTTTTGCGATGGCATCCTGATGGGAACCGGAAAATGCGGTAAATACCAGATCTCCTGCATATGGCTGTCTTTCATAGACATGCATTCTGGTCAGGCGTTCGTAGATTTCACGGATCTTTGGAATGTCAGTGAAATCCAGTCCCGGATCTACACCCTGTGAGAACATATTGAGTGCCAGTGTCACGATATCCACGTTACCGGTACGTTCTCCATTTCCAAATAAGGTTCCTTCGATACGGTCTGCACCTGCAAGAATACCCATTTCAGCAGTTGCCACGCCGCATCCACGGTCGTTGTGTGGGTGAAGGCTGAGTACCACGCCATCACGGTATTTCAGATTCTTATCTACATATTCTACCTGTCCTGCAAATACATGCGGCATTGCGTTTTCTACGGTTGTCGGAATGTTGATGATTACTTTTTTATCTTTTGTCGGCTGCCATACATCCAGTACTGCATTGCAGACATCCACTGCATAGTCCACCTCTGTTCCTGAAAAGCTTTCCGGACTGTACTCGAAAGTAAAGTTTCCTTCTGTCTGATCAGCAAGCTGTTTTAACAGCTTTGCTCCGTCGATGGCGATTTGTTTTACCTGTTCTTTGTCTTTTTTGAAAACCTGTTCTCTCTGTGCAACAGAGGTTGAGTTGTACACGTGGATCACAGCATGTGGTGCTCCCTGTACGGCTTCGAAGGTACGTTTGATGATGTGCTCTCTTGCCTGTGTCAGTACCTGGACAGTCACGTCATCCGGGATCATGTCTTTCTCGATCAGGGTACGCATGAACTGGTACTCTGTCTCAGATGCTGCCGGGAATCCGACTTCGATCTCTTTGAATCCCACATCGACCAATAACTGGAAGAATTCCAGCTTTTCATCCAGACTCATCGGCTCGATCAGTGCCTGGTTTCCATCACGCAGGTCAACGCTGCACCAGATCGGCGGTGCGTCTACATAATCTTTTTTCACCCAATCATATTCAAATTTCGGAGGCATAAAATATTGTCTCTCGTATTTTTTACAGTTTTCCATTTTGTTTCTCTCCTTTTATTTAATTGGAAAGGGCGGCATCTGCTTTTTCTTTTGTTCATATGAAAAAACAAGAAATTTTTCATAAAAATCACACAATTTGCCTAATTCCTGACTTTTCACAAATATCCGTCAACTTTCTTGTCTTATTTTGTTGTCTAGCTAATGCTAACATATCTTATCACGAAAGTCCATTGATGAATTTAAGCAATTTTCTTGATCTATTTTATTCTTCTCGTGTTTTAAAAATTAAATTGGTAAAACATTTCACACATTTTCATGGCTATCCAGGTAAATGTTCTCCGTCTGACTGTTTCTTTTACAACAGCCTGGCAGCTCCCCCATTTCTCCCCGTTTAAGAGATACGTGATCTGTCCGACCGGTGTTCCACTTTTCACCGGCGCATCCAGTTTTTCCGGTACTTCTGTCTTTTCTTCTGCCACATCATCATCTCCGACCAGAATCTTACCCGGACTTTCTTTTCCTTTGATTTCCACTTCCACTGCTGCTTTTCCAAACAAACCATTTTGGGAAATACCGTTTTCCACGGGTATTTTCGAAAGCTCCGGTATTTTCCACACCTCATCATAACGATAATGTGCCATTCCGTACTCCATCAGTTTTCTGGTATCTGTCCATTTATAATTCTTGTTGTTTGGCCAGCCACAGGCAAGCAGTGCCACTACAAATGTACGATCCTCACTCTGTAAAGCCCCTACATAGCAATATCCGGCATCCCCGGTAAACCCTGTTTTCCCGGAAATCGCGCCATCCATCATCTGAAGAAATGCATTGTGGTTGCTGCAGCTAAAATTCCCCTTTCCCTCAGCATCAGAAAAGCTGTATACCGGCATTTGCGTGATCGCAAGAAATTCTGCAGCTTTGGGAGAACGCAGGACACAGTAGCTCATGATTTTTGCCAGATCTGCAGCTGAAATGCTGTGTACACCGCCCACGTCCTCTCCATCCAATCCGTTTGGCGTAACAAAATGTGCCTCAGTGCATCCGATCTCTTCCGCCTTTTCATTCATCCACCCGGCAAATTGCGGAACGGATCCTGCAAGGTGTTCCGCGATCGCCACTGCAGAATCATTATGGGATTCCAGCATCAGGGAATATAGAAGATCCCCCAGATAAAACGCTTCCCCTTCGTGCATTCCCAGATGAACCTTCGGCTGTGCGACCGCATTTGCAGAGGCTGTCACCAGGTCCTTCGGATTTCCCTTTTCCAGCGCAAGAATGCAGGTCATGATCTTCGTTGTACTTGCCATCGGGCGCATTACATGCTCTTCTTTTCCGAGCAGAATCCTGCCGCTATCCGCATCCACCAGCGCAGCGGAACGGGCATAGAGCCGGGTAAGAAGCTGCTCCCTTTCCTGCTCACGGGTTTCTTTTTCCTGTGCAGTCTGCGCATCCGAGACCGGTTCCTTTTGCTGCGTAGTCTCCATTATCTGTGTCCGTTCATTTTCTTCCGCAGGCACTTTCCCGGATAAGACCTTACCCGGACTTTCTCCTGTGGATTCTCTCCATAGCACCTTTCCTTGAAAAATCTGCAAACTAAAAAAGAATACCATGCACGCTGCCAGAATCCCTCTTCTGGTCCGTGCCGGTATTCCATTCCTCTTCTTTTCTTTCTTTTTCATGCGCCCCGGTCTCCCTCCTGCTCTTTTCTGTTCCATTTTATGAACAGGGACGGGCGTTTATACTATGGATTCCATTTTAAATATTCAGCCGGATCTGTGCCTCATCTTCCGCTTCTTCTTTGAATGTCTCCAGCTTCTCCGGTTCAATGCCCGGGAGATCATCTAAAGACTGCACACTGAATCTGCGCAGAAATTCTTCGGTTGTTCCAAAAAGCAGCGGACGTCCCGGTGCATCAAGGCGCCCAAGCTCGCAGACCAGATTGTACTCGATCAGCTTGTTTACCGCATGATCCGATTTGACTCCGCGAATCTTCTCAATCTCCAGCTTGGTGATCGGCTGACGGTAAGCAATGATTGAAAGCGTCTCCAGCATGACATCTGTCAGAACATACTTTTTCGGCTGCTTTGCGATCCGGATCAGATACTCATACATCTCCGGTTTGCTACAGAGCTGATATGCATGATCCAGTTCGATGATCCGGATGCCACGCTCCTCTTTCTGATACTTGTCCATCATATTATGGATAAGTTTCTCCGTCGTCGGCACATCCTGCTCGATCGCGGATGCGATCTTACTCACCTCGACCGAATCTCCCATAGTGAACAGGATTGCCTCTATGATACTCTCCAACTGTTTTGTTCTCATTTTCTTCTATACTCCTTGCCGCAGTCCCTCGTCCGATGTAATGATGATATCATCAAACGTATGTTCCTGATATACCTGTATCTCTCCTGTCTTCATCAGCTCCAGCACCGCCAGGAAGGTGACAATGATCTGTACCTTGGATGCCTGCTTTTTCAGGAGATCCCGAAAACTGAATCTGTGATGTACCTTTGCATACTCATAAACATATTCCAGTTTCTCCGGAAGCGTAACCTCTTCTTTCTCGATCTTGCCGAACTTACTTCGGATCGGATCCGTCTTATCTGCCTGTCTTTTCAGGATATCCTGAAAAATATCATTCAGCTTCGTCAGGGTCAGCCCGTCAAGAAGCGTATCCAGATCTACCGGTTCTTCGTATTTCTTTACTTCATCCGGAATAGTCGCTCCCTTATAGAACAGCTTTTCTCCGTCCACCTGGCGGTCACGCAGTTCATAAGACATGTATTTGTACATCTTGTACTGCAAAAGCTGCTCTACCAGTTCCTGACGTGGATCTTCTTCCTCGCCCTCTTCATTGACTTCCTTTGGAAGAAGCATCTTGCATTTGATGTCCAGAAGTGTCGCCGCCATGACCAGAAATTCACTCATGACATTCAGGTCTGCTCTGTCCATCGCCTGGATATATTCCATATACTGGTTGGTGATCTCTACGATCGGAATATCGTAGATGTCTATTTTATTTTTATCGATCAAATGTAAGAGCAGATCCAGAGGTCCCTCAAAAACCTGCAGCTTTACCGGTATTCCTTTTCCCATAGATATCCTTTCCAGTCAAATTGTCGATAACCTTATTTATTATACAGGAAAGCCGGGATGATATCAAGTACGACTAACTCTGCCGGATTCCAGAAGCGGAAATTGATCGTGTGGGTTCCGAGCCCTTTGCTGACCACAATATATTTCCCGTCTTTTTCATAACAGTCCCCGCTGTAGCGTGGAAACAGACGGAACTGCGGACTGATCACACCGCCAAGCAGTGGAAGTCTGGCAATCCCGCCATGTAAATGTCCGGACAGCACCAGGTCTGCTCCCCACTTCCAGTAGGTTTCTGCGTAAAGCGGATGATGTGCCATTAAAATGCAGTATGCGTCCGTCTCTGCACTGTCAATCCGTTCTTCCATCTCGCCAGTCGTAAGCGGACACACCTTCCATCCTTTTTTATAGCATCCAAATGGAAGCTCCATCCCATATAAGCGCAGCTTCATCCCGTTTACCGGGATCTCTTCTGATCCATTCACCAGGACATGAATCCCTGCCTTTTTCAGTTCATTCTCATAATATCCATATTCTTTGCCGTAAATCTCCGGCTGCTCATGCATTCTCTGCTCATGATTGCCATTACAGCACCAGACCGGTGCGATCTGTGGAAGTTTTTTCATCAAATCCGCTGCCGGTGTCCAGTCTCTTCCGGCTTTCCCGACCAGCATATCGCCGCCTGCCAGGATCAGATCCGGCTTTGCTTCCCTAATCGCCAAAAGCAGCTCCTCATTCTCTTTTCCATAGACATGATTATGCAGATCACTTAAGAAAGCAATCCGTACTTTTCCGGCATCTCCCTTTATTTTACTGGTTCTGATCCGGTATCTTGTAATCTTGAAGCAGTGCAGCTCCCGCCATACTTCTGCAAGAACTGCTGCTGCAAAAATCACCAGTATCAATACGATAATCCCTGTTGTCTTCATCTCTTCCCTCTTTCGTTATACCATCATTTCTTCCAGAATTTTAAGGAATGCGCCCCCAAATGTCAACTCCCCGACACCTTCTGTCGCATAAACCGGAACGCTTCCGATGGTTTTCTCATTCAGCCGGTAAATGACTTCTCCGATCTGGTCGCCTTTCTTTACCGGGGCAGTCTGTTTCTGTATCTGTACCTCTTTTTCCACGGCAGACAGATCTGATCCACTGGTATCCACATACCGGAAGCCCTCCAGCGTCTCTCCCTTTGCCTTCTCCTGCATTCCATGTTTCACTTCGGCATACACAATTTTTTCCAGTGCCTTTTCATCCTGGTAAATACTGCATTTCCCAAAGCCATAGTTTAACATGGCAATGGCATCCTTTATCCGTGTCTTAGAATCCGGCTCTGCCATCACAACCGCAATCATATTGACCCCGTCTTTTCTTGCCGTTGCAGACAGGCAGAACTTCGCACCGCTTGTGGATCCGGTCTTCAGTCCGGTTGCGTATTCATACTGCCGGATCAGTTTGTTGGTATTACTCAGTCCGAATTCACTGCTGCCCTTTGCCGTAGTGTGGGTAATATTTTCCATCCAGATCGTTGAGTAGTTCTCGATCTGTGGATACTTCGTGATCAGTTCCCGTGACATCAGTGCAATGTCTCTCGCTGTCGTCAAATGCCCTTCCGTGTCCAGTCCATTGCAGTTGACAAAATGGGTATTCGTCATTCCAAGCCCTGCCGATCTCTGATTCATCTTTTCCACAAAAGCCGGTTCACTCCCGGCAATCTTTTCTGCCATCGCCACGCAGGCATCATTGGCACTTGCCACAGCAATGCACTTGATCATTGTATTCACAGTCTGCTTCTCACCAGCTTCCAGAAATACCTGGGATCCGCCCATCGATGCAGCGTACTCAGAAGTTGTGACTTCGGTATCCGGCGTGATCGTTCCGTCTGCCAGTGCATCAAAGATCAGAAGCAGCGTCATAACCTTTGTCACACTCGCCGGGGGCTTTTTCTCATCCGCATTTTTTTCTAAGAGAACCTGACCTCCGGAAGCTTCCATAATAACTGCGGACTCAGCAGATAGTTCCAGACCGGTCAGATTGCCCGAATTGTCTCTGTTCGTCTGCTCCGGATCCTCCTGCCGGATCACATCCTGCATAGCTTTCGGTCTTTCTCCCGGCTCGAAAACATCTGCCGCCCGGACCGGGATCCCATATACGGTCTGCACGCACAGAACCATGCCAAGCAGACCTGCCAGAAATTTGCGCATCATAAGACTCCTTTTTTCCATCCATCGATACTATATAAATAAGCCTTCTGACAGGAAAATAGAACCTTTCTTTACACTTCCCGGTTCATTTTTTCGCCTTCCTCATTGAACCAGTCCATTGCCTGACAGATTCCTTCTTCTGCAAATGGGAATTCTCTCTTTGTGATCTTTTCCTGTGGAATCTTATCATAAATAAACGGCCCTTCCCAGATACTTCCGACAAGAATCGTTTCTGAATTTTCCTCATCGGTCTTTTTTTCTTCTTTCGCCAGGCGATAGTTCATTTTTCCCATACTTCCGTTAAATTTCGCTTTTTTATAAAAATTCAGCGGAAAAAGCTGCATTCTTTCTAACATATTTTTCACCTCAAAAACCGGCACAGAAACTGGGGGATTTCTGTGCCGGTACTCTATTTTTTATACAATTATATCAATAAGTCGGAGGAATGTCTATACTATGCAGTCTTCTGATCTACCTCATATTTTGCAGCAGCTTCGTTGATTGCATCTCTCATGATCTCGATTGCCTGATCTACGTGTTCTTTTGCAAGGATCAGCGGCGGGATCATACGGTTTACGCTGTCGCCGATCGCTGTGATCAGAAGTCTTCTTCTGAAGCATGCCCATTTTACTTCAAGAGCGATCGGAATATCGTATTCGCATCCTACCAGAAGTCCTTTTCCTCTTGCTTCTTTTACATGTGGAAGCTCTGCAAGTTTTTCTTTCATGTATTCACCCATTACTTTTGCATTTCCACTTAAATCTCTGTCGAGGATTTCAGAAATGGAAGCAAGAGATGCGGCACATGCAAGTGGATGTCCACCGTATGTAGAGCCATGTGTTCCTGATGTAAATACTGCAGCTACTTCTTCGCTTGCGCAGCATGCACCGATCGGCATTCCGCCTCCCATAGCTTTTGCCATCGTTACACAGTCAGGTTTTACACCATATCCCATGAATGCCATTGGAGATCCTGTACGTCCCCATCCGGTCTGTACTTCATCGAGAAGGAGAAGCATACCTCTTTCATCACAGAGTTTACGAAGTCCTTCGATAAATTCCTGTGTTGCCGGATGTACACCACCTTCGCCCTGTACCGGCTCGATCATGATCGCGATCGTGTTATCTGTTACTTTTGACTTGAAATCTTCAAGGTTGTTATATTCTGCGTAGGAGAATCCCGGAAGCATCGGTTTGAATCCAAGCTGGCATGCGTTATCCGGCTGTCCTGTTGCGGAAAGTGCTCCGTATGTTCTTCCGTGGAAACCATTGATTGCTGTTACGATATGGTAATGTTCCGGGCCATATTTTTCAACGCCGTATTTTCTTGCCATCTTGATCATACATTCGTTGGCTTCTGTTCCTGAGTTCTGGAAGAAAATCTTATCCATTCCGATCGTGTCACAGATCTTCTTTGCGAGAAGTGCCTGTGGAATTGTGTATGGGTAATTGAATGTATGCATGATGTCATCAAGCTGGTCTTTTACTGCTGCGACAACCTTCGGATTTCTGTTACCTGGTGTATTTACGGCAACTCCACCATAAAAGTCGAGGTAAGCTACCCCTTTTTCATCGTAGAGATACATACCTTCTGCACGTTCTGCGATAAAATCATATCTTGCATAGGTTTCTACCATATATTTTTTTACAATGTCCTTTAATTCTTCTGCTGTGAGTCCTGTGTCTTTGAGTTTCATAAGAATCTCCTCGCTTTCCTTCTTTTGATCATATACTACTTCATGCTATTCGTTCCGGACTTCGAATAAAAATGTGTAAAAGAATGTGCCTTTTGTTTAGCAGGAAATCCCTTCGGAATTTACCGCCAAACAAAAAGACGCCATGTACTAACTGTACATGACGTCCTTGTCGTTTACAAGACACAGTATAGACCACAGTCTATGGTTTTGTCAACAACAATTATGTCAAAAAATTATCTTTCATTTTGTCTTTTGCTTGTTCAATCTGCTGTATTTGTTCCTCATCCGTGCTTTCCTGAAGATTTTCTTTCTTCTGGCGATAAATTGTCGCAGAAAAATCCATAATGTATCCAATCAGGATCAGATTGCCAATTGCACGCCCTGCACGAACCGGTATCATGGCAACAAACGCTGCAACTATGTTCTGCAGGAACATAAAAAGGAACAACGTATAGAATCCCCATGCGATCGAACTCTCCAGACAGATGATCCCCCTGTAGTTAAATGGCTTCTCATGGTAATCCCACCAGATCTCACCGAAAATGCGCTTCATCACAAGTGCCGTCAGAAATTCCAACGTCGTTGCAAGAAACGATCCCAGGAAAAACAGCAGTATACTATTGTCGCTATACGGACGTAATATAAAAAACACCGTAAGAGCACCAAACCCGTAAATCGGGCAAAACGGACCTTTTGCAAATCCCCTGTTCGTAATCTTATGATTACAAAATGACATATAGATGGATTCCACCAGCCATCCCATCATGCTGTAAGTCAGAAACCACATCACAACCTCATATCCATCTATTCCAAATATTATCCTATTCCACCACATAAAATTTTCCTGTAAAAATGGAGGGTTTATGAATCATAAACCCTCCATTATTGTTCTGCACATATTAGTTATATTTACGTTTTCTAGCAGCTTCAGATTTCTTTTTACGTCTAACGCTTGGTTTTTCGTAATGTTCTCTTTTGCGAATCTCCTGCTGAATTCCTGCTTTGGCACAGTTTCTTTTGAATCTGCGTAAAGCACTATCTAACGTTTCGTTTTCTTTAACGATTACATTTGACATAGTCTCACACCTAACCTCCCCTCCAGCCTGGTATTGTGCATCATACGACTGTTCGGGTATATTTATTGCACTACATTAGATTATATCATATTTTTCATCTCAGTCAAGAATTTTTTGAAAAATAGGAAAAATATGCATAAATCTGTCATTTTCCGGCATTATTTTATCTGTTCTGCCAGTACCTCTTTGACTTTTGCAAGGGCATCCGGGATTCCAGCCGGGTTCTTTCCGCCAGCCTGTGCCATGTTCGGACGTCCACCGCCGCCACCACCTACACAGGAAGCGATTGCCTTGATCAGGTTGCCTGCGTGAGCACCCTTCTTCATTGCTTCATCTGTTGCTGTAGCCATCAGGCTTACCTTGCCGTTCGCGCTGGATGCGATCACGACCACGCCTTCTCCGATCTTCTCCTTGAGTTGGTCTCCAAGGTCACGCAGTCCATTCATGTCCATATCTTCTACGCTGACAGCAATCACTTTTACGCCGGCTACTTCTTCTATCTGATCCATCACATCACCCATGGCATCTTTTGCGAGCTTGCTCTTCAGGCTTTCTACTTCACTGTGAAGTTCTTTGTTCTCAGCCTGAAGGTGTGCGATCTTCTCAGACACAGTATCCGGAGTTGCTTTCAGGAGCCTAGCTGCTTCATGAAGCAACTGTTCCAGTTCTCCATAATAATCCATCAGTCCTTTGGATGTAAGTGCTTCGATACGGCGTACCCCTGCTGCCACACCACTTTCAGACAGGATCTTGAATGCTCCGATCTCGCTTGTATTGGCAACATGTGTACCACCGCAGAACTCAATAGAGTAATCTCCCATATTTACAACACGGACGATGTCGCCGTATTTCTCACCGAACAGAGCCTGTGCTCCGGTCTTTCTTGCTTCTTCAATCGGCATGTTCTTAATGACAACCGGCAGAGATCTGGAAATGCTTTCATTTACCATATCTTCTACTTTCTGCAGTTCTTCCGGTGTCATTGCCGAGAAATGAGAGAAGTCGAAACGAAGTCTCTTGTCGTCTACATAAGATCCGGACTGTTCTACATGTGTACCAAGTACGGTACGGAGTGCTTTCTGAAGCAGATGGGTCGCACTGTGGTTTCTTGCACAAAGCACACGTCTCTGCGAATCAACGGTCAGAGTAACCTGATCTCCAACCTTCATCATACCCTTTGCCATATAACCGATATGACCGATCTTGCCACCAAGCATCTTCTTCACATCTTCCACAACAAATTCACCGTCACCACATTTGATCACACCGTGGTCGGCTTCCTGTCCACCGCTTGTTGCATAGAACGGAGTCTCATCTACAAAGATGGTTCCTCTCTCACCGTCAGAAAGAGCGTCTACGATCTCATCTTCTGTGGTAAGTACCGTAATCTTCGATTCATATTCCAGATGCTCGTATCCGACAAACTTAGAAGTTACAGACGGATCGATGGATTCGTATACGGTTGCATCTGCTCCCATGTAGTTCGTTGCCTTACGTGCTTTTCTTGCAGTCTGGCGCTGAACTTCCATTGCGGCTTTAAATCCCTCTTCATCAATATCTATACCTTCTTCTTCCAGAATCTCTTTGGTAAGATCGATCGGGAATCCATAGGTATCATATAATTTGAACGCATCTTCTCCGGACAGAGTCTTTGTTCCTTCTTCTGCCATCTTTTCTTTCATCTCATTCAGAATGACAAGCCCCTGGTCGATGGTCTTCTCAAACTGCTCTTCTTCCTTGCGGATGACATTCATGATAAAGTCTTTCTTTTCTTCCAGCTCCGGATATCCGTCTTTAGAGCCTTCGATCACAGTTGCAGCAAGATCTGTAAGGAATCCCGGTGCAATGTTCAGAAGTCTTCCGTGACGGCATGCACGGCGGAGAAGACGGCGAAGAACATATCCTCTTCCTTCATTAGACGGCATAATACCATCAGAGATCATGAAAGATACAGAACGCACATGGTCTGTGATTACACGCAGAGATACGTCTGTGCTTTCATTATCTCCATAAGATACTCCTGCGACCTCACATACCTGGTCACGCAGTGCTTTTAAAGTATCAATATCGAACATAGAGTCTACATCCTGTACGATACATGCAAGTCTCTCAAGTCCCATACCGGTATCAATATTCTTCTGCTTCAGTTCGCTGTAGTTTCCATGTCCATCATTGTCGAACTGTGAAAATACGTTGTTCCAGATCTCCATATAACGGTCACATTCGCAGCCTACTGTACATCCCGGTTTACCGCATCCGTATTTTTCTCCACGGTCATAGTAAATCTCTGAACACGGACCGCACGGACCTGATCCATGCTCCCAGAAGTTGTCTTCTTTTCCGAAACGGAAAATTCTCTCCGGTGCAATACCAATCTCTTCGTTCCAGATCTTCCATGCCTCATCATCGTCTTCATATACGGACGGGTACAGACGATCCGGATCCAGTCCAACCACTTCTGTCAGGAATTCCCATGACCAGTGGATCGCTTCTGTCTTAAAGTAATCACCGAATGAGAAGTTACCAAGCATTTCAAAGAAAGTACCGTGACGTGCAGTCTTTCCTACGTTCTCGATATCTCCTGTACGGATACATTTCTGACAGGTTGTCACACGGCGTCTCGGTGGGATCTCCTGTCCTGTAAAATATGGTTTCAGCGGTGCCATTCCTGAATTGATCAGCAGAAGGCTGTTATCATTGTGCGGCACCAGCGAAAAGCTTTTCATTTTTAAATGACCTTTGCTCTCAAAAAAGTCAAGAAACATGCGTCTAAGTTCGTTAACTCCGTAAGCTTTCATCTTTATCCTCCTCGCTTCTATCAGCTAAATTCTAATTATAAAGAGATTTTGATGGCTTGTCAATATAATGAAATTTAAAAAGGAACCGCATTTTCTGCGATTCCTTCTTTTTTCCATTCTACTTAGTCTCTGAATTCTTTGCGTCTTTTCTTTCGCGAAGCTTCTTGCCTGCAAAAACCCCTCCGACCGCAAACACTCCGATAAAGAGCATCTTCAATACCGTAGAGATCAGTGTTGAAAAAAATGCCATCTTGTCATGCCTCCCATGCTATCATTTTCTTTTCTCCTTGATTTATGCATATTATAGCATATACAAAAAAATTTTCCAAACTTTTTTAGCATTTTCACATACAATTTCGACCTTTTGTATCTGCCTTGCAGTTCCTACTCCACCATGCCAAAAAATTTCTGCGCATAGTGTACGGACTGCATGGCATCTTTTCCATAGAAATCTGCCCCGATCATATCCGCGTAATCCTGGTTCAGAACAGCCCCGCCTACCATGACTTTGCAGTCCGGTTTTTTCTCTCTTAAGAGTTTGATCGTCTCTTCCATGCTGACTACAGTTGTGGTCATCAGCGCACTTAAGCCTACCAAAGTGACATTCTCCTCAACTGCTTTTTCTACGATTGCCTCCGGAGGCACATCCTTTCCGAGATCAATCACATCAAAACCATAATTTTCAAGAAGAACTTTCACTATATTCTTTCCGATATCATGGATATCACCTTTTACGGTAGCAAGGATGATCTTCTCCTTCTTTTCTTCTTTCTGTCCGGATGAAGCAAGCACATCCTTGATAACCGCAAAGGCAATTTTCGCAGCATCCGCACTCATCAGAAGCTGTGGAAGGAAGACGGTTCCCTTTTCAAAACCTTCACCGACTACATTGAGTGCCGGGATCAGTTCCTCCTGGATGATATCCAGCGGTTCCCTTGTACCGATCAGGTCACGGGTGATATGATGCGCCTCTTCTTTCAGCCCTCTCTCGATCGCATATTTGAGTGTCATTTCAACGCCTGCAGCTTTTGGTGCATTTCCGGCTGCTGCAGCTGCCTGCGATGCCTGGACTGTCACCGTCTCTGTGGTTCCCGCATAAGTACTGATATAATTCGTACAATTTTCATCAAAGCCCATCAATGCATTATAAGAACGATAAGCTTTCATCATATCTTCTGAGGATGGATTGATGATTCCTGCCGTCAGTCCGTTCTGCATTGCCATCGCATAGAAATAGCTGTTGACGATCGGGCGCCTTGGAAGTCCAAAAGAAATATTTGATACTCCAAGAACGGTTCTGACCCCGAATTCTTCCCGTACTCTCTTCAATGCTTCCAGGGTAACCTTTGCCCCGTCTTTTTCCGAACTGATGGTCATGGTCAGCACATCGATCACGATATCTTTCTTGTCGATTCCGTATTTGGCTGCTTCGTTGATGATCTTACCTGCAACACGCACACGGCCTTCTGCATCCTTCGGAATCCCCTCTTCATCAATGGTCAGTCCGACAACCACACCGCCATATTTCCGGATCAGAGGAAAGACTTCGTCCATAGAAACCTGCTTTCCGTTTACAGAGTTGATCATCGGCTTTCCATTGTAGATACGCATTGCACGTTCCATAGCCTTTCCATCTACTGTGTCAATCTGAAGTGGAAGACTGGTCACGCTCTGCAGTTCTTTTACAACTTTTTCCATCATGGCAACTTCGTCAATATCCGGAAGTCCTACATTGACATCCAGAATGTGCGCGCCCTTATCCTGCTGCGTGATCGCTTCTTTCAGAATGTAGTCCATATCTTCATTTTTCAGTGCTTCTTTGAATTTTTTCTTTCCGGTCGGGTTGATTCTTTCTCCGATGATACGCGGCATATCATCCAGGATCACAGCCTGTCCATAAGAAGATACGATCGTATCATGCTTTTTCTCGATCTCGCGCAGCGGAAGATCTTTGCATTCTTCTACCAGCTTTTTAATATGCTCCGGTGTCGTTCCGCAGCATCCGCCGATCACACAGGCTCCTCCTTTTACAACCTCCTGCATGATCCGGGCAAACTCATCCGGCTCTACATCGTAATACGTTTCCCCGTTCTTCTGCTTCGGAAGTCCGGCATTTGGCTTCACAATGATCGGAAGGGAGGTATATCTTCTCAAATCGTTCAGGATTGGAAGCATCTGTTTCGGCCCAAGTCCACAGTTCAGCCCCAGTGCATCTACGCGGAGTCCTTCCAGCATTGCCACAACAGAAGGGACATCCCCACCTGTCAGAAGCTTTCCTCTTTCATCAAAGATCATGGTTACAAATACCGGAAGAGAAGAATTTTCTTTTGCTGCAAGAATGGCTGCCTTTACTTCATAGGTGTCACTCATGGTCTCGATATGGATCAGGTCTGCACCGTACTTTTCTCCATAGCGAACGGCTTCTGCAAATGCTTCATAAGCATCATCAAAATCCAGATCTCCCATTGGTTTTAATAGCTTTCCGGTCGGTCCCATATCCAGTGCCACATAAGTCTCTTTTCCAATCTGCTCTCCTGCTCTTTTTGCATTTGCAATCCCTGCACGGATCACTTCTTCAACCGTATATCTGTCATCATGAAATTTGCAGACATTAGCGCCAAAGGTATTTGCAAGAACCACATCACTTCCTGCTTCGTAATATCTGCGGTGAATCGCTTCCACCTTTTCCGGATGTTCGATGTTCCAGGTCTCCGGAAGTTCTCCCGGTGCAAGTCCTTCTGCCTGCAGAAGAGTTCCCATTCCTCCATCTAAAAATAAAAGTTCTTTTCCCAAACGTTCTCTGATATTCATACCCTACGCTCCTTAATTCCTTCTGTAAATGCAGTCCTTCTTCTCACACACTTCGCAGCCTTTGATGTGGCATTTTTCCTGCGTATCACTGATCCCAATGATTGCAGTCACCGATTTTGTCGGTGTGAGCATATAGCTGTCTGTCATGGTAAGTCCGATCTTCTTTGCCGTATCCAGCATCCGTAAGATATCGTCCTGATGATGGATATCAAAATCACCGTACCCCGGACTGAATCTCGGTCTGAGCCATTTATTCTGTGCTTTTAACTCTTCTCCGATCGAAAGCTGCAGATCGTCACAGTACTCCTCCAGATATGCAGCTGCGCATGCCTGCAATACGACAGATTTCGCCATATCTGTCAGTGAATAACGTTTCATCAGTATATCGACACTGGTACCGAGTGTTGCGCCAAATACAACTGCCTCTTTGCAACCTCTGAGATTCTTTCCGAGACTTCTGCTTTTAATATTCATTTTTCCGATCGTCACCTGGTCTTCTCCTGTAACTTTACAGTCAAAAATGCGATAGACGGATTTTGCCTGCGTAGTCTGATCGAGCTCCCCGAAGGAAACATCGATCAGCGCAAGCGTCTGTTCATCTACCGCATGTCTTCCATATCCCAGATAACGAATTGCTTCTTTCGTTCTGGCATCTGTCATCTTTCTTATGTTCCTTTATTTTACGATTTCTGAAAGGTTCTGCATGATTGCAGCAGCTACTTCCGGTTTATTCATCGAATATACGTGGATATTGCGGACTCCATTTGCGATCAGGTCAATGATCTGGTCGGTCGCATATGCAATTCCCGCCTGCTTCATCGCTGCCGGATCATCTCCAAAATAATCTACGATCGCACGGAATCTCTGCGGAACAGCAGTTCCTGAAAGGGCACAGCTTCTTGCAAGCTGCTTTTTCGTTGTGATCGGCATGATTCCCGGAAGCACCGGTATCATGATTCCCTGTTCACGGATACGATACAGGAAATTATAGAAAATATCATTATTGAAAAACATCTGTGTGGTAATAAAATCCACTCCACAATCTACCTTTTCTTTGAGATAACGGATATCATCTTTCTTGTGTTCCATCTCTACATGTCCTTCCGGATAGCATGCAGCTCCGATGCAGAAGTCTCCCATTTTTTTGATGTCTTCGATCAGTTCACAGGCATGAGAATACTGTCCCGGAAGCGGAAACTGTCCATCCTGCGGGATATCTCCTCTGAGTGCAAGGATATTCTCAATCCCTTCTTTCTGAAGCTGTCCGATAACCTTATGTACCTCTTCCTTGGTTGAGGACACACAGGTCAGATGTGCAAGTGCCGGAATCTTCAGGTCATTCTTGATATGACTTGCAATCTTAACCGTATTCTTACTGGTTCCACCACCGGCTCCATAGGTAACACTGATAAATGACGGGGTAAGTTCTGCGATGCCATCCGTTGCTTTTAACACGGATTCAAAGCCCGCATCCGTCTTCGGTGGAAACACTTCAAAGGAAATATGTACTCCGTCTGCTTTAATTTTGTCTATAATCCTCATAATGAATGTTTCTCCTCTGTAAATTTTTTCATTTCATGATACCATATTTTCCGGTAAATTACCAGAATGCATTTTACATATTTTCGTAAAGTTCTTCGTAAAGCTTGGCTGAATTCTTCCATGAGAAGTCTTTTTCCATACCACGCTCTACAATCTTGTTCCAGTCACGCTTCTTGTCATAGTAAATCTGTTCTGCATATCTTACAGTTGCAAGCATCTCATGCGCATTGTAATTGGTGAAGCTGAACCCGGTTCCGGTCTTCTCGTATTCGTTGTAAGCTTCTACAGTATCTTTGAGTCCGCCTGTCTCTCTTACGATCGGCACCGTACCATATCTCAGACTCATCAGCTGGCTCAGTCCACATGGTTCAAATAATGACGGCATCAGGAATGCATCACAGGATGCATAGATCTTGTGAGACATTGGCTCTGAATAATAGATCTGTGCAGATACCTTATCCGGATACTTCCATGCGAAATGACGGAACATGTTCTCGTATCTCTCATCTCCGGTACCGAGTACGACGATCTGAACCGCATCCTGGCAAAGTTCATCCATCACACAGTCGATCAGGTCAAAGCCCTTCTGGTCGGTCAGTCTGGATACGATACCGATCATCATACGGTGCGGATCTCTCTCCAGTCCGAGTTCTTCCTGCAGCGCCATTTTATTTTTCACTTTCTCCTTGCGGAAGTTTTCGACAGAATAAGTTCTTGCAATGTTGGTATCTGTTGCCGGATTAAAATCATCGTAATCAATACCATTGACAATTCCTGACAGGCAGTTTGATCTTGCCTGCATCAGTCCTTCCAACTTCTCCCCGTAAAACGGTGTCTTGATCTCTTCCGCGTAACTGCTACTTACCGTTGTCACACGGTCAGCGTAGACAATTCCGCCTTTCAGATAGTTGGCATCGTCATATGCTTCCAGCTTATCCGGTGAGAAATAGTATGCCGGAAGTCCGGTGATATCCATAACCGTCTTCTTATCCCAGATACCCTGGAATTTGAGGTTATGTATGGTGATCACAGTCTTGATTCCACGGAAAAACTCATTGTTATAGCGGAAATTATCCAGATAAATCGGAACAAGCCCGGTCTGCCAGTCATGACAGTGAATGATATCCGGTCTGAAATCCAGAAGTGGCAGTGCACTTAAGGCTGCTTTTGAAAAAAATGCAAACTTCTCAATATCGTATGCAATATCACCATATGGCTTCGAACCATTAAAATAATATTCATTGTCTATGAAATAAAAAGTGATTCCTTCGTACTGAAGTTCAAGAAGCCCTACATACTGCTGTCTCCAGTTCAGATCCATATAGAAATGAAGTCTATAAGAAAGTTTATCTTTCCATTCGTCTTTCATGCACATATACTTTGGAAGCATAACACGTACATCGTATTTGTTCTTATCAAAATATTTTGGTAGTGATCCCACTACATCGGCTAATCCTCCTGTTTTGATAAACGGAACTGCTTCAGATGACACAAATAATACTTTTTTCATTTAACACCCTCCTTACTCTCGCGGCTTATTTATAATTATACCTCAATTTCATTCGTTTGAAAAGAATTATCTGCGCTTTGATTTCAGTCTGATCGTGTCTGCGACCAGAGCAATAAATTCAGAATTGGTCGGTTTTCCTTTCCCGTTACTTACTGTGTAACCGAAAAGAGCTTCTAAGGTATCCAGCTTTCCCCTGCTCCATGCAACCTCGATCGCATGGCGGATCGCCCGTTCAACACGGCTCGATGTGGTCTGGTTCTTTTTCGCGACTGTCGGATACAGGATCTTTGTGATCGCATTTAAAACTTCCATATCGTCAACCGCCATCAGAATGGAATCCCTCAAATAATGATACCCTTTTATATGTGCCGGGATTCCGATTTCATGGAGCAGTTCTGTCACCTGTGTTTCCAGGTCCTCCTCAGAAGGTTCCGCATATACGGTATAATCTGTGTAAGGCGCTACACTCTTTTCCGCATGTCCGGAGCTTTTGATCCGCTGAAGGATTGTTTCATTGCGAAATGGTTTCAGGATGTAGTAGGCTGCTCCTTTTTCGAAGGCATCTTCCGTGATCCTCTCCTGTCCAATCGCAGTTACAATAATAAAATTCGGCTGTTTCTTTACTGTTTTATCTGCGCCTATCATTTCCATCACACTGATTCCATCCATTTTCGGCATAATTAGGTCAAGAAGTACAACGTCAGGCTGTTTATCTCTTATAATGTGATAAATATCTTCTCCGTTCCTGGCTTTTCCCACCAGTTTGAGATCTTTATCACTTTCTACAATTTCTCCTAGTAAATTCAACATTCTTTCGTTATCGTCAGCAATCGCTACATTCAGTTTTTCCATAAAGCCTTTCCCCTCCTTAAAGTGACAATTTGCACTGGAATGGAACCTATTATAACCTTCTGTATTCTGCGAATACAAGCAAATGGTGTCGCAGAAATCTGACAAGGTTCGCATATTTCAATCTTTTTTCAGATTTTCCAGCATGTTTTCGATAAATATTCCGTATCCTTTTGTCGCATCCTGTACGAAAACATGTGTTACTGCGCCTATAATCTTTCCATTCTGCATAATGGGGCTTCCACTCATTCCCTGCACAATCCCACCGGTCAGTTTAAGTAACCGTTTGTCAGTAACCTGAATTTCAATCCCCTTATTCACCTCCCTGGCATCCAGGTCAACTTTTGTGATTCTGACTGTATAATCTTCTGTCTTTCCGCTTACCGCACAGCGGATATACGCCTTTCCGACCTGAATTTCTTCCTTTGCCACAGCCGGATAAGCTTCTTTGCTGTCAAATATTCTCTCAATCCTGTCTAATTTCCCATAAATCCCTGTCTCTGTGTTTGTAGTAATCGAACCTAAAATATTGTAATGATTGTAGACAATGATCCCTTCCATCCCTCCGGGATTTCCGTTCTCACCTTTTTTAATATTCTGAATGCTGGTATCATATAATCTTCCCGTTGACATTTCGATCAGTTTGCCGGTATCTACATCATGTATTCCATGTCCCAACGCACCGTATTCACTATCTGCATTCAGAAAAGTGATTGTGCCGAGTCCCTGCGCGTTATCACGCACCCAGATTCCAAGTTTATATGCCCCGCCTTCATCTTTTGTCGGATGAAGTTGTACATCAATATACACTTTTTTTCGACGAATGTGTAAGACAACGGACTTATTCGATAATTTTTTAACCCGTTCGATAAGCTCAGATTTATTATAAATACTGTCAGAATCAACTCCGACAATATAATCTCCCTCCTTCACCAGATGCTTCGCCGGATTCACACCGATCCCATCTTTTCCCTTAATTTCCTGCGTCCCCAGCACCATCACGCCATCCGTCTCCATATAGATCCCAACCGGCATCCCTCCCGGAATCAGAAGGTTTCCCGAAAGTTCACTGACCGAAGCCTCCCTCTCCGCTTTCTCAGCCCGCCATTCCCTGTAGCAATAGCCGCCTCCTATAACCACGATTACCGCTAATAACACACTTAACATTTTCCGATAACTTCTAACCGACATTGCACACCCCTTTTTCCTCCCTAAAATTCCGCAAAAAATAAGGCAGGATTTTTTCTCCTGCCTCTAGTATGTGCTCAATCTTATTTTTTCAAACCGGATGCCAGAATTTTCATCTCCCGTGCGTTTTTCAGCACCGCATCCGTAATCTTTGCGCCTCCAAGGATCCTTCCCAGCTCCTGCACAGATTCTTCCCCGTCAAGCTGCCGGATCTTGGTCTTTGTCATCTGATCTTCCACCCGTTTTTCAATCAGGTAATGAGTATCTGCCATTGCAGCGATCTGTGCCAGATGCGTAATGCAGATCACCTGATGTTTCCTGCCGATCAGGCACATCTTCTCGGAAACCTTCTGTGCGGTACGACCGCTGATCCCCACATCGATCTCATCAAAGATCAGTGTCTCGATCTCATCTTTATCCGCCATGACTGCCTTGATCGCAAGCATGATGCGGGAAAGTTCACCGCCGGATGCCACAGTTGCAAGCGGTCTTGTCGGTTCACCCGGATTCATGGAGATCATAAATTCCACCTCATCCGTTCCTTCTACTGTGTACCCGGAGGTTTTTGAAAACCGAATTTCAAAGCAGACATCCAGGAAATTCAGATCCTGAAGTCCTTCTGCGATCTTTGCCTGCAAAAGCTTTGCCTCTTTTTTACGGATCTTCGACAGACCCTCGCATTCTTTTTGCAGACATTCCTCTGATTTTTTCAGTTTTCCCTTTAATTCATTTAAATATTCATCATAATTTTTTAAAATCAGGAGGCGCTCCTCGTCATCCGCCTTATGCTGCAGGATTGCCTCTGCCGAATCTCCGTATTTGACCTTCAGATGATTGATCTGGTTCAGCCGGCTCTCCGTCTCATAGAACTGTTCCGGTTCAAAGGAAAGACTGTCCAGATAACAGCGAAGCTCGCGCCCGGAATCCCCGATCAGATTCTCCACTTCGACCAGCTGTTCATACAGTTCTCCCGATTTGTCATCATGTTCTGCCGCCACAGCCGCCGCACGCACTGCCCGTCCGATCGCTTCTGCCGCACTTATACCGCCTTCTCCTGCTGTATACAGATACGCCTCTTCCAGATTCTCTGCGATTCTTTTCCCTTGCATCATCCGCCGGTAATCTTCTTCTACCGACTGGCATTCTGCCGCAGTGATTCCTGCATTTTCAATCTCATCAATCTCAAATTCAAGAAAAGAAATCTCTTTGGTTCTCTCAGCCTCGTCTTTATCGGCTTCCTTAAGTTCTTTTTCCAGCCGGCGGTATTCCCTGTATGAATCCGCCACTTTTTTCTTCCATTCTCCGGCTTCTTTTGCAAATGCATCCAGAATTGCCAGATGATTTTTTTTATATAACAGTGACTGATGCTCATGCTGTCCGTGAATATCGATCAGAACCTGGGCTGCTTCCTTTAGCCGCCCCAGTGTCACAGTCTCTCCATTGATCCGGCTCACACTTCGGTTTCCGTTAAACCGTCTGGTGATAATGATCTGCCCTCCGTCCGGCGAAAGATCCATCTCTTCCAGCTTCCGTACCGTTTCCGGATTTTCCACATAAAAGGTCAGTTCTACAAGTCCCTTATCGGCTCCCTTACGAAGCATATCTGCTGAATATCTTCCGCCCAGGGCAAGACTGACACTCCCCAGGATAATTGATTTTCCGGCACCGGTTTCCCCTGTCAGGATATTAAGTCCACCAGAGAAATCCACTTCCGCCTCATCGATTAGCGCCAGATTTTTTACATGCAAATTTTGTAACATTCTTTCTCCTGTCTATTGTTCCAGTAGTTTCTTGATCTTTTCCATCAATAGAATCGTATCATCTACAGTCCGCACAGCGCACATGATCGTATCATCCCCGGCAATACAGCCAACGATCTCATTCCAGTTCATCGCATCCAGTGCCGCAGCCACCGCCATCGCCATACCGGATACCGTTTTCAGTACCAGAATGTTCTGAGCCATATCCATAGAGCTGAATCCATCCCGCAAAATGCGCACATATTTTTCAGTCATTCCGTTCTGTGCACTCTGGAGTACCGCATATTTCTGCCTGCCGTTTTCTGCCGGAACCTTGGTGAGCTTTAAGTCGCGGATGTCTCTGGATACCGTTGCCTGCGTCACTTTAAATCCCGCTTCATTCAGATACTCGGCAAGCTCATCCTGTGTCTCAATCTGATATTTGTTGATCAATTCTACAATTTTGGCATGTCGGTTTACTTTCATCTTCTAGTTTCCTTTCATCTTTTCACGTAATGTTTCCAGAAAGCTCACTTTGCTGAGTTTTATGATTTTTGCTGTCTCCCACGCCTTTTTGATCCGAATCCGGTCACCGGTATGAAGCGGGACTTCATCCGCACCATCATATGCAATCACTGCTTCCTCGATCTGATTTTCCCGTTTTGCACCAATCTCGATCACGATCTCATCTTTGTCCGAGAAAACGATACTGCGGGAATTGAGTGCATGCGAGCAGATCGGTGTCACAACGATCAATGACGCTGTCGGCTCCACGATCGGTCCTCCTGCAGACAGATTGTACGCAGTAGAACCCGTTGGTGTGGACACGATCAATCCGTCCGCATCATAGGAGTTCAGAAACTCTCCGTTAACATAGAGATTAAAATGAACAATCTTCATGCTGCCGGATCTCGTCATGACAATATCATTGAGTGCCACATCCCTTACATTGCGGTATGCAGCGGATCCATACAGCATCATCCTCTCTTCAATCGTATAATTGCCCTCTACGAGCTGTTTTACAGCCTCTTCTACATTCTGCACCTCTACCTCGGTCAGATAGCCAAGGGTGCCCATATTGATTCCAAGCATCGGAAGATCCCGCCCGAACAGACGTCTGGATGCCTGGATAAAGGTTCCATCTCCGCCTACCGTCAACACACAATCAATATCCTTTGGGATCTTGATCTTTGAAAAATTTCCTTCTTCCGGCTGCTCTTCCAGATAACATTTCTTCCCGTAGGATTCAATGCATTTTTTTATTTTCACGGTGATCTTCCGGTTTGCATCCTTCATATCATTCGTGATAATGTAAAACTTTTCCATGTCTTTTTATTTCTTCTCCTCAGCCGGATCCTTTTTCGCAAGTGTGTCAAAAGCAGCATCGACAGTCCCCCGAATGTCTACGCTCTCCACAATCCTTGCCTCTTCCTCCGGCCTTTTTTTCAGATGTACCAGATACTCGATATTCCCTTCTGGTCCTTTGATCGGTGAAAATTCAAGTGCTGCTACTTCAAAGCCGATCGATACTGCATAATCGGTTACTTTTTCGATGACCTCGATATGGGTACTCTTTTCCCTTACCACACCTTTTTTCCCAACCTTCTCACGTCCGGCTTCAAACTGTGGCTTGATCAACGCAACGATCTCTCCGTTCTCTTTCAGGTAATTGCGGATTGGGAGAAGTACCTTCGTCAGCGAAATAAAAGAAACATCAATTGATGAAAAATCAATCGGTTCTCCCAGATCTTCCGGCTGTACATAACGGATGTTGGTCTTTTCCATGCAGACCACTCTTTCATCCTGACGTAATTTCCAGTCCAGCTGACCATGTCCCACATCGATGGCAAACACCTTGACTGCTCCATTTTGCAGCATGCAGTCTGTAAATCCTCCTGTCGAAGATCCCACATCGGTACATACCTTTCCTTCCATGGATACATCAAAATTCTTCATCGCCTTTTCCAGCTTAAGTCCTCCTCGGCTGACATACGGAAGTGCATGTCCACGGACTTCGATCTGAACCTCTTCCGGAAAGGAAGTTCCCGCTTTATCCTCTCTCTGCCCGTCCACGAATACATTGCCGGACATGATAATCGCTTTTGCCTTTTCTCTAGAGGATGCCAGATTTCTCTTTACAAGTAATACATCCAACCGTTCTTTCATTCTCTATCAATCCCTCCTGCTCTCTTCTGCTATATATGCAGTGATAATCCTGGCCACGCAGGATTCAATATCCAGCATCACCTCACTGCGAAGTAGGTCTACACTTCCGTGTTCGATATAGTCATCCGGCAGTGCCAGATTCAGAACCTCTGCGTCTGTCTCAAGACCTGCCAGATAAGCAGTCACAAATTCTCCGAATCCGCCTCTGCGGATATTCTCTTCCAGTGTCACGATCAGCCGGTGTTCCACCGTCAGTTTCCGGAGCATCTCCTCATCCACCGGCTTTACAAACCGGGCATTGATCAGGGTACAGTTATATCCAATCTCTTTCAAACGCTTCCGAACCTGAACTGCCTGCTCAAACATATGTCCGACACTGATGATCGCAATATCCTCTTCTTCATAGACCGGCTCACTCTTTCCATACTCAATCGGTGCTCTGTATTCACGGAATCCGTCAAATGCGCTGCCTCTTGGATAGCGCACTGCTGCCGGTGCTCCAAGTCTCACCGCAAACCGCACCATGTCCGCCAGTTCCCATTTATTTTTCGGAGAAAGGACGGTCATATTCGGAATCATTGACAGATAAGAAAGATCAAAGATCCCCTGATGGGTCTCCCCGTCGCTTCCCACAAGTCCTGCCCTGTCCACGGCAAATACGACTGGAAGCTTCTGCAGACAGACATCATGGATCATCTGGTCAAATCCTCTCTGTAAAAACGAAGAATATACAGCAAATACCGGATGCAGTCCTGCCGCAGCAAGTCCTGCCGCAAAGGTCACGCCATGTCCCTCTGCGATCCCCACATCAAAAAAGCGGTCCGGATAGTATCTGTGAAATGCTGCCAGGCCGGTACCGTCTTCCATTGCCGCCGTGATCGCTACCAGTCTGTCATCTTTTTTTGCCAGATCCAGCATAACCTTGGAAAACACATCTGTACAGGAATCCTTTCCACTTTTGGAAATCGGCTCTCCTGTCTGGATATCAAACGGACCTGTTCCATGGAAACGGGAAGGGTTTTCTTCTGCCGGGAGATACCCTTTCCCCTTTTTCGTCAGGACATGGACAAGCACCGGTCCTTTTACCCTTTTTGCCTCGGTAAACGCACGGCACAGCGCCTTCAGGTCATGCCCGTCCACCGGTCCTAAATACTTGATTCCCATATCTTCAAAGAACATTCCCGGAACCAAAAGCTGCTTGATGCTGCTCTTGGTGCGCTTAATATGCCGCACCATCTTTTCACCGCCAAACGGAATACTGCCAAGTACATTTTCCACGGTATCCTTCAGGTCGGTATAGGCCCGGGCAGTGCGCAGCTCTCCGAGATAACTGGACATTCCACCGACATTTTTGGAAATAGACATATGGTTATCGTTAAGCACGATGATGAAATTCGTCTTCATCTCCGCAGCATTATTCAGTGCTTCATATGCCATTCCTCCGGTCAGGGATCCGTCACCGATAACAGAGATCACGGAATAATCCTGCCCCAGGATATCCCTTCCTCTGGCATAGCCAAGTCCGGCCGAAATTGAAGTGGAGCTATGACCGGTATCAAAGGCATCACAGTCACTTTCTTTTCGTTTCGGGAAACCGCTCATCCCACCATATTTTCTCAGATCATCAAATCCTTCTTTCCTTCCGGTCAGAATTTTATGCGTATAAGACTGATGCCCTACATCCCAGATCATCTTATCCTCCGGAAGCTGAAAACTGAGATGCATTGCCATGGTAAGCTCTACCACACCCAGATTGGACGCAAGATGCCCTCCTGTCTTGCTGATCTTCTCAACAAGAAAGGTACGGATTTCTTCTGCAAGCCCTGCCAGTTCCTGTTCATTTAATTTTTTGATATCATTCGCTTCGTGAATCTGCTCCAGATACACTTCATCCACCCCGCTTATTTTTTCCTGTGTATCAGTTCCTGTATCAGCTGTGTCAGATACGTATTTTCTCTGTCCAACCCGGAAAGCAGCTCCAGTGCTTCCTGTGAAATAACTTCCACATCTCTGGTTGCTTTTTCCAGACCTTTTAATGTAACATAGGTTGTTTTTTCATTTTTTTCATCGCTGTGGACCGGTTTGCCAAGCTCTTCTGTAGTACTTGTCACATCCAGGATGTCATCCTGGATCTGGAAAGCAATCCCCACATCCGATGCGATCTTCTGCACTTTCTCAAGCTCTGCATCCTCTGCACCTGCAAGAAGTGCCCCGATCATCATCGAACTTTCGATCAGCGCTCCGGTTTTCAGTTCATAGATAAAGTTCAGCATGCCTTCATCAAGTCCCACACCGCAGGAAGCCACATCCACGACCTGACCGCCTATCATCCCGTAAATACCGGCTTTTTCTGCAAGGATTTTTAAAGCTTTTCCAATCAGAATACTCTTTTCAGGTGCGATTTCAAATGCCTTTACTGCCGTCTCAAACGCATAGTTCAGAAGTGCATCCCCGGCAAGAATTCCCATTGCTTCCCCGTATACAATATGCGTTGTCTTTCTTCCTCTACGGTACTCGTCATTGTCCATTGCCGGCAGATCATCGTGCACCAGGGAATAAGTATGGATCATCTCCATTGCTGCCATAAACGGCTCGATTTCTTTTCCTTCTCCTCCGAAAAGGCGGTATGTCTCCTGCATCAGCATTGGGCGGAGTCTCTTTCCGCCTGCCATCACACTGTACTCCATCGCCTCCATGATCTGGCTCTGGTAACCTTCTGCTTTCGGCAGATATTTTACAAGAAGCTTTTCAATCACTTCTGTTCTTTCTTTCATTTCTTCTTTAAAAGTCATGTATTTCTCCATTCTCTTCCAGCACCTGCACTTTTTTCTCTACTGTATCAATCTTCTCATTACAAAGCTTCAGCATTTCCATGCCCTTCTGATACAGTCCGAAGGACTCTTCCAGCGAAGTATCTCCCGATTCCAGCTCTTTTGCCACCTGATCCAGCTTTGCAAAAAGCTCTTCCAGAGATTCTTCCGGCATTTCTTCTGCAATCTCGTTTTTCTTATCTGCCATTTTCCTACTCCTTCTTGGTATCTGTTACCTGTGCCTCGATCTGCCCGTCTGTCACATAAATCCGAAGCCAGTCTCCTTTTTTTACATCCGCTACTTTCTTTACGGTCCCTTCCGATCCCTGTACATAGGAAAAGCCCTGGTTCAGCTTGGCAAGCGGAGAAAGTCCCTTCATCCGTTCGATCCGGATTGCAAGCTGCTGACGGCTTTCCCGCAGATTCCGCTCCATCAGAAGCGGCAGCATCTCCTGCACTTTCCGAGTCCTCTCCTGTTCCTGTTCCAACCGCTGATGCATGGCTTTTGGGATCTGCTCCTCATAGCCTGCAAGCTGCTGGCGCATGGACTTAAGTTTCCCTGACGGACTTAAGTAACGGAATTTTTCTGCATACCGCGCTGTATGAAGTGATGCAATCTCCAGCTTTCTCCTCATACTTCGGTGCATCCTTTCCCGTTCTGTCCGGATCGTTTCCAGAAGTTCCCGGTAATTACAGATTGCAAGCTCTGCCGCAGCAGAAGGCGTCGGTGCACGAAGATCCGCTACATAATCTATGATCGTCGTGTCCGTCTCATGTCCTACTGCCGAAATAACCGGTACACTGCATTCAAAAACTGCGCGCGCTACATTTTCCTCGTTAAATGCCCACAGATCTTCAATAGATCCCCCGCCTCTGCCAACGATCATCACATCAACCTTTGCTTCCTCCAGTGCACGGATTCCCCGTACCACACTTTCAGACGCGCCATCCCCCTGTACCAGTGCCGGATACAGAAGAATCTGCACATATGGATTTCTCCGCCTGGTAATGTTGATAATATCGCGCACTGCCGCTCCGGTTGGTGCCGTTACAACACCAACTGTCCGCACATATTTTGGAATCGGCTTTTTATATTCCGGCGCAAACATTCCCATTTCTTCCAGCTCTTTTTTGAGCTTTATAAATTTTTCATAGAGAAGTCCCGCACCATCCAGTACGATCTCCTTTGCATAAACCTGATATCTGCCATCTCTTTCATAGACGCTGACGCTTCCAAGCACGATTACCTGCTGCCCTTCCTGCATACGAAAAGAAAGCCCGCTGCGCTGCCCGGCAAACATAACACAGGCAATCGTTCCGGACTCATCTTTCAGTGAAAAGTACAGATGTCCTGAAGTATGGTACTTACAGTTTGACACTTCCCCTTTGATATAAATTCGATTCAACATAAAGTCTTGCGTAAACATATTCTTAATGTACGCATTGACCTGTTTTACAGTATATACATTTCGCATGATTTCTGATTCTTATGCAAGCTTTCCGAGTACACCGTTGACAAATGCCGGTCCCTCATCTCCTGAAAAATTCTTTGCCAGCTCAACTGCTTCATTGATCGCTACTTTGACCGGCACTTCGTCATCCCACTTCATCTCATATACGGCAAGACGAAGAACAGAAAGATCCACTTTATTCATACGTCCGGTTTTCCAACCGGTTGTATGTTCATTGATCATCGCATCGATTTCTTCTTCATGTGCTGCGATATCTTTGACCTTTTTGCGCATATATCCGCGTTCTTCCTCACTTGCTTCTTCTACCTGTTCCAGATACAGTTCGATCTGTTCGTCTGCATCAGCCGCATCAAATCCGATGCTGAAGAGCATTTTAAATATATGTTCTCTGACTTTACTTCTTCGCATGTTCTCTCTCCAATTATTCTTCTTCCGGCATGTCCACACCTGCAACACGGATGTTTACGTCTGCAACGGTAAGACCTGTCATATTCTCGATTGCTGCCTTTACTTTTTCCTGTACCTTTAAAGTAGTATCTTTGATACTGCTACCATATTTGAGATTCAGGGCAAGGGATACGGTAACGATACCTTCCAGCACGTCTACCTTTACTCCTTTGGAAAGGCTTTTCATTCCAAGCTTTGCGATCAGTTCTCTGGTTGCATTTCCTGCCATGGAAGATACCCCCTCTACCTCCATTGCTGCAAGTCCTGCGATAATTGCAACTACTTCATCAGCAATCTGTACTTCTCCGAGGTTTTCATCTGATTCTATCTTATAGGTATTTCTCTCTTCTTTACTCATTATAAGTCCTCCTGTCTGCGGTTCTTCCGCTCCTCGCGCTCATCTCGGAACCTTGGGTTCCTCGATGTTCGTTGCACTCACATAGTTCTGGGCTGAAAGTGATTCGTCTGCGAGCAGCCGATCACTTTCTTCCCTTCCCTGCGCTCGTCGCTATGCGTTCATTGTAACATAAAAGATCCTTATTGGAAAGTTTTTTAGGAACGTCCGAATTCGGAAAGTTTCAGTCCTTCGTTTCGTTCCAGCACCATACGGATGCTCCAGCTGTTGACAAACAGGAGAAGCGGTCTGTCTTTCAGGTCCTTGATCTTCTTCATATCGGATGTTCCGACCAGCTTGTCCATATTGATTTCTTCATTCTCGATCCAGCGGATATGTTCGTATGGAAGTGGTTCCAGACGGATCTCCACGTTATATTCATTTTCCAGACGGTATTTTAATACATCAAATTGCAGGACACCGACTACACCGACGATGATCTCTTCCATACCGGTGTTGAATTCCTGGAAAATCTGGATCGCGCCTTCCTGTGCGATCTCGTTGATTCCCTTGATGAACTGCTTTCTCTTCATCGTATCCACCTGGCGTACTCTGGCAAAATGTTCCGGTGCGAAAGTCGGAATCCCTTCGTATGCAAATTTTTCCGCTGAATTGGTCAGTGTATCTCCAATGGAGAAGATACCAGGATCAAATACACCGATGATGTCTCCACCATAAGCGGTATCGATCATGTGGCGTTCACTCGCCATCATCTGCTGTGGCTGTGACAGACGGACTTTCCTGCCTCCCTGGATATGGAAGACATCCATGCCTGCCTTGAACTCACCGGAACAAATACGCATAAATGCGATTCTGTCCCGGTGTGCCTTATTCATATTTGCCTGGATCTTAAACACAAATGCGGAGAAATCTTCTTCTTTCATCGGATCGATCAATCCTTTGTCGGACATTCTCGGAAGCGGTGAAGTCGTCATCTTAAGGAAATGCTGAAGAAAGGTCTCCACACCAAAGTTGGTCAGAGCTGATCCGAAAAATACCGGAGAGAGTTCTCCTTTGCTGACCATCTCCTGGTCAAATTCTGCACTTGCTCCGTCCAGAAGCTCAATCTCTTCTTCCAGCTGTGCGAACTGTGCTTCACTTACGATGCTCTTTGCTTCCTCACTGTCGATGGAAACCTTCTCAACTTCCCCGATCGAGGTTCCTTTCTTGGTATCTGAGAAAATCTCCAGTTCTCTGCTGTTCCGGTCAAATACGCCGCGGAATTCTTTTCCGGAACCGATCGGCCAGTTGATCGGACAGGTAGCGATCCCCAGTTCCTTTTCAATATCATCCAGTAATTCAAAAGTATCCATCGCTTCACGGTCCATTTTATTGATAAATGTAAAAATCGGAATATGACGCATGACGCAGACTTTGAACAGCTTTCTTGTCTGTGCCTCCACACCTTTTGATCCATCGATCACCATAACCGCCGAATCGGCCGCCATAAGAGTACGATAAGTATCTTCCGAGAAATCCTGATGTCCCGGTGTATCCAGAATATTGATGCAATAACCGTCATACTGGAACTGCAGGACAGAAGATGTTACCGAAATACCTCTTTCTTTTTCAATCTCCATCCAGTCTGAAACCGCATGTTTCGCTGTTGCCTTTCCTTTTACAGAACCTGCCTGATTGATTGCCCCACCATATAACAGAAACTTCTCTGTCAGGGTAGTCTTACCTGCATCCGGATGGGAAATGATCGCAAATGTTCTTCTTTTCTTTATCTCATTCGTAAAATCTGCCATGTTATTCTACTCCTACTATTTTCTCAATGTCACTCAAACTCTTATTATATGGTATTTTTGCTATAATATCAATCCCCTGATTCACTCGTATTTGTACTTTCATGGATCGGTGTGATCACCACATTTGCAGCATTTACCTCTGCTTTACGTGTGACAATATCCTCGATCTGTGCCCGTTTTGCATCCGACAGATCCGCCACATCAACGACCACATCTGCGGATTCTTCGGTAAGACTTACCACCGCATCCTGAAAGCCTTTGCTGGCAAGCAGAGTCTCAATTGCGACCTCCTGTTCGGCGCGCTGTGTCATCTCCACCATCTGCGCAACTGCATCTGCTTTCTGGTCTTCTGCGATATCTGCATTATCAATGATCGCCTGCAGGGTTTCTTTGTTTTTTGCCCGCACCTGCTCCCGATTCACTTTTGCCTGTGCTACAAGCGCACTGACCGATCCATTTGTCAGCACCGCCTCTCCCGGATTTCCGTCCACCTGATCGTTATCCGCTGTCTGGAGGGAGCTGTCACCTCCTGTGTCCTGATCCGAAATATCCAGAAGTTCCTTATTTGCCATCTCGCTTCCCGTCTCTGCTGTTTTGTTTTTCGAGCCAAAAATTTTTCCGGA
>ENA-ORCN01000164-ORCN01000164.1-human-gut-metagenome-genome-assembly--contig:-NODE-164-length-56313-cov-40.662956_pt1 | contig 56313 bp, 50 predicted proteins | sample MGYA00242984_ERZ507984 | MGnify/ENA primary metagenome ERZ507984 (study PRJEB26167, sample SAMN06115395) | human gut metagenome | host: Homo sapiens | place: China:Hubei | collected 2016-05-19... | reverse complement strand
CGGCATCCCGTAAAAAGCTTCGGCAATGCCGCCGGTGATGCAGGCAAGGCCATCGCTGCGGGCCGCCACTCCCCTTCCCGGCGTCTTGACAAGCCTGTTCCTTCCCATTACAATACGATAAAAGAGTCCGCTGAGGAGCTTTTGCAATTTGCAGCTACAGGCTCCGGGAAAGGAATGTCGTCATGGAACCAAAAACAAAACAATATCTGCTCGTGACCGTTGTGGGGGTAACGCTTTTTGTCGCACTGCTGCGGCTTTCTGCCGTTCTGGCCTTTGCCGCCGATCTAGTCGATCTGATCCTGCCCATTCTGGCCGGCGGCATTCTGGCGCTTTTTCTCAGCGTGCCTATGACCGGGCTGGAAAAGCGGCTGAGAAGCCTGTTCCGCAGGGCCAAAAAGCAGCCCTCGGGCAGCGCCATCCATCTTCTCAGCTTTTTCATCACCCTGCTCGGCGTTGTTCTTGTGCTGGTGCTGGCGCTCACCCTGCTGATCCCGGAGCTTGTGCAGTCGTTTCACAGCCTCTATCTGCAGATTGAGTCCAATATCCCCCGCTGGACCGCCTATCTCAGCGCACAGGACACCAACATGGACTGGTTGATGCACTGGCTGGAGGGCATCGACTGGGAGCAGCTGCTGCAAAGGATCACCAACAGCATCGACACCGTGCTGGTCAATGCGGTCGGGGCGGTATCTGCCACCGTGAACATCGTGGTGACTGCATCTTTTGCCCTGATCATCTCCATCTATATGTCCCTCGGGGCCGAGAGTCTCTGCCACCACGCCCGCACACTGGTATGCGCCTATCTGAAGCCCAGCCACGCCGCCGGGCTGCTGAAATTCTGTCGGCTGTTCCGCCAGTCCTTTGCAAACTTTCTGACGGGACAATGCAGTGAGGCCGTGATCCTCGGCTCGGTGCCGGCATCCTTGTCAGCACGGCCTATGGTGCCGGAGACACCCAGCGCGTGGAGCGTCAGGTCTCCACCACTGCCATCGCAGGCACGGTGTTCTCGCTGGTCTTTTCGGCCCTCTGCGTCCTGCTGGCGACGCCGCTACTCCGGCTGATGCAGGTGCCGGAAGAGATCCTGACCATCGCGGTGCAGTACCTCCGCATCGTCTTTGCGGGCCTCATCTTCACCTTCTTTTACAACTTTCTCGCCGCCACCATGCGGGCGCTGGGCGATAGCAAGAGCGCCCTTTACTTTCTGATGATAAGCTCGGTGCTGAACATCGGCGGAGACCTCTTCTTTGTCGAGGTGCTGGGCTGGGGCAGCGAAGGCTGCGCCCTCTCCACCGTCCTCAGCGAGGCGCTCTGCTGTGTGCTCTGCGTCGTCTACATCCAGTTCAAAGTTCCCGTCCTTCAGCTGGGGCGGCGCTGGTTCGTCTTTGACGGCTCTCTGCTGCGCAGCACCGTCCAGTACGGCTGGACCAGTGCCATGCAGCAGGCCACCGTCCAGCTGGGCAAGATCGCCGTGCAGGCCATCGTCAACACTCTGGGCATCAACGCAATGGCCGCTTTCACCGCCGCCAGCCGGGTGGACGACTTCACCTATATGCCCCAGCAGAACATCGCCCACGCTATGACCACCCTGATGGCTCAGAACCACGGTGCCGGCAAAAAGGAGCGGGTGCGTCAGGGCTTTTTCTGCGGCCTGCGCATCGAGCTCATCTACGGTTTCTGCCTGATGACCGTCTGCCTGCTCTTCGCCCGCCCCATCATCTCCCTCTTCGTGGATGACCCCGCCGTCATCGACCTGGGCGTCAAGTTCCTGCGGTGCGCCTCCTTCTTCTACCTGATGCCCGGCGTGACCAACGGCATTCAGGGCGGTTTCCGCGGCCTCGGCGATTTGAAGATCACCCTGAACAGCAGTATGCTCAACATGGGCTTCCGCGTGGCCGCCGCCGCTGTGCTGGTGCTGGTGCTCAAGGTCGATTTGCAGATCATGCCCGTGAGCTACGGCATCGGCTGGCTGTCCATGCTGGTCTATGAGCTGCCCCTGCTCATCCGCTACATGAAAGAGGACAAACTTTAACTCCGACATAAAAGAGCAGAGCGTGCAGCCATATGGCCGCACGCCCTGCTTTTTTTCGCTTTCAAGTTATTTACAAGAAGTTACTTATTCTTGTACATTTCCTCGTAGTATTTCTGATAGTTGCCGCTGGTGATGTGCTCCATCCACTCCTCGTGGTCGAGGTACCAGTCGATGGTCAGGACGATGCCCTTCTCGAAGGGAGTCTCGGGATACCAGCCAAGGTCGTTCTTGATCTTGGTGGGGTCGATGCCATAGCGGCGGTCATGGCCCAGACGGTCAGCAACGTGCTTGATGAGGTCTTCGCTGATGCCGTCGTCCTTCAGGCGGTCGTGCAGCTGCTCGATGATGGTCTTGACGATGAAGATGTTGGGGCGCTCGTTGTGGCCGCCGACATTGTAGACCTCGCCCACCTTGCCGCCGTTGCAGACCATATCAATGGCCTTGCAGTGGTCCTCAACGTACAGCCAGTCGCGGATCTGCATACCGTCACCGTAGACGGGCAGCTGCTTGTGGTGCTTGACGTTGTTGATCATCAGCGGGATGAGCTTCTCGGGGAACTGGTAAGGGCCGTAGTTGTTGGAGCAGCGGGTGATGTTGATGGGCATACCATAGGTGTCGTGGAATGCCATGACGAACATATCAGCGCTGGCCTTGGAGGAAGAATAGGGGCTGTGGGGGCAGAGCGGGGTGGTCTCCATGAAGAAGCCCTCCGCGCCCAGAGCGCCGTAGACCTCATCGGTGGACACCTGCAGGTACTTCTTGCCCTCTTTCCAGGTCTTGGCCTCGGCGTCGTACCAGGCTTCCTTGGCGCGCTGCAGCAGGTTGACAGTACCCATCACGTTGCTCTGGACGAAAATTTCAGGGTTCTTGATGGAGCGGTCAACGTGGCTCTCAGCGGCAAAGTTAATGACGTAATCGAAATCATACTTTGCAAACAGGCTCTCGACCAGCTCCTTGTCGCAGATGTCGCCCTGCACAAAGACGTGGCGGGGGTCGCCCTCAACGTCCTTCAGGTTCTCGAGGTTGCCGGCGTAGGTCAGCTTGTCGAGGTTGACCAGCAGGATCTCGGGGTATTTCTTGAGCATATAATGCACAAAGTTGGAACCGATAAAACCGGCGCAGCCGGTGATAAGATATTTTTTCATAAGTCGTTGATCCCTCTTTAATCCTTCATCCCATTGTCGCCGTCCCAGTGCTCAAAGAAGCAGGCCAGCGCATCTTTCCAGTCGCGCACATCGTTGCCGACGGTGCAGCGGAGCATCCGGTTGTCCAGAGCGCTCCACTTGGGGCGGTCGGCGCTGTCCGGGTGCTTTGCCTTGTACTCTTCGCTGGTGCAGGGAGCCACGGTAGCGTCCACGCCGGACAGGCGGATGATCTCCGATGCGAAATCATACCAGGAACAGATGCCCTCGCCGGTGCAGTGGTAGAGGCCGTACTCGTGGGTCACGCAGAGCTGCAGGATCTCGTGGGCCAGATCGACGGCGTTGGTCGGGTTGCCGCACTGGTCGTTGACGACCTCCAGCTTGCCGAACTTCTTGCCGGCGTTCACGATGGTCTTGACAAAGTTTTTGCCGTAGTAGCTGTAGAGCCAGGCCGTGCGGACGATGAAGTGGCGGTGGCAGAACTGCTCCACATACTTCTCACCCATGAGCTTGGTGGAGCCGTAGGCACTGATGGGGCCGGGAATGGTTGCCTCATCCTGCGGGATGCCGCCGTTCTCGCGGCCGGAGAAGACATAATCTGTAGAGACGTGTACCAGACGTGCGCCGGTCTTGGTGGCGGCCTGTGCCAGATTGCGGGGGCCGATTGCGTTGGCCTTGAAGGCAGCGTCATGGTTCACCTCGCAGCCGTCCACGTTGGTGAAAGCGGCGCAGTTGATGATGACGTCCGGGCGCTGACGGCGGATGAAGTCATCCACCATCTTGTAGTTGGTGATGTCCAGCTCCGGCAGGTCCACCGGAATGACCGTGGCGCTCACCAGCTTCTCGGGGATGGGGCCAAGCTCACTGCGGCCTTCCCGGAGCTGCTTGATGATCTCGGTGCCAAGCTGGCCTCTGCAGCCGGTAACAATGATTTTCATGCGGATACCGCCTCTCTTAATACTTCAGTTTGCCGTCGGCCACATTCTTGAGGTGCTGGCCGTAGGGGCTCTTGCCGTAGCGCTCTGCGCTTTCCAGCAGGGTATCGCGGTCGATCCAGCCGTACTTGAATGCAATTTCCTCGGGGGCGCTGATCTTGATGCCCTGACGCTTCTCGATCATCCGCACAAAGTCGGCTGCCTCCACGAGGCTGTCCATCGTGCCGGTGTCCAGCCATGCAAAGCCGCGGCCCAGCAGCTGGACGTCCAGCTCATCCTGCTTGAGGTACATATCGTTCAGGGTCGTGATCTCCAGCTCACCGCGGGCGGAGGGCTTGACCTGCTTTGCCATCCTGACGACTTCCTTGTTGTAGAAATACAGGCCGGTGATGGCGTAGTTGCTCTTGGGATGCTGGGGCTTTTCCTCGACGCTCAGCACCTTGCCGTTTGCGTCGAACTCCACGATGCCGAAGCGCTCAGGGTCCGGCACATAGTAGCCAAAGACGGTGCAGCGGCCCTTGTTCTCGGCATTGGAGACAGCATTCTTCAAAATCTTGGAGAAGCCGTTGCCGTAGAAGATGTTGTCGCCCAGAATCATTGCGCAGCAGTCGTCGCCGATGAACTCTTCACCGAGGATGAAAGCCTGAGCCAGGCCGTCCGGGGACGGCTGGACCTTATATTGCAGATGGATGCCGTACTGGCTGCCATCGCCCAGCAGCGCCTCGAAGCGGGGCGTGTCGGTGGGGGTCGAGATGATGAGGATGTCCTGGATGCCCGCCAGCATGAGGGTGGACAGCGGATAATAGATCATCGGCTTGTCATAGACAGGCAGCAGCTGTTTGCTGGTGACCATCGTCAGCGGATAGAGCCGGGTGCCGGCACCGCCGGCCAGAATGATACCTTTCATTTTGTGCACTCCTTATATTATGAAATAAAAAAGTTGTGCAGCTTGTACAAGGCCCGACAGCGTATCCGCCGGGTCCTGTATGGATTCAAAGCGGAGCTGCGTCCGCTGTAAACAATGTTGGTGGTAATACGCCGCCAGCCGCCGGGCTTCCCGCGCCACTCACGCTGACAGGATCTCGCTATGCACTACTGGCAAGCTTGCGATAGTATTACACCTTATTCTACTATCAAATCGAAAAAAAAGCAAGGAAAGAGCGCCCTCCACAAAAATTTTTGTGGAGGGCGCTCTTTTGTTTCATCAGCAAGCCCTCAGAACTTGAATCCCCACTTGTGGAAGTACCGCAGCAGGCTCCCGGTCTGCCACAAAAAGGGCTTGAGGCTGCGGTGGGCTGCACGATGCCATGCATGGATGGCGGTGTACTGCGGCACGAGGTAGGCTTTGCCGGTGGTGCGCATCTTCTGGGTCAGGTCGGCATCCTCCACATACATGAAGTAGTGCTCATCGAAGCCGCCTACGGCCTTGAACTCCGCCGTCCGCACGGCAGAAAAGCTGCCGGTGCAGAACTCGATCTCAACGGGAGCGGACAGATCCTCCCCCTCCATCAAATACGCACGGTTATATTTCTCCCAGAATTTCAAAAACGGCAGCTGGCGGTAGACCATAGGCCGCAGCGCACAGCGCCGCAGCGGCAGGCTCTGGGGACGGCCATCCGGAAAGCGCAGCCCCGGCCGGGCCATCACAGCATCCGGATGCTCTGCCATCCAGTCGGCCAGGTCGCTGAGGGTATCAGCAGTGAGCTGGATGTCCGGGTTCAGGATGAAGTGGTAGTCGCTCGTCAGCTCCGGCAGGACGGTGTTGTGTCCGGTGCCGAAACCGCCGTTCTCCTTGCGGCAGCGCACCTCGACCTTCTGGCCGGGCTGAGTGCTCAAAGCGCCGCCTTTCACGGCGGCTTCCAGCCGTGCGCCGCTGCCGTCGGGGCTGGCGTTGTCCACCAGATAGAGGGTCAGCGGGTGGCGGCGAGTGTATTGCAGCACCGTCTGTGCCGCCTTGAGGGCTTCGTCGCAGCCGTTATAGACAACGATACAGGCAGAGAGTTCCAAGTTCGTTCTCCTTATCATTCCAGCGGTAATATCTTCAGGCTGAAATCTTCGCGCTGGATGTCAAAATTGGGATTGGTGCAGGGGTCGCCCGCAGCCAGCAGATTGCCCCAGCGGGCCTGAAAACGCAGCACCTCGCCCTGAAAACGCTTCTGCTTTTCGGGGTTATCCTCCATGCCGCGGCTCTTGCTCTCGTAGTGGTAGAGCTGGGCAAACGGAGTGAAGACGTTGGTGTAGCCTGCCTGACGGACGCGGACGCAGAAGTCCACATCGTTGAAGGCCACGGCATAGCTCTCGTCCAGACCGCCCACTTCGTCGTAGATCTCCTTGCGGATGAGCAGGCAGGCGGCGGTGTCAGCGTAGACGTCCTGCACATAGTTCAGACGGCCCATATAGCCGTCGGAGCTGGCGGGATAGTACTTGTGCAGATGGCCCGCCACGCCGCCGATGCCGAAGCCGACACCGGCGTGCTGGATGGTATCGTCCGGGTAGAGCAGCTTTGCGCCCACGCAGCCCACCCGCTTCTGCTGGGCATACATGACCATCTCTTCCAGCCAGGCGGCGGTGATGACCTCGGTGTCGTTGTTGAGCAGAAGCAGATACTCACCGGTGGCGAACTTCTCGCCGAAGTTGTTCAGGGCGCTGTAGTTGAAGCCCTTGCCCTCCCAGGTGACGACCTTGAGGTTATCGGGGTGCTCTTTCTGCATCCGCTCGTAGGCCCGGAAGGTCTCGGGGGCCTTGCTGTTGTTCTCGATGAGGATGATCTCAAAATCCGGGTAGGTGGTGCGGGCGTAGATGGACTCCACGCAGGTCTCCAAGTCGCGGATGTGGTCGCAGGTGGGGATGAGGATGCTTACCCGGCCCGGATGGTCGATCGTATAATCGGTCTTGTAGTAGCCCGGCGTACCCGGGATGAGGGACACATCGTCCACGGCCACGCCGCAGCGGGCGTAATGAGCCTTGAGGGCGGCAATGCCCGCGTCGATGCAGTAGGTCTTGGCGGAGATGTCGCTGGCCGTGCTGCCGGGGCTGGAACGCCAGTAATAGAGGGCGTGGGGGATGTGGACGATCTTCCGGGCCGTCTCGGTCAGGCGAAGGAAGAGCTCGTAATCCTGACTGCCGTTGTACTCCATCCGCTCCGGGCCGCCTGCAGCATCCATCAGCCGGCGGCTGAACAGGGTCAGGTGGCAGATATAGTTGTTGGAGCGGAGGTTGTCCAGCATGAAATCAGGCTTGAAGTGGTAGAGCACCACATTCTCCACCTTGCCCTCAAAGGTCGCCTCATCGGTATAGACGAAGTCGGCTCCCTGCTCGGCGATAGCCTTGGCCGCGTACCAGAGGGCGCAGGGATGGAGGATGTCGTCGTGGTCCAGCAGGGCGATGAAGTCGCCGGTGGCCATCTCGATGCCTTTGTTGGTGTTGCCGGGGATGAGCTCATTCTTCTCCAGCTTCCTGTAGCGGATACGAGGGTCCACAGCGGCGCGCTGCTGCACCATCTCGCCCACACCCGGGGCAGTGCCGGCGTCCACACAGCAGAGCTCCCAGTTGCGGTAGGTCTGGTTCACGACGGAATCCAGCAGCTCTTCGAGGAAGTCCAGCGGGGTGTTGTAGAGCGGCACCACGATGCTGATCTTGGGGCCTGCAGGCTGGTCGCCTACCTGCCGCACCAGCAGTTCCACCGGTGCGAACCGGTCGGCGCGCATGACTTTGCCCGGGAAGAGGGCGGCGTACTCGCGGCGGGCGCGGGCCAGTTCCCGCACACCCTCGATGCCGCCGCTGCGCAGCTCCCGCAGGAGCACGAAGAAGGGCAGAGTGTGCCAGAGCTGGCGGCTCTTGCTGACGACATAGCGCATGGGCCAGGTCATCTTCCAGAACTTCGAGCCGGTCACCTCGCCGAGCGTCTTTTCCAGCTGCTGCTCATGGCTGCGGCTGAGCGAAAGGTCGGTGCGCAGCCGGGCGATGAGCTCGGCTTCCTCGCCGCAGGTGCGCTCGGCGCGCACCATCCGGTCACGCAGGATGTCCATTTCCATCTCGTAGCCCCGCACCATCTTCAGCTGGGTAGGCTGGCTGGTGCAGAACAGCGCCGACGGCTGAGCGCGGCCCTTGCTGCGCCAGCCAAAATCGCGGAAGTATCCCCGCTGAGCCAGCTGCTCGGCCCAGCCCGCCATAACGGTGCTCTCATCGCTCACCAGCAGCACCCGGGCGGGCAGCGTCTCGGGCAGCGTTTCCCACGCGGGGTCTGTCACCACCAGAAGCTCTGCCGCAGAGCCCTCTGTCCACTCTTCTGCCTCCACACCTGCACGGTGCAGGGCCTTGGCCAGCAGGGGCATCTGCTCTCCCAGCAGGGCCGCCGAGGCGGGGTTTGCCTCCTCCGCGATGCGCTGCGCCAGTGCGCGGCAGCGCTCCCGCTCCCGCTTTTCTTTCTTTTCCTTCTCCAACTGCATTCCGTTCTCTCCACCTGTTGTTCTTTATCGTATCGCTCCCGCTCTGGAGCGTGAAACGCGAAATAGTCTGTCTCTTGTGTACAAGCGTGTACAGTATACCAAATCACGTCTCATTTGAGAAGTATTTTGCGCAATTCCTTTTGATTTTTTACATGCCCAGCAGGCGGCGCAGCCAGCCGAACAGACCGCCGCCGGAGCTCGTGCCGCTGCCCACCGTCCGGATGGAAACGCCGGAGTAGTAGTGCTTCAGGATGTCGCGGTAGCCCATCCCCTCCTCGGCGGCGTAGCCCACGGCGCCGCACTGGCTCATGCCCACGCCGTGGCCGAAGCCGTAGTAGTACATACAGGGTACACCCGCTGCATCCGTGCTGAAATCGAAGCAGTAGCGGGAGGACACGAACTGGCCGATATAGCGGTAGCTGCGGCCATTGGACACCAGCGTGTTGTACTGGACGAAGCCGCCGAGGTCTTTGTGGGTGGTGTCGGCGCTCTGGTAGGGCTCGCCGGTGCGGCTGTCGTTGTACTCGACATAGTCATAATCCTTGCCGATGATGCGGCGCATCTTCTCGTGGTACTGGCGCTCATAGGGGCTTTCCACGCTCTTGAGATACGGCACGTCCGAGCCCCAGGCGTCGAGGCTGGAACAGGTGCCGTAGACGCCGGTCTGAGTGTTGTAGCCCGCGCTGGCCGACCAGACGGCGTCGATGACGCTGCCGTTGTAGGTCAGCACCTCATCCTTCACAGCCTCCACCGCCTTGCGGATGGCCGACCGGGCCGAGGACGGGATGTCCTCCACGGGGGTGTAGATGAGAGCGTTGGCCGAGGAGCCGTACTGCTTATGGTACTCGAGGTAGGAGTGGATGGCCACGGCCTGGGCCTTCCACGCCTCCTGCGCGGCACTGGCGCTGACATAGCTGCCGATGGAGCCAAGCTCCGTGTAGGTGATGCCCACCAGGCAGTCCACGAGGTCCAGCGACACGTTCCGGCGCAGGCCCTTGCCCTTGATGTTCAGATAGGGCAGTGTGATCTTATCTTTGGAGCCGAAGAGCCAGCTCAGACAATTTTCCTCTTCCTCAGGGATAAGGGTGGTGTTTGCACCGCCAATGGTGGTGGCACCGGGTGCGGCATCCTCGGCAAACGCCGCCGGGACAGCCACACACAGCATCACAGCTGCCAGCACCAGCGCCGCCAGACGGCGCGCGAAACTCAGACTCTGCTTCACGGTCATTTCCTCCTGTGGTTTCTGGATCTTTTCATAGTTGTTATCAGTGTAACACACTGCGCCCCCGACGGCAAGGACGGAAGTTGTGCAAAAATGTGAAAAGACGCCTTTGCAAGCCGCCGGAATTATGATACAGTATAACATGAGATGATATGCCCCCTTTGGCGGGCATGACAAGGAGGGCCGGAATGGACGGCAGAGAGTTATATCCCGGCGACGAGCAGCGGCGCCGCATCATGGACTTTATCATGGCGGCGGGCGAGACGCTGCTGGAAAACGGAGCAGAGGTCTTCCGGGTGGAGCAGACGATGGAGATCATGGCCCGCAGCTTCCATCTGCGGGAGTTCCACGTCTATGTGCTGACCAACGGCATCTTTGCCAGCGCCGGCACGGCAGAGATCGCCGAAGTGCGGAACGTGCCGGTGCGGACGACCCACTTAGGCCGGGTGGCCGCGGTGAATGCCCTTTCCCGCGAGATAGCAGCCGGGGGCGTCACACTGGACGAGGCTGAGTGCCGCCTGGCCGAGGCCCGGCGCATCCCCTTCCCAAAAGGGAAGACCCAGCTCCTCGCCGGGATGAGCGGCACAGCCTGTTTTGCGCTCATCTTCGGCGGCACGATACGCTCGGCGCTGGCGGCAGCGGCGGCGGGTTTCATCGTCAGCGGCTATCTGCTGCTGTGCGAAAAGAAGAATCTTTCCAACGGCTTCCGCAAGATCTCGGCGGCAGCGCTCATTACATTGGTCTGCATTCTGGGGTGCCATCTGCTGGACACTGAGGCCAGCCACGCCATCATCGGCGCCCTGATGATATTGACCCCCGGCATCGCCTTCACCATGGGCATCCGGGACTTCGTGCAGGGCGACTACCTCTCCGGCACCATCCGGATGATAGACGCCCTGCTCATCGCGGCCAGCATCGCCATCGGCACCGGCCTCGTGCTGAGCCTTACTTCTCTGCTGACGGGGGTGACGGTGGCATGATGACCTTGACAAGCACACAGATCGGCCAGCTGGTGGCACAGTTCTTTCTGGCCGGGGCGGGAACGCTGAGCTTCGCCGTCCTCTTCGCCTGCCCTAAGCGCACACTCCCCTGCTGTGCGCTGGTGGGCGCGGTGGGCTGGTTCGTCTACGAGCTGGCTGTCTTATACGGGGCCGACGCGGCGGCAGCCTCCCTCATCGCGATCATCCCGCTGTCGCTGGCGGCGCGTATCTGCGCCGTGCTGCTCAAGACGCCGGTGACGGTCTTTTTGCTGACCGGCATCTTCCCGCTGGTCCCCGGCGCGGGCATCTACTACACCGCCTACTACTTCATCCAGGGCGAGAATGCCCTTTCGCTGGCCAACGGCATCTCCACCTTCAAGGTGGCCGTGGCGCTGGCTGTGGGCATCGCGCTGGTGCTGGGTCTGCCCATGCCCAGCGGCCACGCCTGGAAGCGGAAATAGATCCCCGCCTCCCTTGTGCGGCTCTTTCGCCGGTGCTATAATCAAATCAAACTTATATAAAGGAGTGTCTGCCGATGTCTGTTATGGAAACGCTCAACACCCGCCGCACCTACCGCCGCTTCGCCCAGAAGCCGGTGTCACAGGATGTGGTGGACGATATGGTGGAGGCCCTGCGCCTGTCGTCCTGCGGCGCGAACCGTCAGGCCGTGAAGCTGGTGGTTGTGCAGAGCCCTGAGATGGTGAAAAAGGTCCATCCGCTGGTCAAGTGGGCCGGTTATCTGCCGCCGGAGCAGGGTGCTCCCAAAGCCGACGAGCAGCCTGTGATGTATCTGGCCGTCGTGCAGGACAGCTCCATCCCCGGCGACCTGAACACCGACACCGGCATCGCGCTGGCGAACATCACCCTCGCCGCATGGGCCAAGGGCGTGGGCAGCTGCATCATGGGCGCCATCAACAAGCCTGCCCTGAGCGAGCTGCTGGGCATCGCCGCGCCGGACAAGCTGACGTTCATGGTAGCTCTTGGCTACCCCACTCACGCCGCCAAGATCGTACCGATGACGGAGAAGACCGGCATCAAGTATTACCTCGATGAGAACGGTGACTACTGCGTGCCGAAGCGGAGCGTGGAAGAGCTGGCGCGGACGGTTTAACCTCTCCGTCAGCGCTGGCGCAAAATGCCGGGCCTCGCTGCAGCTTCTGGATGAGCGGATTTTGTCAAGCTGCCGTGGATCCAGGCAGCAGGGCACTACAGCTCCCGATAAATCAAGCCTTGCTCGTCCAGCGTAAGCCTGACCGACATGCCAAGGGCTCCCCTGATAGGGGAGCTGTCTGCGAAGCAGACTGAGAGGTTCTGCATATATACATTGCTCTCAAGCTTTATTCTGCATAATTGTTTGCAATTCGGTTTCAATTTGATGGAATTTTTGCACAACACTTGACTTTTCAAATTGTACAACCTATACTAAACACGCTCTCTGATTTTTCGATGAATCGCATCGCAGCAGAGAGATGCAAACGATATGCACATAAAGAGGAGTGTTTGAATATGAAAAAGATCTCTCGCCGCAGCTTCCTGACTGCCGTCGCTGTTTCCGCTGCTGCTCTGGCTCTGACCGCCTGCGGCGGCTCTGCCTCCACTGCTTCTTCCGCTGCTGCAAGCTCTGTTGCTGCTTCTTCTGAGGCTGCTTCCACCAGCGCTGCCGCTGCTGAGCTGACCACCGTTGAGGCTGGCAAGCTGACTATGGCTACCAACGCCACCTTCCCTCCCTACGAGATGACCACCGACGCCGGCACCATTGAGGGCATCGATGTGGACACCGCACAGGCCATTGCCGAGAAGCTGGGCCTGGAGCTGCAGATCGACGACATGGATTTTGACGCCGCTCTGCTCAGCGTGCAGCAGGGCAAGGCCGACATCGCCATGGCAGGCATCACTGTCACCGACGAGCGGATGGCTGTGATGTCCTTCTCCGACAGCTACGCCACCGGCATCCAGTCCGTCATCGTGCCCGAGGGCTCCGACATTGCCTCTGTGGACGATCTGGCCGGCAAGAAGATCGGCACCCAGCGCGGCACCACCGGCTACCTGTACTGCTCCGACGACTTTGGCGAGGACGCCGTGGTGGCCTACGACAACGGCCTGACCGCTGTACAGGCCCTGAACAACGGCCAGGTGGACGCTGTGGTCATCGACAACGAGCCCGCCAAGGCCTATGTGGAGTCCAACCCCGGCCTGAAGATCCTGGACACCAGCTACGCCGAGGAGGACTACGCCATTGGCATGAACAAGAGCAACACCGCTCTGCTGGAGGCTGTGAACGCCGCTCTGGAGGAGCTGAAGGCCGACGGCACCCTGCAGGCCATCGTGGACAAGTACATCAAGGCTGAGTAAACAGACCCCTCAAGGGGAGGCGGCCCACCGGGCACCTCCCCTTTTTTAAGGGATATAGGTTACAAAATTCTGACAAGATCACAACAGACGAAAAGAAAGTGAGGATGCGAATGGCCGCACAATACGAACTGTTGAGCCAGCTGCTGAAAAGCGGCGGCCGGCTGGACATGGGGCAGGAGCTGTTCTACAAATTTTATCAGGCCTTTGTCCTGAAGGACCGCTGGCTCCAGTACATCGGGGGCGTAGGCACCACCCTGCTGGTCACTGCCATTGCTCTGGCCATGGGCGTCCTGCTGGGCAGCGTGGTGGCGCTGGTGCGTGTGGCCCACGACCAGCAGCGCCCCGGCCGCCGCAACCCGGTGCTGGGGGGCTTTAACGCCGTGTGCCAGGTGTACACCACCGTGATCCGGGGCACCCCCATGATGGTGCAGCTGCTGATCATGAGCATGGTCATCTTCAACAACAGCCGCAACTTTACCATGGTAGGCGCTCTGGCGCTGGGCATCAACTCCGGCGCTTACGTCTCCGAAATCATCCGGGGCGGCCTGATGGCTGTGGACCCGGGCCAGATGGAGGCCGGCCGCAGCCTGGGCCTGAACTACATCACCACCATGGTGGTCATCATCATCCCCCAGGCCATCCGGGCGGTGCTGCCTGCCCTGGGCAACGAGTTCATCATGCTGCTGAAGGATACCTCCCTTATCACCGTCATCGGCGGCAAGGAGCTGCTGTATGCGGCCCAGGGCATCATGAACCGCACCTACGAGGCCATGTTCCCCCTGTTTGGCGTGGCACTGATCTATCTGGTGCTGGTGATGATCTTTACCTGGCTGCTTGCAAAATTTGAGAGGAGGCTGGCACAAAGTGACCGATAAGATCCTGGAAGTCCGGGGCCTGACCAAGACCTACGGCGGCGAAAAGCGCAAGGGCGCAAAGCAGGCTGCCCCCACTCTGGACGTGCTGCGGGGCATCGACATCGACATCTACCGCGGCGACGTGGTCTGCCTCATCGGCCCCTCGGGCTGCGGCAAATCCACCTTCCTGCGCTGCCTGAACCGGCTGGAGATCCCCACCGGCGGCAGCATCAAATTTGAGGGCGTGGAGGTGGACGACGACCACATCGACTCTGTCCGCCAGAAGATGGGCATGGTGTTCCAGCACTTCAACCTCTTCCCCCACCTGACCGTCAAGAAAAACCTTGAGCTGGCCCCCAGCCTGCTCAAGCTCAAGGACAAAGAAGCCATCTCCAAGCGCGCCGACGAGCTTCTGGCCCGCGTAGGTCTGGCCGACAAGGCCAACGTCTACCCCAAGAGCCTTTCGGGCGGCCAGCAGCAGCGCATCGCCATCGCACGCGCACTGGCAATGGACCCGGACGTCATCCTCTTCGATGAGCCTACCAGCGCCCTCGACCCCGAGATGGTCGGTGAAGTGCTTGAGCTGATGAAGGAGCTGGCTCACACCGGCATCACCATGCTGGTGGTCACCCATGAGATGGGCTTTGCCCGCGAAGTCTCCAACCGCGTCATCTTCATTGACGAGGGAAGGATCCAGGAGGATGAGCCGCCGCAGGAGCTGTTCACCAACCCCAAACATCCGCGTCTGAAGGCATTCCTCTCCAAGATGCTGTAAGATATAAAGAAACAACACAAAACCCGGAACTCTTTTCAAGCCGTCCTGGCTCTGAAGGAGTTCCGGGTTTTGTTCATTGTTTTTTTCAGAGAGCTGTTTTGCAGCAGTCTTTCTGCTTATTCTCAGTTGTTGGCTTCCACCTTGCTCAGGAGGATGCGGTCATTGTCGAGGATCTTGCCGGCGTTCTCGTGGAACTTCTCGAGCAGGTCGTCCACGGTCATCTTACTGCGGGCCTCGCCCTTGACGTCAAAGACGATGCGGCCCGCGTCCATCATGAGGGTGCGGTTGCCCAGCTCCAATGCCTGATGCATATTGTGGGTGACCATCAGGCAGGTGATCTTCTTTTCGGCCACGATGCTCTTGGTGAGGTCCAGCACCTTTTCGGCGGTGGCAGGGTCGAGAGCGGCGGTGTGCTCGTCCAGAAGCAGGAGCTTCGGGGTGACGAGGGTGGCCATCAGCAGGGTCAGAGCCTGACGCTGACCGCCCGACAGCAGGCCCACCGGCTGCTTCATCCGGTCTTCGAGGCCCATATCCAGCAGGGCCAGCTTCTCACGGAAGATCTCCTTATCCTTGCGGGAGATGCGGGAGAAGATGGCGTTGGGGGCGGTCCCGGCGCGAAGGTAGGCCAGCGCCAGATTCTCCTCGATGGTCATGTTGGGGGCCGTACCCTTGAGCGGGTCCTGGAACAGGTGGCCGATGACCCGGCTGCGCTGATATTCCGGCGCGAAGGTGATGTCCTCGCCGCCCAGCGTGATGCTGCCCTCGTCGGCGATGAAGCCGCCGGTGATGGCGTTGAAGAGGGTAGATTTGCCCGCGCCGTTGGAGCCGACGATGGTGGCGAAGTCTCCCGCTTCCATGGTCAGGCTGACGCCGTTCAGGGCCACTTTCTCGTTGACGGTGCCGGGGTTGAAGGTCTTGTGCAGGTCACGAAGTTCGAGCATTTCCATTTTACACACGCTCCTTCCGTGCCTGACGGGCCGCACTGCGGCGTTTCTCAAAGGCGATCTTCTCCTGGATAGCAGGCATCGAGATGGCCACCGCCACGATGATGGCGCTGACCAGTTTCATGGCAGCAGCCGGGACGTTGAAGCGGAGGGCCACCGCCACGATAAAACGGTAGAGGCAGCTGCCGAACACGACGCCCAGCACACGGCGCACCATCGTCCGCTTGCCCACCAGCGTTTCGCCGATGATGAGGGAAGCCAGCGCGATGGTCACCATGCCGGTGCCTACGTTGATGTCGCAGCTCTTCTGGTACTGAGCCAGCAGGCCGCCGGAAAGGGCCGTCAGTGCGCCCGAGATGCAGAGGCCCACCGTGATGGTGAAGGCGGGGTTAATGCTGGAAGCACGCACCATGGCAGCGTTATCGCCGGTGGCACGAATCGAAAGGCCGAGGCGGGTTCCGAGGAAGCCCACCATGGCGGCACCGGCCAGCGCAATGACTACCGCCGCCAGCACCAGCTTATACCCGCCGCCCATAAAGCTCAGGGCGCTCTTGGCGATGGAGAAGACGGTATCGGTCTTGACCAGCGACATGGTGGACGAGAAGCCCATCACGGCCAGGTTGATGGTGTAGAGGCCGGTGTTGACGATGATGCCGGCCATGATGCTCTCGACGCCGAGGCGGGTCTGCAAAAAAGCTGTGATGAAACCGGAGCACACACCGGCCGCCATCGCCGCCAGCAGGGCGAGGAAGGGGTGGCCGGTCAGCGCCACCTGACAGGCGACAGCGCAGCCAAGGGTGAAGCAGCCGTCCGTGGACAGGTCCGCGATATTCAGGATGGAATAGCTCAGAAACAGAGCCAGCGCAACGAGGGCGTAGATGCAGCCCAGCTCGAGCGCGGTCTGGATGACGTTGAGCGAAAAGATACTCGCCAGCATGGTGTGCTCCTTAAATAAATATTAGTTGAAGTTTTCCGCCGTGGTCACTTCCACGACCTCGGTGCAGTAGGGTGCAAAGGCCTTCTTCACGGTGTCAAGGTCGAGGCCCAGAGCCTCGCAGGTCTCGGTGTTGATGGTGGCAATGCCGTTGTCGAAGGTCTGGAAAGGCAGGTCAGCAGGGGTCTTGCCGTCGCAGAGCAGTTCCACCACCATATCGGCGGTAGCCTCGCCCAGCTGGACGTAATCGACGCCGTAGCCCACGAAGGCACCGTTCAGGGCAAAGCTGTCAGCGCCGGTGTAGTGCTGGACGCCTGCCTCGGTGAAGGTCTCGTAGATGGAAAGCTCGGCGGTCATGACGGTGTTATCGGTGGGGGTGAAGACAGCCTTGACACCGGCGGCGATGAGGGCCTCAGCGGCCATCTGAACTTCGGCGGTGGTGGTGCCGTTCTTCTCGATGTACTTGATGCCCTTGCTGTCGCAGAAAGCCTTGGCGTCTGCAATCGCCTGTGTAGAAGCATCCTGGCTCAGATCATACAGCAGGCCGATGGTGTCGATGTCGGGGTTGACGGCCAGGATGAGGTTCATGATGGCGTCGGTGTTCAGGGCGTCGGAAGTGCCGGTGATGTTCGGCTCGGTGTCAAAGCCTGCGGCGGCGGGGTCAGTGACGGCGGAGTAGACGACGGGGATGTCGGTGTCCTCCACAGCGGCCAGCATGGTAGCGGCGGTGGGGGTAGCCACAGCCACGATGACGTCTACGCCGTCGGCCACGAGGTCGGCGCCGATCTGGTTCAGGTTGGTCTGGTCGGCCTGCGCATTGGCGTAGTAGTCGGCGTAGTCGAAGGTGACGCCCTTCTCCTTGCCCACCTCGTCCAGACGCTCTTCCACCGACGCAACGATCTGGTTCAGAGAAGCGTGGTCAACATAGTTGACAATGCCCACCTTGAAGGTCTGGCCTGCCTCGCTGGCGGCGGCAGAAGATGCTGCTGCACTGGAAGCGGTGCCGGATGCAGTGCTCGAAGCGGACGAACCGCAGCCGGTCAGACCCAGAGCGGAAACAGTGGCGGCAGCCATAGCGGCTTTCAGAAAGCTGCGGCGGGAGATCATGTTCATGGTTTTCATAGCGGTTGCTCCTTCCTTGGAGCGGGCGGCATGTAAAATAAAAACCCGCTCCACTTGCGGGACGGGCTTTTGTTCTCATATAACAAAACGACCCTGTCCCTGTGTGTTCATCCACAAGGACAGAGTCGAGAAATTCGAATCTGCGGTGCCACCTTGCTTGCTTTGCTCGCTTTCCTCTTGAAAGCCGCAAAGCCCCTCACGGAGAGCCAACACTCCCCTGCCCTGTAACGGAGGCTTCCGTCCCAAGCTACTGGAGGCTCTGCCTCGTTTGCCCGGCCCTCGGCGGCCCACGAATCTCTGCCCCGCTCTCGCCCGTTTTCACTGTCCGGGCTCACTGAAGATGCGCTCTGCAGGTTCTCTTCCGCCTCATTGGTTTGATTGCATTATACACTTTATCCGTGTAAAGTCAAGAGGGAATTTCAAAATTTTCCGTCAGATTTTTTCACGTTTCATCACTCGAGGTTGAGTTTGTTTCGCATCAGCCAGACCGTCAGCCCGAACCAGAAGACGCCGAACGCCGCCGCGATGCCCAGCGTGACCATCGCGCTCCCCATGTAGCCCAGAGCCGAGACGGTAGTCTCGATGCTGCCCACATCGCCTACGATGCTATAGATGGCCGTCTCGTAGACGCCGGTGCCGATCTGGAGCAGCTTTTCGAGCCAGCCCTGCACATACTGCATGACAAAGAAGCTCAGGATGCCCGCCAGCGCGGGGTGGTTCTTGAACTGATGTCCCACCATGCAGGCAGCATAGATGCAGGCGATGGCGCTGACCATCCGCACGAAGCCGACGACGCCGCTGAAAGCCAGCGCCTCCCAGAACTCCATGTTACAGCGGGCGAATGCCTCCCGGATGCCCGACCACATCCGCGGCAGCTGCTCAAGCAGGTCCATATCCGCCATCATCATAACAGCCAGAATGCCGAAGGAAAGACAGGCTGCGAGGATGCTGCACAGGCTCCACACGGTGCTGGAGATGAGCTTCGAGGTCACAAGCTGTGTTTCCGTCACCGGCAGGGTGTGCATCAGATAGCCCTCCCGGCCCAGCAGGTTGCGGTAGAAGCGCTGCACGATGGTCATGATGGTGACGACCACGGTGCCGATGATGACGGCGGTGTAGACAAGGCTCAGCAGGCCCACGAGAGCCGAATAGGCGTCACTATTGGTGCTGTTCCATCTCCAGACTGAGCCGCCAAAGAGCACCGACGCCGCCAGCAGGGCCAGATACATTCCGCCGTAGGTGCGGGCGGTGGCCCGGAACTCATATTTCAGTAACTTTTTCAGCATTTGAATACCTCCCGGAAATATGCATCCACACTCATGCCCTCGGTCTCGCGGAGCTCATCCACCGAGCGGTGGGCGAAAATTCTGCCGTTTTTCAGGAACACAGCCTCATCCAGCACCGGCTCCACATCCTCGATGAGGTGGGTGGAGATGATGACCGAGGCGTCCCGGCTGTAGTTGGTGAGGATGGTGTTCAGGATGTAGTCCCGCGCCGCCGGGTCCACGCCGCCGATGGGTTCATCCAGCAGGTAGAGCCGGGCATTCCGGCTCATGGCAAGAATGAGCTGGACTTTCTCCTTGTTGCCCTTGGAAAGGCTCTTGAGGGGTGCTTTGGGCGAAAGCTCCAGCTTTTCCAGCATCTCATTCGCCTTGGCGGGGTCGAAGTCGGCGTAGAAATCCCGGAACATCTCCACCAGCTGCTCCACCCGCATCCAGTCGGGCAGCCATGCGGCGTCCGGCAGGTAGGAGACGATGGCTTTCGTGTCCGGGCCGGGGTCCATGCCCGCGATTTTTATGCTGCCCGCCGTGGGCTGCAAGAGGCCGTTCGCCAGTTTGATGAGGGTGGTCTTGCCGCTGCCGTTGGGGCCAAGCAGGCCCACGATGCGGCCAAAACCGATGTGCAGCTCGATGTCATCGAGGGCGTTTGTCCCCTTCTGGTAGGATTTCGTCAGGCCCTCACAAGTTAAAAGCTCATTCATTTCAATCACTCTCCTTTGTTTCCCAGCCCGTCATAAGCTTTGCGGCCTCTGCCGGGCCGTAGCCGATGCCGCGCATTTTTTCGAGATATTCGGCGGTCATGGCGCGGGCTGTCTCGTCCCGCAGCTGCTCCAAAAGGGCTGTATCTTCGGTGACGAAGCGGCCCGTGGTCCGCTCGGTGTAGACGAGCCCTTCTGCTTCCAGCTGGGCCAGCGCCCGCTGCATGGTGTTGGGGTTGACGCCTGCCGCTGCGGCCATGTCGCGCACCGAGTCCAGATGTCCGCCGGGCGGGTAGACGCCCGCCAGAATTTTTGCCTTGAGCCGTTCCACGATCTGTGCGTAGATGGGGCGGCTCATATCAAATCGTTCGCCCATCGTCTCATCTCCTTGTGTCGCTGTACTAAGCGCCTAATACAATAATACTCGAATCATCTTTTTTGTCAAGAGGGAATTTTCAATTTCTTCAAAATATGCTATACTGTCTTTTGTATGCTAGAAGAAAATGCGCAGGAGCACAGAATCTATGAAAGCGACCATCATCATCCCCAACATCAACGGCAAAGGCTGGCTCAAGGACTCCATCGAATCGGTCTACGCCCAGACGGAGCAGGACTTCGAGCTTATCGTGGTGGATAACGGCTCCACCGACGAAAGCCTTGAACAGGCCCGCAGCTATTGCAGCCGCCCGAACTTCCATCTCATCGAGAACGGCTCCAACACCGGCTTCTCCCACGCCGTCAATCAGGGCATCGCCCGGGCGAAAAGCGAGTTCGTGGTGCTGTTCAACAACGACGCCTTTGCAGAGCCCCAGTGGCTGGCCGAGCTCATCCGCGTGGCCGAGAGCGACGAGAAAATTTTTGCCGTCCAGAGCCTTATGATACGCCACTTCGACCGGGAGCTTGCCGACGACGCTGGCGATTACGTCACATGGATGGGCTTTGCCTGCAAGACCGGCGACGGCCGCCGGGCCAGCCGCTACACCAAACAGAAGCGCATCTTCTCGGCCTGCGGCGGCGCGGCCCTCTACCGCAAAAGCATCCTCGACGAGATCGGCGTCTTCGATGAAAACTTTTTTGCCTACTTCGAGGACGTAGACCTCAGCTGGCGCGCCAACAACGCGGGCTACAAGAATGTCCTCTGCCCCACGGCAAAGTGCTACCACATCTGCGGCGCCAGCACCGGCGCGGTGCGGTACAATGCCTTCAAGAGCCAGCAGAGCGGCCGCAACAGCATCCTTCTCCCCCTCAAGAACGAGCCTCTGCTGATGCTCATTCTCAACTTCATTCCGCTGGCGCTGGGCTATCTGCTCAAGTGCTACAAGTTCCACAAACAGGGCTTCGGCGAGGCGTGGGACAAGGGAATGCGTGAGGCCTTCGATTTGCTCAAAAACGACCAGTTGGGCAAGCGTTCCTTCCGCCTCCGCGACCTGCCGAATTATATTCTCATGGAGCTGTGGATGATATGGAACATGGTGCCGTATCTCTGGTATCGGCTGGTGGTCGTAAGATTTGATCTGAAGTAATTCTGGATATGCAAAAACCGGGAAGCTCTGGGAGCTTCCCGGTTTTTGTTTGTGATTCGTTTTACGCCGCCGCGCTGGCCGCACTTTCGGCCTGCGGCTCTGCGTCCGAGGCGGCTTCGCTTTCGGCGGTGCTGTCCGCTTCCTCGCTGGCGGCTGCGGCCTCGGAGGACGCGGCGTCAGACTCGGCGGGCGTTTCGCCGCCGGTGGCGAGGATGGCGTCCTGCACCTCGCTGTCTGCCATCATGGCAGGCTCGGCGGCAGTGGACGCCGCCGTTGACTCTGGCTTCGTCTCGCTCTCGGTCAGGCCGGTGAGATACCAGCTGCCGCTCTGGCGGCTGAACAGATAGTCCATGTACTTGACCGGCGTATCCGAGGTGGTGGTGAGGATGCTGTCCGTTGCGTTCTGGTTGGGGATATAGCCCACGGTGACGTGGAGGAGGCCGTCCTTCTTAAACAGCTTGGTGACGGTGGCGCGATAGCTGCCCACGCTGCCGGTGACGGGGATCTTATAGCACTGGGTGGTGTCGTCGAACTCGATGGTCATATCCTCCATCTCGAAGGTCTTGTGGGTCATGCGGAAGCTGGGGCCGACAAGCTTTGCGAGGTAGGCGTCCACGTCCACCGAGGGGATGAGCAGCTGCTCGGTATCGGGGTCGGTGTTGTAGCCGTCGAAACCGCCCTGCGTCTCCTGGATGCTGTACACACAGCCCCAGACCGCAGCCTCGCGGAGGGTCAGGTCGTCGATGTTCTCGATGCCCTCAAAAGGCACGGGGTCGAACAGCACCAGACCTTCCAGCTTGTCCTCGTATTCCTGCTTCTGGGCCGTATCGTCAAACAGTTTTGCCACGGCGTTCACGCCTGCGTGCAGCACGGTCAGCACGCCGATGAGCACCAGCACCGCGATGACCAGCCCGAGGGCCTGCCGACCACGGCGGCGGTGGAGCCGGGCGTGTTCTTCCGGGGTCATTTCTATCTTCATATGGTTATCGTCTCCTGCGTTGTTTCACTTTTCAGATAAAAACAGTATACCACAATCATGGGCAGGGTGCAAAACCCTGCCCGTGTTATTTTGGTGAAAGCCGTTCATTCCCAGTTCTTCCAGACGTCGGGCTGGTAGCCGACGGTGGCCTGACGGCCATTGCGGACGATGGGGGTGCGGAACAGCTGCTGGTTCTCGAAGAGCTTGTCTTCTTTCTGCCAGTCTACAAGCGCGTCCAGCAGAGCGAGGGTCTGCTTGTCCTTGGCGTTGGGGTCCACCAGCGCCTGCCAGCCGCCCAGAGCGCGGGACACATTTTCAAACTCGCCCCGGCTCATCTCTTTTTCTTTCAAATCGATCATCTGGAACTTGATGCCGCGCTCCTTGAAATAGCGCTGGGCCTTTTTGGTATCGAAGCACTTGGTAGTGCCAAATATCTGGATGTTCATGGTCTTGCCCTCCTGTTCATTCTGCTCTATTGTAACATATCTGCGCCCGAAAGCCTATAGCATATTTTCTGCTCCGCCGGGCCACACTGCTCTCAGCGCCTTTTCTTATTCTGAATGGAGGTAGTACCAACATGAAAGCATTCGTAGACCCTGAACTCTGCATCGGCTGCACCCAGTGTGCCGGGCTCTGCCCCGAGGTATACCAGATGGAAGGGACTCTGGCTGTCGCCATCCCCGGCGACATCCCGCCCGACCAGGTGCCGCTGGCTGTGGACGCCGCCAACGCCTGCCCGGTGAGCGCGATAAGGGTAGAGTAAAACTTTCCGAAAGAGGCTGAGAGGTTTATCCCTCAGTCTCTTTTTTCTTTGGGCCATTCGTGGTATACTATAAGATGTGAAATTATGGAATGGAGGACCACAAGCTATGCGTTTACTGGTCATTGACGGCAACAGCATCGCCAACCGTGCCTTTTACGGCATCAAGCTGCTGACCACCAAAGACGGCCGCTATACCAACGCCATTTTCGGCTTTCTGAATATCCTGCTCTCCCTGCTCAAGGAATGCGGACCCGACGAGGTGGCCGTGGCCTTCGACCTCAAGGCCCCCACCTTCCGCCACAAGATGTATGACGGCTACAAGGCCACCCGCCACAAGATGCCCGACGAGCTGGCCGCGCAGATGCCGGTGCTCAAAGAGCTTCTGGCCGCGCTGGGCTACCGTGAGGTGACAGCTGAGGGCTGGGAGGCCGACGACATCCTCGGCACCCTTTCTGCCGCCTGCGCCGCCCGCAGCGACGACTGCTTCCTCGCCACCGGAGACCGGGACAGCTTACAGCTCGTCAGCGACACCACCACCGTCCTGCTGGCCACTACTGCCATGGGCCGCAGCAAGACGGCGGTAATGGACGTGGACGCCGTGAAGGAAAAGTACGGTGTCTCTCCCCGCCAGCTCATCGACGTCAAGAGCCTCATGGGCGACACCTCCGACAACATCCCGGGCGTGAAGGGCATCGGCGAGAAGAGCGCCATCACCCTCATCCAGAAATACGGCAGTCTGGCGGGCGTTTACGCCCATCTCGACGACACTGCTGACAAGACCATCAAGCCAAAACAGCGGGAGCATCTGGCCGAAGACCGCGCCATGGCAGAGCTGAGCTACACGCTCGGCACCATCCGCACCGACGCCCCCATCGACACCGCCGAGGGGGCCTATGTCGTGGGCGAGGGCAACAAGGCCGAAGCCGTCCGGCTGATGCAGGAGCTGGAACTTCACTCCCTTATCGCCCGCTTCGGTCTGAGCGACATCGCCCCCGCCGCCGACCCGGAAAGAGCGTCGATAGAGCCTCTGCAGGAGGCTGAGGTGACTGTTCTGCCCGCCGAGCCGAAGGGGCATTACCTCGTGGCCGCGCGGCCTGCCGTCATGGGCAAGCAGGGTACCCGCAATGTGGAGCTGCAGCCCGCCGCATGGTACGCCGTACAGGACAAGGCGGTCTTCCCGCTGGAAGACGACGACCTGCTCCGTCTGCTGGACAACGAAGACGTCACCCTTGACGTCTTCGACAGCGCCCCGCTCTACGCCCGCGCCATGGCTGCGGGAAACTGGGGCAGCAGCATCGTCTGGGACGGCAAGCTGGCGGCCTATCTGCTGGACGCCTCAGCTTCCAAGTACAACCTCTCGGAGCTCATCATCAGCTACCGCGCCGACGCCGCTTTCACCTGTGAGAAGTGGCCGGACGCCGGTGCGCTGGCCGACCTGTTCGCCAAGATGAAGGCAGAGATCACCGCGCTGGGCGAAGACTCCCTCTACAACGACATCGAGTTCCCGCTGGCGCAGGTGCTGGCCGACATGACCCGCATCGGCATCCTCGTGGACAAAGAGGGCATCGAGAAGTTCGGCGTGAAAATGCGCTCGGAGCTGGAAGACGTCCTCACCCGCATCCACATGGAGACGGGCAGCGCCAGCTTCAACCCCAACAGCCCCAAGCAGCTGGGCGAGATGCTCTTCGACACCATGGGCCTGCCCCACGGCAAAAAGACCCAGCGCGGCTGGTCTACCGACGCCGAGACGCTGGAAGCCCTGCGGGACTACCCGCTGGTAGAGGATATTCTGCAGTACCGCGCCTACCAGAAGCTGAACTCCACCTACGTCGAAGGCCTGCTGAAGGTCATCGCGGAGGATGGCCGCATCCACACCCGCTTCAACCAGACCGAAGCCCGCACCGGACGGCTTTCCTCCGACAACCCCAACCTGCAGAACATCCCCATCCGCACCGAGCTGGGCAGCCAGCTCCGCGCTTACTTTGTGGCGCGGCCCGGCTGCGTGCTGGTGGACGCCGACTACAGCCAGATCGAGCTGCGCATCCTCGCCCACGTCACCGGCGACGAGCATATGCAGCAGGCCTTCCTCACCGGCGAGGACATCCACCGCAGCACTGCCGCCAAAATCTACGGTCTGCCCCTCGAGCAGGTCACGCCCCGCCTGCGCTCTTCGGCAAAAGCCATCAACTTCGGCATCATGTACGGCAAGGGCGCTTACAGCCTCTCGAAGGACATCGGCGTGAGCGTCAAGGAGGCCGACGCCTTCCTGAAAAACTATCTGGCCACCTTCCCGAAAGTCAGCGGCTACATGGACAAGACCATCTCCGACGCCCGGAACTGCGGCTATGTGTCCACCCTCTTCGGACGCCGCCGCTCCCTGCCGGAGCTGACCAGCAACAATCACAACATCCGGGCCAGCGGCGAGCGGATGGCCCGCAACACGCCGATCCAAGGCACTGCCGCCGACGTCATCAAGCTGGCGATGGTGCGGGTCTGGCGGCGTCTGCGGGACGAGAAGATGGAGAGCCGCCTCATCCTGACCGTCCACGACGAACTCATCGTCGAGGCCCCGGAGGCAGAAGCCGCGAAAGCCGCCGCCATCCTGCAGGAAGAGATGGAAGGCTGTGTCAATTATGCTGTCCCCCTGAGCACCGAAGTGCATCAGGGCAAAAACTGGCTGGAGGCCCACTAAAACCATGATCATCTTAGGAATCGAATCTACCTGCGACGAGACCGCCGCATCTCTGGTGGAAGATGGCCGGCACCTGCTGAGCAACGTCATCTCCACCAGCGTCAAGGAGCAGGCACTTTACGGCGGCGTCGTGCCGGAGATCGCCAGCCGCCGCCACTGTGAGTTCATCAGCGCCACCGTCAAAAAGGCTCTGCTGGACGCAGGCAAGACCATCGACGACGTGGACGCCGTGGCTGTCACCTTCGCGCCCGGCCTCATCGGCGCAGTGCTGGTGGGCGTCAACTTTGCCAAGGGCCTCGCCTACTCGGCGGGCAAGCCGCTGGTGCCGGTCCACCATCTGCGGGGCCACATTGCAGCCCTCTACCTGACCCACCCGGAGCTGAAGCCGCCCTTCCTCTGCCTTGTGGCGTCCGGCGGACACAGCCACATCGTGGAGGTGCAGGACTATACCCATTACCACATCCTCGGCCACACGGTGGACGACGCCGCCGGCGAGGCCTTTGACAAGGTGGCCCGGACGCTGGGCCTGCCCTATCCCGGCGGTCCCAGCGTCGCCAACGCCGCCAAGACCGGCGACCCGAAAGCCTACCGTCTGCCGGTGCCTCATGTGGAGGGCAAGTACAACGTCAGCTTCTCCGGCCTCAAGACCGCCGTGCTGAACGAGGTGAATCAGGCCCAGATGAAGGGTACTGACATCAACGTCCCCGACCTCGCGGCCAGCTTCCAGGAACGCATCGCGGGCATCCTCGCAGAAAAGCTCCTTCTCGCCGCCGCCGACACCGGCGCAAAGCAGGTCTGTCTGGCGGGCGGCGTCGCGGCCAATGGCCGTCTGCGCCAGCTGGTCAATGACGGTGCCCAGAAGCTGGGGGCCAAGGTCTACCTGCCAGAGCTGAAATTCTGCGGCGACAACGGCGCGATGATCGCGGCTCAGGGCTACTATCAGTACATCGCGGGCCATACCGCCGGGCTGGAGCTGAACGGTCTGCCGACTCTGCCCATCGATTACGAATAACTGACATAGAAAACGGAATGGCCGCGCACAGCTGTGCGCGGCCATTCCGTTTATTTCATATCACGTCCGAAGTAAAGTTCCACTTCACTGAGTTTCTTTTTCCGCAGCAGGAACGCTGTGGGGATGAGATAGACCGCGATAGACGTCAGCATGGTGATGTCATAGGTGCTGATGCTGTCAGCCACCGTCTGGGTGCCGTACAGGCCGCCGATGAGCATGGACGTGATGTCCATCGCGGCGTGGATGAACACCGTCACCCAGATGTTTCCGGTGCGGAAATAGACCGCCGCCAGCAGCGTACCCAGCGAGGCCGCAAAGACACACTGCATCAGAACTCCCAGCGGCGCACTGCCGGTGAGGTTGGTCAGGTGGGCCGCACCGAAGTAGAGGCCCGACAGCAGGCAGGCTTTCCAGACGCCGGCCCGGCTGGTGCCGAAATGCTCCAGAAGCGTCTGGGCGATGACACCCCGGAACAGAAACTCTTCTGCCACACCGACGCTGGTCATGCCGATAAGGAACCACACGACATGCCACGCAGGCAGCATATCGCCCTCCGGTCTGCCAAACAGCAGAGTATTGTAGGCGTTGTAGCCGATGAGCGCGATGGGGTACAGGCCCACCAGCAGACCGTTGAAAAAGCCGCTGCCCCGGCGGCGGAGCAGGCCGCTCTTCCCGGTGCGCGCCAGAAAGAGCCACGCCACCAGTACGCCTGCTGCCTCCTGCATGAAGGTCAGCATATAATCATCGACGGCATCAATGTCCCGCACGACGAACAAGATGAGCAGAAGCGACAGCAGCGATGCCACGAACAGCATCCCCAGAAACAGCACCTCGGCCACAAGGCAGTAGAGCATCGGGTGGGCGCTGCGCAGACGTTTGAGCATAGAAAGACCTCCTGTGTCGTAGTGGTACTATTTTAGCATATTTCAGAAGAAAGAGATAGGGATTTGTGTGAATAATAAAGCGGAACCCGGGTTGCGGCTCCCAGCCTCAGCTCCCTGTTTCTGCCGCTGGCAGCGGTCGCTTCGGCTGCAGAGATAGAAAAAGACCGGCACACGAATGTGTACCGGTCTTTTTCAGTCGGAGCAGCGGGATTTGAACCCACGGCCTCCTCGTCCCGAACGAGGCGCGCTACCAACTGCGCTATGCCCCGAAAATACCGCAGCCCATTGGGCTGCGGTCTGGTTGGGGATGAGAGAATCGAACTCCCACAAGTAGAGTCAGAGTCTACCGCACTACCACTATGCAAATCCCCACTATTCGGTTTCGTCCTCAGCACAGAAGCGCCGCTGACGAAGAATATTATACAGCCTCCGCCTCCATTTGTCAACCACTTTTTTGATTTTTCCGTCCATGTTTTTTCTGCTTTCTCCACCACCGCGTTTTCACGTCTTTTTTCGTCTCCGGCTCTTGACACCCGCTCCCTTTGGGAATACTCTTATAGTATCATTCACCTGCCCCTTCTGAGGGAGAACGGAAGAAACGAGGGTTGTTCGATATGAAAAAACGTGTTGGTATCCTGACCTCCGGCGGCGACTGTCCCGGCCTGAACGCCACCATCCGCGGCGTGGCCAAAGCCCTGTATGCACGGTTCGGCGAGAATGTCGAGATCGTGGGCATCCTGAACGGCTACCACGGCCTCATCACCGGCGAATACAAGGAGATGTGCGAGGACGATTTCCGCGGCATCCTGACGCTGGGCGGCACCATCCTCGGCACCAAGCGCACCCCCTTCAAGCTGATGCGCGTGGTGGAAGAAGACAAGATCGACAAGGTCGCGGCCATGAAAAAGACCTACAAGGACGCCAAGCTCGACTGTCTGCTCTGCCTCGGCGGCAACGGCACCCACAAGACGGCCAACCTCCTCTCCCAGGAGGGTCTGAACATCATCGGCCTGCCCAAGACCATCGACAACGACATCTACGGCACCGACGTCACCTTCGGCTTCCACACCGCGGTGGACATCGCCACTGAGGTCATCGACCGCATCCACACCACCGCCGGCAGCCACAGCCGCGTCATGTGCATTGAGATCATGGGCAACAAGGCCGGTTGGCTGACCCTCTACTCCGGCATCGCCGGCGGAGCTGACATCATCCTGCTGCCCGAGCAGCCCTACGACATCGACCGGGTCTGCGACGCTGTGGAGCGCCGCGCCCGCAAAGGCTCCAACTTCTCCATCATCGCCGTGGCCGAGGGTGCCATCAACACCGAAGAGGCCAAGATGAAGCGGAAAGAGTGGATGGCAAAGCGCGCTGAAGCCGGTTACGGCGTCACTGCCACCAACCGCATCGCCGCCGCCGTCCAGAAAAAGACCGGTATGGAGACCCGCGTCTGCATCCCGGGCCATATGCAGCGCGGCGGCAGCCCCAGCGCCTATGACCGCGTACTGGCCACCGAGTTCGGCAGCTACGCCGCGAAGCTGGTGGAAGTGGAGCGCTACGGCGTCACCGTCGCCATGGTCAACAACCGCGTCATCGCCAACCGCCTCGAGGACATCGCCGGTAAGGCCCGCAACATCCCCGAGGGCTGTGAGCTGCTCACCGTCGCCCGCCGGATGGGCGTGAGCCTCGGCTGAGACCCTGAAAATAAAAACATCTCGCTGTGTCATGCAGCGAGGTGTTTTTGCTTTTATGCTTCAGAACGAGCCGCCCGACGAGCCTCCGAATCCGTCGGAATCGACGGACGAACCGCCGGAGGCGTGAGACTCCTTCTGGGGCGGGTCATAGGTGCGCTCCCGGGTGGTGTGGGTATAGCGGTCACGCTTGACCCGCAGGGTGAAGCCGGGCATATACTCGTCGGCCTCCGTCTTCTGCCGGGCCGTCTTCATCCGGTGGTAGAGGATGAGGCAGATGAACGCCGAAATGCCGAGAGGGAAGATCATGGCAATGAGCAGGTCTTCCAGGCCGATGTCATTATCCACATCGATGGGCTCGCCATAGTCGGCATAGTAGTCCAGTGCATAGTCGCACATATCGATGTAGGTATAGGCGGCATCCGCCCATTCCTCATCGGAGAGCTCCGGGACGATTTCGTCCTCCTGCTGCTCGATGCGGTAGTCGGTGAAAGCCGTGACGCCCTCGCCGTAGGTGATGGTGACGTACTTGCGGGAGCCGACCGCCAGCAGGAAGAGGATGCCGCTCTGTTCGTCGCCGTAGCCGAGGCCGTTGGAGATGTAATAATTTTTCGCGTAGTCGCGCTGGTCGGCATCGCCGATGTCGTCCACCACGAGGAAGTAGACATCCACGTCGTGGCCGTCGGAGGCGCTTTCGGCCTGCTCCTCAAGGTCGGCCAGCGTGTCGGCGTCAAAGACGCCGCACTCATCACGCACCAGCGGGGCCGCTGCCCCGGCCGGCAGAGTCAGGGCCATGCAGAGCAGGGCCGCAGCCAGAAGGGCAAACAGTTTTTTGCAGTATTTCATATTCCCGTCTCCCCCTCTCACAGCAGCATGATGAGAGCCGTCAGTATCATCAGCGGGATGCTGATGCCGGCAAACCATGCAGCTACTCTGCCCTTATCCACGGGCAGGTCACCGATGAGCTTGCCGGTCTGGCCGTTCATCGCAAAGAGGAAGTCCTGCTCCTTCCAGCGGGTGTGGAGCATCCAGACCGGCAGCAGGGCGTAGTGGGGTTCCAGCGTCCGCGAGTCGATCTGCTCCGAGAGAGTCTGAACGCCGGTGTAGCCGCCCAGCGTATCGTGGAGGGCCGCAGCGGTGCTGTTCTTCATCCGGGTCAGGACGCGGGCAGCACACTTCTTGTCGTCCTCGTCGTACCGGTCCGCCAGAAAGCCGGGCAGGTAGGCCGTGGAGAAGGGCTTGAGGTCGCTGTAGTCGAAGGGCTCGATGGCGTCCATATGGGCGTCCGGCATCTTGCTGGAGCCGTCCACCGGCACCCGAACAAAGTCGGCGTCGCCCACGCGGGCCACGTCGAAGTGTCTGGTGGTGGTGACAATGTAGTCGCCCTCACGGTGGCTCTCGCTGATCTCGGCCTTGTAAGCGCCCCGGGCCTCCATCCGGCCATCGTAGAGCCAGAACGGCACATACACGCCCTGGATCTCCTCGATGTGGTTGGACTCTTTGAAGGCTTTGGGGAGGAAGGCTTTGCCCTTATAATACTTCTTCAGGTTCTCGATGGCGGTCTTTTTGTCCATCCGGAAGGGGATGATGTACTCCGGCTTGAGCTTGCCGGAAAGCTGTCCGCCCAGCACGGTGGGGTTGCCGCAGTAGGGGCAGGTGGTGGCAGCTGTTTCGGGGCCGCAGACCAGCTCTGCGCCGCAGGAAGTGCAGGTGCGGCTGCTGAGATTTCCCGTCTCCATCTCCCCCCAGACAGAGCCGCTGGACGCTGCCTTTTCGGCGGCTTCGGCGGCCTTATCGGCCCGCGCCTGCTTCTCGCCGTAAAGAGCCTCAACCTGTGCTACATCGTAGGTGGAGCCGCAGTAATCACAGCAGAGCTTTCCGCTGGCGCTGTCGAACCGCAGCGGGCCGGTACAGGCCGGGCATTGGTAATTCGTGGTGTTTTCTGCCATATCTCAGCTCCCCTTTCAGGCTCCGAAAGGCTTGCCGCATTCGGGGCAGAACTTGGGCGGGTTGGCCGGGTCGTCAGGGGTCCAGCCGCAGTTCGGACACTTGGCCGCCGGGCGGGGCTTACCGCATTCCGAGCAGAATTTGCCGGTATTGTGTGCGCCGCAGCTGCACACCCAGCCTGCTTCGGGGCGGGGCTTGCCGCAGGCGGTGCAGAACTTGCCGGTGTTGCCGGTCTGGCCGCAGGAGCAGCTCCAGCTGCCAGCCGCCGGGGCGGCTGCGGGGGCAGGAGCAGCGGCAGGCTGCTGCTGTGCGCCCATCTGGTAGAGGGCCTGGGCGTTGATGCCGCCGGCAGCAGCGGCCTGATTCATGCCCATAAAGGCCATGGCCGGACCGGCGGAGGTATTGGAAGCCGCTGCCTGCATAGCCGAAGCCTGTGCGCCCACCATGTGGGCGGCGGCGCGGGTCGGGTCCATAAAGGCGGCGCTGCGCTGCAGCTCCTTGATCATCTGCTCGTCTTCTTCGCTGGCTTTGACGCCGGACACGCCGAGGGAGACGATCTCGATGCCGCGCAGCTTGCTCCACTTGCCGGACAGCTCCTGATTCAGAGCCTCGGCCAGCTCGGTGGTATGGCCGGGCAGAGCCGAGTAGCGGATGCCCATCTCGCTGATGCGGGCGAAGGCGGGCTGCAATGCGGTCATCATCTCGGTGCGCATCTGGCCTTCCAGCGCGTCACGGGTGTACTCGTTTTCCACATTTCCACAGACGTTTGTGTAAAACAGGATGGGGTTGACGATGCGGTAGCTGTACTCGCCGAAGCAGCGGATGCTGACGTCGATGTCGATGCCGGCACGCTGGTCCACGACGCGGAACGGCACGGGGCTGGGGGTGCCGTACTTGTTGCCCATCAGCTCCTTGGTATTGATGTAATAGATGCGCTGGTCGGTGGCAGCCTGACCGCCGAAGCTGAACCGCTTGCCGATCTCAGCAAACACTTCGTCGATGTTCTTGGCCAGACCCTCGCTCAGCAGAGAGGGCTGGGTGCCGGTGTTATAGGTGTACTCGCCGGCCTCGGCGCAGAGGTCCACCACCTTGCTCTGCTCCACGATGAGGGCACACTGGCCCTCGGCCACCGCCACGATGGAACCGTCGGTGATGATGTTCTCGGCGCCGTGGCGGTTGGAAGAGCGCCCGGAGACTTTCTTCTGTCCCTTGACAGCCAGCACTTCCGCCGGGAGAGCACTGCAGTAAAAGTATTCTTTCCACTGGTCGCCCATCACGCCGGATGCTGCGCCCAATGCCGCTTTGACAAGACCCATAAGCCATATCTCCTTTATCTGCCCGTTTTTTGCAAATGCGGGCTTTTTTCAGTATACCACAAAACGCGCCGCGAAAAAAGAAAACCCTTGCATTTTATCCCCGATGGGTGTAAAATACTCCCGACAAACAAATACAGGGGAGCTTGTAGAAGCAGGCTGAGAGGGAGTTCTCGAACTTCGACCCTTAGAAATTGTTTTCGGACAGTTTCTGCACCTGATGCGGATAATGCCGCCGTAGGAAGTCATAACACTGTTTATGGATTTTTACAGGAGACACCGCTCGAGGCGTCTCCTGTTTTTTTTGTTGCCGACTGAGGGGGAGCGCCCTGAGTCTGGGGTTTTGTATGCGATGGGAAGCCGTGTTCCGGCGTGAGAGGAGGCCAGTGAGCCTCGACCGCTTCTTCCGTTTCCGGCATCTCTGCGCGGGTGCCGGGTCTGTTCGTGTGCGGGAGCGGCGGTCTGCTCCTGCACTTATTTTTTATTGAAAAGGAGCACTCACTATGAAACACTATTCTGCCAAAAAGCTGGCCCTCGCCGGTATGTTCTGCGCTGTCGCTGTCGTGGGCAGCGTCTTCTCCTTCCCGGTCTTCGGCAGCAAATGCGCCCCTGTGCAGCACATGGTCAACATCCTCTGCGCTGTCCTGCTGGGGCCTTACTACGGCGTGGGCGTGGCTTTCGTCGCCTCCCTGCTGCGCAACCTGCTGGGTCTGGGCAGTCTGATGGCTTTCCCCGGCAGCATGTTCGGCGCACTGCTCTGCGGCATCGTCTTCCACAAGACCAATAAGCTGCTGCCCACCCTCGTGGGCGAGGTGTTCGGCACCTCCATCCTCGGCGGTCTGTGCGCCTATCCCGTCGCCATCCTGCTGATGGGCAAGAGCGCCGGTGACATCGCGTTCTACGCCTACATCGTCCCCTTCCTCGTCTCCACCGCCGGCGGTGCCATCATTGCAGGCGCACTGCTGGGCGCACTTTCCCGCGCAGGCGCACTCCGCGCCATGCAGGCCAGCCTGAGCTGATTCGAAGGAGAGGCCATGTTTCAGAACATCTTTGCCAACGTCCGGGCCAAAAGCCCGCTTGTCCATAACATCACCAACTACGTCACCGTCAACGACTGTGCCAACATCGTCCTCGCCTGCGGGGCGTCCCCCATCATGGCGGATGATGCCGCTGAGGTCGAGGACATCACCTCGCTGTGTGCCGGGCTGAACCTCAACATCGGCACGTTGAACAGCCGCACCATCCCCTCCATGCTGCTGGCAGGACACACCGCCAACCGGCTGGGCCGTCCTGTCGTGCTGGACCCCGTGGGCGCAGGCGCTTCCCATCTGCGCACCGAAACGGCACTGCGCCTCCTGCGGGAAGTGAAGTTCACAGTCATCCGGGGCAACATCTCCGAGATTCGGACGCTGGCGGCAGGCAGCGGCACCACAAAAGGCGTGGACGCCGACACCGCCGACAAGGTGACGGATGAGACGCTGGACAAGACCGTGGCATTCGCCAAAGCGTTTGCGGCCCGCACAGGGGCGGTCGTCGCCGTCACCGGTGCCATCGACATCGTGGCCGACGGAGAGCGGGCTTTCTGCATCCGCAACGGCCACCCCATGATGAGCGCCGTCACCGGCACTGGCTGTCAGCTTTCGGCCCTGACGGCGGCATTCTGTGCGGCCAACCCGGACAAGCCTCTGGAAGCCGCTGCTGCAGCTGTCTGCGCCATGGGCCTTGCGGGCGAAGCAGCTCACAGCCGCCTTTCCAGGCTGGACGGCAACGCCACCTACCGCAATTACATCATCGACGCGATCTTCAACATGACCCCCGAACAGCTCGAGGAAGGAGCACGCTATGAAATGCGATAAACATACTATGCTTCTCTACGCCGTCACCGACCGGGCGTGGACGGGCCGCGAGACCCTCCGCCAGCAGGTGGAAGACGCACTGAAAGGCGGCGTCACCTGCGTCCAGCTGCGGGAAAAGGAGCTGGACGACGCGGCATTTTTGCAGGAAGCCATGGAGCTTTCCGCCCTCTGCCGCAGCTATGGCGTGCCCTTCATCATCAACGATAACGTCGAGATCGCTGTAAAATGCCATGCCGACGGCATCCACGTCGGGCAGGAAGATATGGCCGCAGCGGACGTCCGCGCCAAGGTCGGCCCTGACATGATCATCGGTGTGTCGGCCCATTCCGTCGAGGAAGCACAGCTGGCCGTGGCCCACGGCGCGGATTATCTGGGCGTCGGCGCGGCATTTTCCACCCACACCAAAACCGATGTGGATGTCCTGCCGGAGGGCAGACTGAAAGAGATCTGCGACTCCGTGGATGTGCCGGTCGTGGCCATCGGCGGCATCCATAAAGACAATATCCTCAAGCTCAAAGGCTCCGGCGCGGACGGCGTGGCTCTCGTGAGCGCGATCTTCAGCGCCGAGGACATTGAGGCTGAGTGCAAAGAGCTGAAGGCACTGACAGAACAAATCATCTATAGCAATTCAACTTTTTAATGCAACAGCAACAGCGTTGAATTGCATATCGCAAATATGCTGTTTGAATGTTGCACGAATTTCTTGACTTGCGATAAAGGAGCAAACCCATGAAAACTGCACTTACCATCGCGGGCAGCGATTCCAGCGGCGGCGCCGGCATTCAGGCCGACCTCAAAGCCATGACCATGAACGGCGTCTTCGCCATGAGCGCCATCACCGCCCTGACGGCCCAGAACACCACCGGCGTATCCGGCATCTTCGAGGTCAGCCCCGAGTTTCTGGCCCAGCAGATAGACGCCGTCTTCACCGACATCCGCCCCTGCGCCGTCAAGATCGGCATGGTGTCCTCTGCCCCGCTCATTGAGACGATCGCCGAGCGTCTCCGCTTTTACAAGGCGGAACACATCGTCGTGGACCCCGTGATGGTAGCCACCTCCGGCTCTGATCTGATCGCATCGGATGCCGTGCGCACTCTGCGCCGGGAGCTGTTCCCTCTGGCCGAGGTCATCACGCCCAACCGGCACGAGGCCGAAGTGTTGTCCGGCCTGCACATCTCGGGCCGTGCCGACATGAGCGCCGCCGCCCGGGCCATCGCCGCCGACTGCGGCTGTGCCGTCCTGCTCAAGGGCGGCCACAGTGACACCGACGCCGACGATCTGCTCACCTTCCCGGATGGCACGGAGATCTGGTTTCCGGGTAAGCGTATCGCCAACCCCAACACCCACGGTACGGGCTGCACTCTGTCCAGTGCCATTGCGGCCAACCTTGCCAAAGGGTTTGCACTGGAAGAAGCTATCGCCCGGGCCAAGGCTTACCTGACCGACGCGCTGAACGCGCAGCTCGATCTGGGCCACGGCTCCGGCCCGCTGGACCACACTCTGGGCGGCGTCGGGGTCGAAAACTGGATGCACGGCGTCCCGGACGCTGTTCATAAATAAAGAGAGCGTATTTTCGGAGGATTTTCAAATGCAGACTTACACCACACAGATGGATGCCGCCCGCAAGGGCATCGTCACGCCCCAGATGGAAACGGTGGCCAAGAAGGAGTACCGCACCGTCGAAGAGATCCGTCAGCTGGTCGCTGAGGGCAAGGTCGCCATCCCGGCCAACAAGCACCACGAGTGCCTGAACCCCGAGGGCATCGGCTCCATGCTCCGCACCAAGATCAACGTCAACCTCGGCGTCTCCCGCGACTGCAAGGACTACAACATCGAGATGCAGAAGGTCATGAGCGCCGTCAACATGGGCGCAGAGGCCATCATGGACCTCTCGAGCCACGGCAATACCCAGCCCTTCCGTCAGAAGCTGACCCACGAATGCCCCGTCATGATCGGCACTGTGCCGGTGTACGACTCGGTCATCCACTACCAGCGCGACCTCGCCACCTTGACGGCACAGGACTTCATCGATGTGGTGCGTCTGCACGCAGAGGACGGCGTGGACTTCGTCACCCTCCACTGCGGCATCACCCGTAAGACCATCGAGCAGATCCGCAAGCATAAGCGGAAGATGAACATCGTCAGCCGCGGCGGCTCGCTGGTGTTTGCATGGATGTGCATGACCGGCAACGAGAACCCCTTCTACGAGCACTTCGACGAGATTCTGGACATCTGCGAAGAGCACGACGTCACCATCTCTCTGGGCGATGCCTGCCGCCCCGGCTGCCTCGCCGACGCCACCGACGTCTGCCAGATCGAAGAGCTGGTGCGTCTGGGCGAGCTGACCAAGCGGGCCTGGGCGCACAACGTCCAGGTCATGGTGGAAGGCCCTGGCCATGTGCCTCTGAACCAGGTCGCCGCCAACATGGAGATCCAGAAGACCATCTGCATGGGCGCACCTTTCTACGTTCTCGGCCCCATCGTCACCGACATCGCCCCCGGCTATGACCACATCACCGCTGCCATCGGCGGCGCTGTCGCGGCCATGAGCGGTGCAGCCTTCCTGTGCTATGTCACCCCCGCCGAGCATCTGGCTCTGCCCAATGTGGACGACGTCAAGCAGGGCATCGTGGCTTCTAAGATCGCCGCCCACGCCGCCGACATCGCCAAGGGCATCCCTCACGCCCGGGACATCGACGACAAGATGGGCGACGCCCGCCGCGTCCTCGACTGGGATGCGCAGTTCGCCTGCGCCCTCGACCCCGAGACGGCAAAGGCCATCCGTGACGCCCGCCTGCCCGAGGACGACCACAGCGACACCTGCTCCATGTGCGGCAAGTTCTGCGCCGTCCGCAGCATGAACAAGGCTCTGGCCGGTGAGTACATCGACATCCTGTAAGATAAGATAAAAAGCCCCCGGATGCGCTGAAAGCAATGCATCCGGGGGCTTTTTTTATACAGTTGCGCCAGCAGGAGTCGAACCTACGATGGGGGAGTCAAAGTCCCCTGCCTTACCGCTTGGCGATGGCGCATCAGTAGAGAATAGTATAGCATATTTTTCAAACTTCCACAAGAGCTGCCGGGCAGTTCCGTGTAAACTTTCTGTTTCTGACATTTCAGATCCCGTCCTTGCCGGGGTCTCACCAATATGATATACTTGCACTGTAAAAGTTTTCCTGTTCAGCGCGTGACGCAGAAAGGAGCGTGGCTTATGGACCATATCATTCTCGGCATCCTTTTTCTGGTATGGGGCGCGGCGGACATCCTCCGCCTCGAGCTGCCCGGCATACTGGGCAAGCGGCTGAAATCTGCCAGCGCCGAGGCCCGCCGCCTTTGGCAGAGGCTTCTGGGTGTGCTGGAGCTTATCGTAGGCGGCGGGCAGCTGCTGTTCTACTTTTTCTCCGACAATCAGACCGTCACCAGCATCATCCTCGCGGTGATGATACTCGCCGCCGTCTGCATCCTCGGGCCGTACTACCACTGGCGGAAGCAGGAAAAAGAGAACACACAGGAATGAATCACGGGAGGAAACAGTATGGGGCCTTGGTATTACGAAGTCGTGAGCTTTGACGGCGATTACGTCAACCTGCGCCGCACCGACATCGAGAGCGACGAGCTGAACCCGGTGGCACTGGCACTCCTGCCGCCGGAAATCGACGTGGGCAGCAAGCTCAAGTGCGAATATTTCCAGTACGAGATCATCGGCTGACAAAACGAAACGCCGCCCGTTCGGGCGGCGTTTCTGCATTTACCGATAAAGTTATACGCGCTCGGCCACCAGCTGGAAGCCTGCCTTGGTGAGCTCCTGCCGGATCTGCTCGATCTGGGCGTTGTCGCGGGTCTCGAGAGTTAGCTTGAGGAAGCAGCTGGAAATGGGCATGTTGGGGTCGGAGCCGTCGTGGAGGACGGACACCACATTGCTGCCGCAGCGGGAAACGATGTCAGCCACCTGCTGCAGCTGGCCGGGCTTGTCTTCCAGCGCGATGGTCAGGTTGGCTTTGCGGCCGCTCATGACGAGGCCGCGGGTGATGACGCGGTTGAGGATGTTCACGTCGATGTTGCCGCCGGAGACGAGGCAGACGACCTTCTTGCCTTCGATGGGCAGCTTGTGGAAGAGCGCCGCCGCCACAGGCACAGCGCCTGCGCCCTCGGCCACCAGCTTCTGGTTCTCCATCAGGGAGAGGATGGCGGCTGCGGTCTCGTCCTCAGTGACGGTGACAATGTCGTCCACATACTCTTCACAAAGCTTATAGGTCAGCTCGCCGGGAGTCTTGACCTGAATGCCGTCTGCGAAGGTGGAGACTGCAGAAAGGGTCTGGTATTTGTGCTCATGGAGGGAGCGATACATGCTGGGTGCGCCCTCGGCCTGCACGCCGTAGACCTTGACGTCGGGCTTCAGGCTCTTGATGGCAAAGGCCACGCCGGAGATGAGTCCGCCGCCGCCCACAGGCACGATGACAGCGTCCACATCGGGCAGCTGGTCGAGAATTTCGAGCCCGATGGTACCCTGACCGGCAATGACCTGCTCGTCGTCGTAGGGGTGGATGAAGGTCATGCCCGTCTCTTCCTGTAGCTCTACGGCCTTGTCGTGGGCGTCGTCGTAGGTACCGGGTACGAGGCAGACCTCCGCACCGAGGTTCTTGGTGTTCTCCACCTTCATGATGGGCGCGCCGTCCGGCATGCAGACGATGCTTTTGATGCCGCGGCGGGTAGCAGCCAGTGCCACGCCCTGTGCGTGGTTGCCCGCCGAGCAGGCGATGACGCCTTTATCGCTTTCTTCCTTGGAGAGCTGGCTGATCTTATAGTAAGCGCCGCGCACCTTGAAGCTGCCGGTCACCTGCAGGTTCTCGGTCTTGAGGTAGAGCTGGCAGTCTTTGGAGAGCCGGGGTGCCTCGATGAGGTCTGTCTTGCGTGCTACATCCTTGAGAACAAAGGCGGCGTGGTAGATCTTATCCAGTGTCAGCATATCGGTTTTCCCATCCTATCTCTGTTTATCCATCCCGGCACACGGGCTATTTTTATTGTTAAAGATAGGATTTAGTATAGTTTACATAAATTGTTTTGTCAAATGAATCTATTTCACACTTTAAGGCCGAAAGCGGAATTTGCTGACATTGTATTATAGAAAAAATGCCGCCATTCACCAAACAGCGAACAGCGGCGGGATATTACCACTTTATCCTATTACTTTCCGGTAAACTCAAATCTCCGCGAGGATAGCGTCACCCATGGCGGTGCAGCCGAGGCAGGTACAGCCCTCGCTCATGTTGTCGGCGGTGCGCAGGCCCTTGTCCAGAACCTTATTCACCGCGTTCTCAATGGCGTCAGCCTCCTCAGTCATGCCAAAGGAGTAGCGCAGCATCATGGCGGCGGAGAGGATGCAGGCGGTGGGGTTGACGATGTCCTTGCCCGCGATGTCGGGGGCAGAGCCGTGGATAGGCTCGTACAGGCCCCGGGTTCCGTCGCCCAGACTGGACGAGGGGATCATGCCGATGGAGCCGGTGATCATGGAGGCCTCGTCGGAGATGATGTCGCCGAACATGTTCTCGGTAACGATGACGTCGAACTGGCTGGGGTCCTTGACGACCTGCATGGCGCAGTTGTCCACGAACATCTCGCTGTACTCCACCTCGGGGTACTCAGCCTGCAGGCGGTGCATGACCGCACGCCAGAGGCGGCTGGTATCCAGCACGTTGGCCTTATCCACGCAGCAGAGCTTCCTGCGGCGCTTCATGGCCGTCTCAAAGCCGATGCGGCCGATGCGCTCGATCTCGTGCTCCGAGTAGGGCATGGAGTCCACCGCCTGCTTCTCGCCGTTTTCCAGCGTGTAAGTCTCGTGCTTGCCGAAGTAGACACCGCCGATCAGCTCACGCACGATGATGAAGTCGATGCCCTTTGCCACGATCTCGGGCTTGAGGGGGCTGGCCGGGGCCAGCTGGGGCCAGATCTTGGCCGGGCGGTTGTTGGAGTAGAGGCCCATCCCGGCGCGGAGGCGGAGCAGGCCCTTTTCGGGGCGCTGCTCACCGGGCAGACCCTCCCACTTTGGGCCACCGACTGCGCCCAGAAGGACGCTGTCGGCCGCGAGGCACTTGTCCAGCTCATGCTGGGGCAGCGGGTCGCCGTACTTGTCGATGGCCTCGCCGCCCATTGCGGCGTCGGTGTAGTGGAAGGTGTGGCCGTACTTTTCGGCCACCTTATCGAGAACGCGGAGGGTCTGCTTCACGATCTCGGGGCTGGAGCAGTCGCCCCAGATGACAGCAATGTTTTTTTCCATCTTAGGCTCCTTATTTCTTCGTCAGCGACTTCATCAGACCGCCGTCGGCGATGATCTTCTGGATGAACGGCGGGAAGGGTTCGGCCTGGAAGGTCTTGCCGGTGGTCTCATCGGTGATGACGCCGGTATCAAAATTCACGCTGACAGTATCGCCTGCGCTGATGGCGTCCACGGCCTCGGGGCATTCCATGATGGGCAGGCCGATGTTGATGCTGTTGCGGTAGAAGATGCGCGCGAAGCTCTTGGCGATGACGACAGAAATACCGGCGGTCTTGATGGCCAGCGGTGCGTGCTCACGGGAGGAGCCGCAGCCGAAGTTCCAGCCGCCCACCATGATGTCGCCGTCCTTGACGTTGTGGATGAAGTCCTTGTCAATGTCCTCCATGCAGTGGCTGGCCAGCTCTCTGGCATCCTGCGTGTTCAGGTGGCGGGCCGGGATGATGACGTCGGTATCCACGTTATCCGGGTATTTGAAAACAGAACCGTTTGCGTTGTTCATGGGTGACTCTCCTTTTCTCAGACCGTGCGGGGGTCGGTGATGTAGCCGGTCAGTGCGCTGGCGGCAGCGGTAGCGGGCGAAGCCAGATACACCTCGCTCTTGACGTGGCCCATGCGGCCCACGAAGTTGCGGTTGGTGGTGGAGACGCAGCGCTCACCCTCGGCGAGGATGCCCATGTAGCCGCCGAGGCAGGGGCCGCAGGTGGGGGTGGAGACGATGCAGCCCGCGTCGATGAAGGCCGTCGTCCAGCCGCGGAGGATGCACTCCTTGTACACGGCCATGGTGGCGGGGATTATGATGCCGCGCACGCCCTTTGCGATGTGTTTGCCCTTCAGGATGTTGTAAGCGGCTTCCATATCCTCGAGGCGGCCATTGGTACAGCTGCCGATGACCACCTGGTCGATCTTGATGTCCCTGCCCTCGCTGGCGGGGTGGGTATTCTCGGGCAGGTGGGGGTAGCTGACAGTGGGCTCAAGTGCAGAGAGGTCGATTTCAATGGTCTTCTCATACTCGGCGTCCGGGTCGGCCTCATGGAACACCGGCTCGCGCTGGCTGCGGCCCTTGAGATAAGCCTTGGTCACGTCGTCCACGGGGAAGATGCCGTTCTTGGCACCGGCCTCGATGGCCATGTTGCAGATGCTCAGGCGGTCATCCATGGAGAGGGAGGCAACGCCCGGGCCGGTGAACTCCATCGACTTATACAGCGCACCATCCACGCCGATCATACCGATGATGTGAAGGATGAGGTCTTTGCCGGAAACTTTCGGCGGCAGCTTGCCGTTCAGCACGAACTTGATGGCGGCAGGCACCTTGAACCATGCCATGCCGGTAGCCATGCCGGCGGCCATATCGGTGGAGCCGACACCGGTGGAGAATGCGCCCAGTGCGCCGTAAGTACAGGTGTGGCTGTCGGCGCCGATGACGCAGTCACCGGCTGTCACGATTCCTTTTTCGGGCAGCAGAGCGTGCTCGATGCCCATCTGGCCCACATCGTAGAAATTGAGGATGTCGTACTTGTTGGCGAACTCGCGGCACTGCTTGGACTGGGTCGCGCTCTTGATGTCCTTGTTGGGAACGAAGTGGTCGAGGACGATGGCGATGTGCTCTTTGTCGAACACGCCGTTGAAGCCCGCCTTTTCGAACTCGTTGATGGCGACGGGGGTAGTGATGTCATTGCCCAGCACGATGTCGAGCTTGGCGTTGATGAGCTGGCCTGCCTTGACCTCGGCGAGGCCCGCGTGTGCGGCCAGAATTTTCTGCGTCTGGGTCATTCCCATGGTTCATTCTCCTTTTGATACTCTCTCAAAAATCTCTCTTTATTTATTGTTGATCGCGCTGACCAGTGCATGGATACCGGCCACGATAATATCGGTATCGGTGCCTGCACCCCAGGTGACGATGCCGTCGCCCCACTCGAGGCCGACGTAGGAAGCGGCGCGGGAGGTGGAGCCTTCGTCCAGACTGTGCTCGGAGTAAGTTTCCAGGTGGAAGTCCATGCCGGTGGCGCTCTGGATAGCATTTGCCACAGCATCCAGACGGCCATTGCCCACCGAGGTGACCACCTTGCGCTGACCGTTCAGATCCAGCGTGACGGTGGCGGTGATGCCGTTGACCTGTGCAAAGTGGACCTCGATGACAGCCAGGGGCTTGAACTTGTTGAGGAAGGTATCCTCGAAGATGTGGAGCACTTCGCCTGCGCTCAGCTCCTTGTGGTTGTGGTCGGACACGCTCTTAACCTTGTAGCCCAGCGCCTCGCGCATCTTGGCGGGCAGGTTGTAGCCGTAGTTCTGCTCCAGCACGAAGCCGATGCCGCCCTTGCCGCTCTGGCTGTTGATGCGGATGACGTCGGCGTCGTAGGTGCGGCCGATGTCGTGGGGGTCCACCGGAATATAGGGGCAGGTCCAGCGGTGGTCGCCCTTCTCCTTGCGGTAGGCCATGCCCTTTGCGATGGCGTCCTGATGGCTGCCTGAGAAGGCGGCGAACACCAGCTGGCCGGCGTAGGGGGTGCGCTCGTAGATGTGCATCCGGGTGACCCGCTCATAGGTGGCGCAGATGGCGGGCATATCGGAGAAGTCCAGCTTCGGGTCTACGCCGTGACTGTACATATTCATGGCGAGGGTCACAGCGTCCACGTTGCCGGTGCGCTCGCCGTTGCCGAAGAGGCAGCACTCCACCCGCTGAGCACCTGCCAGAACGGCCAGCTCTGCACAGGCGACGCCAGTGCCGCGGTCATTATGCGGGTGGGTGGAGATGATGACGCTGTCGCGGTACTTGAGGTGCTTATCGCAATACTCAATTTGATTTGCATAGACATGGGGCATACTCATCTCGACCGTGACCGGCAGGTTGATGATCATGGGGCGGTCGGGGGTGGGCTGCATGATGTCCAGGACCGCGTTGCAGACCTCAACGGCGTAGTCCACCTCGGTGCCGGTGAAGCTCTCGGGGCTGTACTCGAAGAGGAAGTTGCCCTCATACTCCTCGCTCAGCTGCTTGACCAGCTTTGCGCCGTCCATGGCGATCTGCTTGATCTCCTCCTTAGACTTGTGGAACACCTGCTCGCGCTGGGCGACGGAGGTGGAGTTATAGAAGTGGACGACCGCACGAGGTGCGCCCTTGACAGCCTCGAAGGTGCGGCGGATGATGTGGTCGCGGCACTGGGTCAGCACCTGCACGGTGACATCGTCGGGGATCATGTTCTTCTCGATGAGGGTACGGAGGAACTCGTACTCCGTCTCGCTGGCGGCCGGGAAGCCGACTTCGATTTCCTTGAAGCCAATTTTGACCAGCATCTGGAAGAATTCCAGCTTTTCCTCGAGGCTCATGGGGACGATAAGGGCCTGATTGCCGTCGCGCAAGTCCACGCTGCACCAGGTGGGAGCTTTCTCGATGTGGTCTTTCTTGACCCAGCTGTCATAGCCGGCGGGGACCGGGTAATATCCCGGTGCGTACTTGGTAGCGTCCATCATAATTCTTGTCCTCCATTTTTGCTGTGTCAACCTCTCAGTCTCGCATTCGCTCGACAGGGCCGGGTTGCGGCAGCGCGTCAGCGCTGACTGAGAGGTTGACTCCTTTTATCAAACGAAAAGGCTCCCGTCTCTCAAGGGACGAAATCCCCTGAGAGACGAGAGCCTGTAATTTCTGTTACAGGGCACCCGTGGTACCACTCTCTTTGCTGTGCCAAAAGCACAGCCGCTCTGCACGATCGGCTTTTTGAGGCGAATCGCTGCCCTTATAACGGTGGGCTTCCGTCAGGACCTACTGTCTGCTTCAGTCCTGCCGCTCAGGGGCCAGTAACCGAGACCCTCTGCACCACCTTGCACCATCCGGCGGCTCTCTGTACGCAGAAGAAAATCGTTTTTTCCCCGTCAACGCATTTGCGCTTTGTTCAAAGTGGTTTCATTTTAGCAAAACCCACCGCTCCTGTCAAGCAGTTTTGTTCACAATCAAAATGAAACGATTTCATATAGACAGCAGCATAAATTTTCAAAATTTGCGGGTGGATCCTATTTTTGTTGTATTATATCACCAACTATGGTAAAATAAAAATACCGCCCGAAGCGGCGGTATCCAGGTGCTGTCTGCATAAAAAGGTGGTCTAGCTTCCCCGGCAAGCTTCCGGGGGTGTGAAACCTTATTGTTGCTTCCCCCGGACGCAAACGCGAAAGGGGGGATGACTTATGACCCTGACGGAAACTATCGCATTGCTCGGCCTGCTGGGCGGAGCAGTCTTTGTTACCTTTCAGATCTCATGGGCTATCTTCAAAGAGATACATAACAATAAGAAATGACCGCCCCAGCCTACCAAGCAAAGCGGTCATTCTTATTGTTTGACTTAGCCGAGGGAAGCTGACCATTGCGGACAGCACCTTCTTGTATGTTCAGTATAGTCAAAGTGATTCGATTTGTCAAGCGGACGGCCTCCTTGTTCCTCGGTTTTGTTAAGAATCTGCGAAGTTTTTGCAAAGTTCGCCTCGAAACGCTGGTTTCTGAAATGGCGTCGTGGTATGCTGTTTGCAACGTAAGGAGGGACCCCCATGAAAGAAGTCAAGACCCCCAAAAAGCCATTGGCTATTTACTACGCCATTGTATTACTGGTGCTGATGCTGCTCAACTTCGTGCTCGTGCCGTGGATGAGCGAACGGCAGGTAAAAGAAGTGGACTACGGCACCTTCATGTCTATGACCGAGGACAAAGACATCGGCCGGGTGGATGTGGAATCGAACCAGATCATCTTTACTGATAAAGATGAAAAGCAAATTTACAAGACCGGACTGATGAACGACCCTGACCTGACCCAGCGCCTCTACGACGCGGGGGCCGAGTTTTCCAGCGAGATCGTCGAGCAGGCTTCGCCGCTGATGAGCTTTCTGCTGAGCTTTGTGCTGCCCATCGTCCTCTTCGTCTGGCTGGGCAATTTCATGAACAAAAAGCTCATGGAAAAGGCCGGCGGCGCGAACTCGATGATGTTCGGCGGCGTGGGCAAGTCCAACGCCAAGGTCTACGTCCAATCCACCCACGGCATCCGCTTTGCGGATGTGGCCGGCGAGGATGAGGCCAAAGAGAACTTACAGGAGATCGTAGATTATCTGCACGACCCCAAGAAATACGAAGAGATCGGTGCCTCGATGCCCAAGGGCATCCTGCTCGTCGGCCCTCCGGGTACCGGCAAGACCATGCTGGCAAAGGCCGTGGCGGGCGAATCCAACGTGCCGTTCTTCTCCATCTCCGGCTCGGAGTTTGTGGAGATGTTCGTGGGCATGGGCGCATCCAAAGTCCGTGACCTCTTCAAGCAGGCCAAGGAAAAAGCTCCCTGCATCGTCTTCATCGACGAGATAGACGCCATTGGCCAGAAGCGCAACAGCGGCCAGCTGGGCGGCAACGACGAGCGTGAGCAGACCCTGAACCAGCTGCTCACCGAGATGGACGGCTTCGAGGGCAACAGCGGCGTCATCATCCTCGCGGCCACCAACCGTCCGGATTCCCTTGACCCGGCTCTGACCCGTCCCGGCCGCTTTGACCGTCGTGTTCCTGTGGAACTGCCCGACCTCAAGGGCCGCGAAGAGATCCTGAAGGTCCACGCCAGGAAAGTCGCTCTTGCCCCCGGCATCGACTTCAACACCGTGGCCCGGATGGCCTCCGGTGCCTCCGGCGCAGAGCTGGCCAACATCGTCAACGAAGCCGCCTTGCGGGCCGTGCGCGCCGGCCGCAAGAGCGTGACCGAGGCCGACCTCGAGGAGAGCATCGAGGTGGTCATTGCCGGCTACCAGAAGAAGAACTCCATCCTCACCGACAAGGAAAAGTGCATCGTGGCCTACCATGAGATCGGCCACGCACTGGTGGCGGCGCTTCAGAATCACTCCGCACCCGTGCAGAAGATCACCATCATCCCCCGCACCTCGGGCGCACTGGGCTACACCATGCAGGTCGAAGAGGGCAACCACTACCTGATGACCAAGGAAGAGCTGGAAAATAAGATCGCCACCCTCACCGGCGGACGTGCTGCCGAGGAAGTGGTGTTCGGCTCCATCACCACCGGCGCGTCCAACGACATCGAGCAGGCCACCAAGCTTGCCCGCGCCATGCTCACCCGTTACGGCATGAGCAAAGAGTTCGACATGGTGGCCCTGGAGACGGTGAACAACCAGTATCTGGGCGGCGACACCTCGCTGGCCTGCTCGGCGCAGACCCAGCGCGAGATCGACCAGCGGGTCGTGGAGCTGGTAAAGGCCCAGCACGAAAAGGCCATCAAGATCCTCACCGACAACCGTGCAAAGCTCGACGAGCTGGCGAAGTACCTTTATGAAAAGGAGACCATCACCGGCGACGAGTTCATGGCTATCCTTGAGGAAAAAGATTCCAGCGAAAATTAAAATAGGATCTCTGCAATAATCCAGCCGCCGTATCCGTATTCATTACAGATACGGCGGTTTTCTGATACGCCGTACCGCTGATAAAAGCATTTGGGATAAACCTCTCCGTCAGCGCACCAGCGCTGACGAAGAGATTGACTTCCTACATCTACAGGAGGATACTACTATGAGACTGCTGAACAAGAACACTGCCCGCCGCGCTGCCGCTGCTGCCGCGCTGCTGACCATGACCGCCGCCATGAGCGTGGGTGCCTTTGCTACCGACGCCGAGGATGTGACCGTTGCCGGTTATCTGCCCCCTCAGTCGTCCGAGGTCATGGTTCAGGGTGACATCGCTCTCCACTCTGACGTTCCGGTGGGGGAGGTAGACCCCAACTACGGCGGCTACGCTTCCCCGGTGGAGAACCCCATTCAGGGCAACGTGATGATGATCTCCGGCGAGACCCCCCTGCCCTCTGACACGCCGGTGGAGAAGAGCGAAGCCCGCTACACCGTCAAGGGCCTGCTGGGCAAGCAGGTGCTCTACACCGCCCGTCAGGAAGGCCGCGTGCTGACGCTGGACGCCCCCGATGACAACGCCACCTTCCGCACCACCATCCTCGACATGCAGACCCTGATGAATCAGGGCGTAAGCACGCTGGTGCTCAAGACCGGCAAGACTTCCACCACCCTGAACCTGACTCTGCTGTGCCAGGACCAGAAGCCCGGCACCCGGGTCACTCTGCGCCACCTCGGCAGCAGTGCTCACCTCACCGTGGGCTTCCGCGGCCGCCGCGACCTCATCGTTGGCCGATAAGCTTTTCCCTCTCTCCTCTTCGTTTTCCATAGATACTTTTCCCTCAGACGCAAAAGACCCCCGCTGCAAACGCAGCGGGGGTCTTACTGTTTATCGAATGGTTCCGTCCGAGCCGTTCTCGCTCTGCTCCGATGCATAGAGCACCATCAGGTGGTTTGCGGATGCTTCGAGCTGGCTCTTGGCCTGACGGAGGTCTGCTTCCTCCGTTTCGTTCATCTTCTCGGGCTTATCCTTCCGCAGGCAGCGGCGGAGGTTCGCCACATCGGCTTTGATGCGGTTCTTCTCCTCCTTGTCCAGCTCCTTCTTGCACTTGGAGAGGGCCTCGTCCACCTTATAAGCCAGCACCTCGGCCTGATTGTGGAGGTCAAGCCGCTCTTTGCGGCGGCTGTCCTCGGCCTCGTAGGCGGCCGCGTCGGCCATGGCGCGCTGGATCTCATTCTCCGAGAGGTTCGTGCTGCCGGTGATGGTGATGTTCTGCTCCCGGCCGGTGCCGAGGTCTTTGGCCGAGACTTTCACGACGCCGTTGACGTCAATATCAAAGGTGACTTCGATTTGGGGCTTGGACGAGAAGCTGGCCCGGATGCCGTTCAGCTTGAACTTGCCGAGGCTCTTATTGTCGCGGGCGAAATGCCGCTCACCCTGCAGGACGTTGATCTCCACACTGGTCTGCATGGGGCGGGCCGTGGTGAATATCTGGCTCTTGCGGGTGGGGATCATGCTGTTGCGGGTGATGAGGGGGGTCGCCACGCCGCCCAGTGTCTCGATGGAGAGGGTCAGCGGAGTGACGTCCATCAGCACAAGGCCCTGCGCCGCTGCACCAGAAGCACCAGCCAGCTTGCCGCCGCCCTGTAACAGACCGCCCTGCACAGCGGCCCCCATCGCCACGCATTCGTCGGGGTTGAGGCTGTGGCTCGGTTCACAGCCCAGCAGCTCCTTCACCTGACGCTCGACGGCAGGCATCCGGGTGCTGCCGCCCACGAGAAGGACTTTGCCCAGCTGCGAAGCCGAGATGCCGGCATCCCGCAGTGCATTCTGCACCGGGGCCACCGTCCGTGCCAGCAGGTCGCCGGTCATCATCTCGAACTGGGGGCGGGAGATGGTCAGATCGAGGTGGTGGGGGCCGTCCTTGCCCACAGCGATGAAGGGCAGATTGAGCTGGGCCGAGAGGGCGCTGGACAGCTCTTTCTTGGCCTTTTCGGCCTCCTCTTTCAGGCGTCCCATGGCGGCGGGGTCGCGGGAGAGGTCGATACGGTCCGATTTCTTGAACTCTGCCACGGCATATTCCACGATGCGCTGGTCAAAGTCGTCGCCGCCGAGGCGGGTATCGCCGCCGGTGGCCAGCACCGTGAAGGTGCCGTCTTCGATCTCGATGATGGAGACATCGAAGGTGCCGCCGCCGAGGTCGTAGACCAGGATCTTCTGGGGCGCTTCGTTGTCAAGGCCGTAGGCCACAGCGGCGGCGGTAGGCTCATTGATGATGCGCAGGACGTTCAGGCCTGCGATGCGGCCCGCATCCTGGGTGGCCTTGCGCTGGCTGTCGTCAAAGTAAGCGGGGACGGTGATGACGGCCTCCGTCACCGGCTCACCCAAGTAGCTCTCGGCGTCGCGGCGTATTTTGGTCAGTATCATGGCGCTGATCTCCTGCGGAGTCAGGTCTTTGCCGTCGATGTGGACGCGGTAGTCGCTGCCCATATGCCGCTTGATGCTGGACACCGTCCGGCCGGAGTTGGTGGCAAGCTGACGCTTTGCCGCGCCGCCCACCAGACGCTCGCCGTCTTTGGTGAACGCCACCACGCTGGGGGTGGTGCGCTCTCCCTCTGCGTTGGTGATGACGACGGGCTTGCCGCCCTCCACCACTGCCACGCAGCTGTTCGTGGTGCCAAGGTCAATACCGATCACTTTGCTCATTCTGGTCGTCCTCTCTGTTTTTGCGACGCGCATATTTTTCCTTCAATATCATATCGGTTCCGTATGACGATTTCTTAGAGCATTTGTAAAGATTTTGTGTTTCCGCTCATTCTCTCTCGAGCAGCTGGCGGATGACGGCCTCCGTCTCGTCCAGCCAGCTCTGGGCCGTCTCGTCCCCCTCTTTTTTGCGGACGAGGAAGCCCTGCTTCGCCTCAGCCAGCTGAGCCAGCGCCTTTTTGCGGGAGATGTACTGGGTCTCATACTGGGCCACCCGCAGGCAGACCTGCGGCATATAGGCGATGTCGGGGGTGGAAGCGCAGAGTTTCTGAGCCTTGCGGTAGGCCCGCAGAGCCGCACCGGCCCCTTTTCCCTGCACCATGGCATCGTCGCCCAGCGCCACCCATGCGGCCACATCGCCGGCGTCGGCAGCTTTTTTCCAGAACTTGCGGGCCTGTGCAGGGCTCTTGCGGCAGCCCCGGCCCTCGTAGAGCATCTCGCCCATCATGGCAAGGCCCTCGGCGCAGCCCTCTTCGGCAGAGAGCTGATAATAGTGCATCGCATCGTCCCAGCGTTCCTCGGCCATGGCATGGTTGCCGGCCCGCAGCTCCGCTTCGCCCGGCTCATCGGTGTCGTGGCTGGCGTGGAGCAGACCGTTCAAAAGCGAGCAGTCCAGCGTGGCAGAGCTGGTCCACGGGTCGATGACCACACCGTCGATGCTGTCCGAGTCCAGCGCCATCTGCATGGCGGAAGCCAGAAGCCGTTCCGCCATGGGGCGGCTGGCTGTGCCTTTATCGGCCTCCGCCATCTTCACTGAGGTGAACACCGGCAGGTAACACCGGCCCTTCTGGGTACGCAGGGTCCAGGGCTGCAGGTCTTTCGCTTTCTCCGCCGGGACAGGATGCTCCGCCCACGGGGCGGCCCCGTCCGGCTGGTCGGACGCAGCTTCCAGCGGCACCAGGACCCTGGTGTCCAGCTCGAGGGCATAGTTGATGGCGTTCATCAGCGCCCAGAAGCTCTCCTCGTTCTGGCCCTTATAGAGCGCTGCCACAGCCCGCTCTATCGCCGGACAGCCCGTACCCAGCGGCCCGTATTCCGGCAGCTTTTTGCGGTCTGCCGCGCCCACCGGGCGCAGCCGCAGCCGTGCCGCACCATCTTTTGCCATTGCATCCACCATTCTTTCCGTTGAGATTCCCTTTCAGTATAGCAGGATTTTCCGGTTTTCTCAATCTCCGGAGCCGAAATCTGCATCCAGAGCCGGTTTTCTTTGGCAAAAAACATAGCATTCCTGTTGGGAGTGCGCTATAATAAGGAGCGTCTCGACTAAATGAATCAAAGAAAGGGAGTATCGAGCCTTGAACAAAATGCTTCGCTATCTCAGCGACTACAAGCGCGAGAGCGTGCTTGCACCGCTTTTCAAGATGCTGGAAGCTACGTTTGACCTGTTCGTGCCGCTTGTGATGGCCGACATCGTCAACGTGGGTATTGCGGCCCACGATTTCCACTACATCCTCGTGCGGTGCGGCATCCTGCTGCTTCTGGCCATCGTCGGCCTCGCGTGCAGCCTGACGGCCCAATACTTCTCGGCCAAAGCCGCGGTGGGTTATTCCACCGGTCTGCGTCATGCGCTGTTTGAGCATATCCAGACGCTGAGCTTTTCCGAGATGGACACCATGGGCACCAGCACCCTCATCACCCGGATGACCAGCGACGTCAATCAGGTGCAGAGCGGATTGAACCTCTTCCTCCGTCTGTTCCTGCGCAGCCCCTTCGTGGTGCTCGGCGCCATGATCATGGCCTTTACGGTCAACTTCCGCGCCGCCCTCATCTTCGTGGTGGCTATCCCGCTGCTGAGCGTCGTGGTCTTCGGCGTCATGGTCATCACCCGTCCGCTTTATAAGTCGGTGCAGACCCGCCTCGACCGGGTTTTGGGCCTCACCCGTGAAAACCTGACCGGCGTGCGCGTCGTCCGCGCCTTCGACAAGGAAAAGAGCGAGGTGGACCGCTTCGAGGACGCCAATGAGCTGCTGACCAAAATGCAGCTCCACGTGGGCCACATCTCCGCCCTGATGAACCCGCTGACCTACGTTATCATCAACCTTGCCATCGTGGCGCTGCTGTATGTAGGCAGCATCGAGATCAACATCGGGGGCATGGCCTCCGGCGATGTCATCGCACTGGTCAACTATATGAACCAGATCCTGGTCGAACTGGTCAAGCTGGCCAACCTCATCGTTCAGGTGAGCAAGGCTCTGGCCTGTGCAGGCCGTGTGCAGGCGGTTCTGGACACCAAGCCCGGCATGGAGTTCCCGGCTGAGCTCACCGGCAATGTTCCGGCGGAAAAGGCCGGCGACGCCGTCCGTTTCGACCATGTGAGCCTGACCTACAAGGGCGCAGGCGCACCCAGCCTCTCCGACATCAGCTTCACCGCCAAGCGCGGCCAGACCATCGGCGTCATCGGCGGCACCGGCAGCGGCAAATCCAGCCTCATCAGCCTCATTCCCCGCTTCTACGACGCCACTGAGGGCAGTGTGGAGATCATGGGCCGACCGGTCCGGCAGTACCCCCGCGCCGACCTGCGCGGCAAGGTGGCCGTGGTCATGCAGAAAGCCCAGCTCTTCGGCGGCACCATTCGCTCGAACCTGCTCTGGGGCAGCCAGAATGCCTCCGACGCCGACCTCTGGGCTGCGCTGGAAACGGCACAGGCTGCGGAGTTCGTGAAAGCCAAGCCCCTCGGCCTCGACGAGCCGGTGGAACAGGGCGGACGCAACCTCTCCGGCGGTCAGAAACAGCGTCTGACCATCGCCCGCGCCCTCGTGGGCAAGCCGGACATCCTCATCCTCGACGACAGCGCCAGCGCACTGGACTACGCCACCGACGCGGCCCTGCGCAAGGCTCTGGCCGCTCTTCCGGGCGATCTGACCGTCTTCATCGTCAGCCAGCGCGCCGCCAGCCTGCAGCACGCCGACCAGATCATCGTGCTGGACGATGGCCATATGGTGGGCCTTGGTCGTCACGCCGAGCTGCTGGAAAACTGCCCGGTCTACAAGGAAATTTACGAGAGCCAGTTCAAGAAAGGGGATGTGCAGAAATGAGTGCAAAAGCAAAAACGAAGCTGACCCCTGAACAGCAGAAGGCCACCATGACCCGGGTGCTGCAGAAAATCAAGCCCTATGGCTTCTTCGTGGTGTGCAGCCTCATCGTGGCCGCTGTGAGCGTGGCGGCCCAGCTGTATATCCCCATCCTCTGCGGCAGTGCCATCGACATGATGCTGGGCAAAGGTGCCGTGGACTTCGCGGGCGTGCTGCGCATCATCTACGAGATCATCGTGGTGGCGGTTGTCGCCGCCTTTGCGCAGTGGCTGCTGAGCGTCTGCAACAACCGCATCACCTTCGCAGTCAGCCGTGACCTGCGCAACGCCGCCATGCGGAAGATCCAGACCCTTCCCCTCTCTTACCTCGACAGCCATCCTTCCGGCGACATCGTGAGCCGCATGGTGGCCGACGTGGATACCTTCGCGGACGGCCTGCTGATGGGCTTCACCCAGCTGTTTTCGGGTGTGCTGACCATCCTCGGCACCCTGCTCTTCATGTTGCAGCAGAATGTCCCTATCACGCTGGTGGTGGTCTGCATCACCCCGCTGAGCCTTGTGGTGGCCAGCTTTCTCGCAAAGCGCAGCTACAAGTATTTCCAGAGCCAGAGCACCGTGCGCGGCGAGCAGACTGCCCTTGTCAACGAGATGATAGAGGGTCAGAAGGTCGTGCAGGCCTTCGGCCACGAGGCCCAGAGCCTCGAGGCTTTTGACGAGGTGAATAGCCGCCTGCAGGACGTGAGCCTGAAAGCCATCTTCTTTTCCAGCATGACCAACCCCGCCACCCGCTTCGTCAACAACATCGTCTATGCAGGCGTCGGCCTCGTGGGCGCGATCTATGCCGTAGCTGGAGGCATCACCATCGGCCAGCTGAGCATCTTCCTGAACTACGCCAACCAGTACACCAAGCCCTTCAACGAAATTTCCGGCGTCGTGACCGAGCTGCAGAACGCTCTGGCCTGCGCAGCCCGCGTGTTCGAGTTGCTGGACGCTGAAGACCAGACCCCCGAAGCGGAGAACGCCGCAAAGCTCGTGCCGGACGGCCACGTCCAGATCGAGGACGTCTCTTTCTGCTATCTGCCCGACCGCCCGCTCATCGAGGGCCTGTCTCTGGACGTCAAGCCCGGCCAGCGCATCGCCATCGTCGGCCCCACCGGCTGCGGCAAGACCACCCTCATCAACCTGCTCATGCGGTTCTATGATGTCAACGGCGGCTCCATCAAAGTCTCCGGCACCGACATCCGGGACGTGACCCGCGCCTCGCTGCGCGGCAGTTACGGCATGGTGTTACAAGATACCTGGCTCCGGGCTGGCACCGTGCGGGAGAACATCGCCTACGGCAAGCCGGACGCCCCCCTCGACGAGGTGGTGGCTGCGGCCAAGGCAGCCCATGCCGACAGCTTCATCCGCCGCCTGCCCGAGGGCTACGACACCGTCATCGCCGAGGACGGCGGCAACATCAGCCAGGGCCAGAAGCAGCTGCTCTGCATCGCCCGCGTGATGCTCTGTCTGCCCCCGATGCTGATTTTGGACGAGGCCACTTCCTCCATCGACACCCGCACCGAGGTGCGTATCCAGGCAGCCTTTGCCCGGATGATGCAGGGCCGCACCAGCTTCATCGTGGCACACCGCCTTTCCACCATCCGGGAGGCCGACGTCATCCTCGTGATGAAGGACGGCCACATCGTGGAGCAGGGCGACCACGATACCCTGCTGGCGCAGGGCGGCTTCTACGCCAAGCTCTACAACAGCCAATTCGAGGGCGTGGAGACTTAACGCTTCAACTTAAAGATCCCACCGGTCAGGGCCGGTGGGATCTTTGTTTGCTCTGTTTTATTTTTTGTGGGTCGGCAATATTTTCTTTTTTTACCTGTTTTCGGCTTTCAGCACCGTTGCCTCAGCAGGCGGCGGTGTGAGGGTGGAGTGGGCCAGAATAAAAGCAGCGGCGCGGCTGGATGCGATGCGCTGGGCGGCGCGGCGGCGGTCGTTGGAAGCGAAGGTGTGCTCCCCGTCCCGCTTTGCGTCCCAGTGGGCAAGCTCGTCATCCACCTCTGCTTCCGTCGGCCAGAGCTCTTCTTTCTGCGCCACCAGCAGCAGACCCATCCGGCTGCGCAGTTTGCGCTCGGCCTCGGCGTGGAGCCAGGCTCGGAATTCTTCCACCGTCTGGCCCTGCACCTTCAAGTACTGGTCGAAATTGACGCCGTTGGCCTGCATCCGCAGATTGAACTGGCGCTGCTCGGCAAAGTAGTTGCCGGCCACCAGCTGCTTGGGCAGCGGGCCGGTGACGTGTGTACCCAGCTGGGCGATGAGGGCCTGTTCGGCCACGGCGCGGGCCTGCTGGCAGCGCTGGGCATAGATGTCCTGCATCACTTTGGCACGGAGGGCGCGCTTGCCCTCGGCGTCGGCGGCGCGGTCTTCGTCACCGTGGCGGCGGTTTATTTCAAGCTCGATGGTCAGCTCCCGGATAGGCCGGGGCTGGATGGGCTGGGTAAAGCCGGTGTACTCTCCCAGTTCCAGCGGCGGCAGGCAGAAGAACTGCGCCCCCGCCCGGAAGCCCTCGGCCCGGTTGACCGCCAGAAGTTCAAAATCCGGGTCGGTGACGGGCTGCAGATTGTTTTCTTTCATCAGCTGGGCGAACAGGGGCGAGAAACCCTCCAGAATCGCCCGATTGACCGCCGCCGTCAGCAGGTCGTCCTCGTCCTGCGGAGCGTCCAGGACCGTCTTTTCGGCCTGCACCGCCGCTTCCAGCTCTTCTGCTGCGGCGGAAAAGACCACCCGGCAGTCACCGGGTTCTGCCATGCCAAAATGTTCGAGTTTCATTTTCTTCTCCCCCTCTCAGCGGACGATGCCGGCCATCAGCACCAGCAGCACGATGCCCAGCACCACATACAGCACCTCTGCACCCAGGACGGACTTGTCGCCCTCGACGTACATCTCGGCGGGGTCGTCGGGGTTATAATAAAGGGTGACGACAGCTCCCTGTGCAAGCTCTCTGCCCTTGGCAGACTTGGGGTAATGGAGGCGGTGAGTGCCGCCAGCAGTGGTGAACTCCAACAGGTAGGCTTCGCCGTCCCGGCTCTGGACGGTGCCTGCCACAGCGGCCTCGACCTTTTCGCCCCTGGTCATGAGCTTGCGGCGTCTCGACCAGCTCCGCCATGCCATGTAGAACATGATGCCTGCACCGATGAGAAAGATAATGATGTTGAACATTCGCAGTTTCCCTCTTCCGTAAATAGTCCCGCCGGGCCGCTGCCCCGCAGGGGTAATATTTATTGTATCATACTCCGCCGGATTTTTCGCCCCATTCGGCCTATACGGAATGCAACAATTTTCGCAAAAAAATTTGTCGTACTATTTTTGCAGAAAACGCTTGACTTTCTTTGCACCTGTGGTATAATAAACATCGTTCCGAGCCGAACGGCAGCGAACAAAACAGAATATGCGGATATGGCGGAATTGGCAGACGCGTTAGATTCAGGTTCTAATCGGGGCAACTCGGT
>ENA-ORCN01000153-ORCN01000153.1-human-gut-metagenome-genome-assembly--contig:-NODE-153-length-57811-cov-12.485745_pt1 | contig 57811 bp, 48 predicted proteins | sample MGYA00242984_ERZ507984 | MGnify/ENA primary metagenome ERZ507984 (study PRJEB26167, sample SAMN06115395) | human gut metagenome | host: Homo sapiens | place: China:Hubei | collected 2016-05-19... | reverse complement strand
GTGTAATATATACAAAGATTAATGCTTATAATACAGCATATGTTACAGAAAAAAAGCAGTTATGGTTTTAGAAAGTTTTAATAATGGTATACTTTACATCGATATTGCATTTGTTTATAATAGATGTACAGTTTACAAGGTTTTCCGGATAAAAGGAAGTGATTGTATGAAAATTGAAAAAGTAAACGATAACCAGATTCGCTGCACCCTTACCAGAGAAGATCTCGATAGCAGGCACTTAAAATTAAGTGAACTCGCTTATGGCACAGAGAAAGCCAAATCTCTTTTTCGCGAGATGATGGAGAAAGCCTCTTACGAATTTGGCTTTGATGCGGAGGACATTCCTCTGATGATCGAGGCCGTTCCACTTACCGCTGACTCCATTTTATTGATAGTGACCAAGGTGGAATACCCTGAGGAACTGGATACCCGGTTCTCTCATTTTTCAGAGGATATGGATCCGGATGATTTTGACATGGATTCTTATGATGACGCCATGCCACATCCGCCAACCGCGGCAGACGATATTTTGTCCCTCTTTTCCAAGGCAAAAGAAGCCGCAGCCCGTATCGGCAAGTCCGCAGATGCCAGTCTGCCGGATGCCAGCCAGATCTCCGTACCGGTCGACATCACCAAGTTGTTTGTATTCTCATCCCTTGATGATATGATCCGCCTGTCACATGTCCTTGGTGATTTTTACCATGGACGCAACTCCTTATACAAGAGTCCTTCGGATGATGTTTTCTATCTGATCATCAGCAAGAGCGATCACACACCGGAAGATTTCAACAAGGTCTGCAATATCCTGACCGAGTATGGTTCACAGGCAGATTTTTCTGTCGGACAGGATGCTTACTTCAAAGAACACTACACCTTGATCATCCCGGACGATGCTCTTGGTATGTTAGCGAAACTGTAAATGCAAAAGGTGATGGATCTTTGATTCACCACCTTTTCTTTTTATCTACGTTGCGTAGACTGCTTCATAGAACCCAAAAAAGACGCCCGCTTACGCGGACGCCTTTTGCTTTGTCTGTGTTATGTAACTATCTAAGGATTACTCCTGAGAAATAGCACCTGTAGGACAAACACCTGCGCATGTGCCACATTCAACACAAGCAGATCCATCGATTTCGAACTGGCTGTCTCCCTGAGAGATAGCTCCTACTGGACATTCAGGTTCGCATGTTCCACAACTTACACATGAATCAGAAATTACGTATGCCATTATAAATTCCTCCAATCACCTTGTTGTTTATTCAGCTCTCTGCTGTAACCACATAATAAATCAATTATTTTAAAAAGACAAGTTCTTATTTAAAAACAAGATTAGGAATTGCAAAAGGCAAAAAAAGGCATTATAATAACACCATCAAAAATAAGGAGGATAAGGATCATGGCTAGAGTAAATAAGTCAACTATGATTGGTGAATTGTTACAGATCGATGAGAATGTAGCACCAATTTTATTAAATATCGGCATGCACTGTTTGGGATGCCCATCATCTCAGATGGAGACTATCGAGCAGGCTGCTATGGTACACGGTATTGACCCTGATATGTTGGTAGACGAGATCAACAACTTCTTAGAAGCACAGGGCTAATCAGTAAGCACAAAGAGGCGACGCTATGATCTCTCATGGCGCCGCCCTTTTATTTTCTCTATTTTTCTGATTTCTTGGTCGGAAGCAGCCACTTAACACCACGGTTCCGCTTGCGCTTTAGGCTGCTGCGGATAACTTCGTCCAATTTCCTATAATGATCTTCTTCCAACTGATAATGCTCCTGCATCAGATAATTCATTTCTTTTAAAATGCGCTCTTCCACATGGGTCGTCAGCGCGTCATTATTCTCACGCATGGCATTTGCCACGATCTCTGTCATCAGTTTTTGAAACTGCTCGATCTTGATGCGTGCCTGTTGCTGCGCTTCTGCAGACACCTGACTGTCTTCCCGCCGGCTGACCGGATGTATCGGATCCGATGCCGCATCTGCGACAGGCTCAGCATCCATATCTTCTCCCAGCCCCAGATCTTTAGAAGAGGTCAAGGTGACAAATCCATCAATGTCCACGTGGTTCTTTCTGGCTTCCTGCTCCTTTTCCTCGTTGCGCTTTTCCTTTTTCAGATACATGCGGATGGCCTTGAGTTGATAGCCCTTTTCCCGCAGGTCCTTGATACGAAGAATTTCCTTGATGTTCTCATCTGTATAGTAACGATGCCCCATCTCATTGCGCGGGATATCCAACTGCAGTTCATCTTCCCAGTAGCGCAGCACATGTTGTTCCAATGCCACCATGCGCGCCGCATCCGAGATCATATAACGTGCCTTTTCCAAAAAACCAGTCCTTCCTGTATGTATACTGCTCTCTTCTATGTATAATTCCAGTATAAACGCTTACAGAAAGGCGGACAAGCAAATCTAATCGTAAGATTTCGACATCTTACTGCTGGGTATGATCTAAATTGCCAAACTTCGTGTATTCCGGCAACCATGCCAGATTGATCGTACCGATCGGGCCGTTTCTTTGCTTGGCTACAATGATCTCTGAAATGTTTTTGAGTTCGGTATCCTTATTATAATAATCATCACGATAAATGAACATTACCACATCGGCATCCTGCTCAATGGCTCCGGATTCACGCAGATCCGAAAGCATAGGTCTGTGATCCGGACGCTGTTCCACCGCACGGGATAACTGTGACAGGGCAATGACCGGCACATTCAGTTCTCTGGCAAGCGCCTTTAAGGATCTTGAAATCTCAGAAATCTCCTGCTGTCTGGATTCCGAACGACCGGAACCGCTCATCAACTGCAGGTAATCAATGATGATCAGACGCAGATCCTGATCCATCTTGTATTTACGGCACTTACTGCGGAGTTCCGAAATGCTGATACCAGGCGTATCATCAATGATCAAATGGGAATTACCGATGATACCGGCACCCTCGATCAATTTTTCCCACTCAGACTCCTGCAGATTACCGGTACGCAGTTTCTGTGCATCCACGCGGGATTCCAAAGAGAACAGACGGTTTACCAACTGTTCCTTTGACATTTCCAGTGAAAATATGGCGGTACACAAATCCTCGTGAAAGGCAACATACTGTGCCAGGTTCAAAACAAATGCCGTCTTACCCATAGAAGGACGCGCCGCGATCAAGATCAGATCGGACGGCTGCAATCCGGCGGTCTGATAATCCAGATCGATAAATCCGGTCGGGATACCGGTAACCGTTCCCTTCTGCTTGGATGCCTGCTCGATCTTGTGGATGGCATTCATAACGACCTGCCGGATCGGGACATACTCGGAATTTCCATGATTTTGTACTAAGGCAAAAATATCGTGCTCTGTCTTTTCCAAGATCTCCGTCACGCTCTCCTTGCCGTTATAGCAATCGTTTTCAATCTCCTGATTGACCTTGATGATCTGACGGAGCAGAGCTTTGTCCTTGACGATCTGGGCATAGGATGCCACATTGACCGTCACCGGCACGGCTGCGACCAGATCACTGATATATTCCAGGCTTGCCACTTCCGGCGGCACATCCTTTTCCCGCAACTTATTCTGCAGGGTGACCAGATCCACCGGCTGTCCGCTATTATAAAGTTCTACAATGGCTTCAAACAAGACGCCATACTGCTGATGATAGAAATCATCCTTTGTCAAAATTTCAGATGCCGTCAGGATCGCATCACGATCCATAATCATGGAGCCGACAACTGACTGTTCGGACTCCAGACTATTAGGCATTGTTCTTTTGATCAGTGCTTCTTCCATGCTACTCTCCTGATACGTGTACGCGCATCACTGCTGTTACCTGTGGATGCAATTTTACTTTGACCTCATAGGTGCCCTGCGCACGGATCGGTTCTTCCAAATGCACCTTTTTCTTGTCGATCGTCTCATTGTACTGGCTCTTGACTGCCGCGCAGATCTCCTTGGAAGAAACGGAGCCAAAAGTTCTTCCGCCTTCGCCTGTCTTGATCTTGGTCTCAACCAGCCAGTCCTCGATCTTCTTTGCCATTGCCTGTGCCGCTTCCAGATTTTCCTGTGCTACTTTATCGGCATGCTGGTTCTGTAATTTCAGATCATTCAAATTTTTATTGTTTGCTTCTACGCCTAACTTTTTCGGCAGAAGCATATTGCGGGCATAGCCCTCACTTACATTGACGATCTCTCCCTTTTTTCCAAGAGACTTAACATCCTGTAATAAAATCACTTTCATAGTTTGATCTCTCCTTCATCTATCATAATATCCAGAATATCTTCGATTCTGCGTTTGACTTCTTCCACGCTGGCATTTTCGATCTGTGCACCTGCGACATTCAGATGACCGCCGCCGCCCAGACGCTCCATGATCTGCTGTACGTCGATCTCATCGATCGAACGGGAACTCACATAGATCTTGTGCTGGAACTCCGTCAGTACAAAAGATGCCTTGATGCCTACGATATTCAAAAGTTCGTTGGCTGCCTTGGCTCCTACAACGGTAGGGCTTTCCAACTCCTGCGATTCACAAATGGAGATCGCAAAGAGCCCCCGGTAAACCTCGGCATGGCGGATGATCTCGGCTCTCGCCTTATAGGCTGCCATATCCTCACGCAAAAGTTTTCGCACACGGGTAACCTCGGCACCGCAGCGACGCAGATATGCCGCAGCCTCAAAGGTACGCACACCTGTCTTTGTCATAAAGTTGTTGGTATCGATCAAAATACCGGCATAGATACAATCTGCCTCGTTTGATTTCAAATGTACTTTTTCGGAAAAATACTGTAAAACCTCCGCGATCATTTCACATGCAGAAGATGCATACGGCTCAATATAGGAAAGGATTGGATTGACGACCTGTTCACTTCCCTGTCTATGGTGGTCAAATACAACGATGGACTTGCTGATCTCCAAAAGCCGCGGACAGTCCGTATAACTCGGACGATTGGTATCAACGACGATCACAAGCGTCTGTGCGTCTGCCATTTCCTCTGCCTGCTCGGAATTGATAAACATATCCGCCGGATAGCCTGCTTCCTCTGAGAAAGACTCGACCAGTGGGCGCAGGGAACTTGTCACGGTATTTAAGACGATCCTTGCATTCTTTCGGATTTCACGCGCCGCGCAATACAGACCGACTGCCGCACCAAAGGAATCGACATCAGCGATCGGATGCCCCATAATGATGATCTGGTCTCTGGTCTCCATGATCTCACGCAGAGCCTGTGCTTTGACACGCGCCTTGACACGGGTATTTCGCTCGATCTCCTTACCACGCACACCATAGTATGAGACATCGCCATTATTCTTGATGACTGCCTGCGATCCGCCACGTCCTAAGGCAAGATCGATCGCTACACGGGCAAACTCTGCATTCTGCACATAGGAATTGCCACCGATACCAAAGCCCATACTCAGTGTGATCTCCAGTTCATTACCTGCCTTGGTCGACTTGATATCCTCCAGAATGGAGAATTTATCCTCCTCCAACTTTGCCAGATACTGCTGCTGGAAGAGTACCATAAACTTATCTCGGTCAAGTTTACGGACAATAGCATCTACATTCTGGAAATACTTATTGACCTTTCGATCAATGATCGCCGTGAGCAAAGAGCGCTTGACTTCCTCGATCGAATCAAAGACTTCCTCATAATTGTCAATATGCACTAAAGCGACGACCAATTTCTGCTTTTCGTTTTCTTCTTTGTAGTAATCCAGTTCTGTCTGGTCAAACAGGAGAAGTGCGATCAGAGAATTGAAATTGTCTGCCTCTGTCATGATCTCCATGGCATCCGCATCTTGGTCTTCATTGAATTGCAGGCGCTGCATATCTGCCGCATACTTGCGGTCGCCAAATTCCAGTTCCACGGAAAAATTGTCATTGACCGCTTTCTGGATCTCCTCACGAGTGATCTCCTTAAAGATAGAAGTAATGGACTTGTTGTAATGCTTGTCCATGCCGGTCACGCGCGCGAATTCTTCGTTGACCCACAAGACCTTGCCTGTGTAATCCATAAGTGCATAAGGAATCTGAAACTTGTTCAGCAGTTCCTTTTGCACCGTCCCATAATGCGTCGCAAAATGGATAATCTCCTCATTCAGCCTCGCAGCACAGGTACGGTAGTACCAAAGGACAATGGCTGCATAAATGACGATGCAAACCGAAACCAATGCCCCCGCCTTGATATTTTGCAGGTAGACCAGGACATCCCCGGCAACAAACAAGATAATCATATAGATCGGTGCCCGAAAGTATCGCTGCAATTTGCCGGTATATTTTATTGTCTCCATAATATTCTCCCTTATCTGTATCAGCCACCTATGGCATGATGCTTTGTCCTATAGTATAACACACTTTTTATATTTGTGGGTAGAATAATAATACCCCCGGATCGCTCCGAGGGTATCATCATATAAGATAGGAAGATATATAAGAAAAAGATTAGTTAGTAATCACTAATTCTGTTTCCTTATCAAAGAAATGTGCATGCTCCATATCAAGCGCAAACTTGATATGATCGCCCTGCTTTGCCGTCGTTCTTGGATCTACACGGGCTGTAACCTGTGTGCCTGCATAATCGAAATACAGGAAAACTTCTGCACCAAGTAATTCATATACACGGATTTTTGCTTCGATCACGCTGTTTGGTGATGCTTCAATGAACATCTGGGAATCATGGATATCCTCCGGACGGATACCGAGAACTACGGTCTTGCCGTCATATCCGCCTTCGATCAAAGCCTTTGCCTTTCCAGCCGGAACTGTGATGTTAGCATCTCCCACCTGTGCTGTAACAGTCTCACCATTGACAGCGATCTTAGCATCCATGAAGTTCATCTGTGGAGATCCGATAAATCCTGCAACGAACAAGTTCTGTGGCTTATTGTATAAGTTGTGTGGTGTATCGATCTGTTGAACAACACCATCCTTCATAACAACGATTCTGGTACCAAGTGTCATAGCCTCGGTCTGATCATGTGTAACGTAGATGATGGTTGCGCCTAATTTCTCATGTAATTTTGAGATCTCAATTCTCATCTGCACACGCAGTTTTGCATCCAGGTTGGAAAGTGGCTCATCCATAAGGAATACCTTAGGATTACGAACGATCGCACGACCCATGGCAACACGCTGGCGCTGTCCACCGGAAAGAGCCTTTGGCTTACGGTCTAAGAGACCTTCCAGATCCAGGATCTTGGCTGCTTCACGAACCTTTTGATCGATCTCAGCCTTTGGTAATTTACGAAGTTTCAGGCCGAATGCCATGTTGTCATATACGGTCATATGTGGATACAAAGCGTAGTTCTGGAATACCATTGCAATATCACGATCCTTTGGCTCTACGTCATTCATACGCTTGCCGTCGATCAAAAGATCACCGCTGGAAATATCCTCAAGACCTGCTACCATACGAAGGGTAGTAGACTTACCACATCCAGATGGTCCTACGAAAATGATAAATTCCTTGTCCTCGATATCAAGGTTGAAATCCTTAACCGCATGGAATCCATTTGGATATACTTTGTTGATGTTCTTTAATGAAATGCTTGCCATAATAAAAACCTCTCTTCAATACTAAAAATCTTCTGTCATTATTTTACGATGAACTCATCGATGGCTGCCAAAACAGCATCAAGATTGTCATCCTTCTGGATATTCAGTGTCAGGTTCTTGGAAAGATCCAAACTGAAGATACCCATGATAGACTTTGCATCAATCACATAACGATCGCATACCAGATCGAAATCATTGTCAAAAGATGTGATTGCACTGACAAAGCGCTTTACCTTGTCAATAGAATTGATATTAACAGTAACTGAAGTCATACGAAATCTCCTTTCTGATTGGTATAAGCACTATTCGCCAACTCATGAACTTATTATAGGAAATCCCCTCCCACCTGTCATCGTTAAACTAACCAAAATAAACAAGGGATGTTCGTCACTTTAACTTGGTTGACGAAGTGCTTGCACAAACGTTAAAATATCTATAAAAATACAGAGGATTTTGAACGAGGAGAGATCATGACAAGCGCAGAAAATATCGAGGAATTATTAGACCAGATACAAAATCAGACAGGCATCCGTTTTTCCATTACGGATAGCCAGATCGATGATGAAGAATTGCTCATCACCTTAAAAAATATGCTCCGTGCCGGGCACAGCAGTACATCCAAGGAGGGCTTTTTGCGCGGACTTTTGCTGGGTCTTTTATCTGATCAGGAGATCGCCGAGGGGATCCACCGCTTTCATCTGGAAAAGAACGGCTACTTTTTCCCGGTCCTCATGGAGACCAGACAACCGATCTCATCCATGGAGCAGTCTATCTTTGCCCAGTTCTTCTCCTCCGGTGCGGATACTCTGATCCAGACCGATGAATGTCATATAGCGCTCATCCGCCAGTTACCGCAGGAATCCTCCCAGGAGACACTGCGCCAGATGCTCTTTGATATGCAGGGCACTCTTGAGGCAGAAGCCATGGTCTCCCTGCATTTTGCCTATGACCGTATCGCCACATCCTTAGACCAGTTGCCGGGTATTTTTCTCAATATCTCCTCCGCTATGGAGATCGGCAATATTTTCTCCGATACGGAGCACATCCACTGGGCGCAGGATCTGGGGCTTGGCAAACTGGTCTATCAACTGCCGGTCGAGACCTGTGAAGAATATCTGCACGATCATTTCCACGGGCTCCACCTGACGGATATTGATGATGAGACCCTGCACACCATCCATACCTTTCTGGACTCGGGTCTTAGCATTGCAGAGTGCGCCAGAAATCTCTATCTCCACCGCAATACCCTGATCTACCGCCTGGACAAGATCGAGCAATTGACCGGGCTGGATATCCGCAAGTTTGATGATGCCGTCATCTGTAAAATGGCGCTCATGATCTCCACCTATCTCATACATAAGAGCGATCAGTAAGCATATAGTTAAAAAATCCCGGACAAGGCAAAGGACCTGTCCGGGATTTCTATAGTTTCTATGTAATTTTTTATACGGTTCTTCTGGCACCGTCGCCGATGTCTACCACATAAAATTCTGCATCAATACCTGTCTTTTCCTTATATCCGGCACCAACTTTTTCCATAAAGGCGTCTACCGCATCATTCTTGACAATGCTGACGGTACAGCCACCAAAGCCACCTCCGGTGATACGGGATCCAACCACACCGTCGATAGACCATGCCAGATCTACCAAGATATCGATCTCCTCGCAGGATACCTTGTAATCATCGCGCAGAGATACATGGGATGCATTCATAAGTTTGCCGAACTTTTCTACGTCGTTATCTTTTAAAGCAGCAACTGCCTCAATGGTACGCTGGTTCTCTGCAACCGCATGGCGGGCACGCTTTTTACATTCTTCATCAGTGATAACATCCTTGTATTTTTCAAAGCCTTCGTTATCCAATTCGCCCAGACTCTGGATGTCAACGACCGTCTGCAACTGTGCCAAGGCTTCTGCACATTCCTCACGGCGCTTATTGTACTGTCCGTCCACCAGACTATGCTTTACCTTGCTGTTGGTAATGACGATCTTGGCATCCGGCAATGCGATCTTGGCATATTCATAGGAAAGGTCGCTCGTATCAAGGAAGATCGCACAATCCTTTTTGCCCATGGCAACGGCAAACTGATCCATGATACCGCAGTTACAACCATTGAAATTATTCTCAGAATACTGACCGATCAAAGCCAGATCTGTCATAGAAAGATCAGCAAATCCATAAAGATCACGCAGGATGGTTCCGGTCAATACCTCTAAGGATGCAGAAGAAGAAAGTCCGGATCCGTTTGGGATATTGCCCCAGATCGCCATATCAAAGCCTTGTGTCATCTTCTTGCCCTTGCCGTCAAATGCCCAGACAACGCCCAGCGGATAGTTTGCCCAACTGTAACTTTTCTGGTAACTAAGGTCTGACAAAGATACTTCCACAACCTCGCAATCCTCCAGATTTGCTGAGAAGAAGTGGATCTTATCGTCCTCTCTCTTTCTTGCTACACCATAAGTACCGATGGTAAGGGCACATGGAAAAACGTGACCTCCATTATAGTCTGTATGCTCTCCGATCAGATTTACACGTCCCGGTGCAAAATACTCGCGGATATCTCCACCGTCTCCGTAGATCTCTACAAATTTTGCTCGCAAATCCTTTGCGTCCATGCCTTTTTCTCCTTCCATTTGCTTTTATTTCATATGCTTATATATGTACCTTGTCCGGTGAGATCCGCTGCATTGCTTCCAGTAGATCCTCTCCCGGCTCAAACAAGACCTTGATCTCATTTCCCATATCCGGATCCCGGATGATCATCGTATAATAAGTCACCGCCGGGTCATGGGAAAGACAATCGTAAGTCTTCATATTTCGTCCGATGTATGGCTGTACCGGCTCTGTCTTGGAACGGGCAACCACAACCAGGTCCTTCATCTCGCAGGAGATCAACTCCTGTCGCTTGGTCTTACGTTTGATCTTGGTGATCTCCAAAATACCATTGGTATAGGTATAGTCAAAATCTATCTTGGTATTCTGCGTCACAAAATAGCAGGCGATGATCATAACGATCAAGGGAATACCAAACACCCTGTAATCTACAAAAACAAAATTGAGTGCCATAAAGATCGTGATCATGATCATAAGCACATTGTAGATCTTGGTAACCGCCGGTGCCTTTCTATGGACAGATTTTTCTATATATACATCCTGGTAGATCACTTTTTATCCCTCCGTAAGATAATAGTCTCGTAAGGTGATATTTTACCACTCCGACTACCCAAAAGCAACTCGCCCTCGCCAAGTTCCACATGTTGATTCATGGCAGAAAAGTTCTGCAGGATCACATAATCGCATCCTTCCTTGCTGCGCGTTGTCACTTCCACGCCCTCCGGGATGTAGTTAAACGGCTTGCACACGCGGGAAAGTTCCACGATACGCTTGTAGAGATCGTCGTAGCATGACTGCTCCACATCCGCCCCAATATAGTAGCCATAGCCCATGCCATAAGGCTGGAAAGTCACAGCCGGCTGTCCCTGGTAAAAATCCGTGCCATAGGTCATCAGCACACGCGCGCTGGTCACATCGATCAACTGGCACAGATACTTGCTCTCGTATGAGATCTGGTTTGCAAAAATACTGCGGTCCTCCGGCACCAGTTGATTGGTCTCTCCATCATACAAGCCATCGATCTCGGTCTGACGCAGTCCAAGCAAATCTGTAAGTCCTGCCGGTGTTACTCCCAGATAGCAGCGGTCGGTCGCATCCACAATGCCGGAATGATAAGTCGTAATGAAGATACCTCCCTGTGCCACAAAATCACGGACTCTTTCAGCAAAGCCCTCGCGGAACATATATGCCATTGGTGCCGCTAAGATCTTGTATCCCTTAAAGGCATGATCCATATTGATCACATCTACATTTAAGCCAAGTTTGCGGAAAGCATAATAGGACTTTTGCACGGCTTCTACATAGTGGAGCCCCTTATTTCTAGGTCCCTGTGCATCTTCCATTGCCCAGCGGTTCTCAATATCATAGATCACGGCTACATCCGCATGGGTGGTCGATCCGACCAGTTCGCGGATGGCTCCCAATTCCTCACCCACCTTGGTCACTTCTTTAAAGACGCGGGTATCCCTGCCGCCATAGTGATCGATCACAGCACCATGGAACTTCTCAGATGCTCCCCGACTCTGGCGGATCTGGAAATAAAGCACACTGTCAGATCCATGCGCGATCGCCTGCATGGATTGCGCATCCAGCATGCCCGGTCTTTTCAGTTTGCTGACCGACTGCCAGTTGGTGCTGGACGGGCAGGATTCCATCATCAGGTATGGCTGATTCTTCAAAGAACGCATGAAATCATGCCAAAATCCATTGTCCGTAGCGGTCAGGATCTCCGATTCTTTGTGCCAGGTCGGATAGGTGTCCCAGGACACTACATCGATCAGTTTTGCCAGTTGGTGATAGTTGAGACCATAAAAATCATGCATCATATTGATGGTGGTAGGAATATCCGATCCCGCATCACGGATCGCCTTGATCTCCTCCGCAATAAAATCTCCGGTCTGTTCGCTGACAAAGCGCTTCCAGTCCAGATTTAAGCCGTGTAACATGGTCTCGCCCAGTGGAGACGGACTCTCCACCTGGTCAAAAGATTGGTAAGTGTGACTCCAAAAAGTCGTACTCCATGCCTGATTGAGTGCCTCCACGGTCTTATATTTGTCCTTTATCCAGTTACGAAAAGCCTCCTGACAGAGTGGGCAATGGCACTCCCCGCCATACTCATTGGAAATATGCCAGAGAATGACCTGCTTTCTTTTGCCATAGCGCTTTGCCAGTTCCATATTGATGGCACGCACTTTCTGACGATAGATCGGGGAGGTATAACAGTGATTGTGGCGATAGCCGTAATGAGCACGCTCACGCCTCTCATTCACACGGAGCACCTCTGGGTATTTCTCTGCCATCCACTGTGGTCTGGCACCGGATGGCGTTGCCAAAATGACCGATATGCCAGCCTGATCCAGACGATCCATGATGGTATCCAGCCAGCCAAAGTTGTATTTTCCTTCTTCCGGCTCTAAGGTCGACCAGGAGAACACTCCCAGCGTTACCGTATTGATATGCGCCTCCTGCATCATGGCGATATCTTCTTCCAAGATATCCGGTCGGTCTAACCACTGCTCCGGATTGTAATCTCCTCCGTATAAAACCTTGTCCAAGTCCATAAATTCCTCCTTCTCCCAAAAGACAAATGCCCCCACCTTCGTGAGAGCATTTGCTGAAAACTCTCTTTTCTATATGCCTCGGAAAGAGAATGTCAATATTAATTTTTTGCTGTTGTCGATCAGATATTCCGGATGCGTCAATGCGCCCCAGGTATCGTCTCCCGCAATACCCATCTGCTCCAAGCCGACACGGATAAAGGTGTAATGTACCAGTGGAAGTTCTGTCGCATGCAGGGCATTGTCCAACTCATGCGGCGAGTACGGCAGGGCTGAAAAATGTAACTTATCGCCCCGGAATAAAAGTCCTCTGCCTTTTTCGTCTGTCACCTTTGCATAGCGGACACCGACTTTGTTGCCACATTCCTGCGGAACCAGATATTTTGCCATATTGTCAGCCACTTTATTGCTATAAAGTCCCAATTTTGCATGGCACTTGTCGACATAGGTCTCTTCCGGTCCCAAGCCGTACCATATCAGATTGTCATAATCTGCATCCATGGTAAAGAGCATGCTGTACTCCGGCAACTCGCCAACTTCAGCGGATGGATCCATAGTCATTGCAACCTTGACCTCGCCGTCACCATAGACACTGTATGCCACCTGACAATCCATCTGTGGTTTGACCGGCAAATGGTAGGTATAGGTGATGGTCACATGATTCTCTGCCTCATCAATCGTGCAGTCGGTTGCTGCACGTCCGTGTTCATATTTAAAGGAAGAATACATACTTGCAATCTTCCACTGTCCTGCCCGAAATGGCAGGAGATTTGCTACATCATTATCAGTCAGGGCACGCCAGAAGTTTGGCTTTGGAATGGACTTGAACAACTCTACGCCACCATAACGGTAGGAAACAAGTCCTCCGTGTAAGATAGAGAATAAAACTTCAAAATCCTGTCCCTTAACACCAACATTATGCCAGCCTCTTGTCACCTGATATGGTCTGTCGGACGGTACTGCCTCCGGCATATGCCCGAGCACTTCCTGTCCGTATGCCACCTCATGTCCTCTCTTTGCCCAAGGGGTATCCTCGCGCAATACAAAGGATAAGGTCAATACATATTCGCCGTCTGTCGGAACCGAAACGTCCAATTCGATCTTCTTCTTTCCCAATGGCTCTACATCAATGGTCATGACCTGCTGATCCACAAACTGCCCCTCTTTTTCCAGCGTCACGATCGCATCATATACATTCGTGTTGGTAAAGAGATTTTTGTTGTGGATGGTCGCGATCCGGTCATGGATCTCGATTGCCATCGGCTGATAGTTATACTTGACTTCCTGCATCTTTGGCGATGGATCTCTGTCCTTGCCATAGCAGATGCCGTTGCCACTGAAATTGTAATCACACGGGCGCTCGCCAAAGTCACCGCCGTATGCCTGAAATTCATTGCCATAGCGGTCTTTCTTTGTCAGCGACTGGTCGATATAGTCCCAGATAAATCCCCCTTGGAAAAGAGGCTCCTCTTCCATAAGGTCTGTATATTTGTGCATCGCACCACAGGAATTGCCCATAGCGTGTGTATATTCGCAAAGAATATACGGCTTGTCACGATGCTTCTTTAAATACTCCCGAATTTCTGCTGCCGGTGTGTACATGGAACTTACCATGTCCGTTGTCTCCGGATAACGCGGATCCCACCAGACACCTTCATAATGTACCAGTCTGGTGTCGTCCCATTTGTGGAAGGACTTGCTCATTTCTAAGATATCCTTGCCACCGAAGGACTCATTACCACAAGACCAGATCACAATAGACGGATGATTTTTGTCGCGCTCGAACATACTTCTGGCACGATCTAAGATCAACTCCTGATATTCCGGTCTGTCGCCCGGTACAACAAAATCTCTGTCAACCAGTCCCATCTGGTGTGCATTCCATGTTCCATGCGTTTCCAGATTGGTCTCATCGATCACATACAATCCATATTCATCACAAAGACGATACAATGCGCTTTGATTTGGATAGTGGCAGGTACGGACTGCATTGATATTGTGCTGCTTCATGGTGATGATATCTTTTAAGATGATATCCTCCGTGATGGCTCTGCCACGGTCTGCACTGAATTCATGACGGTTGACACCGTAAAATGCGATACGTTTGCCGTTGATATGCATCATACGGTTCTTCATTTCAAACTTGCGGAAACCTACCCGTTCTTTTACCACTTCCTCTAAAACTCCTGCCGGATCTGTGACACGGAGGGTCAGATCATACAGATAAGGATCCTCTGCACTCCAAAGAGACGGGCTCTTAACTGGCATTTCCATGTGGTTGGATCCCCTGGTAAGGTCCCCCGTCATGACCATTTCTACCTCATCATCTGACAGGCAGATCTCTGCCTTGCCATCTGCGGTAGCCTCTAAATCTAATTGTAAGACAGCATCCTTGTACTCATTGTCAAGGACAGTCTTTAACTTCATATCGCGAATATGAACTTTTGGTATCGTATAGAGATAAACATCCCTATAAATACCGGAGAATCGGAAGAAATCCTGATCCTCACACCAAGAACCTGCCGTCCACTTGTAGACCTGTACGGCTAATTTGTTGGTGCCCTTTGTAAGATACGGTGTCAGTTCAAATTCAGATGGTGTGAAAGAATCTTCGCTGTATCCAACATAATGGCCGTTCAGCCACAATGCCATACCACTTTCTACACCTTGGAAAGAAATATATACCGGACCATTCTCCATGCTCTTCGGCACTTCAAAATATTTGACATATGACCCTACCGGATTGAATTCCTCCGGAATCTCTCCCGGCAGAACTGCCTGTCTTCCATCCCATGGATACTGGGTGTTGGCATATTGCGGTGTGTCATATCCTTCCATCTGAATATGTGCCGGCACTCGGATATCATCCCAAGTCCTGCAATCGTAGTCCTCTTTCTCAAAGCCTACGATCGCAGATGAGATGTTTTTTGCATAGGAGAATTTCCAGATACCGTTTAATGATTCCCTGAAATCAGAGCATCCTGCCAGGGCACTTTCCTCACTGCGATAATATGCATGATCGGAATGTGCCGGCAAACGATTTTCCATAAAGATTTCAGGATTTTTTATGATACTATATCGAAATTCTGCCATATTCATTACCTTCACTTAACTTTAATCAAACATCATAGCAAGTATGACTTGCCAAACTTATTTTACAGAACCTGTGATACCTTCTGCAAACTGCTTCTGCAATACGAAGAAGATGATCATGGTTGGGATGGAGCAGAACAATACGCCCATCATAAGCATTCCATAATCTACTGTGTATCCACTTGCCAGGTTGGCGATCAACATTGGCATGGTCTGTGCTCTGGTATCAGCCATAACAACCTTTGGCCAAAGATAAGCGTTCCATGCGTTCATGAAGGTGATAACCGCTGCTGCTGCATAGGTTGACTTCATGACCGGCATATACATGCGGAAGTAGATCTGAAACTCTGACAATCCGTCCAGTCGCGCTGCCTCCATGATATCAATCGGGAAGTTACGTGAGTTCTGGCGGAACATCATAATCAAAAACGGTGTGGAAATACTTGGTAAGATAAATGCCCATACCGTATTCAAAAGTCCTGCAGATGAGATCATCTTAAAGAGTGGGATCATGGTTGCCACCTGTGGGATCATCATTGCAAGAAGCAGGATAGAAAATACTTTATCCTTACCTTTGTCGTGGTACAATTCAAAACCAAATCCTGCCAAAGAGCAGATAAAAAGTGCTACGACTGTCTGTACGATCGCATAAAGGAAAGAGTTTCCAAGTGCTCCCCACAGATCTGTCTGGGATGTCAGATTTTGGAAGTTCTCTAAGGCATAAGAGCCAAAAGTGATCTTACCTCTTGCAACATCGACAGAACGGTTGGTTGCTGCTGCGATCATCCAGTATAACGGGAATACCGAAATAAAGGATACGATAATCAGAAAAATATAAGTTGGTATCAATCTACGCTGGATAGCGGAAGAGTTCTTTTTATTAGTCACGATTATCACCTACTTTCATACTGATTGCAGATAGGATAGCAACCAAAATAAAGATGAAGAAGGACATTGCTGATGCATATCCAAACTTACCAACACCCTGACCAAATGCATTGTTGTAAATGTAATGTGACATGGTCATGGTTGAATATGCAGGTCCACCCTGTGTCAAGTTTACAGATTCATCAAACAACTGTAAGGTACCATTGATTGACATGATAACGGTCATAACGATGGTCGGCATCAAAAGCGGAACTGTGATCTTCCAGAAAGTCTTCCATCCGTTGGCACCGTCAATCTTGGCTGCCTCGTATACGGAATATTCGATATTCTGAAGTCCTGCCAGATAGAATACCATGTTGTAACCCGTCCATCTCCAGATCAGTGCGATAATGATGATGGCTCTTGCACTTCCGGTATTTCCAAGGAAGTTGTAGTTGGTCTCAAGGATACCAAGATTGACAAAGATCGTGTTGATCAGTCCATCTAATGCAAAGAGTGATTTGAAGATCAATGCATAAGATACGAGTGATGTCGCACATGGTAAGAATACCATGGTACGGAAAAGTCCACGACATTTGAGGTCTCGGTTGTTCAGTAACTGTGCCAAAAGAATTGCCAGAACTAACATGACCGGCACTTCGATCGCCAAATAAAGGAATGTATTACCTACAGAACGAAGGAATGTCCTGTCGGCAAACATACGTGTGTAGTTGTAAAATATAGGATCCGCCATCTTTTGGTTGACACCGGTTCCTGTTGTAAATGATGTAATGAAAGCCTGAACCATCGGCCAAAAACTAAAGACTGCGATCATGATCGCTGCAGGCGCCAAGAAGAACCAGCCTGCTCTTTGTTGTTTACCCTGTATGTTCAAACTCTTATGCTGCTTGCTCAAGTTAAGCCCCCCTTTTCGATTTCATTGAGGTTTCTTTATGGAAAACGGGGAGTCGGAAGATCCGATTCCCCGCTTTTTTAAATATAATGTATGGAATTACTCTTCCATTGCAAAGTCGATATCATCCTGTGTCTGCTGAATTGCATCCTTAATAGATGTTCCATTGTGGATGTTTGTGATTGCTGCTGACAACTTCTCACGAAGTGTGTAGTGGTAATCACTCTGCTCAACAGTCTTAACGTTTGCTCCCATTTCTACGATCTTAGCGTAGATTGGCTGATCGTTGAAGTAAGCAACGCCTTCCTGGTAAACATCAGACTTACCAGCTGAGATACATGTTGTGATAACACCACCGTTACGAAGTGCATTGTCGTATGTATCGATTGCGCCTTCACCACCACCAAAGGTGTATGCTAAGAAGTCTTTTGCAAGATCAACCTTGTCACCCTTGCAGTTTGCTGTGATGTAAAGTGAAGAACCACCGTTAGAAGCATATCCTTCTTCGCCGCTCAGTGTAGGCATAGAAGTGATCTCCCACTTACCAGAGTTCTCATCAACCTTCTCAATGGTAGGAATGATCCAGTTACCATTCATAACACCTGCAACCTTATCCTTCTGGATATCGTTGGTGTAACCATCCCAGTCGTTCTCAAGAAGTAATACGTTCTTTTCCTGCATTCTCTCGATCACGTCTAAGATCTTCTCTAATGTCTCATTGCCAACTAAGTTAGCCTTGCCATCCTTGAACTGTGAAACGCCTTCTGCCTGAAGCATCATGTAAGGAAGGTCATTTCCGCTACCGTCCATAGAAAGGAGATACTTGCCTGTCTTGTTGTAAACCTGCTCACCGATCTCGATGAATTTGTCCCATGTGATTCCGGTAACATCATCTAATGTGTAGCCACATTCCTGTAAAAGATCAACTCTGTATGCAAATACGACTGTACCGTTATCTACAGGAACACCATAGTGCTTGCCATTGATGGTAGAGAATGATAATTTCTCTGATCCGAAATCGCTCCAATCGATGTCTGCGTCATCTACATCCTGCCATGCATCCGGGTAGTTAGCCTGATACTGCTGAATGTAATGATCCTGGAATAATACGATATCAGGTAAGTTGCTGTAGTCTCCAGCCTCTGCTGCTGTTGTAACTGCATTCTCGATATCCTTTGACTGAGACTGCTCGATGATCTCGATCTTGGCATCCGGATTCTTTTCCTTGTATGCCTCTGCTGCTGCCTCGATTGCCGGGATGTTGAAACTTGCATCCCATGCTGCAACGGTCAATGTGTTCTCATCATCTGAGGTGTACATTGCTGCTGCACTGCTGTCATCTGAACTTGAGTCATCTGACGTTGCATCACTGCTTCCCTTACTTCCACATCCTACGAATGTAGACATTGCCAGTACCCCAACCAGCAATAAAGAAACGACTTTCTTCTTCATTAAAAATCCTCCTTTAAACATCGCTTATTTGGAAATCCGTGTGAGTGAATGTCTTTGAGATTTCCTTTGCTTGAATATAAATCTATTATACCTAGCCATTTGATTATTTGTGATTAAAAACGCGCCTCTTTTTTGCAAAATCAACCATTCAGAAACGATTTTCGCATTTCTCGTTTCCCTCTTTGAACAATTTGCAGGAACTTTACTCCCAAATTTTGAACATATTGCACAAAATAAGAAAAAGCCGGGAAGTCATGCTTCCCAGCCCTTTAATGCACTGATCTGATAATTTTTCAGAATACCCTCTTGATAATTTTCTTTATGCTTCCATTGGTTTGGACTATAGCCCGTCAAACGCTTAAAGTTGCGGTTGAAGGTCGACTGGGTCTGGTAGCCCACGCGAAAACTAACTTCCTCCATGGAAATGTCCTGCCTTGCCATCAGCCCGCACGCCTTATCTACGCGCACCAGATTCACATAATCCAACGGCTTCATATGCATGGCATCCTCAAAGACACGGCGGAAATGGCTCTCGCTCAGTCCACACGCCTCGGCAATATCCTCCACACGCACCTGCTCCATGTAATGCGTATTTACATATTCTAAGGCATCGCGGATGTATTCGTTGACACGATGCGTATGCATGGAACGGTCGCGCTCCTCTGCAAGCCGCATCATTTCGACCACGAGGGCATAGAGATAACCGCGCACGCTCTCCTCATAATAGATGGTCTTATCCCGGTATTCCCGGATGATATTTAGGATCAGGCGTGCCATGATGCCGTGATTTTGCTCGCTTTTCATCGTACCCCGCCGGTTAATGACACTAAGCACACGGTCTTCTAACAAGGCATCCAGATGCATTTCCGTCCTTACAAAGCGGTCAATATCCACAAAAAGATACTCCCACTTACAGATATGCCCCGGTGAACTGTTGGTCGTATGGGGGATATTGGCAGGAATGATAGTAAACTGCTTGCCCGAATAATGATAGGTCCTGTCCTCAATGATCAGTTCCCCGTCCCCATGATAGCAATAGCCGATCTCCATATAATTATGAAAATGAAGCATATCCCGAATGCCTACGCCGTACTCCTGCTCCCAGCCTTTTCCGAGCAGGGGAAGTACATAGGTGTCTGCCGGGATCTCATAGTAGCGGTACTCCATCCGCTTTTTCTTCTTTGCCATGTCCGTCCCTCTATTTCAATTTGGAATATTTCTTCACATAGGTGTTGCGCTGTAAGGCTGCATCCAAAAGTCCCAGATGCGCGTACTCTCCCTGTCTGCGCCCATAGGCATATGCCAGACAATTTTTCTCCAAGACCATAGCGACCGCTTCTGCTTCTTCCGGATCCGATGCCAGACAGAGCGCGCCGATCCCCCGGATAAAGACACAGGTCTTCTTTTGCAACTGGCTTTCTGCCTTTGTAAGGAATGTCCCATCCGCAGGAGCCAGACATAAGAAACGCACGCCTGCGATCTGCGCCATGTCATCGATCATGGGATAGATCTTTGTCTCGGTTCCCGCTATGTCCTCTACCACTTTTGAAGTATCTAAGAGCAGGCTTTTCTTTCCGGTCTTATCCACCAAAGCCTGTAAGTCGTCAAGACTTATCCCCAGACTTTGTGCGATGGTCCCTGGATCTGTCATGCGTATTTCGTCCACGATCAACTGGTCTTTCCTGCAAATAATGTCCTTGCAGATATCTTCCAAGGTCTCGCTGACAGCGAAAGCATGGTCATAGTCCCTTCCCAGACAAAGCACCCCATGATAACGCATAAAAAAGGCATTGCTTGCGGTATTTTTCTGAATGGCATCCGAAACATTGCGCATCAAATGCCTGGTGGATGAGATCGCATATTTTGCACTGATGACATCCGCCCCCAGGATCTTTTCTTCCTCCGCAGTCCTTGCCGACAGGCTCTTTCCCGTCGTACCGACCGCAGTCGCATATAACTGGTGGGTATGGATGACAAAATTCACATCCGGTCGGTATTTGTATGCCTCACCGTGGACACCCTTTTCACTGGACGGCTTAATCTCCCCCTCATACGAACAGTCACTGATCTTGCAGACCACAAGTTTGTCCGGTGTCAGGCGGTCATAGCCCATGCCGCTTGGCGTGACCAGAAATTCTGTATCCGAAAGCCGGGCACTGATATTGCCCCAGGTACGGGCAATCAGCCCCTTTTCCACTAAGGCATAGCCGGCTTTTATGATAAGCTCTGCCGCTTCTTCTCTGCTATATGCCATACGCTCCCCCTTGTCAAAACGTTTTCTGTTTCAAAGTATAACAGGTTTTCCGCAAACTGGCTACTCTATGCGCGCCCGATATGCGCTAGGCGAACATCCCATAGTCTTATGAAAGCAGTCCGAAAAATGACTTGCCGAACAAAAGGACAGATCCTCCGCGATCTGGACAACTTCTAAGTCTGTCGTACGCAATAACATTGCGGCATATTCTATCTTTTTCCGCCGTATATATGCCGGCAGGTGTTCCCCTGTCTCCCGGTAAAACTGACGTGACAGATAATAGACAGAATAGCCACTGGTCTGGGCTATGGTCGTCACATTGATCTTTTCTTTGATATGCAGATCAATATAATCCATACACGCCTGCGTCTTTTCCGAATATTTTCCTGCCTCCTCCTTGATCGCATGCATGCGCCGTAGATAGTCCTCGTAGATCCTTCCCATCAGACGCATGACTTCCACCCCGGATAGGTCTTTTTCGATCTGTCCCATATAAGAGTCTGCCAGGGCATCGGCAATCTCCGGGCTCATGCCACCTGAGACAGCAGCATCAGCACATTTTGCTGTAAAAATCAAAGCCGCATCTTTTAAGGTGCGACCGGGTTTCGTGATCGCCGCCGCATTTGTCGGAAGCATGGCATAGTTCATACCTTGTTTCATCTTTTTATCCTGCAAGACAGACAAATCTCCCATCGCAAGCCGTCCCAGCATCTCTGCAAGAAAGATACGACTCTCCCGATAAAGTCTAGGTCTTGTCTCCTTATTTTCATCCACCGGATCTTTGATATGAAAATTGACATCTTCATAGGACAGATGACGATGATTTACCACAAAATCCAGCATGAGGGCGTACTGGGTGAAATATTTCTGAAAGATGACCGGAAGTTCTTTTAGGCTGCGGATCAAAAGATGCCTGCTGTGGAAAGCCATCCCCTGCCCTTCATACTCCCGCAAAAAGTCCTCCAGTTGTTCCTCATCGACCGGCGAAAAAAAGACCGGTCCGAGCAGGTGCATCTGCTCTAAGTTACCATTTTTCTTTTCGATAACAACAAACCATTCCAAGCCCATATACATACCAAGGGCATAGGGTGTATCTGCATCCTTGCTATAAATCTCTACCTTTTGCGGAAAATCACTTTGTATAAAAAGAGAATGGATCCCTTGCCGGATATTCCGGGGCGCGTTGGTCTCAAGTATATTTCCGTTTGCATCACATTGCCAATAATATAAATGCTCCACCGCCCAAAGAAGTTCCTGAAAATCTTTTGTTGTCATTGCCATGCCGGCTCCTCTCTTTCCTTTCACAGAATATGGTATATTTTACCAAAATATGATAGCAAACGCAAAAATACGAATGTACGACTATGTATTTTGCATCTATGATAAGGGTAAGAATGATAAGAAAGTGGGGTATTTACACATGAACATTTATTGTAATCCTATCAATTTCGGATACCGCTATCAGTTCAACGGCACACCGGAGGGTGGCGTGACTGCTTCGCGTGAGGCTGCGGATCCATCCATGATCTACTTTAAGGGAACCTACTATATCTTCCCTTCCATGACCGCCGGCTTTTTGCATAGCAAAGATATGGTAAACTGGGAATTATTTACAACGACCCATCTGCCGATCTACGACTATGCACCGGATGTCCGCGTTTGTGGCGATTATCTTTATTTCTGCGCATCCAGCCACGACAAGGGTATCTACTATCGCACCACCGATCCTTTTTCTGATACTTATGAGACATTTGACGGAGCCTTTCCTTTCTGGGATCCCAATCTCTTTGTAGATGATGACGGCAGATTCTACTTTTTCTGGGGATCTTCAACCTCGGAGCCTTTGTATGGGGTAGAACTGGATCCTGCCAGCATGCAGCCGATCGGTAAAAAACAGGCACTCTGTGAGATTGATACCGAGATCAAAGGCTTTGAGAGAAACGGAGAAAACCACAAGCCAAGCCATACACCGGAGGAGCAGGCAGGCATCCTTGCCATGATCGAAAGCCAGCCTATGCCGGAAAGCATGAAGGAAGCCGCAAAGAACTACTTGCTGGAACTGCCTTATATGGAAGGCGTCTGGGTCAATAAGCATGCCGGAAAGTATTATTTACAATATGCTACGCCTTCTTCCGGTCATAATATTTATAACGACGCTGTCTATATCAGTGATGCACCACTCGGTCCTTACAGACTGGCTCAGAATAATCCTTACTCCTACAAGCCGGGCGGATTTTTGCCGGGAGCAGGACACGGCTCTACCATGGAAGACGAGGCAGGTCGTATCTGGCACACCTCTACTATGCGTATCTGCAAAAACCATAACTTTGAACGTCGTATCGGTCTGTGGTCTGCCGGCTACGATGCCGATGGCGAACTTTTCTGTAACCAGAGATATGGTGACTGGCCACAGGATATGGATGCCTTGAAAGCGGATCCTTGGGCAGATCCAAAGTGGATGCTCTTATCCTTTGGAGCCGGAGCTTCTGCTTCTTCTATTGCGGAGAAAAAAATCGAACCGGATCCTACGGCACAGAGAATGGGAAAGACGGTTGAGATCGTCACAGATTATGCTCCGGCAAATGCCACGGATGAAAATGTCCAGACTTGGTGGAAAGCCGCAGCCGATGATGAAAAGCCTTGGCTGCAGATCGATCTTGGAAAGACTTATGATGTCCATGCCATCCAGATCAACTTTGCCGATGATGCCTTTACCCCGGATCCTTTGCCGGGCGACTTCCATTTGAATGAGGCACTTATGCAGCAGCGTTGGATGGATACCGATCCGCAAAAGACCCGCTGGTTGTTGGAAGGCTCTGTGGACGGCACGCACTTTTTCACCATCACAGACAAACGAAATGCAGATACAGACCTACCGCATGATCTGATCGTTTCCGAGGATGGCATAGAGGCGCGTTTTATCCGTCTGACCGTCACACAACTGCCTTACGATCAGACTCCTGCCATCAGCGGACTCCGCATCTTCGGCCTGGGAGATAGCCCAAAACCGCAAAAAACCGCCGAAGTTACTTTTGAACTTACGACGGCTCTTGATCTTCTGGTAAATTGGGCTGCATCGGATGATGCCACAGGTCATGTCATCAACTGGGGCTATGCGCCGGATAAACTTTATCACTCTTATATGACCTTCGATGGCAGCGTAGAAATCGGAGGACTTATCAAAGACCAGTCACTCTTCCTGCGCGTGGATGCCTTTAACGAAAGCGGCATCACGACAGGCGACACCATAAAGGTTCGCTAAATTCATACTGGCAAATGTAGGCTTCACGCAAGTGAGGCCTACAAAACTTTAAAACCGCCAATAGCAATATCTGTCTTTCTAGAACCGTGCCAACACCTGATCTAACTGATCCAGCATTTCTGTTCCCATTCCGGCAGCGCCCGCATATTTTTCCATGATATCGCGCAGGCTCATATCCATCATCTGCGTTGGCATACGATCCAATCCCATTTTCTCACCCAAATCTTTAACAATCGCTGCATTCGATCTCAATTCACGCACTGTGGAATAGGTGCTATAAGACTTCTTAAGCGCTGTCTTTACCTGATACCTTATCTCATACGTACCAGAGCCCACATGGCATACACCATCACATACATCTGCAAATAAAGGATTTTCCTTATCCGCATAAGTGTCTTCTACAGCATCCGCAAGTACAATGTCAGCACTTGCATCAAATGGCACTTGCACAGAAAGGCTTACCTGCGTCGGATCAACAATCTTCCATGCCACTTTATAATTACCTGCTGCACTGTCAAAATTTCCTGCCGCTTCCTTCAGATTCCAGTTATAGGATGGAGCGATGTTCAAATGTTTTGCACCAGGATCTGCTTCATCCACACGAAATCCCAACACATAGCGGTAGACCCACTCCACTACAGATCCATAGGAATAATGGTTCAAACTATTCATTCCCGTACTTGAGATATGCCCTTCTTCATCCAGACTGTTCCAACGTTCCCATACGGTTGTTGCTCCCAGTAAGATCTCATGTAACCAGCCCGGATATTCCTCATTTAATAGGAGAGTGTAAGCCAGATCATTCATGCCATTATCTGATAGTGTCGGACACATGATCGGCATACCTGTAAATCCGGTCTGTAATTTATTATCGTTTGCAGTAAATAATTTTTTCAACATATCACGCGTCAACGCGACATTATCGGAAAGCCCATATTTCAATGCCAGCAGAAGACCTGTCTGCGTCTTGATACAGCATCTGCCCGTCTGTGAGAAGTACTCTTTTTTCACTTCAGCAAACTCACGTTTTGCAAGTTCATTGTATTCTTTTGCATCATCTTCTTTTCCAAGAACTTCTGCGGATTTTGCTACAATTTCAGCACTCGCAGCATAGTAGATATTTGCGATATAGCCTTCTTCCGTACCGCCCATGACCTCATCTGCCTTGCCTGACGGATTATCCAATGCCAGCCAGTCGCCATAGTGGAATACATGGCGCCATCCGTGATCATCACCGTCAAGGCGTCGGATATATTCTACCCAGGCCTTCATGCTTTCATACTGATCTGCAAGGATCTGCTCATCCCCATAAAACTTATACATATTCCATGGAATGATACATGCGGCATCTCCCCAGACGCAGGCACAGGTATGCACACCGACCGATGGCACCACATCCGGCACCATGCCCTCCAGATCTATTTGCTCCGTATACATATCATGCAGATACTTGCGGTAAAATGCATAGGTATCTCCATAAAATGTCGCTGTCGGCGAAAAGACCTGTGTGTCTCCGGTCCAACCCATACGCTCATCTCTCTGCGGACAATCCGTAGGCACATCCACAAAATTTCCTTTCATTCCCCAGCGAACATTTGAAATCAATTGGTTGACAAGTTTGTGCCCAGTTGTGATGTCACCCGTATAAGCCACATCACTATAGAGTGCCAGCCCTGTAAAATCCTCTGTTTTCAGATTGCTGACTCCTGTGACCTTGACATAGCGATAGCCATAAAAAGTAAAATGCGGCTGTATGACTTCCTCGCCGCCACCGCAGATATAAATATATTCCGACTTTGCGGTTCTAAGATTCTCATTATAAAAGCATCCATCCTGCAGAACCTCACCTGTCTGGATATGAATCTTGGTTCCCCGGGCTTCATGAACACGCAAGGTAAAGATACCTGCAAAGTTCTGTCCCATGTCAAAGACCTCTTCGCCCTTTGGTGTGTGAATCAATTCTTGCGGCTGCATCTGCTCATGAACCACAACCGGAAGACTATACCGGGCAGTCAGATGCCCTCTTGGAATCTGCTCATCTTTCTCCGGCTGACTGATATCATCTACCATCTGTCCGTCCGTCTTTCCTGCTGCGGCAAGTTCTTCAAAAGTACGACAAAGGATAACCGGCTCTACTGCAAGGTCTGTCAGCGTTTGATCCATATGTTCACCATCATAGATAGACGAGTATGTGATTCGGCTTCTTTCGACCTGCCAGGTCTCATCTGTTCCAATGGTTTCCTCTGTGCCGTCTGCATAGGTGACTAGCACTTCCGCTATTAACTTGTGCGTATTTCCAAAATATCCTTTTTCCTCATGTGCGCTAAAGCCAAAACGTCCGCCATACCAGCCATTTCCCAGAAGGATACGCAGTTTTCCCCCATCCTTTACCTGCTCAGTCACATCATATGTCTGATACTGAACCCAGCGGTTATAGTTATTCTGATATGGTGTTAAATATTCGTTGCCAATCTTTTCGTCATTCCAATACGCCTCATAAAGTCCCAGACCACACACATAGAGTCTCGCTTTTGCGACCTCTTCTTTGGCAGCAATCTCCTTTACAAAATAAGGATGTCTGGCCTGTTCAGCGGCACAAGTAATCCATCTTCCAGTCCATGCTTCATCCATTTTTGCTGTCTCAAAAAATTGCGGCACACTGACTGCCACTTCATCTGCATCGGATGCCAGCTCAAGAGTCCAATAGTAGCGCGTCCGCGGCTCTGTCTTAAGATCAACCTTATAACCAAGACTATTTGCCTTGACATCTTCCCCGGAATCAAACAAAATCTCCTGCATGACCTCATCTGCCGCAATGCGCAGCCTTGCATACTTTTGTGCCTTTCCTTTGGCCTCTTTTACTTTCCATGAAAAGGAAAGTTTCCCTTTTCCCAATTCATAGCCCAGCGGATTACTCAGGTGATTGACCTGTAATGCATAAATCTCCATGGCTTACCTCCTCAATTGTCCTACTTTTCTTTTAATATAGCACAGAAGACACTACCCATACTATCTTTAATACAGTCGGAAAAATATGGTGATATAAAACCTCTTATCTTCCCACATAATCCTGCCAACGCCATTCATCCTTCCAGTCGATAAAAACCATCCCCTGTGGGTATTCCTCACACGCCTCTACAAATCGAATTGGCAGCCAGACATAATCAGCAATGGAGGTATTTCTTCCCATATCATCTATTCGCGAAAATTCCGGCACCTGACGTATGCGGCTTTTTTCTTCCTCGGTTCCGGAAAATAATTTATCGTAAACTTTTGCATAGAATTCGTAGTCTAAATCCATGCAATCCGGACACCAACGGTCTGCCGCCGCAATATATAAATCTTTTGTTCCTTCCACCTTGAAAATACAGGAAATCTGAGAATGAAAGGATGTATGCGAGGCATCCTCAGGATGTGGATTCCCCAACACTCTATATGGGCCGTGCCAGGTATCAGCCACAGCCAGATCAAAATCCCCCGCACTCATACCAAGTGGACGAATCCCCTGATTCACGAGCGTATAGGGACCAGTAATCTTGTCTGCCGTTAATACGGCTTCATCCTGATGTCCCTCTTTGTGCATGATCTTTACCCAACAAACGTATTTTTCTGTTCTTTCGTTATATATAATATGGGGTCGGTCCAGCATACAATTCGTGGGATTTAAAGGCGAGTTTTCATCTTCCGTATCCGGAGGAATCACTAAGCCAAGATCCTCCCAGTTATATAAGTCATTTGACCTGTAAAAACGGATACCATAGGTCCAGATATCATTTGTTCCATCCGTAAATTCCTTGTTTTCTCCGTACCAATAATAAATGCCATCAACATAAATGACAGAACCGCCGTGAGCCTGAATGCGTTTTCCCTCGGTATCCAGCCATACTTGTCCCGGTCTAAAAGAATCGTACATATTCCCTCCTACTCAACGCGAGCCACAAAAACTCTATCTCTGCTCTTTATAAATGCATCTTCTGTCACAGAAAAACTACTTTCCAGGCGGATATCCTCAGAAGATGATCCGATCCGTAGTCTGATCTCGCCCTTTTCTATCTTCCACTGCATATCCTCGTCTAAGAATGCCATCTGGGACGGAGAAACCTCCACCTGAATCTTCTTAGTTTCCTGTGGCTGCAATGTCACACGGGCAAAACCGATCAATTCCTGCATTGGTCTTGCCAGTGATGCATAGACATCCTTGCCATAGATCTGTACAATCTCGGTTCCTGCAAGATTTCCTGTATTGGTAAGGGTAAAAGATAGTTGCACTGTCTCATCCGGTGCGACTTCTTCCTTATTGCAGGAAAGATTGGAATATTCAAAGGTCGTATAGGATAGCCCTCTGCCAAACGCATAACGTGGTCTGTGGGAACAGTCTACATAATTCTTAAATCCGATACTATCCCCCTGACTCCAGGCAGAGCCATTGTACAGATTATACTGTAGCGGCAACTGTCCGGCGTGAATTGCTGTTGTTACCGGCATCTTTCCACTTGGATTGTTGATACCAAGCAAAGTCTCCGCAATCGCCTGTGCCCCCATCTCCGATGGATTCCAAGCCTCAATGATGGCATTTAAGTATTTGTCTGCAATATCGCTGGAGATCGGTCGTCCATTCATATGCACGCCGACCATAGGAATCTTTAATTCTGCCGCTTTTGGGATCAGAACATCCTGACAGATCGGCAGATTGATATTTGTTCCATCCACGCCCTCGCCCATAGAAGATACCGAGCAGGAGCCATGCTTGCCGCCCAGCATAAAGATGACCAGATCTGCTCCTTCCATAGCCTTTAACGCCTCCGCATGATGGGAACAGTCATCTCCGGCTATCGGATAGCCATAGGTCCATACGACTTCTGTCTCCGGCATCATTTCCTGCATCTTTTCCAACAGGCTCCGACAATCCGGTTTCTGCAAGATAAGCAGATCATCCATCTCTTTGATGTCATCACTCTGAATGTTGGTTCCCGGAATCAACTGGTAACCGGCACTTGTGATGGCAGATTTGATATCCACGCCAGCCATGGCATTATATGCCGCAAATGGTGCCTCAGCCATGGAAAGATGGGTATATCCTCCAAAGAAAAAGCGGGCATTTTTTGCCTGCGGACCAACCAGCACGATCTTCTTTGTATGATTCTTGACTGGCAATGTGCCATCATTTTTCAAAAGTACCATAGACTCTCTGGCAGACTGTAGGGAAATCTTTTTATCTTCTTCTGTATTGCCATAAAATTTTTTCTCTAATTCCTGACCGGTGTAGGCAAAAGGATGTTCAAAAAGCCCCTGACGGAATTTGGCGGTCAAAGCCTGTTTTACCGCCCGATCCAGATACTGCATATCGTATTCCCCAGACTTGAACTTGGCGATAAAGTCATCATTGTATGCCTCTCGCATCGGCAATTCTACATCCATGCCGGCACGGATAGATGCATAACCTGCCTGATCCATGGTCTCATAAAGTCCCTGAAAACGATGCTGATTTCCGATTGCACCGTAATCTGCCAGAACTTCCCCGTCAAAACCCATCTCCTCACGCAAGACCTGTGTCAGCATCTTTTTATTGGAAGAAGATGCACTGCCACCCGAAGTGCAATAGCAAGGCATGATACCACGCAGATTACTGTCTTTGATGGCAATCTGAAATGGCTTTCCAAACTTTTCGATCATTTCCCGGTCACTCACAGATACATCTGCACCATGGATACCACCAGTCGACTTGTGAAATCCCATAAAATGCTTGGCACAGGCATCACAACGTCTGCCATTGTCCGCGTCTACATAATCCTGTATGCCCCTGGTATAGGATGCTCCCATAAGACCATTTAAGGTCGGATCCTCACCATAGGTCTCGCCCTGCCGCCCCATTCTGGGATCCTGTGTGACATCCAGAACCGGTGCCAAAACCTGTGTGATTCCAACTGCCTGTTCCTGACGACTGACGATTTTCCCGATTTTTTCTTCCAATTCCACATCAAAAGAGGAACCTCTGCCAATGCCGGATGGAAAACTCATAGCCCCCTGAATAAAAGCACCGCAAAGCCCCTCCATATGAAATGTGGCAGGAATGCCATGTGGGCTTTTTCCCATGATCTTTTTCTGCATCCGAATCTGCCAGTCCACACATTCCTGTAGGGTCTTGATATTACGCATTTCCAAGGTAGATACCTGTCCAATACCATAGTCAATCCGCCCCGGTTCATCGATCATCTGCGCCCAGATGCCGGAAATCTGATATACTTTTTCCTCTACTGACAAACGCCCAAGCAGATCCTCTGCCCTTTCTTCCGGTGTCAGGGATGAATCTAAATATTTTTCACTCATATACATAACCTCACTCATTTCATCATGATATCTTTATCTTATCTGCTTACTTTAAATCACTCTATCCAGCATTCCGATACTTTTTATCCGAAATCCGATAGGCAGAATCTAACTTAAAAAATCCGCTTCTGCTTCCACTTTCCACTGTAAAAACGCCCCGCCGACAACATGGCTGACAAAACTGCTGCCGGAATCATACTATACCAGATACCCATATGCCCCAAAGAAAGCCAGCTTGTACAGGCAAACATAAAGAAGATATTGGCAGCAACCTCAACCACTCCATTCCACAAGGTAAAAAAGGCATCGCCTGCTCCATTGAGCGTCGCCTTAAAAATATAGATAATCTGACGAATCAACATACACACACCATTGAGCAACAATCCCGGGATTGCTAATTCTGCGACTGTCACATCATCCACAAACATACCGACCAAAATCCGTCTGCCGGCAAGAATGATAGCCATGCAGACAAGGGAATAAATACTTGTGATATATAAACTGCGCCGACAGCCCCGATAAATACGGTCGTACTTTCCTGCTCCGGTATTCTGTCCGGCAAAATTCGCCATCGCCATGCCGTAATAGCCAAATGGCAGCATAAAAAATTCATTCAAACGACATACAATCGTATAGGCTGACATGACCTGACTGCCAAAGGATTTGACGATCCCCTGACATACCACTCCCGAAATGGATGTCATGGCGTTTTGCAATGCCAAGGGGATCCCTAATTCACAAATTTTCTGGATCAGATGCCAGTCCGGTTGCATATCCTGCCCCTGTAACTGCATACAGGCAAGATGTTTCTTGCCGTGCAGCCAAAGACCAATCACAGATACACCTTGTGCCACAACAGTCGCGATCGCCACACCTGCGACGCCCATAGAAAAATATAAGACCAGCACAATATCCATCCCTACATTGATCAGGCTGGATATGACAATATAGATCAGGGGTGTGACCGAATCTCCCAGAGCACGCAGAATCTGGGAAATCGTGTTATAGGCGGCTGTAATCACCATAGCCCCACAGACCAGACGCATATAAACCAATGCGTAGGTCAGATTTTCTGCCGGTGTTCCCATAAGAAGCAGGATAGGACGGGCTAGGATCAAGCCAATCAGTCCCATAACAAGCCCGGATGCCAATGTCACATAAACCGAATTTGCAACCACCTGCTTTAATTTCTTTTCGTCCCCGGCACCGAAGGACTGGGCAGCGCAGATATTGACACCGCCGGACAGTCCGACGCAAAGTGCCATAAAGAGATTGACAATACCTGCCGCGGCTCCCACAGAACCGAGGGCTACAGGGCCAACATAGCGTCCGACCACGATGGAATCGACAAAAGTATATAATTGTTGAAAGGCCGCACCAACCAGCATGGGAAGCATAAATCGCAGAATCTGCGTCACCTCATTGCCCTCGGTCATATGTATGGTCTTGCTTGATTTCACTCTATAGCCTCCTCATTCTGTGTATTTATATGTTTTTATGCTTCTTCCATTACTTCTGCATTTTGTCTGCGTTCCTCATTTTCTTTTCGCATACCATCAATCTTTTTATCCAGAGTATAGAACTTCAAGCAGAAAAGAACCACGGCAAAGAAAGCCGCAGGAATCAAACTGTAAAGCAAACGGATCATCATAAGGGCAGAATCCGGTAAAACTGCTGTATCTCCAGCACTTCCGACGTAACCGGATGCAGCCATAAGTACCCCACAAAGGAAGGTTCCGATAGCAGAACCGATCTTATTGGCAAAACCATTTATACTTCCCAGTGTTCCTTCCATACGAGGTCTGCCACACCATTCATTGTAATCTGCACACTCAATGATCAGAAGCGGTCCCATCATAGAAATCGGTAAAGTTCCCATTCCCATCAAAATATTACCGGTTGCCAACAACGCCATATTATCCTTTGCAAGGAATAAAACAAGACCCGCTACGATATAGAAAACACATCCTAACTGAATCAGGTTTTTTACACTCATTTTCTTCAACATAGCCGGATATGCAATCATGGTAAGCATGGCAACAACCGTAAAGAGTGACATAATTCCCATCAGGCTTAAGTTCTTTACAATATAGGTAAAATAGTAAACCGATACACCAAAACCAGATATAATCTGTGCCACCAAAGTAACCAGCGCTACAAAATAGATGTACTTATTCGTTTTTAAAAGAGTAATAACTTCTTTGAAATTAACACTTGCACTTCCGGCATCCACATCATATTTCTCCGGTACAAAGAAGAAGCGGAGGATTCCAATAATAGCAAGTGGTGCTGCAAGCATAAGAATCATATGGCTCCATTTTCCGGCATCTGTACCTGCATTTGCCATCATAGTCGGGAATACCACATTAAAGACTGCAACACCAGCGACCGTTACCAAACCTCCGATGGAACTCAATTTGACATAGGTCTGCTGACTATTAAATGCTCTTACCATATAGGCTGTGTTATTTGCATTTAGTAAAGTATTAAATACTGACTGTGCCATAGTATATGCCACAACGACCCAAACACACTTTGCCACCGTTGACAAAGATGTTGGCACAGAAAATACCGCCCATGTTGCGACCCAAAGACCAATAATAGCAAATTCGTAAGGTCTTGCCTTGCCCAACCTGGTATGTGTCTTATCAACAAGATAACCTGCCAAAATATCGGTCACACCGTCAAAGATCTTGGATGCCATGAGCAGTGTTGCAACTAAGGCTGCATTTAATTCTAAAACATCCGTGCAATAAAATACGATATAACCGATCAGCACTGCCTGAATACCGGCGGACATAGTTCTAAAGTTCCATGTCCAGAATTTTAATATTCCAACTTTTCCCTTTTTCTCTTCTTTCATTTCTGTTCCCATTCTTAACCCTTCCTTCTCTTATGGTAAATCTACTCTACAATGACCTTCACACGATCTAAGTTCTTGCACTGGGTGAAGATGTCGCCGGCATCGCCATGACGGTTGCTTGCCACCTTGATAACCGGATAATAGATACCCGGCTTGGTGAATACATGGTCTGCTTCAATCTTGTATGTAGTATCATCCACTGCCTCGATGACCTCATCATTGGACCAGTCATTTGTCTTTTCATAATCCCATGCCGCATGTGTTACTTTTCCAGCCTTGGGCGGAACTTCGATCACTGCCTTGAAGCATATGTTTTCACCGACTTTTGCTCTGGTCACCTTGCCGTCATAGTCGCTTTGTCCTGCTGCATTTTCTACTACTGCTGATACAACCGGCTGCATGCCGCCACGCTCTTTTGCCCCCTTTGGCAAAGTAATCTGTCCGTCTGCATAGGTATAATTCATGGTATCAAACGGCTCGATCCCCTTTTCACACCATGCAGCCACATCCAAGAGTGCCTGATGCAGAGTTCCTAAATAATCTACCTGATTTTGCGGATCGTCCAGATAACCCGCACGATCGTCATGGATACTATTGTCATGATAGTAGAGGCGGAAATGGTCCTGCTCATCAATACCACAGCGTCCGATCGCCTTGCGATACCAGTCTCCATGCCATGGGCAGGCACTTTCGTCCATCATGGAACATATGCCGATCACCTTGCCATGGATATTTCCCGTCGGCATCAGTCCTGCACCACTGATGGCTGTCATTGGTGCCACCAGCATAGGCAGTTGTGTATATTTCGGACTGCCGTCCTCATTGCGAAACTGATCATACACATCATAAGTCTCGTCCGGCAACTGATGTCTGTGGAAACACTGCATGGCAATAGCATCGCCATTGTCAATCATAACCTGATCTCCCGGCTTCAACTCTTTGAAAGGATTTTCATGCTTGCCATCGTTCTCCGGATGGAGTTCCAACATATTCCCATCTATACTGCTAATATTGATTTCCTTTCCTGCACATGCACCATCTAAGACTTTAAAACGACAATGATAGGTATAGGTATCTGCCGGTATTGCATCCTTCAAATATATATGCGGTAATTTTTCTCCACCAAGGATTGTATTAAGCCAACTGGTATCCACCGTATTTTTTTCTTCTTCTGATAATTCCGGTTCCGCATAGTCATAGTCCAAATGCTCCACTGTCGTCACAAGTTTCATATGGGCTCTAGCCTCATTACTCTCAGGGTCTGCCCCTTCATAGCCTTCCTTTTCCCAGAAATCCTTAAAGTAAGTAGGAAACATCTGATAAACTGCCGGAACCAGTACCATGAGTGCACCGTCTCCCATATATGGATAATCAAACCATGCTTTGGGTGGAAATCCCATGCTGGTCGCCTCTTTTAACGCCTGCTTCTGGTCTTCGTTTAAGCCCTCATAGATGTCACCGCTCCCGCCGGGCTCCTGCGCTGCAACGACTTTTTGCATACCTTCTTCGCCGAGCAGACGTACTGCACGCATACGCGGTGCAAAGACATTTGGTGCTGCCATTGGATTTGCCATCACATAAGGAACCGCTCCATCCCAAACGCCATCCGTTCCCTCAATACAGCCCATAACCTTGAAAGACCCGCCACTGCCGCCAAAGACATAACCATAAGGTCTCTCCTCTGCCTCATAAATGCGTTTTGCAACTTTTCGCGAAAACTCTGCCGTATTTGCACTGACCTTATAAAGGCGGCTGGAGTCTCCTCCTAACATAAATCCGCCCTGATTGGAAACCACAAAATATGCTCCATGTGTGAGTGCAAAGGCAATTTTATTATCCTCGCCCGTCTGACTTTCTGTCGCATTTTCACTTTCCGGTGCCGGAGACAAATACTGGAAAAATCTACCCTCATATTTCTCTTTTTCCGGGAAATATAAGGCAAATCGCGCCTCATTTTCGCCATTGATATCCGTACCATGGAATCCACCATGCACATAATAATGACGAACTTGCGTATCGCGCCATTCCTCAACATCAATGTATGGATCTCTGAAATACGGATCTTCTGCCGGTACATATAATTTATCTTCCATCTTTCTTCACTCCTTTGAAATGGTTTTCAATAACGTTATCTTGTAAAAGAAAGATAGCATATGAAAATTTTTGATTATGTCATTTTTTTCTTGTTGTTGATAATTTTTTATGATATATTCCAAGAAAAGCGCTATGGAAAGAAGGCACCCATATGTTAGAAAATTTGACCAGACAGGAATTAGATGAATATACGCTTGCCACCGGCATCCCCATCCATATCTTTTATGAGCAGGAGATCCGCTACAGTTCCAATATTGCCGCACAGATCCAGTTATATAATCTTCCTCTCTATCTTTTGTCCAGTCTGCCAAAGGAACTCCCGGATACCTGGATTACTACAACAAGAGAAAATCTTTATTTTGGAGGACTGCGAATTCAAGAAACCGGTGAAATTCTACTTTTTGGTCCCTTCCTGCTTACGGATTGCACCCTAAAACAGGCAAAAGCCATCTTGGCGCGCTTAGGACAAGAAAAAAGAGATTCCATGGACTTCCGTCAGCAATTGAACTTGATCCAACATATTGACGTGCCACAACTGCGGCACCATGTATCTCTTTTGTATTTGCTGCTAAACCATTGTACTGCGCCGGAAATTTCCAGCATTTCTTTTACTTGGGAACATCTCGTCCCAGCACAACTCCCGGTAATTTTAAACGACGAAGATCAAGACAAAAATGCAGCACAATCTGCCTATGTAGAAGACCATATTGTAGATTGTGTAAGACATGGCAAGACAGATGAACTGGTTAGTTTTTTTAATGCTATCCTGTTGGACTCCTCCGGCAATGAACCGGATAACTTTGACCTGGAACTCCGCCGGGGTTACATCTTTGGTGCCAACACCATGTTATCCCGCGTTGCCCGCGCTGAGGGATCAGATCTTGCAACTGTCAATACCATATCCGACTACTATATTGATCAACTGCTTCACGCAAAGAATGTCAATGAGTTGAACTATCTCTTTTACCAGTTTTCCACTCACTACACGGAAGAAGTACGTAAATTAAAGACCCTGCACACCAATTCCATGATCGCCAATCAGGTCAACGCCTATATCCAATCACATATTTACGAAAAACTGTCCACCACGCGAATTGCAGATGCCCTTGGCTTTAGTAATTCTTATGTCTGCAGCGAATTCAAAAAAGCCACCGGCACCACCATTACCAAGCATCTGACCGCTTGCAAGATAAATGAAGCTAAATATCTCTTGGAACGCGGAGAATACTCTGCAACGGAGATTTCGGATATGCTACAATTTTCATCCGTTACCTATTTTTGTAATACTTTTAAAAAATACAGTGGCATGACACCCTTGGAGTGGAAGAATAAGCAGGAGGCTATCTAAGAAACTCATTTTTACTGGATACAAAAAGTGCACCCTGATATGGATGCACTTTTTTATGGAAGATTATAATTTTTTACTGTTATATAGATTTCTATGCTGTCTTATCCCTTCTCGGTTTTCTCATGCGCTCATAGGCGATATGGATATCACTTTCGGACATTGCCTTTTGTGCGGCTTCTTCCTCCGCCTGATCTACTTGCTCTTGCAAATTCTCCTCGGCTTCGTCAAAACGGTCGATGGTCTGATCCCACTCTTTTTGCGTATAAGCCTTTCCACCGATCATGATGGAGTCTGCTTCTTCGATCTCGCCCTTGGTTTCCTTGATCTTTCTTTCCATCATAAGGGCATTTAAGATCAGGAACTGGTCTTTTGCATTAAACATACTGATCGCATCGGATAACTGCCCCAGATTGTCTTTGTTGACAACCAGATAGCCCCCGCCGGACAACTGGATATTCAGACATTTGGACTTGTCGGAAGTGTCCCCCAGAAGTAACTGGTTCTGCTTGGTATCTAATTGAAAGATAACGCCATTGTAATTGATCTCCCCATCCTTTGCCAGATAATCATACGGGGCATGTCCGCCGCTCATATCGCGGTTTGGCAACTGGATCGTATCTGCGAAACTGTCGTCCTGACGCTTTGCGCTCTTTAAATTTTGAATGTTTTGCGTATTTCTGATGTCGTTGATTCCTAAATCCATACCTTCTCCTTTTTGCCGATCATAGTGTCGTCACCTTTTATATCGGCAGAAATAGAGAAAATCTTATAGCAGTAGCAGATCCGCAAAACGACGGATAGCAATATCGGTTTTTTCATAATGTGCGGCATCCGCGATTCCGATTGCTGTCATGCCCCCGGCCTTTGCCGCATCGATCCCAGCCTTGGCATCTTCGACTACATAACATTCTTCCGGGGCGATCTGCATATATTCTGCTGCCTTCAAAAAAACCTCCGGGTTCGGTTTGGATCTACTGATATTTGTTCCATCCGAAATGGCATCAAAATAAGATGTCAGATGCACTTTCTCCAAGATATACTTTGCATTCTTACTGGAAGACCCCAGTGCCAAGACATATCCCCGTCGATGCAGTTCCTCTAAGGTATCCCGCACTTCCTGTGTCACATCCGCAGGCGACATGGTGGATAAAAGTTCCCGGTAAACAGCATTTTTCTTATCTGCCAGTATCATTTTTTCCTGCGCGGATAATGGTTTGCCTTCATATCTTTCCAGAATGATCTCCAGACTGTCCATACGGCTCACGCCACGCAGTCTCTGATTGATCTTTTCATCAAAATAAATGCCGAGTTCTTCCGCCAGTTGTTTCCATGCCTGATAATGAAATCGATCCGTAAAGACCAACACGCCATCCAGGTCAAAAATAAATGCTTTCATGCTTCCCATCCTTTCGCAACTTTATTCCATAATTGAGCAATCCCGTCTATGACCTGCAGGAGGTCTTGTTTTTCCAGATCATCATAATGCACGCCTGCGGTAAGGCATACGGGTTCTTTTGTGAGTACATAGACCTTTTTTGCCCAATCTCTTGCAATATCCGCTTCCTTGTGTCCCGCAAAAGCGATCAAATGGTCTTCCCCTGCTTCATCTATCACAGCCACCGCGCCGATATGCGACCTGTCACCGCCTCCCAGCAGGATCTGCCAGCCATGATCCAGTCTTTTCACATCGGCAAAGAGTTTTTTTTGCAATACCACTACTTCATAGTGCTTCCATGTTCCATCACAGCCTACTTCTGGTCTGTCTGCATTCCCTGCCATCGCCGATACTCCTCTCCCTCTATATCAAATTGATCTAAGACCTTTCCCACAATGTGCCTTGTACATTCCTCCACCGTTTCCGGTCTGTTATAGTAACTCAGCATGGGTGGAATCATCACTACCCCCATCCGACTCAATTCATACATATTGCGCAAATGGATCTGGCTCAGCGGACACTCTCTTGGTACAAGCACCAGTTTACGTCCTTCCTTAATCGTTACATCTGCTGCCCTAAGCAAAAGGTTTTCACTATAACCACTGGCAATTCCCGCTACCGTCTTCATACTACAGGGAATGACGATCATGCCATCCGCCCGGAAACTGCCACTGGCGATCGTCGCTCCAATATTGTGATTATCGTAGGCGTAGGTTGCCAGTTCCTCTATCTGTTTGCAGGTGAGATCCGTCTCCTCCTCCAGCGTCATTTTTGCTCCCTCTGTCATCACCAGATGCGTTTCCCAGGCTTCCTGTTTTTTCATCTGTCGTAAAAGTTCCACTGCAAGCGGTGCCCCGGAAGCGCCACTCATTCCGATCACAAGCCGTTTTTTCATGTCATGCCTCCTCCTTATATTCCTATACTTATCCTACAAAAAACCCATCGCCAATATCAATTCAAAGGTCTATCATTCTATTCCATAATGGAATAATTCATTGACATCAAAACCATAGCAGACTATGATAAAAATAGAATATTCATCAGGAGGATGCTCACATGGAAACAAACCAACTCAGATCCTTTATGGAAGTGGTAAAGACCGGGAATTTTTCAGAAGCGGCTGAAAATCTCTACACCACACAATCTTCTGTTTCAAAACATATTCAGGCATTGGAAAAAGACCTTGGTGTAAAACTTTTTGATCGCAGCAAACGGAAGGTCTCCCTTACAACTGCAGGTCAACTTGTCGCTAAAGATGCCAAACGTATCCTTGCCGCAGAGCAGCATCTCTTACAATCGCTTGCCTCTTTTTCACAGCAGACAGACGGTCAACTTTCTTTAGCAAGTATTCCAACCATGGGTCCTTACGGCATCACAGACCTGATCATGGATTTTCAAAAAGAACATCCCGATCTGGCAGTCGATCTTTGCGAGGTGGAAGGCGTGGACATTTTAAATCGTCTGCAAAATGATGAATTTGACCTTGCCTGCATGAGAACCGATCATCTGCCAAAATCTTTTGACTGTCTGACCTTATGTCAGGATCATCTGGTCGCTGTCCTGCCTCAGACACATCCTCTGGCAAATCGCGCGGAGATCTCTCTTTCCGACTTGCAGGAAGAAGATTTTCTGTGTCTTGGGGCTGATACCAAACTCCTTGAAACCGTACAGACCGCCTGTCACAACGCCGGTTTTGCTCCGCACATCACCTATACCGGAAACCGTGCAGAAAATATCATGGACATGGTTGCAAACGGTCGCGGCATTGCCCTTATCATGGAAAAGATCGCCACCTACTATGCCAAAGACCGCGTAGCGCTTGTTTCCCTGCAAGAAAAAACGACCAGCCGCATTGGGCTGGTACGTTCTCATTCTCATGGGAAAAATCTGGCCTCCTCCACACTTTGGAATTATGTGCGGTCGCAGACTTCCTAAATGATTTTTTTATAAAATACTACGGATCCAGGCGATCACCTCTCCCGGATAATCAGCCTCCGCATGTGGCTGCTCCCAGACAAACTGATAATCTACTTTCTTTCCGGATTCTGCTAATTTGCAGGCTAAAGTCATAGAAACAGAGGCAGACGTATCCGCATCGGATGCTCCCACACGAATACGGTAATACTCCGCCTGCTTTGCCACTTCCTTCGTATGGATATAATTGAGAGGGTTTATCAGATATTTCCTTTGCGCAAGTCCCTCCTCTGTTGCTACTTTTTGGTATGCACGGCTGTATTTCTCATACTCTGCCGGAAAATCATCCTTTAATTCCTCTAGGATTTCTGCAATGTCAGCATTAAAATGCACGGCATTTACACTTTCATTCCCGAACACCTTATTTTCTCCGCTGTTGCCATCCCATACATCAAAAGAGGTACACGGCTTCATTCTGCGTCTGTGCTGTAATACATAGGTATCCAGATCTCGGATCCTTGCATTTTTTCCATCCCAGGACAACCATGCTTTTTCTTTTCCATGCACACGGATCATCGGCGGCTTAAATTCCGGTATCGGAGGCATGCCCTTTGGCGGACGTGATACCAGATCTCCTAATGTCGGCGGCTCTAACTGCTTGACCGGCTTATGCATGGCAACGCCCGGTCCTGCAAATCCCTGCATGGCATCTGATTTGCCTGCGTTTTCCTTATCGTCCGGATTTCCCATTGGTGCCGGCTTTTCTTCCTCATAATTTCCTGCCAGATAATCTTCTACAGAATAATCCTGTCCAGCCTGATGCTCTGACAACTTCTTTAAGAAGATACCGGCAGATTCGGAAAGTTTTTCCATCAGGTAATCATATCCATTGCCGGATCGTCCATCTGCTCCAATGACCAGTTCCTCTCCGGTCTTTGGATGTTTACACTTTAATCCATTAAAGTAACGGATATATCTTTCATACAATTTATCCGATACCGCCTCTTCAAACGGTGTCATAATACCGGCATGTCCTGCCGGAGACTCTTCATTTTCTTTATCTGCATGATACATCCATTCATATGCCAGATCTGCATGTTCCAGATCAATGATCGGACAATAGATCTGTGCGGCATAGACCGCATCACTCTCTTCCATAAAGGCACCGTTTTCTTCCAGGAGAGAACGATAATTCTCACTGTCACCGGTAAGTGCGAGCAGCGTTGACATCGCGCCACCCGCGCTCCATCCGACCGAAATCATCTTATTTAGATTTCCCGGAATACATGCCGCATTATGACGCAGGAAACGGATGCCCATTTTCAGATCAATCAGATTGATCGGCGATTTCCCTACATATTTCCCTGTGGCATCCTTGGATTCATGTCCGCGGTTTCCACATGTCACATAGACAAAACCTTCTTCCAGATACTGTCTGGCAAACTCACGCGGTCCACCCAGGTAAGTATGTGGCATCTGCATATAACCCGCGGAATTATTTTCAAAAATAACCGGAACCTCATCCGCCCTATATGCGCCATGCTGTCCCTGATGGTCGATCACTCCCGGCGCCGACATATATTCTTTTGGAACAAAAATACTCAGGCGCTGAAATTTTGGTGTGGTCGCACGGTCGGTATATAAAATATCCTCCAGACACCAGACCTGATATTTTTCATCAAAAAACCATGCATCCTTGCAATCCCTTAGATCCATCGTCTTATTTGTTATGGTAATTTCTGATTCCAACATCTTATTTTCCTCATCTTCCTATAATCTAGTATCATATAATCCGCAAAAAGCATCTACGGGACTATGCCCTGTGAAATCCCCACTGACCATCTTGCGCAGTGCCAATTCCAGATTGACTTTCGTCGCCGTGTAGGTATTGATATATGCCTGCACACGCGGTATATCCTGCAAATGATATGGGTTTGCCAGCGAGATCGCAACCGTCTTTTCTTCATGCACAAAACGCGGTATCTCCAGTGCATGTTTTTCACACCACTGTGGACGCACCGCCACCTGATTGCTCGCCGTTGGATAATGTAGGATCAAAACATTCAGCCTGTCCTTTGGCAAGTGGCTTGTTCCATGCAAATCATCACACATAGGATCATACTTTTCGACCATAAATCCCAAATCACGCAGACAGGTCTCTGCCACCTTCATGATGTTAGCATCATATAATTTCTCATCGCCAACGACCATAAGACGCACACGTTGATAAGTTTTGGGTGAAACAGGGAGCAGGTCTTCTTTATTTTTAACCAGTGTGATCGATCGTCCGGCACATTTTGCCGCCAATTCTTTCGCCCCACTTCCTGTGTACCGCTTTTGCCAGATGTCTTTTTGCGTTTCCTGTGTCCTTGCTTCCAATGCCAGCTTCATGGCCAGCACACGCGTTACTGCTGCATCTAGCCGTTTTTCCGACAAAATCCCATCCTGCAAACCTTCCTGTAAATATTGCATGTCCTCATAAATATCCGTAGAAAAACAAAGCATGTCGTTTCCTGCTTCAATCGCCCAAGGAATTGCTTTTTTTCGTTCCATTGCCATGGTAAATCCACCCATAATTGTTGCATCAGTAATGATAAGACCTTGAAATCCAAACTTTTGGCGTAAAACTCCAGTCAACATCTCACGGCTTAAAGACCCCGGCAAAAAATCTTTTTCTTCTGCTTCTGGATTGATATCTTTAATAACATTAGGCTGTACGATATGTCCGACCATAATACTCATCAGTCCGGCATTTATGACCGCCTGATAAACAGAGCCGTAGGTGTCGTACCAGTCTTTTGCTGACAGACTATTATAGGATGGATGCAAATGCTGATCCCGATAGTCAACACCATCACCCGGAAAGTGTTTGCATGCCGCTGCCATGCCGTGCTCCTGCATGGTTTCCACATAGGCACAGGCATTCTCCCGCACCTTATCCACATCGCTTCCAAACGTACGCACATTGGTAATGGGATTGCGGAAATTCATGTCAATATCCACGACCGGAGCAAAGTTCCAATTCACGCCGACGGCTTTTCCCTCCTCCGCGCACACGGCTGCGAACTCTTTTGTGACCGCCGGATCATCCGCTGCTGCCACCTGCATTTCAGAAGCAAAGTAGGTGCCGTCGGTTAAAACGCCGGCACCTCCCTCTTCCAGATTTGCTGCCCGCAGAAGAGGGTATTTTGCCATCTTTTGCAGATGCTCATATTTTTTCTTGACCCTCTCTGTTTCATCCGGACGGAATAGTACGCCTCCAATATATTTTTCAGAAACAAGCGTCTCCAATTCCTGTGCGCTGTACGCATCACCCAGCACAACAAACAACTGACCGATCTTTTCCCGGTCACTCATCCGACTGACCATCGCACGCACATTTTCTTCTTGCTCTTTTGATAAATAAAAAGGCTTTTCTGTCAAATCCAATTTCTTTTCCTCCAGATCTTTTCCTGATTACATCTCCGGCTTACGGTCGCCGATGGTCTTTCTGATCTCCGGCAGATATTTTTCTACATCCATCAGAAGTACACCGATCAAAAGCACAACGCTTACGATCGCACCTAACCAGCCATAGTCAAAACGGATGGCACTGACAACAGCATCCGGCTGTTGCGCCATCGGGTCCTGAATATATCCTGCTGCCGCTAAGATCCATGCCGTACATGCAGAACCAAAACCGATACCGATCTTAGATCCGATAGACTGTGAAGATGCCAGAAGTCCTTCCGAACGCACGCCGAATTTCCACTCTCCATAATCGGCTGCGTCAGCGCAGAATGCATAAAGACCTGCAAACATTGGTCCGATACCGATAGATCGGATGATGGTTCCCACCAAAAGCATAGTGGTGTTTGTGCCTGCTGCACCGATCATACAGAATCCTGCGATCATCAAAATGGCGCCGATAGACATAAAACTGCGCTTTGAAAACTTATTGGCAAAGGTCGGCATGAAGAATAAAGCAATGATGCCTGGTGCCTGCCCTACACTCATAAGAACTGTCATATACATTGGGTTTTTCAGTACAACGTTACAATAATAGATCTGTGCGCCAATGGCATTTGCATTTACAAAAAGTGTCAAGGCGCCAAGGATCAATGCCAGCCAGAAATATTTATTCTTCATAACCGGCGGCAACTGTTCCTTCAATGGTACACTCTCCTTTGGTCTGCCTGCATTCTCATCCATACCAACATTCTCCTGAATGGCAAGACCAGGAATTAAGATCAGAATACCTGCGATCAGACCAAGGATGATACCTGTGATCGTCCAGCCAAACTTCAACTGCAAGCCTGTGATCATCGTTCCCACAACAAGACCAGCCAGATTGTTGATGATGGATGACACGGTTGAGGTCGTGTTACGATCTTTGAAATCTCTTGTCATACGAGCCAGCAGAGCCGTGTGAGCAATACCAAAGATGGTATATACGATACAGTTGAGGAAAATATATGTAATGTAAGCATATACTAATTTTCCTGCCTGGCTCCAGCCCTGCGGTACAGATAGTATCAAAATGATACCAATGACCATAAGTGGCGCACAGATAATCAACCAAGGACGCGCCTTTCCAATTTTAGTGTTAGTTTTATCAACAATGCCACCCATGGCAAAGTCGGTAACACCATCCAACAGTCTACAGATAACAAACATGGTTCCAATTGCCGCTGCTGCAATTCCTGCCGTATCCGTGTAATAACTCAGTAGAAAACTAGCCAGGAGAGTACTCATGACATTACCTCCACCAGCACCACAACCATAGGCTATTTTCTTTCCCATAGATATTTTTTGATTCTCGTTCATTCTATGTTCCTCCTCCTTTTTGGTAGTTCAAATGTAGCACTCCCCCTTTTCTGTCACAATCCGTTTTTCACCATCTGTAATTCGTTATTTTTGATAAGTAGCACTATCTTCTCTGGCAGTGCCCTTGTTTTATTGCTCATATGCTGTATAATATAACAAAATCATGGAGATCCCCTTAAATTATAATTCATTATTTTTGACAAGAGGAAGATTGTATGAATATTGAAAGAGCAAAAGAATTTACCACCATCGCGCGTTGCCAAAACCTGTCTGCCGCCGCCAAAGAACTAAACTTATCTTCAGCCACCCTAAGTGCGCGGCTCAAAAGTTTTGAATCCTATCTGGGATGCCAATTATTTTATCGCGACAACAACCGACTGATCCTATCGGAAGACGGTGCACGTTTTCTCGTAGATGCGCAGGAGATCACAAAGGACTATACTGCCTTGACAGAAACTCTCCACAACATCACGAACAACCTTGCCTATCGCCGCTTGCGTATTGCCATTTTAGGTTCCGGCATGCCACCACATTTAGGACCTTTTCTGGACATCCTCAACCGGCAAAATCCCAATATGCATCTGGAACTCTACGATGCAACCGGATATTCCATTGCAGATGGTATCAAAAACAACAAGATCGACCTTTATTTTTCCCCATCTATGGAAGATGTGTCCTACGAGGGCATCGGCCGTATCAACATCGCGCCCGGGAATCCACATCTTCTGATCTCCAAAGATCATCCGCTCAGCAGCAAGACCTCGATCTCCTTAAAAGAACTGGATCACGAGACCTTTATCCTCTATCCGCCTGCCGCAGAGACCACCTTGCGTGACTATCAGTTGCGCTGTCTGGCTTCTGCCGGCATCCACTACCGGATCTATGAGGATTATGCCGCTCCGCTGTTTTATCACCTGCTCGTACCAATCGGCAAAGGACTGCTCATCACGCCATTGCTTGAGCCAAACATTCCGCCAAACTCTGTCAGTCTGCAATTAACAGACTCGCCCTGCACGGTATATGAGAGTCTGTTTTACAATCGTCAAAACACACCGCCGGAAGTCAAGATGTTCTTGAAAGATTTCCGGGCATTTTCAAGGGAGGCAAGCAGCCATGGACACGGAACATCTTTATGAATTTTATACTTTAGCGGAAACTTTGAATTTTTCCAAAGCCGCTACCATGCTTTTCATCTCACAGGGAACACTCAGCCGCCATATGCTACAACTGGAAAAGGAACTCGACGTCACCCTGATGATCCGCTCAACGCATCAGGTCACTTTGACAGAAGCCGGGCAATATTGGGCAAATCACATACCACCCCTTCTGGCTAAATGTAACAATGCCGAGCATTTACTGCAGGTAAAAAATCTGTCCGCAGATGGTAAGATCCGTATCGCCTGCGAGATTGAAATGGCAAATGCCTCTCATATCATCGTATTTATCAATCGTTTTCTGGAACGCTATGAAGACATTGATCTCACGGTCGATATCATCGCCGGGGAAACCTCTATCTCCCTCCTACAGGACTATGATATCGTCATCACGCCGTGCGCATATGAAAACATTGAGGCAAACATTGCCAGACAGTTACTTTACAGCCATAAGATCTACCTCGCCATGCCGCCCAAACATCACCTGATCACCAAACAGGGGCTGTCTTTTTCTGATCTGGTCGGGGAATCGATCATTGTTCCGTATATGCATGATCTTCATGGACCTTATTATAAAAATTATATGCTGGCTGAAAAATACACACATGGGCGCATCCACCTGGTAGACGCGCCCAACATACACACGGCTTTATTCTGGGTATCTCTGCAAAAGGGAGTTTGCATGATTCCGAGATACGCCAAAAAGATCGCTGCTGATGAAATTTTCTTATCTGAGATGGCAAATCCCAGCTGCTGTTTTCAGGAATATGTTTATTTCAACACAGCAAGCAAAAATGAGGCTGCCCATCTCTTTTTTGAGGAATTATGCACGACTTTCGTTCATGACCGTGCACTTACTGCTCCAAATATGTAAAGACTTTTTCGAGATTTTCCTCTGTATAAAAAGCGTCATCTTCGTGACCGGCGCCCTGGATCTGCTCATAAGATACCGTCACTCCGCTCACATTCTTCAAACGCTTGGCAAAGTTTTCAGACTGGGTGTATGGAACATTGGTATCATTCTCATCGCCCACCTGGATCCATGCCTTAAGTGTAAAATCTGCCGGTAACTGCTCCTTGTAGGTCTCCCAGTAAGTCTGATCGCAGGCTGCCTTATCCTGATAAATATCCGATACGCCGAGGAAATCACTCTCAAATTTTCCGTCGCCTGCACTGTCATTTCCCATGGCTTGGTATTCGTCCTTCATGGTATAAAACTCTACCGGTCCATAAAAATCCACCAAAGCATTCACGCTTGATGCATATGTCAGATTATCGGTAACATCTCCATTCAGATCCGTAACCTCCGGTGTCAAGGCTGTCATCAGCGACAGATAAGCACCGGCGGATTCTCCCCATATCGTAATATTATCTGTATCAAAACCATAGGTGTCTGCATTGGCACGGATAAAGCGGACGGCTGCTTTTGCATCTGCCAATGCCGCCGGGAACTGCGCTTCGTCCGACTTTCGATAATCCATACTAACTACGGCATATCCATGAGACAGTCCAGCTTTGATTACTGGCTGAATCAGTTCCATCGCCTGATCGCCAAACTTAAATCCGCCTCCATGGATCAGTAAAATGACCGGATATGCATCCTTTTTCTCCTTAGGAATATAGATATCGCACACCTGAGAATCACTATTGGATGCATACGAAACATTGGCATAGTCTGCATCCGACGCGGTCTGCTTTTCTCCGCTGTTTCCCTGACTTTCGCCACTGTAATTCTTTGGCTGGCAGATCTTCTTTTCTACGTCGATCACCCATTTGCAGGAATAATCAGTTTCAAAGAAATCGGCTAAGATCTGTGGGTCTTCCTCCTTTGGAACTCCCGTGGTAACTTCCGTCTCACCGGTAATGCTATATTCTCCTGTCAGGTCTACCGGCTGCATGCCCTCCGACTTAATCTCATAACTTCCATCCTTATCCAGCGTAAGTGTCCAAGGTGTCTCAAAAGAATTTCCGTTAAAGTTTACCTTTTCCGTAAATGCATACTGACCCGCCACTTCCTCTTCTGTCGGGAGTGTCTTGGTCTCCTCTTTCTCCGTCTTGCTTCCACATGCTGCCAGTCCGCATGTCATACAGGCACATAAGGCAAGCGCCACTATCTTTTTCCATTGCATCTTATCTGTCTCCTTTCAAATTATCTGCAATAAATGCAAATACCAAATCCATATTTTTCTCGGCGAAGAAACGCTTATCCTCATGGTCTGCTCCATCCAGAGGTACAAAGGTTACTCTGTCCTCCCCCATTTTCTTCTCGATCTCCCCTACAAATTCTACAGATTGCGCATAAGGCACCAGACGGTCATGCGTTCCATGTTGTACCAGGATCTTTGTCATTGCCGGGCTTATATAAGTTGCCGGATTTGCCTGTGCGATCAGTCCTGCCTCCGCCTCCGGGAGCGCACAGCCTATATATTTTGATTCCGGTGACATGGCTTCCCCGTGATTTGCCAGGCTAAAACCATTTTCCTTGGCCTGTACATCCATCGTTGCAAAATTCATCGGCCCAAACTGATCAATGGCAAGTGCCACTGTCGGCTGGGTCTGTAGGTCCGTCCTGCCTTCTTCCCCCAGAAATTGACCATTTGGCACGTTCATTCCCAGCATGGCTGCCAGATTTCCTCCTGCGGATCCACCAATGGCAACAAACTTTGTTGCATCCAGTTTATAGGCATCTGCATTTTCTCGCAAAAAGCGGATCGCCTGCCGGACATCTAAAACGGCTGCCGGGAAGGCCGCCTCACCACTCAGACGATATTCAATAGAAACCGCTGCCATTCCACGTTTGATTGCCCCTAAATAGGCATCCATATGGTCGTCCCGCTTGTCTCCAATGGCAAACCCGCCTCCATGAATGTGGATCAGACAAGGGAACGGACCGTTCCCTTCTTCCGGCAGATAGATGTCTAAGCACTGCGCCTTACTCTGCACATCATAGGGAATATCCAGATATTTACGCTTGACCCAGGTAATATCTGCCATAGGTGGGACAAATGCCTCCGGATCAATCTTTGGCATTTCCCCCATCTTTTTTTCTTCTTTCATGTATGCTACCTCCTTCTTATAATCCTCTAGGCAAAGTCTAGCATCTCTTCTTGTTTCTAACAGTAGTTTTTCTTTTTCTGTTATGCTATCTTTTTTGCATAGCTGATAAAAAAGAAGCAAATTTTACATTTATGGTAAATTTGCTTCTCAAAAACTCAATTTATTTATTCACATTTTTTGACGTTTCTACGAAATAACGTCCTTCCATTTTTCCTGATCAATCTCCATAAACTGCGCTCTTTGAAAACGGTCTTTCTGTTCAAACGGAACAGTACAATCAAAAATTGTCTTACACGCGACACCTCTGACTCGCAAATGACTACTATATTCCGGACCATTTGACGGATCTAGCGGATGACACTGAACTCCCGGGATTGTGATCATATCAGTATCTGCCTGAAAACGCGTTGTCATTGCCCACATGACATCGTTCAGGTCGAAAATATCTACATCTTCATCCACTAAAATAACATGTTTTAATTCGGCAAATGCAGAAAATGCAAGTAAAGCTGCCTGTCTCTGCCTTCCTTCATCCGATGGAATTGTTTTTTTGAACTGCATAATTGTTACATATTTTCCACCACCAAAAGACGGATTATACACGTTCAAGCATTTTCCCGGCAAAGCCTTTTCTACCATAGCCAGAATACTTGCTTCGGTTGGGATTCCAGCCATGGACACATGCTCCTCGCTTGGTCCGATACAAGTCTGCATGATTGGATGTTTTCTCGTTGTAACAGCTTTTACCTTGATTACAGGTAGTTCTGGATTTGCCGGTCCATTATATCCCGGAAATTCCGGCATAGCTTTGCCTGTATTGGAATTCTGATCTTCACGTACGCGTACATTTGGCAAAATCTCACCTTCTATAACGTATTCTGCATTTGCTATTGCGCGTTCCGGAATCGTCAGGCATTGTACCATTTCCACCGGTTTCTTTCGAAGCGCTCCTGCCGCCTGTAATTCATCATATCCCAGTGGTGTTGTAGGTGGTTCAAAGCAAGATGCAATTTCAATTGCCGGATCCACACCAATACTGATAGAAATTGGCAATGGCTTTCCCTCAGCTTCCGCCAATTCACGAAAATGTCCAATATGTCTTGCTCCCGGCTGTAAAAAGATGGATATTTCATCCTTTGATTGCAGACACATGCGATGGATTGTCACGTCACTGGTCCCCGTCTCGGGGCTTGTGGCATAACACATACCAAGTGTGATATAAGGGCCCGCATCTTCCGGCGTGTTCATAGGAGCCGGAATCAATTTCCTAATATCAAAGCCCTCTTCACTCGCCAGATGTACCACTTCCTGACATTTTGCTTTCTCCTGTGGAATGGTGACCGGTGGGATTGGATTCTGCACACTATCCTTTAATAAAAATCCCAATTGTGATGGCTGACATCCCAGTAGGTAGCCCACACGTTTTCTGCTTGCCAAAAGCCCGGTCACAACACTGGCATCCGAATGCCCTTTTACATTTTTGTAAACAAGTGCCGGTCCTTCCTTTGTCGGTCTCTGGATGGTTCCGCCCGCTCCCACATATCGATAGACACCGGAAATTTCCGCTGACGGATCGACCGGAATGTCTGTTTCTTCGTACTGTCCCGGAATCTCTTTTAACAATGCCAATGCCGAGCGCAGATCATATACTTCATTTTGCTTGTATTCCATATCCTTTCTCCTCCTTTTATGAGGTTCATTTTAGACATCAAAAAAGAGGAGAGCAATTCTCTTTGCCCTCCTCTTATTCCACTTTGGAATATATTATACTGTCAGATCCACATGGTTGACGGTGCCTACCTCGCCACTGCTTTCGTGGAGGTAAATTCCTGTCTTTTTGATCTCGCCATTTAACTTATGGTCTTCATCCTTTAAAGAAAACTGTGTATCCGCGTTTCCAAGATATATTGCACCAACATCCGCGTCTTTTAGACTGATCAGTTTATCCTTGCCGTCCTCATCTTTTGTCCAGATCTTTAACTGGGAGAAAATGGCATCATTTTCATCGATCCAGCCATTGCCATCCGCATCATAGGATGCCAGATCCTTAAAGCCATCTCCGCTCTTGGTTCCGAATAATTCGGATCCGTCATTGATCTTTCCATCGCCGTTGCGGTCCAATGCCAGAAATCCGCTGCCCTTGCCCGCAAAAGAAATCTCTTCTTCTTTGCCATCCGTATCCAGATCAAAGAAGAATTTCTGATCGGACACACTGCCGATATCCGTATCCAGATTGATCATCAGAGGATCTGTCTTGATGTAAGACTCCACTTCCAGACTGTTGATACTTGCCGTAAATGCCCGCGACATGGAGACCTCCATATTAAAATTGATGTCCCTGCCGTCTGCTGTACGCACGATTCCGCTGGTTGCAAAGGTCGTAGACTCTGCCTCGGTATAGAAACCGGAAGTCGCCGTCACCCTCTGCCAGATGGTGCCGCTGCCCGTCGTCCCAATGACAGGTAGTTCCGTCTCTACATTTTCATTATTTGTTCCCTCTGCATTTGTAGCGTCCTGATTTCGATAAAATGGAGAACGCAAGTCCAATACATCTTTAGAATCCGATGTCATAAGACCGGCATCTAAGATGCTTTTTCCCTGCCGCATAAGTTCAAACATCCGCATAATCAGTTCTAATTTTATTTTATACTGATCTGACATTTCAAGCCGTCCACATGAATTGGTCTGGTTCGTATTTCTTGTCCGCTCCAACATCTCCTTTGCGGAACGTTCTTCATTTTCTTTGCGCTTTTGCGCGGCTTCCTGCTCCTGCTGCTTTTTATATTCCAGCATACTGGTCCGGTAATCTGCCCCGTCCATTTCCTCGGATTTTGTAAAAATTGCCCCTGCAAGATTTTTGGATGCTGCCGCCTCCATCGTCATAGACTGTTTGTAGGAAAATTTTGTTTCCTGATGGCTGGATGACATCGCCACATTGCTGCTTGCTATCCTCATATTTTCGCACCGCCTTTCCGCTCCCTCTCTCTGTAACATACATATCGGCGGATGGTTCGATTTCATTAACCCGGGATTTTTACAAGTTCTTTCCGCATGCTTCTATCCCAACCATGGCATGTTGTCTATGTCCTTTTTATCCTAAATGCTTAAGCATAGCGTTTCGCCTTCTTCAAGGAAACAATCCCCACAATGAGCAGGATCGGGAAGATGATCCCCGCCAGAATTCCTTTTTTCAGATCATCCGAAGCCAGACCTGTGGCAAAACCGACGAGTGTCGGACCACCGGAGCAGCCGACATCACCCGCTAACGCCAGTAGGGCAAACATGGCAGTTCCGCCATTTCGCAATGCCGCGGATGCCTTGCTGAAAGTCCCCGGCCACATGATACCGACAGACAGTCCACACAAGGAACAGCCGATCAGAGAAAAGAGTGGCGACGGTGAGAGCGAAATGCACAAGTAGGAAACAATGCAAAGCAGACTGCTCGCCTGCATAAATTTATCCAGATCGATCCGGTCACCAAACTTGCCGTAAAATGCTCTGGCACTTCCCATCAGGATGGCAAATGACATCGGACCTGCCAGATCTCCGATCGTCTTGCTCACGCCCAAGCCCTGCTCCGCAAAGGTGGATGCCCACTGACTGACCGCCTGCTCACTGGCCCCGGCACACATCATCATAAGCATCAAGATCCAGAAGATACGATTTTTACACAGTTCCCACAGGGACATACCTGTTTCCCCTTCTTCGATCAATGGCGCGATCGGCACCTTGCAAAAAAGGATGCCATTGCAGACCGGAATAATGACCCATAAAAGGGCTAAGATCTTCCAGTCTGCGATGCCGAAAAACCAGAAAAAGAGGGTGGATAGCAATACCACGCCGACATGCCCCCAGCAATAAAAGGAATGTAAAAGACTCATTGCCTTTTCCTTATTTTCACTCGGACAGGACTCCATGATCGGGCTGATCAGAACCTCGATCAGACCGCCGCCGATCGCATAAATGACCACGGCGATCAAAAGCCCGGCAAAGGCATTTGGCAAAAGATCCGGCAATACCACCAGTCCTGCCAGACCAAGCGCAGCAAAAATATGAGCCATTACGATCGACACCCGATATCCTATCTTGTCGACAAACTTTGCTGATAAAAGATCCACCAAGAGTTGGATGCCGAAATTGAAGGTGATTAGCATAGTGATCTGGCTCAAAGGTATTCCATAAGAACTTTCAAAAGTTAAAAATAATAGGGGAACGAAGTTATTTACGATCGCCTGCACGATATATCCCACAAAGCAGGCATACATTGTATTTTGATATTTGTCTTTCATTTCTGTTTTCTCCTCGCAAACATCCTAAGCGCCTACCGCGTCCTGCGCAGGGGCGGTCGCCTGATCTTGCGGGACTATACTTCCTCTGATTTTGTGGTCTGGCTCATGAACCATATCGAAATGCCTTTGGCAAATCTGTGCGAACATGGCGATGTGAAAATCCTCAAGGCTGCCGAATTTACCGCTATGGCTGAAAACGCCGGTTTTACGGTTCTTACCATGGAAAAACAAAAAGGCTTCCGCGCTCACTTAGTCGCACGCAAAATGAAACGCATTGACTTTGAAACGGAACCATAACTGGGAACCGCGGGCTTTATCACCATGCTCTGTACCGTGTTACCGGAACTCAAAAAGATGGAAAAATCACAAAGGCAGTTCTAAATACTTTCTTCCGCTATCATAGGCTGCCCCCAGTTTCTCATAAAAAGCGAGCGATGGCGTGTTCCAATCCAGACAGGACCACTCCATCCTGCTATAGCCTTCCGCCTTTGCTCTCTTTGCGACCGCGTCAAAAAAGTATCTGCCAAATCCATGCTTACGGTATTCTGCCTTGATATAAAGATCTTCTAAATGTATGCCGCCACAGGCAGCAAAGGATCCAAATACCGGATAATAGATGGCATAGCCGATGACCTTTTTCTCATATTCCAAGAGCAGGATCGTCGCGATCTTTCGCTCAAAAAGCCAGTAAGACAAGGTTTCCTGTGTCCCCGTCATATCTTCCGGGCGCTTTTCATATTTTGCCATCTCCCGGACCAGTTCCTGCACCAGAGCGATCTCATCCGCCCGTGCTTCACGGATTTCCAGTGTATCATTCATGTTAATTCTCCTTAAACCTCTTCATCATTTCATTAGTCAGGCTGAACTCGCCCGGCTGTAAGACAATGTCCTCTCTTTGCACCCACTCGGCGTACTTTAATTCCTCAGGATCCATGGTGATTCTGTCGTCTCCGTCCACATCACAGTAAAAGCCAAGCAGGATATCATTGGCGGTTCCCCACGGCTGCGACTTATAGTAGTGGATATTTTTGACCTGGATGCCTGCTTCTTCCATCACTTCTCTTTGCACGGTTTCCTCCATGGTCTCGCCGATCTCCGTAAAGCCCGCGATCAGGGCATTGTAGCGAAAGCCGGTGCGGTAGCGGGTAATGAGCAATTTGTCTCCATTGGTCACCCCAACGATCACCGCCGGCATAATGCGCGGATAGGCGGTGTAGTGGCAGGCAGGACAGACCATGGCTCTCTCCGTTTTGGAATGTTGCATCTCATGCCCGCATCTTCCACAAAATTTCGTGTCCCGATACCAGTCTGCCAGATGCTTGCCGGTCACTGCTGCAAAAAGCGCCTCGTCCGGTCCTATGCCCTCTTTTCGCAGACTCTTTTCATCCACATAGGCATAGCCCTCCGGTATGTCTTTTTGCTCCAAAAGATGGTCGCACAGAAAATACCTGCTATCATCTATGGCAAAGAGATAGCGAATGTCAGCAACATACTCGTCTGCCAGATCCTTGACTCTTGGAAACCGCAACTCGTTTTCCTCAAAACAAGTCTCCTCCACTAAGATCCTGCCATTTACAATGCAAAGCAGCGTATCTTCCTTTTTCGCCTGTACGCCCGGATCATAATGGTTGTTTAATTGATGTGGGTAAATATCCTGTATCATAAATTCTCCGATCTTATGCTATTTTAAATACCTGCAAGAGCAGAAGCCATGCCAAACCATAGTAAGTCACCACTGCCACCAGGCCATTGACCGTCGTGATCAAGCTTCCGATCTCATCCATAGACTTGGATACCCGGATCATAACGGCAATCTCTTTTTCTTTGCATTCAATACCACACATTTAGCGTTCATACTATAAATTCCTCTTTTTAAATTACTTTAGGCTATCGGGATTGCACTTCTTTATCATTTGGCCATGCTCTCCGAAGAGCCACATAGGATATCAAAAAATTTGCAAACCAACCTGCTGGTACAGCAAGCCAGACAAATACAATACCAAAACGAGGTGCACAAATCAAAGCAACCGACAAGCGGATCGCCAGGTTCACCATATTTGCAATAAGGAACGGGCGCATGATTCCAAGACCACGAAGAACCCCATCGGTTGCCATTTTGATTCCCATAAAGATGAAGAAGTAACCGAGCCATCTCATATAACCCTCAGATACCTGATAAGCCAGGGCAGTTCCATCTTTACCAAGGAATAGCGAGGAAATCTGCGTATGCAATGTTTCAATGACTATAAAAGCAAGAACTGCAAAACATACATCTAACACCAGTGCAGCGTGATATCCTTTTTTGATCCGTTCCATTTTCTTTGCGCCAAGATTCTGGGAAACATATGGGGAAACCGCATTGCCAATGGATACAAATATCAATGAAAAAACATTCTCTACCCGCATCGTCGCCGCATACCCCGCAAGTGCCTGTGTACCGAAAGGATTTACGACCGCCTGTACGATCATCATACCAATGGACACGGTAGACTGCTGAAGAACCGAAGGTACAGCAATTTGAAGCATGGAATGTAACTCCCGCCTGTCGAACCAATCAAAGCGACTTTTATATCGATGCATCCGACTAAGGAAAAGAAAAAGTGAAAACACCGCCGAAATTCCCTGTGCTATAAGAGTTGCAAGGGCTGCACCAAACACACCAAGACCAAGTCCTGCCACCATCCAAAGATCCATAAAGATATTTAAGATTGACGAGAATACCAGAAGTCCCAATGGGATTTTTGATTCGCCAATGGAAGTAAACATGTTGGAAAGAATGTTATACATAAACAGGAACGGAAAGCCCACAAAATAAACCCGTAGATATAACACTGCCTCATTCAGTATATCGCCAGGGGTTTGTAATGCCCTCATCATCGAGTGTGAAAAACAAAAGCCAAAAACACCAAGAACTATGCTTAGAATTAAAAAGCTAAACAAGGACGTTGACACGATGGTCTTCATTTTTCCATACTCCCTGGCACCGAAATAACGGCTCACGAGCACACCGGCTCCGACACCTGCCCCCAGTGCCACACAAATGAAAACATTGGTCAGCGCTGCACAGGCTCCGACAGCTGCAAGTGCAGAGGAGCCAACAAATTGGCCGACGATGATAGAGTCAGCCATATTGTATATTTGCTGAAAAAAACTGCCCAAAATCATTGGCATTGCAAAAACCGTCAACGCTTTGAGAGGCATATCTGTGATCAGATATTCATCTTTTGACATTATCATATTCCTCCACAGCCTTTATAATTTCACTTATTCTTTCCTTCATCAGAATTTATTCTATGTTTTCAAAATGCACGTATTTCTTACTCTGATCTCGGTAAAGAAACCGGTATTTCCAGAGTGGCAGTAAAAGCCCGGATTCAGGCTCTGGAGAAAAAAGGCATAATTGAAGAATATACAACTATAATAAACCCTCAAAAGATCAGCGGTGCTGTTTCATGCTATTTTGAAATCGAGACAAAACCAGATCATCTGTCGCAGGTGACAGATATATTACATAACAATGATACCGTCACGCAGATTTACCGTGTCACAGGAAGAGACAAGCTGCATGTACATGCCGTTGCTTCATCAAGTGATGAAATGGAACACTTCCTGCACACAGTCATTGATACACTTCCCGGCGTTATCAGCTGCAGCTGCAATATGATCTTATCACGTATTAAAGATATTAAAGGATTACGGCTATAGAAGTCAGAACAAGACACATATTTAGCTGCAAATACTTAATCAACTCATACGTTAATGCTGAAATTCCGCCTTAACTTATACACGTTTGTAAATAATGGGATCATCGTATCCAAAAGTCCGCTTTCCATTAACTTCCATAATTTCAGATACTTCCAAACAACTATCAGAAAACTTTTCCCAAAGTTTAAAGGTCATTACTGGTGAAAACTGACTTGTGCTACCTCCCTCCCAGATGCCATCATTTTCATGATAAAGTGCCG
>ENA-ORCN01000152-ORCN01000152.1-human-gut-metagenome-genome-assembly--contig:-NODE-152-length-57911-cov-9.379189_pt1 | contig 57911 bp, 47 predicted proteins | sample MGYA00242984_ERZ507984 | MGnify/ENA primary metagenome ERZ507984 (study PRJEB26167, sample SAMN06115395) | human gut metagenome | host: Homo sapiens | place: China:Hubei | collected 2016-05-19 | study... | reverse complement strand
GGCCTTGCGGGCGGCCTTGTCTTTTTCGGCTTTCAGGCCGCAGAGCACGTTCTGCTCCACGGTCATGTTGGGGAACATCGCTGCACCAACTTCGGCATGGAGAAAAAACACTACCCGGGCGATGGTGTCGTAACCGGATGTGGTACGATCGATGGCCGTCTGGTCTACATTTTTGCACAAGACTTCACCGTTTCAGCTGGTTCATTGTCTGAAACCATGTCACTGAAGATATGCCATATCATGGACAAAGCTATGCGTATGGGCGCTCCAGTTATCGGTTTGAACGATTCGGGTGGTGCACGTATTCAGGAAGGTATCAACGCTTTGGCAGGATATGCTGAAATTTTCCAGCGCAACATCCTGGCATCAGGTGTCATTCCTCAGATTTCTGGTATCTTCGGTCCCTGCGCCGGTGGTGCAGTATACTCCCCTGCCCTGACCGACTTTACACTGATGATGGAAGGTACATCTTATATGTTCCTTACCGGACCGAAAGTTGTAAAAACCGTAACCGGTGAAGACGTAAGCCAGGAAAATCTGGGTGGCGCAAGCGTACATTCCACGAAGTCTGGTGTAACTCATTTTACTGCCGCTACAGAAGAAGATGCGCTGGCTTTGATTCGCAAGCTGCTAAGCTACATTCCTCAGAATAACCTTGAAGAGGCTCCCTACGTTGACTGTACAGACCCTATCGACCGTTTGGAAGATTCGCTGAATGACATTATTCCCGACAGCCCCAACAAGCCGTATGATATGTACGAAGTAATTGGTGCCATCGTAGACAACGGCGAATTCCTGGAAATCCAGAAAGACTACGCAAAGAACATTATTATCGGTTTCGCCCGCTTCAACGGACAGTCAGTAGGTATCGTAGCCAACCAGCCCAAATATCTGGCCGGTGTATTGGATAGCAACGCCTCTCGCAAGGGTGCACGTTTCGTACGTTTCTGCGACGCCTTCAATATTCCTATCGTATCATTGGTAGACGTACCGGGCTTCCTGCCGGGCACTGGTCAGGAATACAACGGTGTCATCCTGCACGGAGCCAAACTGCTTTACGCTTACGGCGAAGCTACTGTACCTAAAGTTACAATCACATTGCGTAAATCCTACGGTGGTTCACACATCGTTATGAGTTGTAAACAACTGCGCGGCGATATGAACTACGCATGGCCGACAGCCGAAATCGCCGTAATGGGTGGTGCTGGTGCTGTAGAAGTATTGTATGCAAGAGAAGCTAAAGAACACGAAAATCCAGCTCAGTTCCTGGCTGAGAAGGAAGCAGAATACACGAAGCTGTTTGCCAACCCGTACAATGCAGCCAAGTATGGCTACATCGACGATGTTATCGAACCGCGCAATACACGTTTCCGCATCATTCGCGCCCTGCAACAGCTGCAGACTAAGAAACTCACGAATCCGGCCAAGAAGCATGGAAATATTCCTCTCTAAGGAAGAATGAACTATTAGTAAATTGATAATAAAATCGAATTTATGAAGAAACTTAATATCGGAATATTTCTTTCACTAGCGCTGGCACTGGGCTTCTTCACTTCCTGCGGGGAAGAGAAATCGAACAGCAAGTTGCTGCTGAACGAAGTGCTCGTAAACAATGTGAGCAACTTCCAGGACGACTACGGCATTCATAGCGCATGGATCGAGATATTCAACAAATCGTATGGAAGCGCCGACTTGGCAGGATGTTACCTGAAATTCAGCAGCCAACCGGGCGACACCGTTTCCTATTTCATCCCGAAGGGAGACGTACTGACCGTGGTTAGACCTCGCCAGCATGCCTTGTTCTGGGCAGACGGCAAACCCAATCGCGGAACATTCCACACTAATTTTACACTGGATCCTCAAAACAGCAACTGGATTGGTCTTTATGACTCGGGCCGCAAGCTGTTGGATCAGGTAGTGATTCCGGCCGGAGCATTGCAAGCCGACCAATCTTATGCCCGTGTAAACGATGCAGCAGCCGAATGGGAAGTAAAGGGTGGCTCAGACGACAAATACGTAACGCCAAGTACCAACAACAAAACTATCGACAGTAATGCCAAGATGGAAAAGTTTGAGCAACACGATAGTGTAGGTATCGGTATGGCTATTTCAGCCATGAGCGTAGTATTCCTCGGCCTGATCCTGCTCTACATTGCTTTCCGCATCATCGGCAAGGCATCTGTCAGCCTGAGCGCACGCAATGCAATGAAAGTAAAAGGTATCACCGACAAACAGGAAGCCAAGGAAAAACAGCTGGGACGCGCTCCGGGCGAAGTCTTCGCAGCCATTGCTATGGCTATGCACGAGATGCAGAACGATGTACATGATGTAGAAGACACCGTACTGACCATCACCCGCGTAAAGCGCAGCTATTCACCATGGAGTTCCAAGATTTATACGCTGCGTGAGACGCCGCACAAAAAGTAAAGTCACCTCTAAAAAAGTCAAACGATGAAAGAATATAAGTATAAGATTAACGGTAATGTATACAACGTTACCATTGGAGACATTGAAGACAACATCGCCCACGTAGAAGTGAATGGTACTCCCTACAACGTGGAAATGGAAAAGGCCCCCAAGAAGGCTGTAGCCGTGAAACCTGTAGTACGCCCTGTACACACAGACGCACCTACTGCTCCCACTACTCCTATCGCTAAACCTGCAGCCGTATCGGGTGGCAAGTCTGGCGTAAAATCTCCGCTGCCAGGTGTTATTCTCGACATCAAAGTAAATGTTGGCGATGCCGTTAAGAAAGGCCAAACCATCATTATCCTGGAAGCCATGAAGATGGAAAACAACATCAACGCCGACAAAGACGGTAAGATTGCAGCCATCAACGTTAACAAAGGAGACTCTGTTCTCGAAGGTACTGACCTCGTAATTATCGAATAATATGGGAGAATTTATCACATTCATAGGAAACAACCTGGCCGATTTCTGGGGCTATACGGGCTTTGCTAACGCAACGGCAGGCCACATCATCATGCTCCTGGTAGGTTTGTTTTTCATTTACCTGGCAGTAGCCAAGGAATTCGAGCCGATGCTGCTGATTCCTATCGGATTCGGTATCCTCATCGGCAACATTCCCTTCAACATGGAGGCTGGCCTCAAGGTGGGCATCTATGAAGAGGGTTCTGTACTCAACATTTTGTACCAGGGAGTAACCTCCGGTTGGTACCCGCCGCTCATTTTCTTGGGTATCGGTGCCATGACGGACTTCTCGGCTTTGATATCCAATCCAAAGCTGATGCTCATCGGTGCAGCTGCCCAGTTTGGTATTTTCGGCGCCTATATGATTGCCCTTGCTATCGGTTTCGACCCGATGCAGGCTGGTGCCATCGGTATCATCGGCGGTGCCGACGGTCCGACAGCTATCTTCCTGTCGTCTAAACTGGCTCCGAACCTGATGGGTGCCATTGCCGTATCGGCCTATTCCTATATGGCTCTGGTACCGGTTATCCAACCGCCTATCATGCGCCTGCTCACTACGAAGCACGAACGCCTGATCCGTATGAAACCTCCACGCGTTGTTTCTCACACGGAGAAAGTCATGTTCCCCATCGTAGGACTGTTGCTGACTACGTTCCTGGTACCGTCCGGTCTTCCTTTGCTGGGTATGCTGTTCTTCGGTAACCTGTTGAAGGAAAGTGGTGTAACCCGTCGTCTAGCTAACACAGCCAGCGGTCCCCTGATCGATACAATCACGATCTTGTTGGGTCTTACGGTAGGTGCTTCTACCCAAGCTTCCGAATTCCTCACATTCGACTCTGTGAAGATCTTCGCACTGGGTGCCCTTTCGTTCGTCATCGCTACCGCATCGGGTGTCATCTTCGTGAAGATATTCAACCTCTTCCTGAAGAAAGGCAACAAGATCAATCCTCTTATCGGTAATGCCGGTGTATCCGCTGTGCCCGACTCTGCACGTATCTCTCAAGTGGTAGGTCTGGAATACGATCCGACCAACTACCTGTTGATGCATGCCATGGGCCCGAATGTGGCAGGTGTTATCGGTTCGGCTGTAGCAGCCGGTATCCTGCTGGGCTTCCTGATGTAAGCCTGTATATAAAGAACAAAACATATGAAAAGAGGGTCATTCAAAAATGTACCCTCTTTTCTTTTTCATCATAATATAAATTTGCTATAACTAGCAAAGACTTCCACAAACACTCTATAGCCTCACAGCTCCATTAAAAATATCTATCCTTCCTAAATTATAAGATGCTCAAAGGGCAAAAAAAGAATCATATCTCACCTTCAAACATCAAACAGATAGACTCTAATCTATCTACAATGTCTCACCAATATCCAAAATCAAATCTAGATGAGAATTCTTTAATATAAGAAGTCATATATACAACTGTACTCACACACCAATAAACAAACGTGCATATCTTACGACATAAAAAAGCGCGGATGGCAGAAGCCATTCGCGCTTTTCTTATTATTAACCGGGATAAACGAATTATCCGCCGAAATTATCGTACATTAGTTTTACACAAACATATAATATACTGATAACCAATAAAAAGCCCGCTTAGTTAAAGTAAGCGGGTAACAAATCAGTAACAAAGTAGCAAACTTTTGCTTCTTTAGCGGGCTTTTATGGGACAAATATAATCAATTCCATCTTGAATTGCAAAATACGCCTTATTGTTGAGGCTCCTAAATAAAACAAATTCCACTCTTCCTACCCTACTATTATTATTTTATCCCAGCTTTTACATGTCACCACAAAAAGCATTTTCACTAAAATCATCCAAAAAATCCAAATTTTGTAATTTATGTAAGGCGGGGTGGGTTGAGGTTTATCATTATTCTGCTACAAAAAATAATCCCCCTACCCCTTTGTATGCTAACACACATATAGCCTCAGCTCAAATTCCGTTCAACATCTTTTGTGCATTTTACAACGACTGTCTCTAATGATTTTATCAATGAGTGTATTGTATTGTCTTCCATCCGATACATTTCATATAAATCATTGTTGTTTTTCTTATACATTTCACATTGCCTCTGTAAATATTCAGCCTTTTGTCTATACTTATTAGCTTCTTCCATCCAAAACAAACATGACCGATCAATTGCCTCTTTTTCTTCTTTTAGCTGTCTAATCTGCTTCTTTAGTTTGTACACCCATTTAGAATAAATCTCTCTGTTCTCCATAATTCTAATACATTTAAAGACAATGCCCTTTGTTTAGGTGTCCTCGGCTGTATTAGTTGCCGCGTGGGCGTTTCCGCTTCCACCACCATACAAAGGGCAAAATATCTTCATCTAACCGTTTGTTACGGCTGCTAATACATTTAGGTATTGCAAAGTTAATAAATTCTTTCTGATTTGTTATATTGTGCAGATCATATACTGAGATCGTTGAGGTATCACTATGTGAAACCTACAACTCTTATCTTCCAGCCTTAGCCTACAGCTTACCTCCATCCTCAGCGTGTACTCGTGCTTCCTACAGGCCTCATCGTGCAGATCATATACTGACTCATCGAGGCATTCCTACGTTAAATCTGCAGCTCTCTATCTTCCAGCCTTAGCCTACAGCTTACCTCCATCCTCAGCGTGTGCAATTCTATATAAAAATTCTGTCACCAAATCAGTAACCTTGATATTTGGTTACTGATTTTGTAACAGAAAACAGCTTAATATAGAGTGGTTACCGTGTGTTATCGGTAAAACTTCACAGCCTCGCTTACTTTCTTATCAAGTTCCTGTATTGCATCATTTGGAATGATTAAACCATCTTTTATTTTACAGGCTTCATTTATTGCTTCTCTTAAGTCAAAGGCTTGCTTTTTTGTTAACTCACCCCGCTTTTGGGCTTCTTTTATTTGTTCTATCATCTTTATTTGCCCGCCTGCTTTTTCAATCAAAGAAAGCACTCCCATTTTGTAAAGTTGTTGTTTGCTTTTCATCGCTTGAAAGTTTAGTGATACATCGTTTATTTTCTGGATATCCTTGTATTTGTCTTTCCACCTGTTTAATATGTCAATATAAAAAGCCTCATCATAAAGCATTGCCCCCGTTACTTCACCGACTTTCAACTGTGAGGCTATTCTATTGGTGTACCTTTGTTCATACCTTAGTACATTCCTTCTCTCATACAGTTCTGGTATCGGTTCTCTGTTGTTTTTTTGCTCCCTGTTTTTGTCATAAAAGCACAACCGCCCGCCTGTCTGATTGTAATATACACCGTTAGGCTCTTGCAATCTGGTTGCATACTTCAACACACCCAAATGATTAAAATAAACTTCTGGCGGGTGTTTTGTAATGAAGTTCTGAGCTATATCCAAACGGGTAACGGTGGCTTTGCTCATTGGAACATGCAAAGTTTCTGATAGGCTTTCTATCGCCCTTTGAGTGTCGCCCCGTCCCATCGTCTGGAAATTATCGCCCAAATACCACTTACACAAACTGCCGTCTTTTATTTTTATTTGATATCTGTTGAGGCTTATTTTAAGCCCCTTAAGGCTTCCCGTTATCACTATATCACCGTTGTAGTTATGTTCTCCTACATTCTCCAGATAGCAAGGCGTTTCAGCAAGAAAGTCTACACCGCCCGCCTCGCTCTGGAGTAATCTAAAATTTACAGTATCATACATAACGGCTGCTGATTTGATTACATATGCAGTTTGATATAGAATAATCACGGTTTTATAGCCCGGTTACTGTTTTAGTAACCTGCTTTCTTAAAGTGTTCATTTCATCATCAAATCCATCATCAGCAAGAATGTTGTAAAGCTGGTTCCTGTTGTTTCTTTGTCCCCGTGCTACAAACAATTCTATAACTGCCCCTATCTGTATTTCTCCGTTTATAAACTCCGTGTTTTTGTGAACAAATAAAAAAGCGTCTGTTGTTCCTTTCATATCTCCATACCAATATGGCAAATTCAGATCTGGATTATACACGCTGCTTATGTGTATTGTCCTTGATAATACTAAGTCTGCCTTTCTTTCCTTTCCTGCCTTGGTATGGGTATTATCACCGATATACAGAAACAAATCACCCGTCTTATTTCTCAATGCTTCCAATGGATCATAACTACTTGTTGAGGCTGTGCAATCTATTCTCAATTTGCTTTTTTGATTGGGTAGTTTTTCAAAGCGGTAGTAATCTGTGAGTATCATTTACTACCCCCTTTCTTCATTTTTCCTGTTGTTACATAGATTGCAGCTTTTTGTTCTATTTCGTTTTCTGTGGCAACTCTATTCTGCTTCATCCATGCTTCTATTTCAGCACGGTCAAAATATATCTGTTTACCATTAGGACGATAATACGGTATTTGCTTTGTACAAGTCTGTTTGTAAAGATACGATTTACTAAGCCCTGTTAGTAATGTAACATCTTCCAGTGTTAGCACATTCTTTGCAGCTAACAAGGAATAAACTAGAATCTGATTTAACTTTTCTTCCATATTTTTTTTGCTTTGTGGCATTGGAACTATGTACACTCCATCCTCAACCGATTTATATAGTGCAAAAATCGGCAATGAAATAAAAAAAAAGAGGCAACAGTAACCAACCGTTGCCCCAACTGTTTGCTTTTAATCTCATTCTCTCAATAATTCATCCAGCTTATCAAATGATTTTGGCTTATTTTTATAGCCATTCTTAATTTTGGATAAATCGCTTTTCATCGTATTTGTATTAGGTATTTTCCCCTTAATAGTAAACACTTTCTCACATATAAGCCATACGTTAGTACCTGTGTCTCCCCAGATAGTATCTATCATGTAGGCTAGTTCTATTTGCTTCCCTTGCCAATCTAGGGTATTTTTATTCTGTTCTTTACCTTTTACCCCATAGATATACAGCCAATCATCCAAACTCGTTTCAGACGTAAAAAAACCCTTATTTACAAGCCGCTCAAATTGTATCGTTGCTATTGTTTCATCATTCTTATTATAATTCAAATTTCCTTTCTCTAATAAACTCAAATCAATAGCCAATGCCTTCTCATCCATTTTATGTATCAATACCATAAAATCCACGTTCCACACCCTTAAGATACCTACTAATAGATCAGCATTATACAATAGAAGTCCTGTTTGTATTCCTTGTTTCTCCAATCTCTTAAGTTTATTACCTATATGACTATCAAAATTTTCCTCTTTATCAAATAACCACGATGGGAAAACATCAATATCTAATCTCATAGACAATGCCTTTCCATATTTATTCCAATCTTCTATATTAGAGCAAATATCCCAATATTCACGGTAGATATCATCAATTGTAATTTTACTTAAACTTATATCATCAAGACAATCAAAACACTCATAATCCAGTTTTTCCACGACATCTCCTATATAACTTGTTCCTCCTATAAGATCTAAAACACATTCTATTTCATCTATAATACCTTTTGCACGTTTTAATAAGGTTATAATTTCATCCGTTTTTGGTGTTGCTTTCATAAATACCCGCTTTTTATAACTAACACATCAATACTTCTCTATTTCTGGGATAAGGTTTACCGCTTTTCTTTTACTCTCATCCACTATTTTAGCATATATCTGTGTAGTTTTCACACTGGTATGTCCCAACAGTTTAGAAACTGTATAAATGTCAGCCCCAAAGTAAAGCATCAAAGTGGCGTTTGTATGCCGTGATACATGAAATGTTATATGTTTGTTTATCCCTGCATCCTTAGCCCATCTGGGTAGAAACTTTTCAACGGTTGAAACATGAGGCAAAGCAAACACTTTATCCGTGTCCTTTGCTATTCCTCTATTTGGCAACCATTGTAAGGCATTAGGAGACAAAGGCAAATAAAGCGGCTCACCCGTCTTTTGCTGCTTTATTTCCACTTGTACCTCTCCACTCATAACCTCCTGTATCTTTCCCCATTCCAGCCCTTTAATATCGCTGTATCTCAACCCACAAAAACAGGCAAACAAAAACGCTCGTTTTAGAACCTCATATTTACAGGGTGTAGCGATCAACGCTTTCACTTCATCAAATGTAAGATACTGCTTTGTCGCTTCCCCCTGCTGTGGTCTGTCTTTATAATCTATTTTGTGGGCTGGGTTAAACGATAATATTTCATCTTTAACAGCCTTATTCAAAGCTATTACTACTACATCAAAATATAAGGCTTTAGCTGCTTCTGAAAGTGGCTTATTATATTTGCCACCTGTTGTATTTAAGAAATCAATATAGCCCAAAAGATAAGCTTTATCAACCTGTCTTAGCGTGATTGCATCACCTTTGTATTTCCTCAAATGATAAATTGAATTTCTGATAGATTGGGCATAGGCACTACTCCCCCTTTCTTCATAACTTACCGCCTGTGCCTCCATATAATCTATAAAATTGGCTTTAGCTTTACTGTTCACTGAAAAACCGTGCTCCCCATTTTGTAGAGCTACAATTTTTTGTGCCTTGATAGCGTTGGCGGTTCTTAGTGTTTCCTCATTCTGAATTTTGTCAGCCCTTGTCTTTTCTGGAATAAGGTATAATTTTAGAAACTCATATACTCTTTTCCCATCCCTGTAAATATCCAGATAGATAGAAAAATTTCCATTAGAAAGTTTTTTAGTCCTTAGTCTGATAGGCTCTTTTGCCTTTGTTGATACAGATTTTCTCATTGCTACTTTATCATTTGATTTATTACCCACCACAAAGATAAAAATTATATTTCTATCTGGGTAACAAACGGGTAACAAAAATAGCACCACAAAAAGCAAAGTAAAGGAAAAGAATGCAAATACAAGAATACACCCTAAAAACAAAGAAAGCCCCTGTAATACAGGAGCTTTCTTTCTTATTTTTAGTTTTTTGCTTACTGTTTCTTTCAGTAACAAATCAGCCGCCAAAGTTATCGTACATAATGCTGGCAGATTCGACACCCAGACTATCAAGCATGTTGACTACAGCCTTAGACATCGGACCAGGACCGCACATGTAATATTCAATATCTTCAGGAGCTTCATGATCCTTCAGATAAGTGTCGTACATAACGGTGTGAACAAAACCCGGAGTATACTTCACGCCTGCTGCATCCGCTGCAGGATCAGGACGGTCGAGTGCCAAGTGGAAATGGAAGTTGGGGAACTCCTTCTCAAGTCCGAGGAAGTCATCCAGATAGAACACTTCGTTCAAGGCACGAGCTCCGTAGAAATAGTGCATTTCGCGATCGCGTGTATTCAATGTCTTGGTCATGTGCATGATCTGTGCACGAAGCGGAGCCATACCGGCACCACCACCAACCCAAATCATTTCTTTCTTGGAATCGAAATGCGGATGGAAGTCACCGTAAGGACCACTCATGATAACCTTGTCACCCGGCTTCAGAGTAAAGATGTAAGAAGAAGCAATACCCGGATTTACATCCATAAAGCCGCTACGATCGGGCTTGAACGGAGGAGTAGCAATACGCACAGTCAGCATGAATACATCACCCTCGGCCGGATAGTTGGCCATAGAATAAGCACGTACAGTAGGCTCAGGGTTGACACACTTCAACGGGAAGAGACCGAACTTCTGCCATGCAGGTAAATATTCATCGCCAATCAGACTCTTGTCGATATCCTTATCATAGTCCATCGTGAATGCGGGAATCTTGATCTGTGCATAAGAACCCGGCAAGAAGTCCATGTGGGCACCAGCGGGAAGCTGCACCTTGAATTCCTTGATGAAGGTAGCCACGTTCTTGTTGGAGATAACCGTACATTCGTATTCTTTTACGCCCAGTACGCTTTCGGGTACCTTAATAGACATATCACCCTTCACTTTCACCTGGCAGCCCAAACGCCAATGGTCTTTCTGCTGCTTGCGGCTGAAGTGAGGAACTTCGGAAGGCAGGATTTCACCACCGCCTTCTACAACCTGACATTTGCACTGACCGCAAGATCCCTTACCACCGCAAGCGGAAGAAAGATAGACGCCATTGACAGCCAATGTGTTCAGCAACGTGCCACCGGAAGCAACATCCAGCACCTTGTCGCCGTTCATGGTGAGTTTTACATTACCTGAAGGCACCAAGAATTTCTTGGCTACCAACAGAATTACAACAAGCAGAAGAACCACCACGAGGAATACTCCAATGCTTGCCAATATCATATTCATATCCATTGTCTTATTCCTTTCTTTTTTAGATGTTCAAACCGGAGAAACACATAAACGCGATGGCCATCAAACCTACCGTAATGAATGTGATGCCCAAGCCCTTCAACGGAGCAGGAACATCGGAATAGGCCATTTTCTCGCGGATAGCAGCCAGACCGACGATAGCCAGCATCCAGCCAATACCCGAACCCAAAGCATAAGAGATGGCATCACCCACCCCACCGATATACTTAGGATCACTCATGCCAAGATTGATACGCTGCTGCATGAAGAGTGATGCACCCATGATGGCACAGTTCACAGCGATCAGCGGCAGGAAAATACCCAGCGAAGCGTAAAGCGATGGGCTGAAACGCTCGACAATCATCTCCACCAACTGAACGATGGCGGCAATGACGGCAATGAAAAGAATAAAGCTCAGGAAGCTGAGGTCAACACCCTCAATGATGGCATTGGGACCCAGCACCTTGGTCTGCAACAAATAGTTGACCGGAAGGGTAACTACCAACACAAAGGTTACGGCAATACCCAAGCCAACGGAAGTCTTCACAGTCTTCGACACGGCCAGGTAAGAACACATGCCGAGGAAGAATGCGAATATCATGTTATCCACAAAAATGGAGCGGACTAACAAAGTAAAAAAATGTTCCATAATCGTTATTTAATTGATCATTGATAATTGACAATTGATAATTTCATTATCATTATCCTCTATCCATTCTCCATTAATACTTATTTATCTTGCAACTCTTTGTGGCGGGCACGCTGATACCAGATGATACAAGCCACGATGATCAATGCCATAGGCGGCATCAGCATCAAGCCGTTGTTCTGATAGCCCAACTGCTTCAAAGGTTCGTAGTTGAGGATGTTGAAGCCCAGCAACGTACCAGAACCCAACAGCTCACGGAAGAAGGCCACGATAATCAAAATCTTGGCATAACCCAAACCGTTGCCTACACCATCCAGGAAAGATTCCCAAGGACCGGCCTGCATGGCAAAAGCCTCCAGACGTCCCATCAAGATACAGTTGGTAATGATCAGGCCGACGTATACGGAGAGCTGAACACTCACGTCATAGGCAAACGCTTTCAAAATTTCACTCACAACGGTAACCAACGCAGCCACAACAACCAACTGTACGATGATACGGATACGGTTGGGGATGGTCTTACGCAACAACGAAATTACTACATTGGAGAATGCCGTAATAACCGTTACGGAAAGTCCCATCACAATGGCCGGCTCCAACTTGGCCGTTACGGCCAATGCCGAACAGATACCCAACACCTGTACGGTGACAGGGTTGTTCATTCCCAATGGAGTAGAGAATATTTCTTTATTCTGCTTTGAAAATAATTGTCCCATATTCTTTTATTCCTCCACATTATTGGTTAAAAAACTCTTGTAATTGCCCAGACAGCCTTTAATCATGGCATCCACAGCCAAAGATGTAATTGTACCGCCGGAAATTCCGTCTACCTGGTAATCGGGATTCTCCACCTTACCGTTCTTTACTACACCGAGAGCAATTTCACCGTTCTCCAGTGTCTTCTTGTTCAAGAATTCACTCTGGAAATGGTCAGTAGCGATTTCAGCACCCAGACCCGGAGTTTCACTAGCGTGTGAGAAGTAAGTTCCATACACGGTATTCTTGTCCTCGTTCAGAGCGATATATCCCCAAATGGCACCCCAAAGACCGGTACCGTAAACAGGGAATACATACTTTTTAGCGCCGTCTACTTCGCAAACAAATACATGCAGACGATTGTTTTCCTTCACTTCTTTCTCGTAACCGGTAGCAAATGCACCCGTGTTCTCGGTCAACGTACCGTCAGCGTTCATCAGCATATCGGCCTTTACATATTTATTATATTCCGCATCGGCATCTTTCACGTCACGAACGTTAAGTGCAGCCAGAATTTGCTTCTTGGTGTCCAACTCCACGTTCTTGTTCTGCGTCTCTTTTAAAGAAGAGCTTACGAATGCCAGCAAGAATGCCACGATAACAACCATTACCGAAGCATAAATGATAGTATAACTGTTACTATTGGTATTCATTTCTATTCGGTATTTTAATTGTTAGACTTGATTGCACGTTTTTCGCGACGGCTGATGTTGTTCTGTACCACACAGTAGTCGATAAGCGGAGCAAAGATATTCATCAGCAGGATGGCGAGCATCATACCTTCAGGATAACCAGGGTTGAGCACACGGATGATGATAGCCATCACACCGATCAGAAAACCGAAGATGTACTTACCTGTTTCGGTACGGGCCGATGTAACAGGGTCTGTAGCCATGAACACGGCACCGAAGCAGAAACCACCCAGCACGAGGTGTTCGTACCAAGGCATCTTGGCCATAGCCGTATCAGGACCAAACTCGTTGAAAATCCATGCCATGAAGGCACCACCTACGAATACGGAGAACATGGTCTTCCAGCTGGCAATGCCGGTCCACAACAGGATGACCGCACCAATGGCGATAGCAATAACACTGGTTTCACCAATAGAACCCGGAATCAGACCTGTTACCATATCCCAGGAGAAAGGCAGGTAGCCGTCAGCCGTAGGAGCTACAGAAGCTACGCCCAGAGCAGTAGCACCCGAGAAGCCATCTACAAACTTGTCACCGCCCAGACCAAAGATGCTGTCGCCAGATACCCATACAGAATCACCGGACATCTTGGTAGGATAAGCGAAGAACAGGAAAGCACGAGTGATAAGGGCTACGTTGAACACGTTCATACCCGTACCACCAAATACTTCCTTGGCAAAAATAACAGAAAATGCAGTAGCAATGGCCAGCATCCACAACGGACAATCAACCGGCACAATCATCGGAATCAGAATACCAGATACCAGGAAACCTTCCTGAATTTCCTCATTCTTCCACTGGGCAACCACAAATTCGATACCCAGACCCACTACATAAGATACAATGATTTTGGGCAATACAGCCAGGAAACCATAGCCGAACAATTCGATGAAGCTTCCTTCGATGCCCGTAGCACGGAAGTGCTGATAACCCACGTTGTACATACCGAACAGCAAAGCCGGTATCAACGCAATGACCACCATCGACATGATACGCTTGCTGTCAATGGCATCATGAATATGCGTTCCCGATTTCGAGGTGGTATTAGGCACGAACAGGAATGTTTCGAAACCGTCGAACACCGAGCGAAATGCGTGGAATTTGCCGCCCTCTTCAAAGTTCGGCTTTATCTTGTCGAGATAATTTCTTAACGCTTTCATTTAATTTATTTTCGATTTAGCAATTTACAACTTACAATTTATGCCATTTCAGCACGAAGCATGTCGAGTCCGGCACGTACGATGCGCTGAACTTCCACCTTGGACGAACATACAAACTCGCACAGGGCAAAGTCTTCGGGAGCCACTTCGTAGATACCCAAAGCTTCCATACGATCGATATCACCTGCAATGATGGCTTTCACCAGATATTCGGGATAGATATCCATTGGGAATACACGGTCGTACTCATTGGACATGATCATGTGGCGTTCACCACCCTTCACACGGGCATCAAACACATATTCCTTCTTACCCATCAGCCAGCTGAAATAAGAATGGTTCACACTGAACTGATTGAAACGAGGCATGATCCAACCCAACATTTCGTGTACGTCGTCACCTTCGGGAATCACGGTCAGCTGGTTGTGGAAAGCACCCAGAAAACCGTTGGGAGAAACTTTCTTACCCGTCAGTACATTACCGCTGATATAACGCAGTTCTTTGCCAGTCGTTACATTACCCTGGAATACGTTGGTAAGCAGAGCACCGACTTTCAGCTTGCAATAAGCGGGTTTCTTCACCTCACTGCCCGTTACAGCTACCGTACGGGTCATGTCTACACGACCGGTGTTCATCAGACGGCCAATGAAGATAACGGCTTCTGCGCTGATAGTCCACACCGTCTCACCCTTTGCGATGGGCGAAATATGATTGATCTGCACACCGACATTGCCGGCCGGATGCGGACCGTCGAAAGCTGTGATGGTCACATTCTTGGCCTGCGTCAGAACAGCAGCCTTCTGCTTCACACTGATACTCAGATAAGTTTTGGCCATCTTAGCCAAAGCGTCAAGACCTGTCTGGAAGTTTGCTTCCTCACCCTTCAGCGCAAACTCGAAATCGGGCGCCAACGGATTACTGTCGAAAGCAGAAACAAAAATTGCTTTCGGTTCCACAGTCGGATCCGCAATTACATCATACGGACGCTGACGGATGAAAGCAAACATTCCGGCATTGAGCAGCAGTTCTTTGACCTGCGCGGCATCCATCTTCGACGGATCCTTCTTGCCGAATTCCTCATAGTCTTGTTCTGTGGCAGCCTCAACGACAATGTTCATCACCTTACGGCGTGCACCTCGTTCTACGCTCGTCACTACACCACTTACGGGTGAAACAAATTTTAATTCAGGATGGTTCTTGTCGATAAACAAGGGTCCCCCGGCCATCACATATTCCTGCTCTTTGACCACCACCTTGGGAGTAATTCCGGTAAAATCATCGGGAACAAGTGAATAAAATCCCGGTTCTTTCACAGAGAAGAACTCTTCGGCAGCTTTGCCCTTCAGGTTAATGTCAAGGCCTTTACGTAACTTAATTACATTTGCCATGTGTTGATTTAAAATAATGGTTTCATTAATTTGCTGCAAAATTAGCAAAAAAGAATGTGATTTAAGAGGAAATAAGAGAGGAAATACGGAGAAATTTCCGTAATGGGCTCCGTTAACGAACACGAAGAAAGTAAAGTGCCACTTTAGACTCGTAAAGAAGAGCTTTACGGCGCTAAAGTGGCACTCTGGAAAACGGTAACAGAGGTTTAATTTTCTTCTGCAAACATGGGGTCCCAAGCCGGTAAACGGATGGGCTTCTGCTTGAAGAGCTTCATTACTTTTTCAGGGACATATTTGGTCTCCACCACCAGGCGGAACATGTATTCGTCGAACCATCGGTCTGTCATAATCAGATGCCCCTGATAACCGGATGCGGCTCCCCAGCTGTTTTCCACCATCCATTTCACAGGCTTTCCATCTTTGTCCAGATCTACAGCCATCAGCGTCATGGCGTGGGCCGACATGCTGGCAAACGTCTGGATACGCTGTTTCTTGTCCATACCAAACGTCACACCGAACAGCGAACCATAGTCATAATTGTCGACATCCAGATAACCGCGCTTGGCATCCAGCTGGGTAACGTCGCTCGAGAAGTACATCCGCGTGCTATCCTTCAGCGAAGCAATGGCCATCTCCTTGATTTCCTCGACAGGGAGATTGACATAAGTCCAATTGCGGCCGTCGTAACGATGACGGTCATACTCAATCTCATAACATTTGTAATACTCCCGGCTAGGATCGTTCATAACCATCACGTAGTTGGTAAGCAAACCGGTATCGCCGTATTTCTCGAGGAAAGACATCGGAGTGTGGTGCTCCACTTCCACACGTCTGCCCTGCGCATCCCTTCGCACATAGTCGAAAGATGTAGGAGGTACTCCCAAATTCAAAGCCAACATGCGATAAACGGTACCCAGCATTTCGGTCTTTGCCTTCTCCAAATCGGAAGCACTGGCCCCTTTCTGCACCATCTCGCGCAAAGACAAACCGTATTCCTTCAATTTGAGCCCGATGAGCGACGACATAAGACTCGTATGCTCACTACTGTAAGTTTCAGGCATGGCTTCTTTGGGAACGAGTCCGTATTTCCCTACAATATCGGCCACTCCGGTAAACGTACCTCCATCGCTCAAAGGATGTTTGAAGAGCCACTCTACCGTCTGGTCGTTCATCGGCTTTTCAGCCGTATCAATAATACCCTGCAAGAACAGATTGGACTTCTCCAGCTGATCCCAGAAAAACGAATACGTTTGCGAAAATTCCAATCCCGGCAGGCCGAAACGTGCAATGGCCTTGGCGCGCATCACGTTCAGCCCCGTGAAAAGCCAACAGCGTCCTGACGACTGCTGGTCGGTAATCCCCTTTGATTCCACTTTAACAGAGAAATCAGTATCAATCCCCACCTGCTTCTCCTGATTCAGAGTTAAAGACTTGATGCTGTTACTGCCGATGGCATTACGCAAGGCTTTGTCAGAAGCCGTATCTTGATAGCTCTGGCGTATCTGTCCCAGCATTTCCGGACTGATACCCCCATTCTTGTCCTGAGCCTGTACACTTAACAGGCCTGCACACAGAACAATCACAGAAATCATTTGTTTTTTCATCTGTAGCAATACAATTTAAATTACAATGTTAACAATGACAAAGATATTAACTATTTCTGAGATTTTTAGTACCTTTGCATCACATTTCCAACAAGTATGAAGAATTTAATAACCATTCTGCTTCTGTTTACGCTAGTGGCGACCGGCGTACAGGCACAACAACAGAACGATACGGCAGCCGTTAACGACAGCACCCCGACTCTCAGCAAAAAAGAATTGCGAAAGCTCAAGAAAGCGAACCGTAATTTCCACTATAACATCCTCGGCGGCCCGAGCTACTCACCGGACTTTGGCCTGCTGGTAGGCGGAAGTGCCTTGATGACATTCAGCCTGAATCCTCAAGACACAACCCTGAAACGGTCGGTGGTACCAATAGCCCTGGCCTTCATGTTCGATGGAGGAATCAACATATTCTCCAAGCCACAATTATTCTTTAAGCACGACCGCTTCCGCCTTTTTGGCAAGTTCAGTTACAAAAACACGGTGGAAAATTATTACGATATCGGCTATACGACCAACAGAGACTACATTCGAAGCGACTCAACCAGCCAATACCGGTACAGCGGCGTACAGATCAATCCCTGGTTTCTGTTTCGACTGGGTGAAAGCGATTTCTTCGCAGGTCCACAGATTGACATCAACTACGATCATTTCACCAAACCTGCTAAAGGCTTGGTAGAAAACCAGTCATACCAGGAAGCAGGCGGAACCGCCCACGGATACAAGAACTTCAATTCCGGTCTGGGTTTCCTGTTGACATACGATAGCCGCGACGTTCCAGCCAATGCCTATAAAGGTATCTATCTGGATTTCCGTGGAATGATGTATCACAAAATATTCGGAAGTGAACACAACTTCTATCGTCTCGAATTGGACTACCGCCAATACAAAGAGGTAGGCAAACGCAAGGTTATCGCTTGGACTGCTCAAACAAAAAATGTATTCGGTGACAACATACCCTTGACACAATACTCCCTGACAGGTACTCCTTTCGACCTCCGAGGCTATTATCAAGGACAGTATCGCGACAAATCATCGCACATCGTGATGGCTGAATACCGACAGATGCTGAATACCGATCAAGAGACCTGGTTGAAACGCGTAATCAACCATCTGGGCTTCGTAGTATGGGGTGGATGCGGATTCATGGGCCCCACTCCCACTAAAATAGAAGGTGTACTACCTAACTACGGTGTCGGCCTTCGCATCGAAGTGCAACCTCGTATGAATGTCCGCCTGGATTTGGGCAAGAATACAGTAAACAACCAGACGCTGTTCTACTTCAACATGACAGAAGCGTTCTAAAACATAAAAAGAGAGTGCATCCCATTGATGCACTCTCCCAATCTGTTGCTATCTACAAGCTTTTTACCACATGCACAACTAATACATGCCAACACCTATCGATAACCGACCATGAAACAACAGATTATGCAAAAATATCACTGCGCTGAACGTAGGCTATCACGTCGCCCTTGTTGACCACAGCTCCCTGTTGAGCGCAAACTTCTACAACACGTCCCGTAAATCCGGTATATATTTTCTCATATTCACCCCATGGAGTAGAAATGTAACAAAATACCTCATCGTGCTGGTACTTGCGTCCGACAAACGGTGCTAACGAAGGACCATCTACGGAAACTTCCCAAAGAACCTGTCCCTTAGAGGGTGCAACCACCGGATCTGCTTTAGCGCGCTTCAGTTTCTTCACTTCCTCTTCCGATACAGCTCCCTTAGACAAAGCTGCGTCTTTGGCACGCATCAGCTCTTCTTCGAAACGCTTCTTGGCAACGCCCGATTTATAGTCACGGTACTGACGGTCATGCATAGCCAGTTCAAACAATTCTTCATCGTCTTCGCCATATTCCCAACCGTTTTCATCCATTTCTTTGCGATACTGATCCAAAGCATCAGGGTAGTTGGCCTGCGGATCGGTATCCACAAATTCATAACCTTTCTCTTTAGCCAGTTCCACAATCTCAGGCGCCAGTGCTCCTGGCAGACGTCCACTCTTGCCAAGAATCATGTCCCAAGTGTGGTTGTCAATCATCGTCCAGCGCTCTTCACCTTTAACAAGCTGCATCACGTTCATCAGCGCCACATTCTTGACATACTGGCTGAACGGAGTTACCAACGGAGGATAGCCTAATTTAGGCCATACGTATTCCACTTCATCGAACAGCATCACCAACAGATCGTCAATGCTCATGGGCGACTGATTCTTACTCTTCAGAATCATGTTGATACCTGAATGCACTCCCTTCAAGTCGGCCATCATCGAACCCATCATACCACCCGGCAATCCACACTTCAACAAAAGTGAAGACATATGTTTATTGGTAGGATCCATAAAATAGCCCAGGAAGTCATCGATAAATTCCTGCGTCATGGCACGTGCCTTCATATAGGCTTTCATGTTAATTTCGGGCACCTGGAAACCCTTATCCTTCAACATGGCTTGCACAGAAATCACGTCAGGATGTACCTTACCCCACGACATCGGCTCCATAGCCACGTCGATAATATCAGCACCGTTTTCACATACTTCGAGGATAGAAGCCATCGACAGGCCCGGACCACTATGACCGTGATATTGGATGATAACCTCGGGATGCCGCTCCTTGATAGCTTTGGTCAGACGCCCCAACATGCCCGGGCGGCCAATACCGGCCATATCTTTCAGGCAGATTTCAGGCGCACCCGCTTCAATCAACTTATCGGCAATTTCGGTATAATATTCTACGGTATGAACCGGCGAATAGGTGATACAGAGTGTAGCCTGTGGTATCATACCTGCCTCCAAAGCATATTGAATGGAAGGAATGATATTGCGAGTTTCGTTCAATCCGCAGAAGATACGGGTAATGTCTACACCCTGTGCGTGCTTTACTTTATACATCAGGCGGCGCACATCAGCTGGCACAGGATACATACGCAAGGCGTTCAGTCCACGGTCCAGCATGTGAGTTTGGATTCCAGCTTCATGGAAAGGCTTGGTAAAAGCACGCACGGCTTTGTTCGGATTTTCACCATAAAGCAGATTCACCTGCTCGAAAGCTCCGCCATTGGTTTCCACTCTTGCAAAACAGCCCATCTCGACAATCAATGGAGCAATGCGAACCAGTTGGTCCACTCTTGGTTGATACTTACCGGAGGATTGCCACATGTCTCTGTAGACGAGACTGAACTTAATTTCTTTTTTCATTGTAGTCAGGTATTAGTGATTCTTTTTCTTTGGGTTAACTTAACATATACAAATATAGCAGTTTTAATTGACATATCGGCATATAAATACTAAAAATATTCACATCAAAAGATATGTTATATATCATATTGTCACATTTACCCCAATTATCCGGTTCCAAACCACTTTAGAAATACGATAATTTCGGAAGTAAAAAGACAAATAAATGTGATTTTTTTATAGTTTTGTAGACTGATTAACCAACAAAAACACATCAATCGAAAAAATGTAAAGTTATGAGAGTCATGAAACTGAAAATGCTACTATGTCTGGCCATTGCCGTCATAGCCATGCCAGCCTTTAGCCAGGGGCTGAAAGCATTCAAACTGAAAAATGGTCTTTCCGTATATATATGGGAAGACGCATCCAAGTCGGACGTGTTCGGACTGGTTGGTGTACGCGCCGGCTCCATCAACGAGCCGGAAGAATACACCGGACTAGCCCATTACCTGGAGCACGTCATGTTCAAGGGAACAGACAATATCGGTGCCCTCAACTGGACGGAAGAAGAGCCTATCTACAAGGAAATCATCGCCAAGTATGACCAGCGGGCTGCCGAAACCGATCCGGTAAAGAAAGATGCCCTGAACCAGGAAATCAACGAACTCACTCTGAAGGCTGGCAAGATCAGCCTGCCAACCGAATATTCCAGTCTGATGGAAAGTATCGGTGCCAAAGGCGTGAATGCAGCAACAAGCTACGACTATACGTTCTATCACAGCTCCTTCCCAGCCTATCAGATAAACAAGTGGCTCGAAATCTCTTCACAACGATTCATCCATCCCGTGTTCCGTTCTTTCCAACCCGAACTGGAGAACGTGTACGAAGAGTACAACCGCGCACAGGACAATCCCAATCAGGCTGTCAGCAGCTTTTTCATGAGCAAGGCATTCGAAGGACACCCCTATTCGCGCGACATCATCGGCCTGCCCGAACATCTGAAGAACCCGCAGCTGAGCAAGCTTATCGAATTCTACGACACCTGGTACGTACCCGAAAACATGGTGCTCGTACTGGTCGGCAACATCAACGCCCAGCAGGTAGCCGGCCGCATCGCCGGAACCTTCGGCCGTCTGGCCAAAAAACCGATGCCCGTACGCAAAACCTACACGGACATGAACATCCAGGGACGCAAACAATACACTGAAAAGGTGGGCTACTATCCGCAGGTGGCCATGGTGTTCAACGGCGTACCGGCCGGACATCCTGACGAGGATGCACTGGACATCGCCCTCTCTCTGCTGAGCAACGGCAGCCAAACAGGTGCGTTGGATAAACTGGTATTGGACGGCGAACTAACCAGTGCCGGAGCTTACGCACAGACTTTCCGTGAACAAGGACGCTCGGTCGTAGTGAGCATACCGCTTTACGATGAAAACCAACGCCGCTTCGAATCGAACAAAAGCGCCGAGAAAAAAGCTCTGGAAGCTATCGAGAAGATAGCCAACGGTGAGTTCGAAGATTGGAAAATCAATGCCATCAAGGCGGAAATGTGCCGCCAGTTCGACCTGGCCATGGAGAAGAACGAACAGAAAGCCATGATCCTGATGAATGCTTTCTATAATGAACAGGATCTGGGCGAAATATTAAACTACAAGGACAAGATCATGGCTGTAACAAACGACGACGTAAAGCGCGTAGCCAAACAATATCTGTCTAAAAACTACCTGGCCCTCTACATCGAACAGGGCAAGGCCAAGAAGGGTGAGAAAATAGCCAAGCCCAACTACAAGCCCGTGGAACCGCCCGTAGGCCAGCAGTCGCTCTACGCCCTGCAATTCAAGAGCCTGCCTATCGGTCATGTAGCTGAAAACCTGATTGACTTTAGCGACGTACAGGTAAAACAACTGAACGACCGTTCCAAGATGTACTACACGCCAAACAAGGAAAACAACATCTTCCAGCTCGTCCTGCAGTACGGAGCCGGAACCGAAGAATTCCCCAAACTCGACGTAGCCGCCAGCCTGATGAACAACGCCGGCGTGATGGGACTCTACGAACCGCAGCAACTGAAGGAGGAACTCAGCAAACTGAATGCTACCTGCTACGTATCTGCCAGCTCCAACTACCTGACCATCGTCATGGAAGGATTTGAAGAAACCTTGCCCCAGGCCTGCCAACTCCTCTCCCGCCAGATTCTGATGCCCAAACTGGACGACAAACAGCTGGCACAGCTGAAAGGTAACATCCTGAGTACACGTCAGCAACGCAAGGAAAACGTCAGCACGCTGAACGAGGCTTTGCGCCAGTATCTGCTCTACGGTGACAAGTCGGACTACATCGACGAACTGACGGACAAAGAAGTGCTCGAACTGCAGATCTCCGAACTGACGGGTGACATCAACCGCGCATCTAATTTCGAATCGAAAATCTTCTATACCGGTACCCTGCCCTTCGACAACGTCTACAGCATCCTGAGCCAGAACCTCCCGCTCGTAGCCAATGAGCGCCCGTCTGAATCGCCGCGCGTGAAACCGATGCAGGCTGTAAGTGAAAATACCATCTACTTCCTGCCCAACAATGACGCAGAACAGGCACAGATCCACTTCTACCTGCCAATGCAGACAGCCGACAAAAAGGATGACGTGCTGCGCGATGCCTTCAACCAATACTTCGGTCTGGACTTCACCGGACTGGTATTGAACGAAATCCGCGAGAAGCGTTCCATGGCCTATACGGCTTACGCCTACGCAGCCACACAGGGTATAGCCGGAAAAGCCAGCTACCTGTACGGCAGCATCGGCACGCAGAACGACAAGGCCAACGACGCCATCGACGTGTTCATGGGCCTCATCAACGACATGCCGAAGAATGCCGACCGCATCGACAACATCAAGAGTTATCTGCGCCAGTCGGCCTTGACCAACCATCCTGACTTCCGCAGCAAGGCGATGTATCTGGTTAACCTCGGTTACCAAGGCTATACTGAAGATCCTGCCAAGGAACAGTTGCCGCAAATCGATGCACTGACCTTCGACGACATCGTGAAGTTCTACGAAACGAACATCAAAGGCAAACCCTACGCCATCGCCATCATGGGTAACCCCAAGATGATAGACCTGAAGAAACTGGAGAAATACGGAAAAGTAGTCAAACTGAACGACAACAAACTGTTCAACACGAAAGATACGCTGTTCTAACCAAAACGACCCGTATTATGGCCTTCTGAGAAAGCACTGCATGGCACCGTCACGAAGTGCTTCCTCAGGGGGTAACAAAGCACTGCATGAGAGGGTGACGAAGCACTTCGTCAGACCCTCAGAAAGCACTTCATCAGAACAGAAAGAAAAACAGATACGGACGATGTGATGCTCAGTTTTCACATCGTCCGTATCTGTTTTTCCTACTTATAACCTGTAACCAGTCCGCCTTTTAAGCGTGTCCCGACAAGGTCGGCAGGCATATCTTATACTTCACTGCCAGAATACGTGTCAGAAAGACCACTACCCCACAAGCTATCTGGCAGATGTAGTCGTCCATCTGTGCCAACGCACACACCCAGTAGACCAATCCGCCTACCACACAAGCCATCGCATAGATTTCTTTACGGAATATCAGCGGAATCTCATTAATAAACACATCGCGAATAACACCGCCGGCCGCACCCGTCATGCTACCCATGATGATAGCCACCCAAAAAGGATAGCCCAAGGACAGACTCTTCCCTACACCTACGACCGTGAACAGAGCCAGACCGATGGTATCGAAAAAGAAAAACGTATTGTTCAGGTGAATGAGATGCTTGCCAAACATGGTCACAAAAACCAACGCAAGTCCTGTACATATAAGATAAATAGGATCGGTCATCCAGCCCGGAGTCACGTCAAGCAACAAATCGCGCAACGTTCCGCCACCCACGGCCGTAGCAAAACCAACCACGTATGCGCCAAACCAATCAAACCGTTTGGCCGATGCCAGACGAATGCCACTGATCGCAAAAGCAAACGTCCCCACAAAATCGAGTATCTGAACAAATGTAGGCATATAGATGAAATTTCCTGCAAAGTAACGAATAAAATTCCATTAGAAAACGTACTTTTGTGAAAGATTTAAAAGGTTCGACTCATGAAAATAACGATTGTAGCGGGCGCACGCCCCAATTTTATGAAAATAGCCCCTCTGTGCCGTGCCATCGATGCCGCACGTGAAGCCGGTCAGGACATCAGTTATCGCGTGGTATATACCGGCCCGGAGAACGATCCGGCACTGGAAGCCTCCCTCTTCTCCGACCTCGCCATGAAGAAGCCCGACTCCTATCTGGGTGTCACGGGCAACGACCATTCGCAAGTGACGGCCGACATCATGCTGGCCTTTGAAAAAGAGTTGAACGCCCACCCGGCACAGACAGTGCTGGTAGTGGACGATATGACCGCCACCATGAGCTGCGCCATTGTAGCCAAGAAGCGCGGACTGAAGGTGGCACATGTCATTGCAGGTACCCGTTCGTTCGACATGAACATGCCGCGTGAAGTGAACCGCACCATCGTCGATGCCATCTCCGACTACCTGTTTGCAGCCAGCATGGCCGCCAACCGCAACCTGAACCAGGAAGGCATGATACCGGAGTACATCCACTACGTTGGCAATATCCTGATGGACACTATCCGCTACAACCGCCACCGCCTGCTCCAGCCCTTGTGGTTCTCTACGCTCGGTCTGAAGAAAGGCTGCTACCTGCTGCTCACTCTGAACCGACACGAGCTGCTGCAACAACGCCAGGTCCTCCAGTCCCTGCTACAAACAATTCTCGACAGAGCCGGCGGGGTCCCCGTCGTAGCCCCCCTGCACCCATACGTACAGCAAGCCATTCAAGCCACTGGCATCAGTGCCCCAAACCTGCACATCCTGCCGCCGCAAAGCTATCTGCACTTCGGGTTCCTCATCAACCAGGCACAGGGCATTGTGACCGACTCGGGCAACATCGCCGAAGAAGCCACCTTCCTCGACGTACCCTGCATCACGCTGAATACGTATGCCGAACACCCTGAAACTTGGCGTATCGGAACCAACGAACTGGTAGGTGAAAACACGTTTGCCCTTTCGGCCTCACTGGAAAAAATGCTAAAAGGTGACTGGAAGCACAGTACCCTACCCGAACGTTGGGACGGCCGTACGGCAGAACGTATCGTACAAGTCCTGCTTACAAAATAACAGACTATACCTGTCCGGAATTGAGGACTAAGAAGAGGATGAAAACTAAATAATAGTTTTCAATTTTTCCATATTTTTAGTTCTCAATTCCCAAATAATCAAAATTTGCTTCTTATTTGCTTGCAAATTACTAACTTTGCAGTTCGATTATGATAGATATGAAGCAATTATATACAACTCTCATTCTTCTGATAGTGCTCCTTTTCGTTCATTCAGCCGGAGCATCCGCCCAAATCAGAGGTACCGTTACAGACTCAATCACCAACGAACCCTTGTTGTATGTCACTGTCCAGTACGAAGGCAAAGGCGTGGGAGCCATTACCAACGGAGACGGAGAATACAAGGTAGAGACCCGCAAGGGATGGGACGAACTGACCTTCTCTACAATCGGTTACGTCACCAAGAAAGTCAAGATCAAACCCGGACAGAAAGTACTGAATGTCAAAATGTCGCCCGACGACATCATGTTGTCCGAAGTAGTAGTCAAACCCAAAAGAGAAAAATACTCCCGTAAGAACAATCCGGCTGTGGACTTTATGCGTAAAGTCATCGAACACAAGAAACAGCTGAAACTGGAAGAAAACGACTTCTACCAATACCAGAAGTACGAAAAGATGAAGATGTCGCTAAACGATGTCACCCCCGAAAAGATGGAAAAAGGACTGTACAAGAAGTTCTCCTTTTTCAAGGATCAGGTAGAAACATCGCCTAAAACCGGCAAGCAAATATTGCCCATCTCCATCAAGGAGACAGCTTCGCGAACCATCTACCGCAAGGATCCACGCAGCGAGAAAACCATCATCGAAGGTATGAACTCGACGGGTATTGAAGAATTCTTCAGTACGGGCGACATGCTGGGTACGATCCTGAACGATGTTTTCTCGGACGTCAACATCTACGACGACGACATCCGCCTGCTGCAACGCCGCTTCGTAAGCCCCATCGGGCGAGGAGCCATCTCGTTCTACAGATATTACCTGATGGATACACTCATGGTAGACCAGCATGAATGTGTACACCTGACGTTCGTCCCCAACAATTCGCAGGACTTCGGCTTTACAGGCCATTTGTATGTGGTAAAAGACTCGACCTACGCCGTAAAAAAATGTACCATGAACCTGCCTAAAAAAACAGGTGTAAACTTCGTTGAAAGTCTGGACATCGTACAACAGTTCGAACAGCTGCCCGACAGCAACTGGGTACTGACAGACGACGATATGACCGTAGAACTGGCCTTGATGAAAGGTGTCCAGGGACTGGAAGTGCAACGCACGACCAAATATTCGAAATACAACTTTGACGAAATAGAACCCCGCCTCTTCCGCCTGAAAGGAAAAGTCATCAAGGAAGCCAACATGCTGGCCAAGAGCGACGAGTATTGGGCAGAAGTGCGTCAGGTTCCCCTCACCAAGAAAGAGAGTACCATGGACCTCTTCATGAACCGTATCGAACAGATACCGGGATTCAAAATCATTATCTTCGGCGCCAAGGCACTGATCGAAAACTTCGTGGAAACCGGTAGTAAAGACCATCCCAGTAAGTTTGACTTCGGCCCCATCAACACTATCATCACCAGCAACTACGTGAACGGAGCCCGTTTCCGTCTCAGCGGCATGACAACCGGCAATCTGGATCCCCACTGGAACTTCAGCGGATATGGTGCGTATGGTACACGTGACAAGAAGTGGTTCTACTCCGGCCAGGTGGCTTATTCGTTCAACAAACGCGAATATGTGTTGTGGGAGTTTCCTAAACACTATCTGTCTTTCAAATACACCTACGATGTCATGTCGCCTATGGACAAATACCTGGAGACAGACAAGGATAACATGTTCGTAGGCTGGAAATGGACAACCGTCGACCAGATGTCCTATATCCGTGACGCTACCCTCAACTACGAATTGGAAACAAATACCGGTTTTTCCGTCAAAGCCATGCTGCGCCACCGCAACGACCAGCCGGCCGGTATCCTGCAATACTGGCGCAACGACGGTGAGACTCCCGGTGTATTGGGCGAAAACAATACGCTAGTCCATGATATCACCACTACCGAACTGGGTGTAACCCTGCGTTATGCCCCGGGCGAAACATTTGTCAATACCAAGCAGCGTCGTGTACCCGTATCGCTGGACGCTCCTCAGTTCACCCTCTCGCATACAGTCGGTTTCAAAGGCATATTGGGAGGTGAATACAACTTCAACCTCACGGAAATAGGCCTGCGCAAACGTTTCTGGTTCGGTTCTTGGGGAAAGATCGACATCACAGCCCGTGCGGGTGCCCAGTGGAACAAGGTACCATTCCCGTTCCTGAACCTGCCCATGGCCAACCTGTCATACATCACCCAGCACAACGAATCGTTCTCACTCATCAACAACATGGAGTTTCTGAATGACCGCTACGGCTCGCTGGCGCTGAGTTACGACATGAACGGCAAGCTTTTCAACCGCATCCCGTTGCTAAAGAAACTGAAGTGGCGTGAGATGTTCCGCATCCGTGGCCTGTGGGGTACACTGACCGATAAGAACAATCCGTACAAGAGCAACGATCCCGACCTCTTCCTCTTCCCGACCCGCAACGGTATGCCTACCAGCTACGTCATGGGAAAGACGCCCTACGTGGAGGCCAGTGTAGGTATCTATAACATCTTCAAGTTGCTGCACATCGAATACGTGCGGCGTCTCACCTACACCGACATTCCCGGCGTGAAGAAAGACGGTATCCGCTTCATGATCATGATGATATTTTAATCCATAGAACAAACGTGCAACCACTGGCAGAAAGGCTTCGGCCCAAGACATTAGACGAATACATCGGCCAGAAACATCTGGTCGGACCGGGAGCAGTGCTCCGCAAGATGATCGATGCAGGACGCATCTCCTCCTTCATCCTGTGGGGACCTCCGGGAGTGGGTAAGACGACGCTGGCACAAATCATTGCCAACAAGCTGGAAACCCCGTTCTATACGCTGAGCGCCGTGACCAGCGGCGTAAAAGACGTGCGCGACGTAATCGACCGTGCCAAGAACAACCGTTTCTTTTCCCAAGCCAATCCCATCCTTTTCATTGACGAAATCCACCGTTTCAGCAAGTCGCAACAAGACTCGCTGCTGGGGGCTGTCGAACAGGGCATCGTGACACTGATTGGTGCCACGACGGAAAACCCGTCGTTCGAAGTCATTCGTCCTTTGCTGTCGCGCTGCCAGATTTATGTATTGAAGTCTCTCGAAAAGGAAGACCTGCTGGAACTGCTACAGCGAGCGTTGACAACCGACCATATCCTGCGTGAACGCCACATCGAGCTGAAGGAAACTACCGCCATGTTGCGCTATAGTGGAGGTGACGCCCGTAAGCTGCTCAACATATTGGAACTGGTTGTCGAATCAGAAACAGACGACACCGTCGTCATTACCGACGGCATGGTAACCGAACGCCTGCAACAGAACCCGCTGGCCTACGACAAGGACGGCGAGATGCACTACGACATCATCTCCGCCTTTATCAAATCCATCCGCGGCAGCGACCCTGACGGGGCCATCTACTGGCTGGCCCGCATGGTGGAAGGCGGCGAAGATCCTGCTTTCATCGCCCGCCGTCTAGTCATTTCCGCTTCGGAAGACATCGGACTGGCCAACCCCAACGCCCTGCTCCTGGCCAACGCCTGCTTTGACGCCGTGATGAAGGTAGGATGGCCCGAAGGCCGTATTCCCTTGGCCGAAACCACCATTTATCTCGCCACCAGTCCCAAGAGCAACTCAGCCTACATGGCCATCAACGACGCCTTGGAGCTGGTTCGACAGACCGGCAACCTGCCTGTTCCCCTTCATCTACGCAATGCCCCTACCAAACTGATGAAGCAGCTGGGCTATGGCGAAGACTACAAGTATGCCCACGACTATCCGGGCCACTTCGTCCGCCAGCAGTTCCTGCCCGACGAACTGAAAGGCCACAGCATCTGGCATCCACAGGAGAATGCAGCGGAAGCCAAACATAAGGAACGGATGCAGGCGCTTTGGGGAAAAGAACGCTTTTAATTATTAAGTATAACACTGAAAGATTTTATTGAATACCTATGTTAAATATAAAAAATATCATATGAAAATTGTAGCACTCGACGGCTATGCCGCCAATCCCGGAGACCTCTCTTGGGATGAAATGAAAACCTTGGGCGAATGCACTGTCTACGACCGCACTGCTCCCTCGGAACTATTGGAACGTGCCAAAGAGGCCGACATACTCCTGACGAATAAAGTCGTCATAACAGGTGAACACATGGCTGCCCTGCCCCAGTTGAAATACATCGGCGTCATGGCTACCGGATACAACATCGTTGATACGACAGCTGCCAAAGAACGCGGCATCATCGTCACCAACATTCCAGCCTACAGCACCGACTCTGTCGCCCAAATGGTCTTTGCCCATCTGTTGAATATCGCTCAACAGGTACAACATCACTCGGAAGAAGTCCACAAAGGCCGCTGGACCAATAGTCCCGACTTCTGTTTCTGGGATACACCGCTCATCGAACTGGCCGGCAAAAAGATAGGTCTTGTCGGCTTAGGCAACACCGGCATGCGGACCGCCCGCATTGCCATCAGCTTCGGTATGGAAGTTCATGCCTTTACCTCCAAATCACACTTCCAACTGCCGCCCGAAATCAAGAAGATGGAATTGGACGAACTGTTTGCTGAATGTGACATCGTCAGCCTGCACTGTCCTCTCACCGAGCAGACCCGTGAAATGGTCAATGCCCGCCGCCTCAGCCTGATGAAACCCAATGCGATCCTCATCAATACGGGCCGCGGTCCGCTAATCAACGAACAAGATCTGGCCGACGCACTGAACAGCGGACGTATCTATGCTGCTGGAGTGGACGTTCTTTCACAAGAACCTCCTCGTGCCGACAATCCGCTGCTCACCGCTCGCAACTGCTATATCACCCCTCACATTGCCTGGGCAAGTACAGCTGCCCGCCAACGCCTAATGCAAATTGCGCTGGACAATCTGAAAGCTTATCAGACAGGCAATCCCATTAATGTGGTAAACAAATAAGCAACTGTATAAAATAATAATCCCTGGCATCCTTTCTTATTCAAGAATGCCAGGGATTGTTTTTTCAATAAATACAATTGTTCCTATTACCAAGCCCAATCTGTTTCCTTCCATATACTTTCGACAACATTCTCCACATTGTCAGGTAGATTACAGAAGAAATCAAGACCTGTATTCTTTTCCAAATCGTCGATGCTAAGGGCATATCCCTTCATAACATCCGAAGGAGCAAAGTTATTATATTCATAACCATAGTCATCACGGTGTTCCATCCAAAAACCTACAGCATGGTATTCACCTCCTTTTTTACTAAGAATGGCCATAAAATAGTATTTTGGACAAGCCAATCCTTTTTTAGTAAAGCCATTGGCATCAGTCTGAGGGAGCACACCATCATTTCCCTTGCGTGTACCCGTAAAGTTCACAAGCAGTTGATCCACTGTCCCCCCTTTCACTACATAAACCTTATCGTATTCTCCCGAACGTGCCCATTTCTGCACAAGAATCTCGAATGAAGCCCAAAAACCGCCATTAAACGAACTCATCTGTGGACTCATATTACTATAAAAGAAAGTCTGCTCATTAGCTTCCTTCGAATATACCCGATCTTCAGATGCACACAAATGTCCTTTGTCGAACCCGTCACTTTTGTGGTTGCTTTCTTCGGGGCACCAGCCTCCCGGCAGTTCCAAGTCTGTGGCCCATGCATCCGAACGGCTCACATTCTTCTGTGAAGTCGTTTCATCAAAGCTGAAAGCAACCCACGCTGTATGTTTCTTGCTCTCCACCCATTCATAAGCGTAATTCAAGATCCTCTTGCCTCCATAAGTTACCGTATGCTCCACATAGTAGTTCTCAGGATTCAAATAGGGCATGGAATAATCTGTCACAAACGATTTTCCTTCTATCGGATCATTAGCATTGGTATTTTGAATCTCTTCCTGAATATCTAATTTATATTCGACACCGACTTTATCCATATCCACAAAAGCAATCCTTAATCTCAGGAAAGTACGGGAAGTTGGAAGAGTATAAGATACCCAATATACAGCTCCATCCTTCAACTCAGCTTTAGAGTCCCAACCAGACATGCTCTCCCATGCAGGCATAGCCGATAAACTGCTAACTCCTTTACAAACAGCAAACGAATAATTTTCACCAGAAAGAAAATTGTCCATCTTTATAATTGGAGACGAAATGGTTTGAATACTCAACTGAGACACATCTGACGTAAACAAAAAAGCAGAGCTTCCTTCCAACGTCTGTTCAATATCCTCAGCTCCCAGTCTCTCAATAACATCTGAAACTTTATACTCTACTCCAACTTCATCTCCAGAAATATAATCAATCCGAAGTTTCAAATAACGATACTCCGCATCAGTTGTATAACGTATCCAACACGTCGTACCCTCTACGATCGATAATGTATTTTTCCAATCATGCATCGCATCATAATTAGGCATATCCACCAATTTCCGGGCAGCTGACGAGGCAAATACACATGAAGTTCCTTGCAAACTCTTATCCTTTATACCGATTGCAACAGGAAAACCTTCCGGTTGTAAAGCTCCTCCATCAGTTGCCTCGGTCTCATAACCTTTCATTACATAAGTCAAGGAACCCTCTTCCGTCTGTTCAATCTCAGGTTTTACCGGCTGTTCTGGATCTTCAGGCTGTTCCGGCTCAGGAACTTCTGGTTCTGGAAGAATACTCCCACTATCATCTCTACCACATGAAACGACAGTCAAACATACAAACAGAAACAGTATTTCCCAATATTTTTTCATAAGCATAATTCAATTTAAAGCCAAGAAAGGGTGACGAGTTACGTCACCCTTCCTTCTCAGATTAAAACAATCGCAATTTTATTGAGCAACTACAGTACCTGTCCATACATACTTAGCTGTTTCATCATCGTATGTAAAAGACATCGCATAATCACCAGCACCGCGGCCTTGATATACAGTATAAACCACAATATAACTCAAGCCTGAATTAGGAACTTCTACGCGTCTTGGCAAAACAATCTCGGCAATACCAAATGCCAAACGCTCATCCATAATAGCTTGTAATTGTTCATCAGTTAAACCGTCATATTCACCACCAACATTATAATACTTTCTCCAAGTATTATACGCATTGTTAATGTTAGGATAATATGTAGAAACACCAAAATAGTATTCCTCTGTATCATACTGTGTACTCTTATATTCCGGCTTATTCTCTAATGACCACTGAAGCAAAGCTTCATAATCACCCTGTTCGAAGTTCAAGGTCAAACTACCGCCAACCAAACGATCCAATACCCAAACAGAACCGTCAAAGGTCATTTCTGCAATCTTTGTTTCAACAGTTACAACATCTTCATACGGATTATAAGGCGCCCAAATTGTTCCATTAAATTTATAGAAAGCATCTTTATCTGACGTACCTCCACTATAAAATTTATATGTAACTTTGCATGTTGTTCCTTCAGCTGCCCAATACGGGAAATTCTCTTTCAAGAATATCGGAAGATAAAAGTCAACATCCATATTCGCATCAAAATTGTCATACTTTCCAGGTTGTCCACTTTCTGTTCCCATACTGTCATAATCTTCCTTAGCCAAGGTGTATTCCTTATCAGCTACAAACGAAGCAATTTCAACAGATTCCCAACCATTCTCTACGCGTTTATAAGATTTCGTTTGATTAGTTGTACTGCCAGAATAATATTTATACGTAACAGAAATAGTTTTCCCAACAGTCATATCAGCATATTTCCCATCCAAAAACGCACGAAGATAAGCATCAACATCCATTCCCGAATCAAAATTATTATACTTTCCGGGTTCACCGTCTCCAGTTCCCATACTATCATAATCATCGTTTGTCAACGTATAATTCACGTCAGCACTTTCAAAACCAGGAGTAACAGTACCACAAAGCACTGATATTTTAGCAGCAGAGCCTTTGTCTGAACTGTAAAACAATTCTGACAGCATGGTATTCAAAGCAGAAGTTAACTCAGCTTTACCTGCATCATCAGTCAGAAAATAGCCATCTGACGGATAGGTACCAGTAAACTCTCCTTCATATTGAGTAACATTTCCGATAGGATTATCATCAAATCCCTCAAAGTTATCTTCATTATAGTCGCAACCTGTAAAAAATAACAGAGAAGCACACAATGTATATAATAAATTCTTTTTCATATTTCAACTATTAAACGTTTAATACGATTAGAAAGCAACTTTCAATCTCAAAGAATAGGTTCTGCCAAATGCATAAAAGACTTCATATGCATTTTCCCATTTACCAGTACCACCATCAGTAGCGTCAACAATATAACGCTGATTGAACACATTTTCCACGTTACCATATAAAGTAGCCTTACATTTACCCAAGGGGAAAGTGTAACTTGCGTTCAAATCCAATTGTCCACCTGACGGTATTTCCCACGGCTGATTTACTGTAACATTGCCACTTGGAGACAACATACTTCCATCCAAATCATAATCAGAATAGTTCTTTGCAAACCATGTATAAGTCAAACCACCACGAAACCCAGAGAAATGAACTTGGGCTCCCAATGCTGCAGTCAACTGAGCAGAACCACCGACCTTTACACCTTTTAAGTTTACAGTAGACTTAGCATGATCTTCAGCCTGAATACCTGAAGCTAAATCACCTTGAAGGTTCTTCAACGGTTGTCCCAAGCTATTATAATAGTAACCGGTAGAATTACTATCCCATTGCCAATCACCCAAAGAGAACATTCCATTGATATCCAACCAGCGAGTAGGATTTGCAGTCAAGTCAAGTTCTACACCCATATGACGTGCATCCACACCCTGCATATTAATACTATAACGATCCACAACTTCATTGTTCTTCACAATATCACCACCTTTGGTCATTGTCTTATCCATCCAACGTGTGTAATAAGCATTCAAATTCACTGCCATAAAACGAGAACGATAACCATAACCAAGTTCTGCCGAGAAGATCTTTTCATTTACAGCATCCGGGTTTGTTGCATTACTTGTTGCTGCCGAAAGGAAAGCTCCATAAGAGAAATAAGGAGCACGACTAATATAACCAATATTTGCAAATACATTATGATTGTCGGTTATGTTAAAATTGGCACCACCCTTAGCTGTGTAACCAAGGAAGTTCACCTTTTCAGACTTGGCATGAGCTGCATCATAATAGAAACGGTCATAACGCCAATATGTTGTATTTGAAAGAGAACCGGCAACAAAGGCACTTAGTTTGTCGCGGTTGTATTCAGCCTGCGCAAAAGCACCTTCTGACACCGTATATCCATCATAATCGCGATAAACAACATCACCGACCGTCAGCTTCTGATGAACGAAATTAGGATCTGAAGCAGCAGCATTATTCGCAACCTTCACACTCTCACGAGAGTCTACATCCATAAAGAACTTACCACCAAACAAATCGCTGATTTCGTTTGTGTGAGTACCTTTATAGTAACGGAAGTCAACTCCACCATAAAAATCAACATATTCACCAAATTTAGTTGTATATGTAGAAACTAAGCCATACCAATTATGATAATTCTTAGAGATAGACATCGCATACAATGAACCATTCATGCTTTGTTCATTCAATTCTTCCATCTGATCGTACGCAAACGTGCCATCCGCATTACGGAATTTGGTAGACAATATTCCTTTATTGGCAGCGTACCAATCTGAACGACTTGCACCAAGCTCTGTATTAGCTTGACCACTTGTACCGTAACCACGGCCAATAGACACATAAGCTACAGTACTTAAAGAAGACTTATGGTCAATCTGCCATTGGTGATTCAATGAAATCTGAGGTTTATTATATTTGTTTTGGTTTTGATTATAAGCTACTCCATTTTTTCTATATCCAAAAGAAGGATTGTATTGATAAATATCTTCAGGATCTTCAACATATTGTTTCACTTGCTGCCAACCACTAATAGTCAAACCATTTGCATTGTTTCTCTGATTATGCCATTGTGGAGCTCCAAAAGCTGTCAAACTCAACTGATGATTTTCATTGAAACGCTTGGTCAAGTTAACGAACCAGTTGTATGCTTCAAAATCGGTACTCTGAACATATCCATCACCCCAAGTCTTGGCACCCAGCAAAGTCAAAGCCCAGCCCGATTTACTCATACCCGTAGATACAGAAAACAACATTTTATTGTAACCGTTATTACCCATCGCGTATGAAACCGTACCACCTTTTTCAGCATCAGCACCTTTTGTTACAATATTGATAGAACCACCGACAGAAGGAGCAGAAACTTTAGAAGCACCTAAACCACGCTGAGTCTGCGTACTACGAGTCACATCAGACAAACCAGCCCAGTTAGACCAATACAAACCACCCCATTCCATATCATTCATGGGAACACCATTAATAAGCACGGCAACGTTCTCGCTCTTGAAACCACGCATTCTTAATTCTGAGTCACCAAAAGCACCTCCTTTTTTTGTAGCATAAACACCCGGTGTCGTTTTCAATATTTCCGGAAACTCTTGTGTACCTAAACGTTCTTCGATAAAGGCTGGAGTCACCGTCGACACAGCTACCGGAGTCTTGCGGGCAATAGCCACAGATGAAGTGATAACCACATCGTTCAGCATCACGGCATCCGGCTGCATCTTGATAACGCCCAAATCTACAGAAGCACCCTTACGAGTAACTTTCTGTTTCAGGTCCTTGTAACCCACATACTTGAAAACCAAAGTCGCATTGGGAGCAACCGCTTGCTTGAAATAACCGTCAATGTCGGTCACTGAACCTTGCGTGGTACCTTCTACCATAACGGCAGCACCAACCAACGGCTCGCCTGTCTCAGAGTCTACAAGCTGACCTTTCACTGTAGTGGTCTGAGCAAAAGCAGACATACTGCACACAGACATTACTGCAATCAACAGGAAATGAATTAGATTTCTTTTCATAATTCCGTTTTTAGTTAATAGATCATGTTAATTAAACATTAATTTATGTTTCTTCCTGCAAATATAATGAATATAATCCATATAAATATTACATCTACACTACATTTTTTCAAGAAGAGAAAGACTTTTTTAAAGAAACATGGCTACAAACATCTACAACTAAAAACGAAACGGCACGAACCCCCAAAATAGAAAATCTATTTATCAGGGCTTCGTGCCATTCAAATTCGAATATAATACTGCAAACAGAGATTATAATCAGTCTTCCATCAGCTTACGATAGCGCACGCGCTTAGGTTCTTCCTTACCCAGGCGCTTCTGCTTATTCTCCTCGTACTCCGAATAGGAGCCTTCGAAGAAGAACACATTCGAATCGCCTTCAAAGGCCAGGATGTGCGTACAGATACGGTCGAGGAACCAACGGTCGTGGCTGATGACCACGGCACAGCCGGCAAAGTCCTCCAAACCTTCTTCGAGCGCACGAAGGGTGTTGACATCGATATCATTGGTGGGCTCGTCGAGAAGCAACACATTACCTTCTTCCTTCAGTGCCATAGCCAGATGCAGACGGTTACGCTCACCACCAGAGAGCACACCACAAAGCTTTTCCTGATCGGCTCCCGAGAAGTTGAAACGAGAGAGGTAGGCACGGGCATTGATATCGCGACCACCCATGCGGATCAGCTCGTTGCCGCCCGAAATAACCTGATAAACACTCTTGTTGGGATCGATATCCTTGTGCTGCTGATCCACGTAGGCTACCTTCACGGTCTCGCCTACCTCGAATTCGCCCTTGTCTGGCTTCTCCAATCCCATAATAAGGCGGAAGAGCGTAGTCTTACCTGCACCGTTCGGACCTATGATACCCACAATGCCATTAGGTGGAAGCATGAAGTTGAGATCGTCGAAGAGCAGTTTGTCGCCAAAGGCCTTGGCCACGTGCTTGGCCTCAATAACCTTATTACCCAGTCGCGGACCGTTTGGGATGAAGATTTCCAGCTTTTCTTCCTTCTCCTTCACATCCTCGTTCAGCAATTTATCGTAAGAATTCAAACGGGCTTTACCCTTAGCCTGACGGGCCTTGGGCGCCATACGCACCCATTCCAACTCGCGCTCCAGCGTCTTGCGGCGCTTGCTGGCCGTCTTCTCTTCCATTTCCATGCGTTTGGTTTTCTGTTCCAACCAGCTGGAGTAGTTGCCCTTCCAAGGAATACCTTCACCACGGTCGAGTTCCAAAATCCATCCGGCCACGTGGTCGAGGAAGTAGCGGTCGTGCGTCACGGCAATCACCGTACCCTCGTACTGCTGCAAGTGTTGCTCCAGCCAGTCGATAGACTCGGCATCGAGGTGGTTGGTCGGCTCGTCCAGCAACAGGATGTCCGGCTTCTGCAGAAGCAGACGGCAGAGAGCCACACGACGACGTTCGCCTCCTGACAGATGTTCCACCGACTGGTCTTCGGGCGGGCAGCGCAAGGCGTCCATGGCACGCTCCAGCTTGCTGTCCAAGTTCCACGCATCTGTCGCATCGATGATATCCTGCAGTTCCGCCTGGCGAGCAAAGAGCTTGTCCATCTTCTCCTGATCCTCGTAATACTCGGGCAAGCCGAACTTTTGGTTGATTTCCTCATACTCTGTCAGCGCATCAACAATGGGCTGAACACCTTCCATCACCACTTCCTTCACAGTTTTGGCAGGATCCAAATAGGGCTCCTGTGCCAGATACCCGACGGAATATCCGGGTGAGAACACCACTTCGCCCTGATAGGATTTATCCAACCCGGCGATAATCTTCAGCAAGTGTTGTAGATTTACCAGAACCTGTTGGACCTGTTACCAGAACCAGTCCTCTTTTCTTGGCATACAAGTCAACAACAGACTTTGGAACGCCAAGACTTTCCGGCTTAGGAATCTCTGTTCCTACAATACGCATGGCACATGCTACAGAACCTCTCTGTCTGAATACATTAACTCTGTATCGTCCAATATTAGGAACAGAGAATGAAAAATCAAGTTCTCCTCTGTCTTTGAACATTGCCTGCTGCCTGTCATCCATAATATCAAGAATAAGCTTTTCACAGTCATCTGGTGAAAGCTTAGGATAATCAAGATCCACAAGCTCACCATTAATTCTGACTCTTGGTGGAAGTCCTACAGTGACATGCACATCACTTGCCTTCTTTTCTTTAGCTATCGAAAGTAATTGCTCTACAGTAAACATTATTAAGCCCCCATATATCTATAATTGTATATCTTGCAGATTCTTAATTAATCTGCTCAAGTTCAATTTCTTCTACTCCGGAAGAAACTGATATTCCAGAAGAAACTGATGTGTCTGCTGCCTTAGGTCTTGAATCATCTTCTTCAGCTTCATAAGTTGCTTTAACCATCTCTGCTATAGTTGTAACACCATCTTTAACCGCATTAACCGCAGCCATCTTAAGCGTATTCATGCCCTCACTTATAGCCTGCTTTTTAATCTCTTCTGCTTCTGCATGTCTTGATATAAGTCTCTTTATAGACGGTGTTATCTTCATAATCTCATATATACCAAGTCGTCCATAGTATCCTGTTCCATTACATAACTTACATCCACATGGTTCATATATAGTAAATGGCTCATCAGGATTAACTCCAAGCATCTCCTTCTCAGCTGCACTTGCCTCTTTTGGCATCTTACAGTCACACAGCTTTCTTACAAGACGCTGTGCAATAATACCAACAAGCGAATCAGCTATGAGGTATGACTCAATTCCCATATCTTCAAGACGGGCAACAGAACTTGCAGTACTGTTAGTATGCAGTGTACTTACAACAAGATGGCCTGTGATAGATGCTCTAACCGCAATCTCAGCAGTCTCACCATCTCGGATCTCACCAATCATGATAATATCCGGATCCTGTCGTAAGATTGATCTTAATGCAGTTGCAAATGTAAGATTTGCTTTATTATTAACCTGAACCTGATTAATACCATCAATATTAGCCTCGACTGGGTCTTCAACGGTAATAATATTAACATCTTCTGTATTAAGTTCACTTAATGCAGTATAAAGAGTTGTAGACTTACCAGATCCTGTAGGTCCTGTTACAAGAATAATTCCATGTGGATTCTTTAATATATCATCAAATACCTTAAGATCAGCCGGTGTAAGTCCAAGTTTTGATTTATCAATGTTAAATCCTTCCTTGGACGCAATTCTCATAACGCATTTCTCGCCATATACTGTAGGAAGATTAGATACTCGGATATCGTACTCTCTTCCATCAACGTTAATGGTAATACGTCCATCCTGTGGTTTTCTCTTCTCAGAAATATCCATTCCTGACATAATCTTGATACGGGTTGTAATAGCACCAAGAAGTGTGTTATCGTACTGGATAATTTCACGAAGATTACCATCTATTCTGTATCTTACACGGATATCTCTTTCCATCGGCTCAATATGTATATCAGAAGCTCTCTGTCTTACAGCCTGCTCAATTACACTATTGATAAGCTGAACAATAGGCGCATTCTCAATCTCTTCTCTTCTCGCCTTGTCTTCTTTAGTTTCTTCTCTTACAGTCTCGCCCTGCTCTTTCTTATACAGATCCACAATACTCTGTGCCTGTTTCTGTCCAAACGCCTTATCTAAAAATGCATTAATATCAGTTGCATTAGCAAGAACCGGAACAACCTGTTTACCAGTTACAATATTAATGTCATCCATGGCAAGAATATTAGTAGGATCAGCCATGGCAACCCTGATTGCTCCAGGATTATCAGGTGCATCACCTAATGGTACGAGAGTGTACTTTCTCATAATATTCTCATCTAACATAGACAGAACATCATCACTTATCTCCGTCTCTCGCATATCAACAAAATCAATCCCCAGACTGTCGCAAAGTGCCTCATTAATATCTTTCTGGGTAGCATATCCCAATGCTATAACCATCTCACCGAGCATCTTCCCCTGCTCTCTCTGTCTTGAAAGTGCAGTCTGTAACTGGTTCTCATCTATAATTCCCTTTTTAACAAGAACATCACCCAATCTAACTTTTTTTCTGTAATTCACCTTCAACCTCTTTCCGCAGGCAGTCTCCACTCCTGCTATTGCGCATTTATAGTAAGATTATATCACATCAACATACAATATACAAACAGCTATTTAACCTCTTTTATAGTATAGTTGTCACTTTTACTGCCAATACATTCACTGTAAAGTGAATCGTAATCTGTACTGCAGACATACCTCTTTTCTTCATTATCATGGTTCATATCAAATGTTCCATCTGCATTTATATAAGCATTGCTATATGAAAATGCAAAATAAACCGTTTTGCTGTCTTCCGAGTCAGATATTGTCGCTGAAGCAGTTATATATATGTAATTATTAGTCTCTCCAGCATTTCCTTTTTTCTGTAAATAATATATTCCAGTAATCTTTGCATCACTGCATGTTTCCTCATTAATGTGATACAGATAGGCAGTATCCTTTGTTGCTTTATATAACATATGAAATGTGTTATCTGCCGTTTCTTTATTAATTGTCTCCAGAACTTCTTTGCTAACCTGTTCTACAACCTTTTTATCAATCAGCGATACATCATCAACATATTCCGGAAGCTTGTCTGCATTATAAGAAGTTTCTATATTATGTACAAGAAATCCGTGTCTTGCAATATCTTCATAAGAAGTATTGCATGTTATCTTCACTGAATCCCCAAGACTTATATTGTCTTTTTTATCAGGAGTAAATGTAAGTCCTGACAGATACTCATCTTCCCAGTTATTAGTGATAACAATGCCAGCCTGCGGACTTACACCAGTAAATGTAACATCAACCTTATCAAACAATTCCACAGATGTTCCTTTTGATATTCCTGATGCTTTTATCTTCTTATTGCCGCCTCCCATGCTGACTCCTGCCGCATCCTCATATTTTTTATCAACCTCAAGCCTTACTTTATAAGTATCACCATTGGCAATATCTTCTTCATCTGTACTTGTTTCTATAGAAGCAATCAGCATTTTAACATTGTATGATTTATCTGAATCAGTACTTTTACCCATAAGCTCCTTATACAACTTATCCTTATTAAGAGTAAACACTGGTTTTGCATATCCGTTAGCACCTTCATAACTTATAGTTATATAATCCCACACATCAAACTGCTGTGAATGTATAAAAAGTGCAACTGCAATTACCGCTATCACTCCAGCCGCTGCAATAATCAGTCCTACGCGGCGTTTCTTAATTGTCCGTCCCATAAACTGGAACTCCTTCTTAATCTCCTTTTCAATTGCTTCGCCCTTATGCGAAAATTCCTTTAACTCCATCTCAACCTCCTATTGGTCTGGTTGCCTCTCTTAACATATCCTTTTCTTCACCCTCAAAATACGACTCAAGTGTCTTATATACTCTTTCCTGATACTTATTGAGCCGCTCAATATCCACAGCATCAAGATAATTTACATCAACAAGTTCTAAATCTATCGGAACAACTGTAAGCATGTCAAACTTTAAAAATGTGCCATATTCATTGTCGAAGTCTTTCTGACATACAATCTCATTTTCAATTCTTATACCGAACCTGCCCTCAATGTATACCCCCGGCTCATCAGATGTAACCATGCCCTCTTCAATAACTGCAAGATCATTCTTGCCCGGATTGTGCTTCCATCGAAATCCATTAGGACTCTCATGCACATTTAAAAGATATCCTATTCCATGTCCTGTTCCGCAGCGGTAGTCCATTCCGACATTCCACAGAGGTGCTCTGGCAAGAATATCAAGACTGAAACCGTTACAGCCTTTCAGAAACTTTGCATTTGCCAGGCTTAACATGCCTTTAAGTGTAAGTGTGTAATACATCTTCATCTCATCAGTCACAGGTCCAAGTGCTATTGTTCTTGTTATATCAGTTGTTCCACGCATATACTGTCCGCCAGAATCCACAAGCAGCATGCCTTCCGGCTTTAAGACAGCCGCATTGGTTTCATCTGCATGGTAATGCATCATTGCAGCATTTTCATTATATGCACTGATTGTGTCAAAGCTTAGTTCTATGTAATCTTTTATATTGCTTCTTAAATTATCAAGATATGCCGCTGCATCCGCTTCTGTTATATTACCTGATGCAACATTTTTCTTAAGCCAGAATATGAATTTTGTTACAGCCACGCCATCGTCAACATGTACGCTGTATAGATTCCTTATCTCTGTCTCATTCTTTATTGCCTTAAAAAGCATTGCTGGATTGTCAGACAGTACTGCTTCCACATCTCTTCCAGACTGTATAAGCTGATATATACGCATATTCACACGTCTCTTATCAATAAGCACTTTTCCATTCATTCTGGCAATGTCTTCATATATGCTGTCATATGGCAGCACCTCTACACATGCCTCTCCGAATTTTGCCAGTGTCTTATCATCAAACCTGTCCTTATCAGTATATATGTATGCTTCATCCTTAGTTATCACTGAATACGCCATAATAACAGGGTTGCACTCAACATCGCATCCCCTTATATTGAATGTCCAGCATATGTCGTCAAGCGTTGCCATAATATGTATATCAGCATTTTTATTATCCATGTACTTTCTTATTCTTGAAAGCTTGCTTATTATGCTTTCTCCTGAGTACTCTTCATCAAGATAAAATGCTTTGCTGTGTGGAAACGCTGCCCTGTCCTCATATATATTCTCAATCGCATCAAAATCATACAAACAGCCTGCTCCTGCTTTTTTACATATATCAGACAGCTCAATTCCTTCTTCAGCCGGCATGGTTCTTCCATCAAATCCCATGCTCATTCCATCTTTAACTATACTCTCACAGTACTGTGCCACATTCATAACACCCGGAGTGCCGACCTTCATCAGTGAAAAGCCTGTCCCTTCAATCTGCTTTTCAGCCTGCACGAAATATCTTCCGTCAGTGAAAAGCCTTGCATCATCCTGTGTTATAACAGCCGTTCCAGCAGAGCCTGTGAATCCGGTAATGAATTCTCTTTCCTTAAAATAATCTCCTGCATACTCTGATATATGGTAATCACCTGTTACTACTACATATATATCAACGCCTTCTGATTTCATGATATCCCTTACCTTAGATAATCTGCCCGCTATTACCTTTGCATCTGTAATCTGCATTACATGTCCTCCTGACTATATTATCATATAAGTTTCCGCTCAATAAGCACTTCTCTTAATTTACAAAGTGCCTTTTTCTCTATTCTGCTCACATAGCTTCTGCTTATTCCAAGCCTGTCAGCAAGTTCATTCTGTGTGCATTCTTTTGCACCAAAAAGTCCATACCTGTATTTTAATATCTCTATCTCTCTTGGTGCAAGTACCTTTTCTATATTACCATATATACACTTAATCTGCTCATAAAACATATAATCTTCCACAGCATCCGGCTGTTTCTTCTCCGAATCTTCTCCGATAATATCCTTAAGGCTTATCTCATTTCCCTCTTTGTCCTTTCCTATAGGCTCATTAAGAGACACTTCCCGTTCCTTCTTTTTATCCTGACGGAAAAGCATAAGAATCTCGTTGTCTATACATTTGGCAGCATATGTTGAGAATCTCACATTTCTTTCTATGTCAAATGAATCAACAGACTTAATAAGTCCTATTGTTCCCACTGAAATAAGGTCTTCATTAATATAATCACGTTCAGTAGAGGTATATTTTTTGACTATATGTGCAACAAGACGCATGTTCTTTTCTATAAGAGCATTTCTGGCCACACTATCGCCTTCGCGTAATTTTATCAGCAATTCTTTCTCTTCCTGTGCCGATAATGGTTTTTCAAACGTTTTCAAAAAGGCACCCCTACACATTTTTATATATCATATGTGTAAAGGTGCCTTTAATTGCCTATCCAACTGTCTCTTTAATTTAACTGTTTACTTCTGTTTCTTCTTCCTGGCGTCTTAAGATATCATACTTATCAAGCTGGATTCCTAAATCAATATAGAGATTCTGCTTAGGATGTGGACAGCTCTCCATATCCTTACCATTCTCATCAACAATACGTTTAACTGTAACTTCTATATTCTGTCCGTCCGGCTTCATTACTTCAATTGTCTCGCCAACTGAGAACTTGTTTCGCTGCTCAATATGGTAAAGTCCCTGCTCGTTAACATCTCCTACGATACCAAGATATGTGTATTCCCTGATATATGTGTTACTGTCATATATCTGTGTGTTCTCGTCTGGCTTTCCAAAGAAGAAACCTGTTGTATACTGTCTGTAAGTACATTTGCTTATCTCACTCTTATAGAATGGGATTCTAGCCTTGTACTTTTCAGGATCTTCTATAAAATCATCAATAGCAAGTCTGTATGTTCTCGCAACAGTTGCAACATACAGAGCTGTCTTCATACGTCCTTCAATCTTAAATGAGTCAATGCCTGAACTTACCATCTCTGGAATATGCTCTATCATGCATAAATCCTTAGAGTTAAATATATATGTTCCTCTCTCATTCTCATATACAGGCATGTACTGTCCCGGTCTGTTCTCCTCAACAACAGCATATTTCCAGCGGCATGGATGTGTACATGCTCCCCTGTTAGCGTCTCTTCCTGCAAGGAAGCTTGATAACAGGCATCTGCCTGAATAAGATATACACATCGCTCCATGCATGAATGTCTCAATCTCCATCTCATCAGGAATATGCTCTCTTATCTCCTTAATCTCCTCAAGAGATAATTCTCTTGCTGAAACCACTCTCTTAGCACCCTGATTCCACCAGAAATTATATGTCATGTAATTAGTATTATTAGCCTGCGTGCTTATATGTATATCAATATCCGGAAGTACTTCCTTTGCTATTGTAAACATTCCCGGATCCGATATAATGAGTGCGTCAGGTCCTACTTCCTTAAGTTCCTCAAAGTAAGCTCTTGCGCCCTCAAGGTCATAGTTATGTGCCAGAATATTAGCTGTAACGTATACCTTGACATTTCTTTCATGGGCAAACTTAACGCCCTCTTTCATATCTTCTATTGAAAAATTCTTAGCCTTAGCTCTTAATCCAAATGCTTCACCACCGATATATACGGCATCTGCACCGAATATTACTGCTATCTTTAAAACTTCAAGACTGCTTGCTGGTATAAGAAGTTCTGTTTCTCTGCCATTATACATATGTCCTGCCATATTATTCTCCTTTACTGTTTCACACTGAGTGTAATTCCATCGCCGATAGGAACAATAGATGTCACAAAATCCTTTGTATGAGTAAGCTCATACACATATTCCCTTATCCTTGTATGAATTGTTCTGTTTCTTCTCGTAACTGCATAGCGGGATTCCACTATTTCTCCCTCCTGCAGAATATTATCCGATATAAGAAGTCCGCCTTTTCTAAGGACTCTCTTAATATCAGGAAGATAATTAATATACTGCCCCTTTGCAGCATCCATGAATATGAAATCATATGGGCCTTCCAGAGTCTTCAACACTTCCAGCGCATCTCCCTCTATAAGTGTTATAACATTCTCTTTTCCTGCCCTTTTAAAATTATTTCTTGCCACAGGTATTCTCTTATCATAATTCTCTATTGTAGTAATTGTGCATTTTTCCGGCATATTCTCACTCATAAGAATAGATGAGTAACCTACTGCTGTTCCAACTTCCAGAATCCTTTCAGGCTGTACAAGCTGTAACAGCACCTTCAGCAAATTACCCATCTCTTTTCTAATGATTGGGACTTCATCCGCAATCGCTTCTTTTTCAATTGTATTACATATATCAGAATTACCACAATCAAGAGAATTAATATAGGCAACTACTCTTTCATTGACTATCATATATTCCCCTTACAATTAAGTTATTCTTCCTCACTGTCTGACTGTGCCAGCACTTGCATAATCTCAGTAGGTGTCATTCCCGTGTTAAGCTCATAAGTTCCACCTATAAACTTATCCTTATAATCTGAGAACTGAATCTGAAAATATGCTATCGTTTTATCATGTACAAGTCCTTTATCATAAAGCATGCCAGCAAGCTTCTTAGCCTGTATGTCTGTTGTTATAGTAACCTCAACTGTACGGGCATTATCATCTGAATCAACTGCCTGTTCATTAAATATCTTCTCACCAAATGAATACGCCTTGCTTCCCATAAAAAACACGAGATATATTCCTAAAACAATTATTAAAACATTCAGCGATACCGATACCAGCATCCTGATTGATTTATTGCTCATAAAACCTGATTCTCCTCTTCTTTAATAAGCTACACTATATATGATTCACCCTAAAAAATCAAGGTCCATGTCTACTGCCTCGGCAATATCCTTATATATATCTCTCATAAATCTGCAAAATGTAATCTCTGTCATAAGATATCTGTTTACAATGTCCTGATTCCTCATGTCGGCATATTCCTTATTAAGATTCTCCATTGCTGCAAACATGTCTGGAACATTTTCTGAATTCTGTAATTCAAAATTTCTCATACGGAATTCATCCACCTGTCTCTTCAAGTCAGGCGTCCTGTCTATTTCAGACTGAAGTCTTCTGTATTCCCTATATTCTTCACTGTTAAGAATTTCATGTATAATCTCTTTCTTAAGTTCATCAATTCTACGCATGAAAAACACCTCTCCAACTGTCTGCAGTAATATCCGGCAACATATATTATATCTGTGCCTCCATAATGATTGGAAGTATCACAGGATTTCTCTTAATCTTCTTCCAGAGATACTCGCTCAAGTCATCTTTAATAATATTCTTAATCTTACTCCAGTCAGTAATATTCTTATCAAGACACTTTTCAACTGAATCAGATACAATTGCTCTTGCCTCATCAAGAAGCTCTTCAGCCTCTCTTACATACACAAAACCTCTTGTAACAATATCCGGGCCTGCTATAAGCTGTCCGGTATATTTTTCAAGTGTAAGAACAACAATGATAATACCATTCTCTGCAAGGTTCTGTCTGTCTCTTAATACAATATTTCCTACATCACCTACGCCAAGTCCATCAACAAAAATAGCTCCTGTCTGGACATGATCTACAACCTGTGCATGCTCATCATTAAGTTCTAACACATCTCCTGATTTGGCAATAATAACATGATCCTTGTCATATCCAAGTGACATAACGACATCTCTCTGTGCAACAAGGTGTCTGTACTCACCGTGAACAGGAATAGAATACTTAGGCTTTACAAGAGAATATATAAGCTTAATCTCTTCCTGACATGCATGTCCTGATACATGTGTATCCTGGAATATAACCTTAGCACCCTTCATACCAAGCTCATTAATAACCTTGGCTACTGACTTCTCATTACCAGGTATAGGAGTTGATGAAAATACTACGCAGTCGCCAGGCTGGATAGATACCTTTCTATGAAGGTTAGCTGCCATTCTTGAAAGAGCCGCCATTGATTCACCCTGACTACCTGTTGTAATAAGAACAATCTGCTCAGGTGTATAATTCTTCATCTCATCCGTTTCAATAAGAGTTCCGTCCGGAATCTTAAGATAATCAAGGTCTTCTGCAACCTCAATAATATTAACCATACTTCGGCCTTCAACACAGACTTTTCTGCCATATTTAACCGCTGAATTAATAATCTGCTGTACTCTGTCTACATTAGATGCAAATGTAGCTATGATTATTCTGCTGTTCTTATTGTCATTGAATATCTTTTCAAATGTAGCTCCAACAGTTCTCTCTGACATAGTAAAACCAGGTCTTAAAGCATTCGTACTGTCGCACATAAGTGCAAGTACACCCTTCTTTCCAAGTTCACCAAGTCTTTGAAGATCAATAGGATCACCATATACAGGTGTATAATCAACCTTAAAATCTCCTGTGTGGACAATAATTCCTGCCGGTGAGTATATAGCAAGTGCTGCGGCATCTGCAATACTATGGTTAGTTCTTATGAACTCAACCCTGAAATCGCCAAGAGTTACAGATTGTCCATACTTAACAACCTTTCTCTTAACTGACTTTAACATATTATGTTCCTTAAGCTTTGACTCTATAAGTCCCATAGTAAGCTTAGTAGCGTATATAGGAACATTGACATCCTTTAAAACATATGGAATTGCACCAATATGATCCTCATGTCCATGAGTAATAACGAATCCTTTAACCTTATTAAGATTCTCCTTAAGATAAGTAACATCCGGTATAACTAAATCAATACCAAGCATATCTTCCTCTGGGAAAGATAAGCCACAATCCACAACAACAATACTGTCATCATACTCAATGGCAGTAATGTTCATTCCTATCTGCTCAAGACCACCCAATGGTATAATCCTGACAGACGCATTCTCTGCTTTTTTCATAAACACCTCATAATAAAAATAAAATATAAAATATGAATAAGGCTCACACCTTATTTAAGTTCAACATCATCATCCATTAATTCAGAAAACACCTTGCCTACCGCTTCAAGTTCACTGTCTTCCTCTACAAACTCATAAACAGCTTCTTCACTTGCCGCATCAGATGTATCCTTAAGAATATAAGCTTCTGCTTCCTCGTCCTCATTATCTGACTCTGATACAAGCAGGTAATTAATTCCGTTAATTCTAGTTTCTTCAATCACATAAAATTGTGTCTTCTCACCGTTCTCGTCAATAAATTCAAGCTTTTCCATGAAAAACAAATCCTCCAAATATTACTTCTGTTTAGATTCCATATATCCACGCAAAATAAAAACAGCCGCAAGCTGATCAATAACTGTCTTGCGGTTTTCTCGCCTCATCCCGCATTCTTCAAGGACTTCGTCTGCTTCAACTGTAGTAAGTCTTTCATCCCACAGTGTAACAGGTAATCCTGTTCGTCTTTCCAGTGCTGCTGCAAATTCTTCACAGGCCTTAGCCCGTTCCCCAATAGTATCATCCATGTTCTTAGGATAGCCAACCACGATTTCAGTTACATCATATTCGGATATAATCTGTTCTATCCTGGCATAAGTTCTTCGTAACTTATTATTCTCTTTTCTTGTTATCGTTTCGAAAGGCTGTGCAGTTATCCCAAGCGGATCGCTCAAGGCAACTCCAACAGTCTTCGTTCCGACATCTAAGCCTATAATTCTCATATTATAAGCCTTTACCTTCAATGAAATATCTTACAACCTCTTCAACAAGCTCGTCTCTTTCAGCCTTCATAATAAGGCTTCTTGCATTGTTATGGCTTGTAATATATGTTGGGTCACCAGACATAATATAACCTACTATCTGGTTAACCGGATTGTACCCCTTCTCTTTAAGTGCAAGATATACCTGCTCAAGTATTCCTTCTACTGAAATTGTCTTCTCTGGCTGAGTTTTAAAAAATTGAGTGTTGTTATCTACCATATCTACCACGCCCTTTCGTATATTGTTTATAATATAATAAATATGCGAATTATACAAGTGCCTGACATAAAAAAGATTGTAAAAAAAACGTAAAACTGCCCGGACGGCATGAATTTGTCCGGGCAGTTCTGTTATTATATAATATGATTAATGCATTAATTAAGGTATCCGCCATCCGAATCCGGCATCATCCCCATTGTAATATTGAGATTGCCATTCCTTACTCTTAACTCATCTATGAACTGCTTCTGCTCGCTCTCGTCTTTCATCCTGCATTCATAGGTGAGTTCAAACATTGTACCCATATTAGTTGTCTTTACTTTTCTAAGTACATTTTCACTAAGATACTTATCAAATATATCATCAAATACTGCCATATAGTTAAGATTCTCTGGAATTGTGATTCTTAACTGTTTTCTATGTGCATCTCTTGTTCCAAATCCTGTTACCGATAACACTACAAATACAAGAAGAATAACTGCTGCCACTATTGCTGGTAAAAGAGCAAGACCTATTATAAAGCTTTTATTATATCCATCCTTCTTTGATACAAGTGTATACACAAAAGCAATCACTAAACCAATAACAACTGCTACTAATATTCCTAACATTGACTGGCTAATGCTGATTGTATTCTCTTATGTTGATGTAAAGATTGATTCAAACATATATTTTCTCCTTTATACATTAAGCTTGTGTAATTCGTAAGGACATACTGCTTATATTCAGTACCATACTTGGAAAACGATACCGGGTAAACATTAAGTCCTGATATTATCTTAGTAAACCACAGCGGAACAGCGCCGCTTATCTTAACTTCCATTAAATACTTACCATCCGGCAAAAGCTTCTTTCCATAGCTTCCATGCTCAAGTCTTATATCTTCCCTTCTGGTCGTAATATTTTTATCAATGTAGTTTTGTGAACCTGAAGTATCTGGTAATTAACAGAACCCCCACATTACTATGACTGATTATCCACATTTCAACTTAAAAACCTACACAAACATTACTTTGTTGCAGAATAGTAGGTTTCCAAAAGCATCCGATAACATCCCTATATATTCTAAAACCTACTAACAGCTTCTAAATGTATAATTTAGTAGGTCTTCAATGCTTGTTAGATGTACCTAATCACCTGTTTTTCTTTCTCATAACGTCAAAAAAGCCCACTAAATCACGCCTAATAAATGATTTAGTGGGTCTTTCACAATTTCTCATGTTACAAGTTCTAAAAATAAACCTACTAAATCCCGTTTCTCATTATATCTAGTAGGTTTTGGCATATTTTCAAGCAGCTATTGCAGTTAAATATGCTTTTATCCCCGCCAGCAGATGCCACATTCAGGCATAATCCCCCAACATATATGCAACAACCAGCCTATACAGCAGCCTAACGTCTATACAGCAGCCCAGCATATATACAACCCTTGGCTAGTCAAAAAAGGATGCCACATTAGCGGCATCCTTAAAAAAACTACTTCATATGTACATCAAGCTGGTTGAACGGAATCTCAATTCCATTCTCATCAAATATATTCTTATATCTTTCAAGCAGGTTAAATCTTACATTCCAGTAGTCTGCTGTATTAACCCAGGCTCTTGTCTCAAGTGTTACACAGCTTTCATCAAGGCTCTTGACAACAACCAGAATATCCTTATCCTTAAGTATTCCCTTCTCGCTGTTAATAACCTGTTCAAGAAGCTTCTTGGCTTTAGGAATATCTGATGAATAGCCAATTCCTATCTGGATATCAATTCTTCTTGTATTCTCTGCGCCTACGTTAACAATGCTTGAATTAGAAAGTGAACCGTTCGGAAGCATTACTACTTTATTATCAATAGTAACAAGCCTTGTGTAAAGAATCTCTATAGACTTTACAGTTCCCTCATTAGTTCCGACTATAATATAATCACCAACCTTAAAAGGCTTGAATATAAGAATAAGAATTCCTCCTGCAAAGTTCGAAAGGCTTCCCTGCAGGGACATACCAATCGCAAGTGCTGCAGAGCCAAAAAGCGTAAGCAGTGATGTCGTCTGGAATCCCAGCTTGTCCACAACTATCATGATAAGTATTGCATACATTACAAACTTAAGCACTGATACCACAAAATTAACAACACCTTTGTCAAGCGTACTTCTGTCCAGCATCTTCTTTACAAGCTTATCAAGCACCCTGATTATCTTCTTGCCAATAAACCATATTAAGACAGCAATAACAATTTTACCAATAAGTGAAACCGACCAGTTTCCTAAATCATTGAGAAGCTGCTTAACATGGGCAATAGAAAAGAATCTGGTTATCTCATCCGTTTCCTGCTGGATTGTTGTGGCTGCATCTGCCACAAGTCCTATGAATCCCATAGCTGATCCCCCTTTGTATTATTTCATCTTCTTTTTAAGCTGTTCTAACTTCTTCTTAGTCTCTATATCAATTTCTTCACTTGCACGGGCTGCTTCTTCAGCCTTTCTTACAGCTTCTTCCTTAGCCTGAAGTGCTTCCATGCAGGCTTTCTCTGCCTGTTTTCTTGCTTCAACCGCCCGCTTTGCTTCCTCTGCTGCAGCAAGTTCAAGCATTTCAGCCTCTGCTGCTTTTTTCATTGCTTCCTTCTTTGCAATTGCAGCCCTCTTTAATACAGCAATCTCCTCAAGTTCAAGCTGTGTATACGGCTCACTGTTATATATAACGAATGAAAGTCCGGGAAGTGTAATATCAATATATTCCATATCATCACCATCATTATCTGACTTGATAATCTGTCCATTAACCTTTTCGTCTCCACCGAATTTCTTCCACTCACTGTTGAATACTTCCTTATATTTTCCACGCACATCAACGTGAAGTCTGTAGTTTTCCCTCTTAACAGGAGTAAAATTCACAGCAATCACCAGCTTATTACCCTTGCTGTCAGCTCTCTGCATTGCAATAACAGTCTCTTCAGGATTAGAATTCTCGAGCCACATAAATCCATCAGGGTTATTGTCAAGCTCATATAGAGCCGCATTTTTCGCATAGAACTTATTAAGCTCCGACATGAATTTCTCAAGTCCTGCATCCTGTCCTGCTGCAAACATCTTGCTTCCCGGATGTGCATACATGAATCCAAGTGCAGCCTTGATATCTGACAAATGTGCCTTCTCATCACTGCCTGACACCATATCCACAAATGCTTTCTCCCTGAAATCATCATGATTGAGCGAGAGCATGAAATCCTCGCCGTAATTATAGAGCATACCATATATCAGCTTGTCATACTCACCTTTTCTGAACAGCGGGTCAGTTCCCATGAATTCAAGAAAATCCTTAGTCCAGCAGTTATTCTGCTTATAAGTAAACATAAGAGGGTCATCATTATCTGCCGCAGTAACTCCAAACCAGCCGCTTGATTCTTCTGCTATTGTAAAACAGCCATCGCCACGTTTAGCAATATATTTGTTCATAGTCTTAAGAAATTCGATTGCGTCAAGATTCTCATTGCCGCCATACATGTTAGGTGTCCATGTACCCGGCTGCTTACCGTAATCGAGGTAAAGCATTGAAGCAACACCGTCAATTCTGATACCGTCAATATGGTAATCATTAAGCCACATTAATACGCTTGATAAAAGAAAACTTCTTACAGCACCTTTCTTATAGTCAAATGTGACAACATCCCACTCAGGATGCTTCTCTAGTGATGGCTTAAGATATCCGTAAGCATCTGCCCCGTCAAAATCATACAATCCCTTAACTTCTGTACCAAAGTAAGCACCATTCCAGTCAATTATTACGCCAATTCCAGCGTTATGGCAGTCATCAACCAGCTTTTTAAATGCATCACTGCCGCCTATTCGGTGTGTTACCGTAAAATATCCCAATGTCGAATATCCATTCATCTCCTCATTAAGATACTCTGCAACCGGAAGGAAACATACATGTGTATATCCCTCCTGCTTTACAAAATCCACAAGCTCATCTGCACTTTTTTCTTTCAGCCAGTCAGTAAGTGAAACCTCATATACTGTTACAGGCTTCTTCTTTCCTGCTTCTTTCTTTCTCTTTATCATCCATAGCCCATCGTTCCATGCATATGCATCAGGCATGTTCTCATCACTTACCACTGATGCAGTAATTGGAACTGATGATATCTGTCTTGATACGGGGTCTAACTTTCTTGTAGTTCCCTTACCCTGTCTCTTAATTTCATACATATATCCGCATCCGACTGCCAGTCCCGGAATAAACAGTTCAAATACTCCTGTATCCTCAATTCTTTCCATTAAGTGGACTCTGCCGTCGTATTTGTTAAACTCTCCTACGACACTTACGCTGAGTGCCTTAGGTGCCCATACATTAAAAAGCACTCCCTTCACGCCATTGACAGTTCTTTCATGAGCGCCGAATATATGTGCTGCATTTTTCTCTTCTCCTGCAAGAAATGCTTTGTAATCTTCCGGTTTCGTAACATTTGCAAATGCATATGGGTCCGTATATTCTGTGACCTCTCCATTAACCTTCTCCACTGAATAAGTGTATGAAAGCTTTTTCTTAGATGAAACAAGTGCTGCAAAGAATCCGGATTCATCAACCTTTTCCATATTAACAGCAGTTTTTCTGCCATCTATATGCAGCTTAACTGCCACTGCATCAGGACGCATTATCTGTATAAGCAGTCCCTTACCGGTAACATGTGCCCCAAGCAACTCCTTTGGCTTGTCACACTCTGCATATACAATCCCCTCTATCTCCGGCCAGTTCATCAGACCGTATAAGTTTTTATTCATACATTACCCCCATCCACTGTTTAAAGCATTCCGTCCATGATGACACCTGTGGTTCATAATGTCCCATATTCTTAGTCGCAGTCTCTCGTGTGCCAAGTCCAAGACCATGTGTACCTTTAGCATATACATGATAATCAAACGGAATCTCCTGTTTTCTTAACGCTTCTACCATAAGTAATGAATTTTCAAGCGGAACTGTCTTATCTTCACATGTATGCCATATGAATGCTGGTGGTGTGTCCTTATCCACTCTCTTTTCTATAGACACTTCATCTATAAACTCATCATATTTTTCCCCAAGACTTCTCTCAAATGATGCCCTGTGTGCATCAATTCCTGATGTAATTACAGGATAACCTAACAGCATGCCATCAGGCTTAACATACTCATGACTGCAGTGAAGTACATTTTCCAGAAGATAATCAAGTCTTTTTGAATTCCATCCTGTTCCAAGAAGTCCGGCAACATGACCTCCTGCTGAAAACCCTGCGATAATGATTTTGTCAGGATCAACATCCCATTCTGCTGCATTATCTCTTACATACTTCATTGTATAGGCTGCCTCAAAAAGCTGTGCAGGATACGTAACAGGTGCAAGACTGTATCTTAATACAACAGCATTATACCCCATATCAAGCATCTTAATAGCTATAGCTTCTCCTTCTCTTGGAGAATGATGATTATATCCGCCACCCGGACAGATAACAATAAGAGGTCTCTTAAACGGATCCTGATCATTAGGAAATACATCTTTGATGTAAGTAGTAATTGTTGCATTTCCCTGTTGTTCTATTCCAAACTCCTGATATGGTAAATCTATATTAATAGTATTATGTAACATAATGTTCTCCTTCTAGCTGAATAATTCTGTATATTATGTCTGTAGTGTAGTGGTGGTGATGTGCGTATATTTTCGTGTGTGGTCGATTTATGACGAGCTGTGTGGGAGTTAATGCCGTTAGATGCATAAGCGCTGTGAATGAAAGCTCGTTCAAGCGAAGCGCGTTTGCTTTCGTTCACAGTAAAAAACTTTGCAGATAACGGCATTTACTCCCACTAAGCGCAGGAATCATGAGACCATGCACGAAAATATACACACATCACCCTTCAGCACATCTACACCGAAAATACATAAAATCCACTTAGAATCTATGTATGAATAATCCGCTTCTTAATTTAGGCTCAAACCATGTTGACTTTGGCGGCATTAATAGTCCTGCGTCCGCTACTGCAAAAAGTTCTCCAATAGAAGTTGCATACATTGAAAAAGCAAGAACGCAATCCTCATCACATCTTCTCTCAAGCTCGCCTAAACCGCGGATTCCGCCTACGAAGTCTATTCTCTTATCTATCTTAGGGTCGTGGATTCCTAAGAGTGGCTCTAAGACGTTGTTCTGGAGTACTGCTACATCTAAGCCGTCTACCGGGTCGCTGCTTAAGATTTCTTCTTTGGCTGTGAGTGTGTACCATTTTTTGCCAAGATACATTCCGAATTCACCTTTCTTAGAAGGTGCAACCTGTGTGCTGCTCTCGCTTACAGTGAATTTATCTTTAATCTTTGCCATGAACTCTTCTTCACTTAAACCATTCAGGTCCTTTACAACTCTGTTATATGGCATTATCATAAGTTCTTCGTCTGGGAATAATACTGACAGGAAATAATTGAACTCTTCTTTGCCTGTATATCCCGGATTAGCTTCTCTTCTGCGTAAACCTACCTTTACAGCAGAAGCTGCCCTGTGGTGTCCGTCCGCAATATATATCTGGTTAATTCCTGCAAATGCGTTCTCTATAGCCTCTACAGATTCTTTACTGCTTATTTTCCAGACCTGATGTCTTATTCCATCAACCGCTGTAAAACTGTATACAGGCTTCTCCTGCTTGGCTTTGGCAACCTCTGCACTTATTACTGCATTAGCTCTGTATGCCAGGAATATAGGACCAGTCTGGGCACTGCAGGTATCAACATGGTTAATTCTGTCTAATTCTTTGTCAGCTCTTGTGTTCTCATGCTTCTTAATAACATTGTTAAGATAATCATCAATAGAAGCACATGCTACAATTCCTGTCTGTGTTCTTCCATCCATTGTAAGCTCATACACATAATATGCCTTGTCCTTATCTGTTATAAATGTTCCATCATCTATAGCTTCCAAAAGCATATCATGGGCTTTCTTATATACCTGCTCACTATACATATCAACCGATTCATCAAACTGGGTCTCTGCCCTGTCAATCTTAAGAAATGATAATGGTTCTCTTTCCACCTCTGCTCTTGCTTCCTTTGAATCATACACATCATAAGGAAGAGCTGCTACTCTGTCTGCCACTTTCTCAGCCGGTCTGACACATTCAAATGGTCTTATTACTGCCATACTAACCTCCATCCGCACTATTTAACTTAAGTAATATACTTTCATATATTAGATACATTTTAACATTCAGACAACCTTAATACAAGAAAGACCAGCCAAATGTTACAACAAATGACTGGTCTTTGATATTATTCTCATTACATATGATTACTTAATAACTCTTACCTTGATAACACCTTCAATTGCTGAAAGTTCTTCAACTACTGCCTCTGGTGCAGATGCTTCAATATCTAAGAGAGAATATGCATAATCGCCTCTTGACTGGTTAGCCATAGATGCGATATTGATTCCTGCTGCACCAAGAACTGTTGTTATCTTACTGATAACTGCTGGTACGTTCTTATGGCATACAGTAATTCTTCCCTCTGTTGCGCATACGCCGCAATCACAGTTAGGATAATTAACTGAATTAATGATATTACCATTCTCAATAAAGTTTCTAAGCTCATTAACCGCCATAACAGCACAGTTATCTTCAGCTTCTGCTGTTGAAGCTCCAAGATGTGGAAGAACGATTGCACCTTCCATCTTAGCTGTTGTTGGGTTAGGGAAATCTGAAACATACTTCTTAACCTTGCCCTTGGCAAGTGCATCTACCATAGCTTCTTCGTCAACAAGAAGATCTCTGGCAAAGTTTAATACGATAGCGGTTGGCTTCATCATTGCAATAGCATCAGCGTTTACCATCTTCTTTGTTGAATCAAGAAGAGGTACATGGAT
>ENA-ORCN01000148-ORCN01000148.1-human-gut-metagenome-genome-assembly--contig:-NODE-148-length-58385-cov-30.303680_pt1 | contig 58385 bp, 59 predicted proteins | sample MGYA00242984_ERZ507984 | MGnify/ENA primary metagenome ERZ507984 (study PRJEB26167, sample SAMN06115395) | human gut metagenome | host: Homo sapiens | place: China:Hubei | collected 2016-05-19... | reverse complement strand
CTCGAGTTCAACTACATGATCATGCAGAGCTACGACTTCTACTACATGTTCCAGCATTACGGCTGCAACATGCAGTTTGGCGGCGATGACCAGTGGAGCAACATGCTGGGCGGCACCGAGCTGATCCGCCGTAAGCTGGGCAAGGATGCCTACGCCATGACCATCACCCTGCTGACCGACTCGCAGGGCAAGAAGATGGGCAAGACCGCAGGCAATGCTGTCTGGCTGGACCCCAACAAGACCAGCCCCTTCGAGTTCTACCAGTACTGGCGCAATGTGGGTGATGCCGATGTCATGAAGTGCATCCGGATGCTCACATTCCTGCCGCTGGAGCAGATCGACGAGATGAGCACATGGAAGGATCAGCGCCTGAACGAGGCCAAGGAGATTCTGGCCTACGAGCTGACCAGCATGGTCCACGGCAAGGAAGAAGCTGAAAAGGCACAGGCAGCAGCCCGTGCACTGTTTGGCGGTGCTGCAATGGACACGGAGCACATGCCCAGCACCCAGCTGACCGAGGCGGATCTGACCGATGGCTCCATCGGCATCCTGACCCTGATGGTCAAGGCTGGTCTGGCTGCTTCCAACGGTGAGGCACGCCGTCTGGTCGTGCAGGGCGGTGTTCTGGCCGACGGCGAAAAGGTTGCAGCTCCCACCGTCAGCTTTACCGCAGAACAGCTCAAGAAGGGCGTTGTGATCAAGAAGGGCAAGAAGGTCTATCACAAGGTCACCCTGTAAGCATCTGCCCAAGATCCCGCAATAAAAATACCGCTGTCCGGTTCAGAACCGGACAGCGGTATTTTTTGTTTGCATTCAGCGGAGAAGCAGGATGTTCTGCCCCTCGGTCACGTTGCCGGAAGTCACCACAGTGACATCCGAGAAGGCATCACTGTTGGTTACCACAACCGGAGTGGTCAGGGGATAACCATCGGCACGGATCTTCTGCAAGTCAAATTTCAGCAGAAGCTGTCCGCTGTGGACATGTTCGCCTGCCCGGACCTGCGGAGCAAATCCGGCTCCATGCCGTTCCACCGTGTCCATTCCAACATGAATCAGAAGGTCCACGCCGGAATCACACCGCAGACTGACGGCATGACTGCTTTCGGCGATTTTCAGGATCACACCGTCTGCCGGAGCATAGATCTCTCCCTTATCCGGTTCAATGGCACAGCCTTTGCCCAGAACCTCCGCCGAAAATACCGGATCCTCGATTCCATCCAGCGGAAGAAGCTTTCCCTCCAGCGGAGAAGCAATGAGCATTCCACCTTCCGAAGAGAAGAAGGAAACGACCGGTGCTTCAGGGTGCCGTTTTTTCCGATAATACGAAAAGACCTTACAGACCAGAAAGACAACACCTGCCACAGCCAGACCAACCAGCCCGGCCAGCAGAAGCCCGAACAGCATGCTGTCTGCCGTGATCCAGTGGTTCCATGCCAGAATGGCGGCTGCGATTCCAACGGCCGCAGCTGTCACTGCTTCGGCTGACTCAAAGCTCATACGCCTTTTTCAGTGTCTCGTAAGCGGCATCTTCGTTCTCGGCATGGACCAGCAGCGAGATATCCAGGTCGCTGGTGGTGATCAGGAGCACTTCAATGCCGGCCATGGCCAGTGCATTCAGTGCACGAGCGGCCACACCGCAGCTGGTAACCATGTCCTCGCCAAAAAGGTTCAGTTTGGAATAGCCGACACTGATCAGCGGGGAAGCCTTGGCATCCTTGTCCAGGTTGGCGGCTGAAATGGCTTTCATTACCAGCGGCAGATCGCTGTCGGCGGCGGTAAAGCTGAAGTCAATGGTGGTTCCATGGGGCGCACTCTGGCTGATCATGTCCACGACAACGCCGTTGTCTGCAAAAATCTGCAGATAACGGGCCAGGCTGTTGCCCTTGAATTCCACGTCCTGCACACTGATCATCATCAGGCTGGGCTCAATGTTGATTTTCGATACTCCGTACATAAAATCCCTCCACTCTGCCCGTCACACGGGCGTTCCAATTGATTCCCACGGTTTTATGTAAGCTCCAGAAAGTCGCTGCTGATATTATTTTGCGCGATTTTTTGAACGGTGTCAAGACTGAAATCGGAATGTTTTGCGCGCACACCATGCTGCTTTGCCAATTCCTGCGTGTAATCGCGGAAAAGATAGGTGCGCACATTGGATTTTCCAGCGTCATAATGGGTGACCGTCGGCAGGAGCTTCGGTTCCAGAACGGCACACTGCACCGTTCCGTCCGGCTCGGTGGTCTTTTGCAGCTGCAGGTTCAGGATAGCACCTACCAGCTGATCCGGCCGGTTCTGCGTGCTCAGAAAATTGCCCAGAGAATAGGCAACGAATGTCTGCCTTCCGTCTGCTGTACTCAGCCACTGAGCATCCTGCAGCACATGCGGGTGGGTGCCCACAATCACATCGGCACCCCAGTCTGCAAGCTGCTGTGCCAGTGTGCGCTGACCGTCCACAATGGTGTGGCTGTCCTCTACGCCCCAGTGCACACCCACGATCACAAAGTCGGCCTGCTGGTGTGCTGCACGAACCTGCTGCTCGATCACATCCGTCTGGCTGGTGTAGATCACGTTGGCGGGCATGGAGCTGCTGGTGGGGATGCCATTGGTGTGCTCCGTGTAGGAAAGGTAGGCGATGGTCACCCCGTTGATGATCTGCAGCGGAATGCGGCTGTAGTCATCCGCACCACGCCACAGGCCGGTGGTGACTACGTCCTCCGGCATGCTCTCCCAGAAACGCAGGGTGGCAGCCAGACCGGCTGCACCCTTATCGTAGGTGTGGTTATTTGACAGGCTGAACACCCGGATGCCGGCCCGGTAAAGTGCCCGGGCACAGTCTCCCGGGGTAGAAAAGCAGGGGTAGGAGGAGGGCTCCAGCTCATCGCTGCAGAGCGTTTCCTGATTGATCCAGTTGATGTCCTGCTGCGCATAGAAGGGTGCGACCTGTGCATAGCAGTAATCAAAGTCGTACTGCTGCCCATTGGCGGCCCGCCGGGCGGCCTGCTTGTAGATGGGGGAATGGATCAGGTCATCGCCCGTAGCCGAAAAGCGGAGCGTTTCCACCACCGGTTCCGGTTCGGGCTCCGGGACCGAGGACGCCGCAGGCTCCGTGCTGCTCACCGCACTGTCCGACGGTTCGTCTCCGCCGGTCGGGATGGTGCCCACCGGGAGAAAGCGGAGCAGAAGCCCCATGCATGCCACGACGGCACCCGCTGTGAGCAGCGTGCCGACCCAGTGCTTCCCGGACCGCCGCCGGGGTGTCGAATGCTTTGCCATGTTGAACCTCCTGCAGCACAGGGGCTATCCAAAAACCGCTGTGCCGCATCTGCAGGGCAAGAATCAGATCGAAGCGATCAGATCGCCCATATTATACAGCCCCGGCTCCTTCTTTGCCAGATACACGGCGGCGTTGATGGCACCGTTGGCAAAGATGCTGCGGGAATAAGCAGTGTGCTTGAGGGTGATCACTTCGTCCGGGCCGCAGAACAGCACCTCGTGGTCGCCCACGATGCTGCCGCCGCGTACCGAGCTGATGCCGATCTCCTTCGGGTCACGCTTCTGACGCACGGAGGAGCGATCGTAGACATAGTGGTAAGCACCATCATTCTGCTCGTTGATGGCATCGGCCAGCATCAGAGCGGTGCCGCTGGGGGCATCCAACTTGTTGTGATGGTGCTGCTCCACGATCTCCACGTCGTAGTTCACGCCCAGAATGGCAGAAGCACGCTTGCACAGCTCCGACAGAACGTTGATGCCCATGGACATGTTGGCGCTCTTGAACACGGGCACCGTGCGTGACAGCTGCACGACCTTGAGCTGCAGCTCTTCCGACAGGCCGGTGGTGCAGACCACGATGGGCAGCTTGTGGGCCTCGCAGTAGGGCAGAGCCTTTTCCACAGCAGCGGGGGAGCTGAAGTCGATGATGACATCGCCCTTGCCGTTCAGTTTTTCCAGGCTGTCATACACGGGGATGCCGTTCTGCTCGCCGTCCTTCACATCAATGCCTGCCACAACACAGCAGTCCTCCCGCTGTGCGATCATATCGCACAGGACATGGCCCATACGGCCGCCAATGCCCTGAATCACGATTTCCGTCATAGTTGAGTTCCTTTCTTTTTACGCAGTAATACGGAAAAATGCCCGGAGAACCGTCTCCCTGGGCATTTTACCTGAAACTTATTCCTGAATCAGACCGGCTGCACGCAGGGTGTTCTCGATCTGTGCCTGATGTGCCTCACTGGGCTCCACCAGCGGCAGGCGGCATTCGCCGGCCTCCCAGCCCAGCAGATTCATTGCATACTTGACCGGGATGGGATTCACTTCGCAGAACAGTGCATCGGACAGCGGCAGCATCTCCAGCTGCAGGTCGCGGGCCTTTGCGGTATCGCCATCAAAGAAGGCCTGGCAGCAGTTGTGCACCAGCTCCGGTGCTACATTGGAAACCACGCTGATCACGCCCTTGCCGCCCAGAGCCAGCAGAGGAACCACCTGATCGTCGTTGCCGGAGTAGATGTTCAGCTCATCGCCGCAGAGGGCTGCGATCTTGGCCACCTGCGAAATGTTGCCAGAAGCCTCCTTGATGCCGTTGATCAGCGGGTGCTTGCTCAGCTCCAGTGCCGTTTCCGGGGCAATGTTCAGGCCCGTGCGGGAGGGAACATTGTACACGATCACCGGGATGCCGCCGGCTTCTGCCATGGCGGTGAAGTGTGCCACCAGACCGGCCTGCGAGGTCTTGTTGTAGTAGGGGGTGACCATCAGCAGGGCGTCTGCGCCGCAGGCAGCCGACTTGGCAGCCAGTGCACAGCCGTGGTCGGTGTCGTTGGAGCCTGCACCTGCAATGACGGGAACACGGTGATTCACAACATCCACCGTGTACTTGATCGCAGCCAGCTGCTCCTCATCGGTCATGGTGGAGCACTCGCCGGTGGTGCCGCAGATGACGATGGCATCCGTGCTGCGGGCGATCTGGTCCTCGATGATGCGGCCCAGCTCGTCAAAATTGATGCTTCCGTCCTCATACATCGGGGTGATGATGGCAACACCCGCACCGGTAAAGACAGGATTCTTCATAGCAAAAACTCCTTTGATTGCGTTTTCACGCAAAAATTATACTCAGTCAAAATAGCCCTTGGCCGCCAGCAGCTCAGCCAGCAGCACGGCACCGCCGGCAGCACCGCGCAGGGTGTTGTGGCTCATGCAGGCAAACTTGTAGTCAAACAGGGTGTCCTCCCGCAGGCGGCCGATGCACACGGCCATGCCGTTTTCGGTGTTGCGGTCCAGCTTGGGCTGCGGACGATCCGGCTCGGTGAAGTAGTGCAGGAACTGCTTGGGTGCGCTGGGCAGGTTCAGCTCCTGTGCGGGGCCGCGGAAGTTTGCCCATGCCTCCAGCATCTGGTCCTTGGTGGGCTTTTTGTCAAAGCTCACGAACACGGCAGCGGTGTGGCCGTCAGAGACCGGCACACGGAAGCACTGCGCAGTGATGGTGGGCTTCTCGGCGTTGACGATGTGGTCACCCTCGATGTGACCCCACAGCTTCAGGGGTTCGCGCTCACTCTTTTCCTCTTCGCCGCCGATGTAGGGAATCACGTTGTCCACGATCTCCGGCATACGGTCAAAGGTCTTGCCGGCACCGGAAATTGCCTGATAGGTGCACACCAGAGCCTTGTTCACACCAAATTCCTTCATCAGCGGGTGCAGCGCGGGCACATAGCTCTGCAGGCTGCAGTTGGACTTGACGGCGATGAAGCCGCGCTTGGTGCCCAGACGCTTGCGCTGTGCGGGGATGATCTCAATATGGTCGGCGTTGATCTCGGGCACCACCATGGGTACATCCGGGGTGAAGCGGTTGGCGCTGTTGTTGGACACCACCGGGCACTCTGCCTTGGCGTAGGCCTCTTCCAGAGCCTTGATCTCGTCCTTGGGCATGTTGACGGCGCAGAAGATGAAGTCCACCTGTGCGGCGACCTCTTCCACCTTGGAAGCGTCCTGCACCATCATCCCCTTGACGCTCTCGGGCATCGGGGTGGTCATGGCCCAGCGGCTGCCCACAGCCTCTTCATACGTTTTGCCTGCGCTGCGGCCAGAAGCAGCCAGGACGGTCAGCTTGAACCAGGGATGGTTCTCCAGCAGCGTAATAAAACGCTGACCCACCATACCGGTTGCGCCTACGATACCCACTTTATACTGTTTTTCCATTTCCAGCACCTTTCCTTTCAAAAAGACGAGCAATGTGCTCTCTGGTTTGCACAGAGACTTGAAAACAGACACTCTATGCAATATAATAGATACTGTCTATACAAATTTTATAATATCATTGATGCGGTACCCGTGTCAATCATCGGAAAGGCAAATGCACAGTATGTTAAAAAAAGATTTTTGGTATGATTTACCCAAAGAGCTCATTGCGCAGGAACCTGCAAGCCCCCGCGACTCTGCACGCCTGATGGTCCTGAGCCAGAAGGATGACAGCATCCAGCACAAGATCTTCCGGGATCTGCCGGATTTTCTGGAGCCCGGCGACCTGCTGGTGGTGAACAACTCCAAGGTGCTGCCCGCCCGCATCGTGGGCATCAAGCAGCCCACCGGTGCGGTCTGCGAGCTGCTGCTGCTCCGTCAGGTCAAGGGCGACCAGTGGGAATGCCTGGCAAAGCCCGGCAAGCGGATGCAGGTCGGCACCAAGGTCAGCTTCGGTGACGGCAGCCTGACCGCTGTGGTGGACGAGACGCTGGAGGACGGCAACAAGTACGTTACATTCTATTACGACACCGAGACTCTTTATGAAAAGCTGGATGAGTTCGGCAAGATGCCGCTGCCGCCCTACATCACCAAGCAGCTGGAGGATCAGAGCCAGTATCAGACCGTGTATGCCAAGGAGCTGGGCAGCGCGGCCGCACCCACGGCCGGCCTGCACTTCACCCCGGAACTGATGGACACCATCCGCGCCAAGGGTGTCGGCATTGCCGAGGTGACACTGCACGTTGGTCTGGGCACCTTCCGCCCCGTTCAGGAGGATGAGATCACCGACCACAAGATGCACAGCGAGTGGTATTCCATCAGCGAGGAGACCGCCCAGCGCATCCGCGACACCAAGGCTGCCGGTCACCGTGTGATCGCCGTGGGCACCACCAGCTGCCGCACCTTGGAAGCCGTGGCGGCCAAGTATGGCGAGATCCGCGCCTGCAGCGGCAATACCTCCATTTTCCTGTACCCGGGCGTCAAGTTTAACTGTATCGACGGCCTGGTCACCAACTTCCACCTGCCGGAGAGCACCTTGATCATGCTCATTGCCGCACTGTACGGCTACGACAAGACCATGCATGCTTACAAGGTGGCCGTGGAAGAGAAATACCGCTTCTTCAGTTTCGGTGATGCGATGCTCATTCTATGAGTGAAGGCGCATGATCGAAACCTGTAAGAGATTGTTCTGAATACCGCAGGTTTCTGCGGCAGGATCGCACGGCTGTTTTCCGTGCGCAGAAAGGAAACACGAGACAATGCCTTCACTGACGACTTACAAGCTCCTCAAGCAGGAACACGATGCCCGGCGGGGTGAGTTCAAGACCGTGCACGGCACGGTGCAGACACCCGCTTTCCAGAACGTTGCTACGGCAGGCGCCATCAAGGGCGGCCTGTCGGCACAGGATCTGAAGGACATCGGCGCACAGGTGATGCTGTGCAACACCTACCATCTGCACCTGCGCCCCGGTGATAAGCTGGTGGCTGACATGGGCGGCCTGCACAAGTTCACCCGCTGGAACGGCCCCATCCTGACCGACAGCGGCGGATTTCAGGTGTTCAGCCTGGCAAAGCTGCGCAAGATCACCGAAGAAGGTGTGACCTTTGCCTCCCATCTGGACGGCCACCGCATCTTCATGGGCCCGGAAGAGAGCATGCAGATCCAGGCAAACCTGGGTTCCACCATTGCCATGGCCTTTGACGAGTGCGTGGAGAACCCGGCCCAGCACGATTATTCCAAGGCCAGCTGCGAGCGCACCACCCGCTGGCTGAAGCGCTGCAAGGCCGAGATGGCCCGCCTGAAGCATGAGGGCATTTCGGTCAACCCGGATCAGCTGCTGTTCGGCATCAATCAGGGCTGCACCTTTGCAGACCTGCGTGTGGAACACATGAAGCAGATCGCAGATCTGGACCTGGACGGTTATGCCATCGGCGGTCTGGCTGTGGGAGAACCCACCGAGGTGATGTACGAGATGATCAGCCAGGTGGAGCCCTATATGCCCAAGGACAAGATCCGCTACCTGATGGGCGTGGGCACCCCCGGCAACATCATTGAAGCTGTCTCCCGCGGTGTGGATCTGTTCGACTGCGTGATGCCAAGCCGCAATGCCCGTCATGGGCATCTGAACACTTGGGGCGGCATCATCAACATCAAGAACGCCAAGTATGAGCGCGACGAACGCCCCATCGACCCCGCCTGCGGCTGCCCGGCCTGCCGCAACTACTCGCGTGCCTATATCCGTCATCTGTTCAAGGCAGAGGAGATTTTGGGCATGCGTCTGGCCGTTATGCACAACCTGTGGTTCTACAACCATCTGATGGAGCGCATCCGCGACGAACTGGACGCAGGCACCTTCACGGCCTTCCACGACAGGTACGTTAAGCTGCTGGACACCAGAATTTGAGAATAAGCCTTGCAACCAGTCGAACAAGAAGGTATAATAAACTTATCTGAATTTTGAGAGGAGATTTTGCCAAATGCAATTTCTGACTACCACGTCCGAGGGCTACATCAGCCTGTTCTTTACGCTGGCACTGATGCTGGTCCTGCTGTACTTTATGATCTACCGTCCGCAGAAGAAGCAGGAGAAGAAGGACGCCGCCATGCGCAACAGCCTGGAGATCGGCGATCAGGTCACCACCATCGGTGGTGTGATCGGTCGCGTTGTTGCCATCAAGGATGACACCTTCGTGCTGGAAACCGGCGCAGACCGTGTGAAGATCCGCTTTACCAAGACTGCCATCGGCTCTGTCGAGAAGCTGAACATGGACAAGGCTGAAAGCAAGACGGACAAGAAGTAATTTTTTCGATCACCGCATATCCGACGCGTCTCTCTGCATAGTGTATGGCAGGGAGGCGCGTTTTTATGTTGGAAAAAACTCATACCCCGGCGGCTCTGCTGCTGGGAGCGCTGGCCGGAGTGTTGGCTGCGACGCTCTGCATCTTGGGGTCTGCGGCCTGGATGGCAAAGCAGGGCTGCTCGGCGTCCATGGCGTGGCCGCTGGCCACGGTGTCGGTTTGCGTCGGGGGCTTCTGCGGCAGCGCACTGGCGGCGTTCTGGAAAAAAGAACAGGGTCTTTTGACGGGCTTGCTGTTGGGCGGACTGTTTGCGGCAGCGCTGAGCGGTCTGCTGCTGATGTCCGGCGGCCTGTTTGACACCCCGGCTTTGCTCCGGATGGCAGCGGTGCTTCTCTGCAGCTGTGCCGGGGGTGTTCTGGGCCGGGCTCTCGGAGAGAAAAAACGTCGGATCTGAAGGAGGATGCAGGATGTGGGTCTATCCGTCTGATGAAGTCCGGACATCGCCTGAGACTACGGCGTTTCTGCCGCAGCTCCCGGCAGAGTCCGGTAACCCGAAGCAACCGGTTCCGGAGCTTCTGAATGCCGGAGAAGCAATGCCGGATGGCCTCGCACAGCAACCGGAACGGCTGCACCGCCGCATGCGGCATGCCAGCCGGGATTGCTGCCTGCTGGCGGCGGCCTTTTTGCTGGGCACGGCAGCTGCAGGGGCTTTGCAGGCGGTCTGCGATGCCTCGCAGCAGGAGATGTTGAGCTATTTTCTGCAATGCTGGTGCGGGCTCTTTTCGATTTCTGCGCCAACGTCTGCAGCAGGGCTGTTCTGCGCCGAGTATGCGGCCCTTGCCGCTGCGGCAACGCTGCTGCTTTTGCTGGGCCTGTCCGCTGTGGGGCCGGTGTGCATCTTTTTGTTTACGATGCTGTACGGCCTTGGCAACGGCCTTTTATCCGCGCAGATGCTGGCGGGGGCAGACGGGAAAAGCATCCTCGCTTTGTTGCTGCTGGGCATTCCGGCCGCCTGTGCCGCCGGCTGCCTGTGCATGTTCGGTGCAGCAGCACTGCAGGTGAGCGGGCGCATCCGGGCCTACTCCTTCCGGAAAACGGCCGGACAAGCTTGTTCCGGGGCGCGGGAACTGATGGGTCAGTATCTGCTGGTGATCGTGGTATTTTTGCCGCTGTGCGGCGCAGCGACAGGGCTCGCCTATCTGGGCGGAAAAATCCTTTAACGTCAGCTTTTCTTGCGATGCCGCCCCGGGTATGCTACAATAAGGAAAATGGATGAGAAACGCAGGAGTCTTTTTATGAAAGAGCCGAAACTGAAAACTGTTTATGTCTGCTCCAACTGTGGGGAGACAAGCCCCCGCTGGATGGGCCGCTGCCCGAGCTGCGGGAGCTGGAATACCATGAATGAAGATGTAGTGGCCGAAGCTCCGAAAGCGGGCACCGCTGCGGCACGGCAGGCGGCTGCTGCCCGTCCGGAGGGCGTGACCAGCCTGACGGCCCGGCGTCTGTCCGAGATCAGCACCACAGAGGAGAAAAGCCGCATTCTGACCGGCATTTCAGAGCTGGACCGTGTGCTGGGCGGCGGCATCGTGCTGGGCGGCGTTGTGTTGCTGAGCGGCGAGCCGGGCGTGGGCAAATCCACCATGCTGCTGCAACTGTGCGGTGCCATTTCCAATCAGCATAGCGTTCTGTATATCACGGGCGAAGAATCGGTCCGGCAGGTCAAGCTGCGTGCAGCCCGCCTGAAGGTGCCACAGGACAATATTTTTCTGGCCGCCGAAAACGATGTGGACGAGATCTGCGGCCTGATCGAAAAGGAAAAACCGGACCTTGTGGTCATCGACTCCATCCAGACCATGCGCTGTATGGATATCTCGTCGTCGTCCGGTACAGTCAGCCAGGTCAAGGAGAGCGCGGCGCGTCTGTTGGCTGTTGCGAAGAAACAGGAGATCCCCATGTTCATCGTGGGTCATGTGAACAAGGACGGTGCCATTGCCGGCCCCAAAGTCATGGAGCATATCGTGGACACCGTGCTTTACTTTGAGGGCGACAAGATGCTGCCATACCGCATCCTGCGGGCGGCAAAGAACCGCTATGGCTCCACGAATGAGCTTGGCATGTTCGATATGACCGGTACCGGTCTGGCCGAGATTGAAAACCCGTCGCAGATGCTGCTGGAAGGCCGTCCACTGGGCGTTTCCGGAAACTGCGTGGCCTGTACCATGGAGGGCAGCCGACCCATTCTGAGCGAGATCCAGGCCCTTGCCACCAAGACGAATTTCCCGGCCCCACGGCGTGCCTGCAGCGGCTACGACTATAACCGCATGAATCTGCTCATCGCCGTGTTGGAAAAGCGTGCAGGCTATTTCTTCGGCAATCTGGACGTGTATGTCAACATTGTGGGCGGCATTGCCCTGCGGGACACGGCCTGTGATCTTTCGGTGTGTCTGAGTATGGTGTCCTCGCTGCTGGACCGCCCGGTCAGCGACAAGCTGATCGCCATTGGCGAGGTCGGCCTGGGTGGGGAAGTGCGCAGTGTGCCCAACTTGGAACAGCGTCTGCATGAGGCAGAACGCATTGGGTTTGAACGCGCCGTGGTGCCCAAGCACAGCCTGAACCACCTGAACCCGGCGGATTATCCGGGCATGAAGCTGATTGGTGCCGCGTATATTTCCGATGCCATCAACGCACTGAAAACAGATCGTTTGTAAGAGGATGCCATGTCGATTTATCTGGACGAAAAGAACCCCGGCAAACACAAGCCCTTTGAGGATGCTTCGCCGGATATTGTGGAATATGTACGCTATCTGGAAGTGATTGCCGGCAAAAGCGCCAATACGGCGTTCAGCTATTTTTGCGACCTGCGCGGGTTCAGCCGCTTTATGAAGCGCCGCCGCGGCCTTGTTCCGGCAGACAGCGAGATGCAGGACATCGACCCCAAAGGATTGGACACGGCATTCTGGGCCAGCGTGACCAAAGAAGATATCTACGAATACCTGTATTTCCTCAACCGGGAATGCGGCAACAAAAAGTCCTCGACTGCCCGGCGGCTGGCCAGTCTCCACGGCTTTTATGATTATCTGGTCAATCAGGTCAACCGGCTGGATTCCGACCCGACCGCTGCGATCAAACCTCCCAAACAGGACAAGGTCCTGCCCAAATACCTGACTGCAGAACAGTCTATGGATCTGCTGGAAAGCACCCAGACCCAGAGCGATTTCCCGGAGCGGGATTACTGCATGGTGGTCCTGTTCCTGAACTGCGGCATGCGTCTGTCGGAGCTTGTGGGCATGGACTTGGATGACATTGATCTGGAACAGCGGCAGATCCGGCTGTTCGGCAAGGGCCACAAAGAGCGCATGGTGTATCTGAACGATGCCTGCGTGGAAGCGCTGCAGCTTTACCTGAACAAGCGCAATGTGATGGAAGGTCTTTCGCCAAAAGAACGTGCCGTGTTCGTGACCCGGCGGCGCAAGGAACGCATTTCCAACCGGCGGGTGGAGCAGCTGGTGACCGGAGCCATGAAAGCAGCCGGACTGAAAGGTTTTTCCACCCACAAACTGCGCCATACGGCTGCAACGCTGATGTACCAGACCGGCAATGTGGACATCCTGACCCTGAAGCAGCTGCTGGGCCACAGCAGTGTTGGCACAACGCAAATCTATACCCATCTGCAGGAATTCCAGGTGCGTGCCGCCATTGAAGAAAACCCGCTGGGCAAGGCATCCCGCAAAAAGCCCGGCAAAGCAGACTTGGATACAACAGAAGCTGAAACAGGGGAGAGCAGGGAAGAATCGCTTGGCAGCACTGCCGAAGTCGCAGAAAACAGCGCAACTGCGGAAGATTTTTCTGCACCCATGGCAGCCTTTGATGGCTCAGCAAAAGAGGGTTTCGGACTGGACACCGAGACGCTCGCAGCAAATTCGGACGCAGATACGGAAAAGTAATTGAAATATGGTTTGTCAGGCACCTTATGATCTCAGAATCAAAAGGTGCTTTTTTGTTTGCCCTGTGAATAAATTAACGAAGTTTACAGAGTTCAACAGGAATCCACCGCGGCACCTGTTGGTTTTCCAGCCGGCAGAGATTCTATAAAGGAGCGTTTGCAGAACGGTTGCAGCTGGGCATTGTCGGCACAATCAAAAAAAGTCTGTGCAGAGCGAAATCGGTGCTTTAAAAGATATCTGCAAAAATGTCAACCGGAATGCAGCCAACGATTTGGTTCGACACAACCAAATGGTCGTGCACAGAAAAATAAAAAGATTGGAATGGTCTTAAAAGCAAATATAAATAATGACTGGCAAACAACGAGTGCCGGAAAAAAAGATTGTAAAGACTGTGCAGTCCGAAGAATCAAATTATAATGAAAAAAACAAAATATAAAATCATAAAAAACAGATAAATTGCAGCAAAGCCCGCAAAACGCGGTTTGGGCGGTCGGAATGCCGGCGGGACGCCAAAAGAGCCAAAATCTGGAAAAGAGGGCTTTTTCACTCCCCTCTGTTTCACATAACGTGCATTATACGAAAATACATATCCTAAAAATCAGGACCTTCCCTTCACGCAGGTTTCTGCGATCCGGAGGCCCTGATGACTTGGGTTGCGGCATTTTAATTTTTGGCACAGGAAACGTCTCTTCCCCGTTTTGAGAATCATTGGTTTGCATCCGGCAGCGGCGTGGTGCCAAAATATGCACAGATGGCCTCGTAGTAAATACGCGCAGTTCGTTTGCAGCCCTGTTCGCTGCCAAAGCGTTCCACATCATCCGCATTGGTCACAAAGCATTGTTCCGCCAGCACGGCCGGACAGTTTACATCCTCCAGCAGTGTGAAGCTCCGTTCTGCACGCACTTCGGTATGGGTGCTCTCCACCAGCTGCTTCTGATCATTTTCCAGATAATAAATGTAACGGATGCCGCCGCGCCCACGCAGGTGCGCTCCGGCGTTCTGCATCCCCTCTGCCAATTTCTGAGCAAAGTAATAACTCTCCGCATGCCATGTGCGCCCCGGCACAGATGGATAGCACTCAAAGCCGGCTGCACTGGAACCGTTTGCGGCGGAGTTTCCGTGAATGGAAAGCAGCAACTGTGGGGCCTGCGCATTGGCGGCGGCTGCCCGCTCGGCAGGCGTTGCGGTCTGGTCAAAGGCATCCCGCGTCCGGAGCGGAATGTAATTCGGGTCCTGCTCCAGCCATGCAAGCAGCACGGAGGCCGTGGCGGCCGTCATGTCTTTTTCTTCCACCACTCCCCTTGCGCCCGGGTCGTTGCCGCCATGCCCGGCATCAATGGCTACACGATACGGCGGGTCGCCCACCTGCGGCCGAAACGCCTCTCCGGATGCAGAGACACTTCCCTGCTCTTGTGAAGAAACCCGCAATGCTTCTCGCCAGAGAAACGCCGAAAAAACAAATGCAAGCACACAGAAACAGAGTGTGAGGGCCGTGCGGAGAAAAGAACTCTCCTTCCGTTTCGCTCTTCGCTTCTTTTTCTGGTGTGTGGGCTTGCGACGTTCTGCCATGATATGTACTTCCTGTCCAGATAAACTTCCTATAATAATACGAGTATACTCGGCTTTTTTCTGCAGTGCAAGCAAAAAGCCTGCCCATAAGCAGTGGGCAGGCTTTGAAATGACCCCTTATTTCAGCTCCACGACGGTCACGCCGCTTTCGCCTTCGCCGTAACGGCCCAGACGGAAGCTCTTGACCATGCGGTTGCCGCGCAGGTGCTTGTGGATGGCAGTGCGCAGTGCGCCGGTGCCATTGCCGTGGATCAGGTAGACTACGGTCTGGCCGTTCAGAATGGCGCGGTCGATGAAGGAATCCACCTCTGGCAGGGCCTCGTCCACGGTCAATCCCAGCAGATTGCACTCCATTTTGGCGCTGCGGTGCACCCGCTCCACGCGGCCATTCGGACGGTTTGCGTCGCCGGTCAGGCGGGAATACCGCTGTTGTGCCTTGGTCTGCGGTTTCGGGTCCTTGACCAGCTTTTCCGGCTGTTTGAGCCCCTTGAGCGGGACCTTGGTCTTGATGATGCCGGCCCGTACCAGAACATCCCCGTTCTTGTCCGGCAGCGAAAGCACCGTGGCCAGCTGGTTGAGCTCTGCAATGCAGACCTCCTGCCCTACCTTGACCTCTTTCAGCGGCACAAATTCCTTGACCGGATTGTGCACCACCTCGGTGCCCATAAACAGCTTTTCGGATTCCTTTTTGGCAATCTCACGGGCACGCTGGGCTTTCTGCTGGGTGCTCAGGCGCTCGTCCTTCTGCAGCTGACGCAGTTCGTCGGTCAGCGCATAGGCCTGGCTTTCCACCTGCTGGGCCAGCGCACGGGCTTTGGCGCGGGCCGCTTCCAGCTCGTTTTCGCCCTGCTGGATCAGTTCATCCCGCTTTTTCTGGGCAGCTTCCAGCTGGTGGGATGCCTCGTTCTTCAGCTCTTCCACCTCGTGCTGGCTTTCCTTCAGCTGCAATTTCAGATCATCCAGCTGACCCAGAACGGCATCCAGCCGCTTATCCTCGGCTGACAGATGCTGCTGCGCTGCCTCAATGACCCGCTCCGGGATGCCAAGCTTCTCACTGATGAGGAATGCGTTGGACTTGCCCGGCACGCCGACGCTCAGCTTATAGGTCGGGCGCAGCGTTTCCAGATCGAATTCGCAGCTGGCGTTCACGACGCCCTTGGTCTCCAGTGCGAACACCTTGAGCTCTGCATAGTGGGTGGTGGCCATCAGCAGCACGCCGCGGCGGCGCAGTTCTTCAATGATGGCCACAGCCAGCGCGGCACCCTCGGCAGGGTCGGTACCGGCGCCCAGCTCGTCCAGCAGCACAAGGGTGTGCGGCATGGCCAGCTCCAGAATGCCGGTGATCTTTTTCATATGGCCGGAGAAGGTGGAAAGGCTCTGTTCGATGCTCTGCTCATCGCCGATGTCCACGAGAAACTCATCGAACACGCAGACCTCGCTGCGCTCGTCGGCCGGGATCAGGAAACCACACTGTGCCATCGCGCACAGCAGACCGGCCGTTTTCAGGGTGACGGTCTTGCCGCCGGTGTTCGGGCCGGTGATGATGAGCGAATCATATTCTTTGCCCAGTGCAATGTCCACCGGCACGCACTTCTGTGGGTCGATCAATGGGTGGCGTGCCCGGATCAGCGAGAAGGAATTGTCGGTGCGCACTGCAGGTTTGAATGCCTTGAGCTCCAGCGCCAGACGCGCCTTTGCCAGCAGGACATCAATGTCCAGCATGGCCTGATAGCTGTACTGGAACTGCGGCTCAATGGCTGCCACCTGTGCGGTAAAGGCTACCAGAATGCGCTCGATCTCCTGCGCTTCCTGGGCACGATACTGCAGGATGCGGGCATTGGCTTCCACGACAGCCTGCGGTTCCACAAACACCGTTGCACCGGTAGAGGAAACGTCATGGATGATGCCGCTCACTTCGCCGCGGTATTCGCTCTTGACCGGGACAACGTAGCGGCCGTTGCGCATGGAGACCACACTCTCCTGCAGATATTTTGAGGTGTCCATGTTGCGCACCATGCTTTCCAGACGGTCGCGAATGCTGTTTTCGGTCGCACGGATCTTCTTGCGCAGGTCGTTCAGGGTGCGGGAGGCCGTGTCGGCCATCGCATCCGGGGCAAGGATCGCACTGGAGATCTGCTGTTCCAGACCCGGCTCCGGGGACAATGCATAGAACAGATCATCGGTCGGGAGCATATCGTGCTCCGAAGAACCGTACCAGTTGGTCAGGTTCTGGAAGTTGCGCAAAGCACCGGCCACCATCAGCAGCTCGCCCATGGAAAGCACGCCGCCCTTGACCGCACGGGCGGCCAGCGCACTGACGCCCTCCACTCCGCCGAAACGGGGCGAACCGTTCTTAATCAGCAGCGTATTGATGGCATCCGTCTGCTCCAGCGCATAGCGCACCTCGTCCGGGTCACACTGCGGCTCAAGTGCCAGGAGCTTCGCCTTTGCTTCCTTACATACACAGCCCTCCGCAGCACGGGCGATGATCTTATCCAGTTCTAATGTTTTTAAGTAGCTTGTTTCCATAATATCCTTTTGCTCAGGGCAGCACCGTTTTTAAAAAGTCGTAGCTCTTCAGCGGCTTGTCCAGATGCGTTAGCGCATACTGCTCCGCTACGGCTGCCAGCTTTTCCAGACTGCCCACAGAAATCTTGAACGAAAATATTTTTTTGTCCTCCACAAGGCAGATGTGCCGCAGTGCAAACAGTGCATTGCGATCCAGATTGCAGCGTTTCCCAGCCTTGGCCGCACAATCAGCGCAGAGCAGATAGCCCTCCTGCACATCCAGATAAAAGGCATCGCCTGCATCGTAGGTGCCGCAGTCGCGGCAGCACACCAACTGCGGCAGAAAGCCACACTCGCTCATGGTGCGAAGCTCAAAAACGGCCTTGATGGCCCGCAGGTCCGCCTTGTGCTCACTGATCATGTACAGGCAGTTCAGCAGCAGACGCAGTTCCCGCTCAGCTTCCTGTCCGGTGGGGGTCAACGCAGCAGCCATTTCGGCCAGATACATGGCCAGACTCATCCCCTCGATGGAGGAAGAAATGCCGTGAAAGACATTCTTGACGGCCGCTTCGCGCACAGTATACATGTTGCGCCCAGGCACCAGCGTGAATTCCGAATAGCAAAACAGCCCGCACGCGCTGAACAATTTGCTTTTCAGCCGCAGGCTGCTCTGTGCCGAAGCCGAGATCACCCCCAGCCCCGGGGTCAGGATCGTGAGGATCCGGTCTGATTCTTTATAGCGGGTCTCTTTCAACACCAGACCCAGTGTTACAAAGGTCTCCATGATCCGTGTCTCCTGCCGGATGCTCGTCCGGCATCTGTGTCTGTTTGTACTCCAGATAACGGAGAATGTTTCCCGTGCAGGCAAAGGCCTGCCAGCTTGTTTGCACGTCCATTGGCCGGGTCTCCTTTCCGGGCAGCGCCACTGCCGTCAGTGTTCTCTGGCGGCGGTGGCGTTATCCGAGGAAAACCCGCCCTGCATTGGAAAGGCTCAGCGGTTGCCGTTGTTCTGCTTGAAACCGAAATTGTTCAGCAGGAACTCGTTATCCCGCCAGTCCGACTTCACCTTGACCCAGCACTGCAGGTTCACACGGCAGCCCAGAAACTCTTCGCAGTCGGCACGGGCCGCACTGGCGATCTTTTTCAGCATGGCGCCGCCCTTGCCGATGACCATGCCCTTGTGGCTTTCCCGCTCACAGTAAATGTTCACATCAATGTCGATGAGATCGGTGCCGGGGCGCTCCTTGAAGCGCTCCACGACCACCGCGATGCCGTGCGGGATCTCATCGCGCATGAACAGCAGGGCCTTTTCACGGATGACCTCTGCCACCAGTTCCTTCTCCGGCATATCGGTGTAGGCATCATCATCAAAGTAATGGGGGCCTTCTACGGCGTAGCGGCTCAAGGCATCGAACAGCGTTTCACAGCCGTCCTCGTTGCGGACGCTGACCGTGTAGATGTCATCGAATACACCCAGCGCCTTCAGCTCTTCTTTGCGGGCTTCCAGGTCAGCGGCATCCTTGACAAGGTCTGTCTTATTGATGACGGCAATGGCCGGGCCGCCGCTGTTGCGCAGCATGTCCACCAGAACCATCTCGGATTCATTCAGGGCACCATAGGGCTCAAACAGCATCATGGAAACATCCACGTCGGCAATGGAATCGCTGGCGGTTTTGTCCATGCGCTTGCCCAGCTTGTTGCGGGCTTTGTGCACGCCGGGGGTATCCAGCAGCACATACTGCAGCGGGCCGCGGGTGATCACACCGGTAATGCGGGTACGGGTGGTTTGCGGCTTGGAGGTGACAATGGCCACCTTTTCGCCAACCAGCAGGTTGGTCAGGCTGGATTTGCCCACATTGGGGCGGCCGATGACCGCCACAAAAACCGACGACGTATCGTAATGGCCCTGAACGGGCGTCGTGTTACTCAAAATCAAACTCCTGTCTTGCTGTGTGCAGAAATGCACGTTGGATCAAAGGCAAATCATTCGGTGTAGCTCACCGTGCGGGGCAGGCCCAGCTGCAGCAGCACGGCCTCTTCTTTTTCCCGCATCCGCATAGCTTCCAGGCCGCCGTTCTCATGGTCGTAGCCCAGCAGATGCAGCATGGAATGCACGGTCAGAAATGCCACTTCCCGCTGCAGAGGATGGCCGTAGAGGGTCGCCTGCTCCTGGGCGCGCTCCATGCTGATGACGATATCGCCCAGCATTTTGCAGCCGTTGTTTTCGTCCACATCATATTTGCCATCCACACCCAGCGGGAAGCTCAAAACGTCGGTGGGCATGGGCTTGTTGCGGTACTGGTTGTTCAGCTCTGCAATGGCCGCGTTGTCCACAAAGGTCACGCTGATCTCAGCCGGGGCCTCAAAGTGCTCGAACTCCAGCACAGCGTTGCAGGCGCGGCGGATCAGGATGCGGAGGCCGGACGGAACCTTGACGGCCTTCTGGGAATTGGTAATCAGAACTTTATTGGACATAGAATCAGTCCTCTCCTTTCTGGTTTGGTTGTTTTTCGGGATGTGCAGCCCTATCGTATGCCTTGATGATCTCCTGCACAAGGCGATGGCGCACAACGTCTTTTTCGGTAAAATAGCACTGGGCAATGCCCTTGACCTGCTTCAGCACATGCAGCGCATCCACAAGGCCGCTGCGGGTGCGTTCCGGCAGGTCGATCTGGGTCACATCGCCGGTCACAACGACCTTGGAACCCACGCCCATGCGGGTCAGGAACATTTTCATCTGCTCCGGCGTGGTGTTCTGCGCCTCATCCAGAATGATGAAGGAGTCGTCCAGCGTACGGCCGCGCATATAGGCCAGCGGGGCCACCTCAATGATCTGTTTTTCCACCAGACGCTCATATGTTTCAGCACCCAGCATATCAAACAGACCGTCATACAGCGGGCGCAGATACGGGTCCACCTTCTGCTGCAGATCACCGGGCAGAAAACCCAGTTTCTCCCCTGCTTCTACCGCCGGGCGGGTCAGCACGATGCGGGACACCTCCTTGGCCTTGAAGGCCTTTACGGCCATAGCTACGGCGAGGTAGGTCTTACCGGTGCCCGCCGGGCCGACACCAAAGGTGATGGCATTGTTCCGGATGGCATTCAGGTATTCCTTCTGGCCCAGCGTTTTGGGCCGGATGGGCCGCCCTTTGACCGTAACCGTTACAAAATCCTCGGTCAGTTCCCGCACCCGTTTCTCAGCGCCGTCATGGGCCAGGCTGATGCAGTAGCGCACAGTCTGATCTTCCAGCGGGGTATGGTTCTCGATCAGAAGAAGCATGCCTTCCACCGCGCGGCTGGCCGCCGCTACGTTGGCCGGTTCACCGGAGAGCCGGAGCTGTGTGCCCCGGCAGACGGCCGTAACGGAGAACTCGTTTTCCAGCAGCCGGATGTTCCGGTCGCAGTTGCCAAAGACCGCCGCGGCGATCTCTACACTATCCAGTTCAATGTTCTTTTCTGCCATGTGCTCCTCCTGATGTGCCTGCTTCGATAGCTATATTGTACCACCAAAATCCTTAGAAGAAAACTATGAAAATTGCACAAAATATTTTTCCTGCTTCCATCGTTTTTCCATATTGCAAAAATGCACTTGACAAACTATATCGTCGCACGATATACTGCACTTGCGATATATCGGAACGCGATATAAAGACTTTCGATTGAAACGGAGAGGTATCGAAACGATGGAAGCCATGGCCCTGACCGAGTCCACCTATTACATTCTGCTTTCTCTTTATCATCCGCAGCATGGATACGGCATCATGCAGCAGACCGAGCAGCTTTCCGGCGGGCGGGTACACCTTGCCGCAGGGACATTGTATGGAGCGCTGAACTCCCTGTGCGAAAAAGGATGGATCCGACAGCTGCCCGTGGAACGTGGGAGCCGCAAAAAAGAGTATCAGTTGACCGCAGAAGGACTTGCAGTCCTGAAGCACGAGCTTGCCCGGCTGCAGCAGCTGGTTGCAAACGGCGAAAGCATCCTGAAGGAGGAATGACCATGAACACGCGCAAAACCATCCATAAAGTCTATCTGGCATGGGATTTCAAGAAGGAAGAACTCTGGCTCAACGAGATGGCGGCGGAAGGCTGGGCTTTGGAGCATGCAGCGTTTTGCTCGTACACCTTCGTGCGCTGTGAACCGGGCGAATACATCATCCGCATGGAGATGAATGCAGACCGGGACTATCGCAGATTTGTGGAAGAAACCGGTGCAGAATATGTCGGCGGCTGTGTGAACTGGGTCTATTTCCGCCGCAAAGCCGAGCTCGGGTCGTTTGACCTGTTTTCGGACATAGATTCCCGCATTGCGCATCTTGCACGCATCGGTAAATCGCTCTGGCTGATCTGCCTTGCCAATCTGATCATCGGCGTTGTCAATATCCTAGACGGGCAGACGTTTTCCATTGTAAATCTGCTGTGCAGCGTTCTGCTGGCCTATGGTCTGGGCCGCATCCATGGGATAAAAGCATCCCTTGAAGAAGAGCGTGCCCTGCACGAATAAACCTTGTCAAGCCTTTTTGTGCCACAACCGCATAGAAAAACAAAATGTATCTTTGGGTAAAACAGCAATAGCAAACTTTTCTCCTGCGTGATACAATAGCAAGCGTTGCGTGCCCTGCCGCCGCAGCAAAAAGATTGAAGGAGAAATGAACGATGGAACAATGCTATCTGATGCCCGGACAGGAACGCTGCGAACGATTCAAGGACGCAAACGGTGTTCCGCGCGTTCACTACTCCTACCGTTCCCTGCACGGTGCCTTTTTTGACTGCGAGAGCCGCAGCCTGGAGGAAGCCCAGCATCTGTGTGAGGACTGGCTGGTCGGCCAGGACCGCTGCTACCGCAACTGATTCCATAAAAAAGCAAGCGCCTCTGTTCCATGGATGGTCACTCCATCCGGAGCAGAGGCGTTTTTTGTTGTTAGTTCCACAGCTGTGCGCAGACAAGCTCCAGCACACTGCCCGCAATACAGCGGGATTTATCCGAGATCAGGAAACAGTTGGAAAGCTCTTCCCGGCGGGGGTCCACATCAGCCACCTTGAACCCCGGAGTGACCGGGTAGCCGCTGCGCAGCAGACCGCGCAGGATGCCGCCGATCTGTGTGGTGACCGGGATGGATTTGCCTTCCGGCGTCCGGATCTGTGCGATGATCTCCCCTGCTTCCACCAGGTCACCGATCTTTCGCACATCCTGAAAGATGCCTTCCGTCTGCGCATGGATGACCCGCTCCTTGCCATAACCGCCGATGACACCCGGAATACCAGTGTTCGGGATGGCAGCGCCCTCCCGGATGATACGGCCCAGCCGATGGCCGCGCTTCGTCTCGACCACGACATCCACATCCTGTCCGGCTGTAAATCCGGGGCCAAGGGCGATGGTCAGCGGTGCCATATCACGGGTGGTGCCAAGGTTCTTCTTGGCCAGAATGGCATCCACCAATACATCCGGCTTTGCTTGTGCCACGCAGCTGCCTGCCGGGTCGATGAGGACGGGCACCGCATTCTGTGCCCAGACGGTCGGAGCCTGTTCCAGTGTGTCGATACGAACAGCCCGCAGGCCCTCTACCGTTGTTTCACCTTCGTACACAGCTTCGCAGAGCGACACCTGCCGCCGGATAGCCGCCGGGTGAGCGGTTTCCAGTACAAGCACCCGCAGCCCGGCGGACCACAGACGATGGATGGTGCCGGTAGCAAGGTCGCCGCCGCCGCGCACCAGGATCAGAGCATCCTGTTTCATTCGATGGATCCTCCTTCCGGAATGATTTCCAGCAGAAGCTCCATGGAACCACCGCAGGCCGCAACCGCGGCATCTTCGTTTTTGCCGTCGGCCGAAAATGTGACCGTCTGCACTGCTGCTGTATGCCCGGCCAGCATTTCAGCGGCGGCCTGCCGAGTACGGTATTCCATGATGCCGCCGCCCACACTGCCCACAGTCGTGCCATCGGGCAGGAGCAGCATTTTGGAGCCGACCTCCCGCGGGGTGGAGCCGTGCCGTGCAATGATCGTCGCCAGCACTGCAGGCTGGCCGTTCTGTGCGGCCTGCTCCATCGCCGCCAGAAGCGCCGGAGCAAAGCCCTCGGTCTGAGGGCGGGCGTTTTTCACTTCCACGATCTGCGCCAGAATGGACAGCGCGATCTCTTCGGCTGTTTTGGCCCCGATGGCAAGTCCGATGGGGGCCTGCACAGCTTCCACCCGTGCAGCATCCGCCCCGGCTTCCAGCAGCTGTCGCCGTACCAGTGTGGCCCGGCCCCGGCTGCCCATCATGCCAACGTAAGCCGCCGGTTTCTGCAAGATCTGCTCCAGGCAGGCCACATCAAAGGCATGGGCGCGGGTCACGACCACAAAGTAGGTCTCTGCCCCGCCGGGCACCTGCTCCAGTGCCTGTGCAAACGGTAAGCAGAGGACCGTGTCCGCTCCGGCATCCCGCAGGTCCTGCGCATATTCCGTGCGGTCCTCCATAGCAAGCACCGGCAGGCCCAGCAGTTTTGCCATCCGTACCACCGATGCCGCTACATGGCCGCCGCCGCAGACAACGATCTGCGGCACCGCACCGAATCGTTCCACAAACACCCGCGTGCCGTCCAGTTCCAGAAACCCGGTGGCTGTGCATTCCTGCAAACGGGAAAGGCTGCGCTGCAATACGCCGCTGCTGTGGGTCTGCCACACCGGGCGCCCGCCGCGCAGCAGCATCCGGCTGCCGGCCTCCGGTCCATCCAGAACCGCCGCAAGGGTACCGTCTCCGGTGACCTGCCCTTTCTGCAGGGCATCAACCAATGCGCTCATAAAATGTTCTCCTGTTCGTCATTGCTCCACCTGCGACACCGCGTCGTAAGCCGCCGGGTCCAGCAGGCTGTTCCAGTGTTCCCAATCCTCCGGCGTCATGCGCCAGGCAAGGCCGCACCCGGCGGAGATCTCCCGTGGGAGCGGGATCAGCCGCCCGGGGATCTGTGCCGTGGCGCAGTGCTTCTCCCAGGCCATGGCTTCCACTGTTGTGCGGAAGGAGAGCACGATATAGGTCTTTTTTGTGCGCATTTACAGCTCCTGTGCCAGCTCCCGCACGGCCTGTGCAGCGTGCAGAGCTTCTTCCATGGTATTGCTGTGTGAAAAGCTGAACCGTACCACGCCCTGTTCCACCGTGCCAAGCGCCTTGTGCATCAGCGGGGCGCAATGTGCTCCGGCCCGCACACAGATGCCGTAGTCCTCCCACAGGATATCGGCCACCCGGGCAGAGTCCTCGTCTCCGATATTCAGAGAGACGATGGGCGCACGCAGAGCGGTCTCAATGTCGCCGTATACAGTCACGCCCGGCATACCGCATACTTCTTCGTAAAAACAGCGAGCCAGTGCAGCTTCGCGGGCGGCCAGCGTTTCCACGCCCTGTGTCAGAAGCCATTGTACTCCGGCGCAAAGCCCGGCAAGGCCGTGCACGTTCAGGGTGCCGGCCTCCAGTGCGGTGGGCATCTGGGCGGGATGCTGCTCGTCATAGCTGTGCACGCCGCTGCCGCCCACTACAAGGGGCGCGATCTGCACACCCGGACGCACATACAGCCCGCCGGTGCCCTGCGGCCCCAGTAAAGCCTTATGCCCGGTGAAGCACAGCACATCCACACCCAGCGCCTGTACGTCGATGGACTGGGCTCCGGCCGTCTGCGCGGCATCCACGATCAGCAGCAAGCCGTGCCGGTGTGCAAAGGCCGCAGCCTTTGCAAGATCGGTGCAGTTGCCAGTCACATTGGACGCTCCGGTCACGACCAGCGCTCTGGTGTTTGGGCGCACAAGCTCTTCCCATTTTTCATGTTGCAGGCGGCCTTTGGCGTCTACCCCGGCAAAGCTGAGCTGGACCCCCTGTGTCCGCAGCCGGTACAGCGGCCGCAGGACCGAATTGTGCTCACACACGGTGGTGATGACATGATCCCCCGGCCCCAGCAGCCCCCACAGGGCTGTGTTCAACGCGCCGGTGGCGTTGGCCGTAAAGGCAATGCAGGCAGGGTCCGGCGCGTGGAAAAGCTCTGCCAGCGCTTCCCGTGCGGCATACACCAGCCGGGAAGCATGCAGGGTCGGCTCATGGGCACCGCGGCCGGGGTTGCCTGCGGTGTGCAGGGCGTCCAGAATGGCGGCGTCTACTTCCTGCGGTTTGTACAGCGTGGTGGCAGCATTGTCCAGATAGATCATGGCTTGACCACGTTCCCGGCATGGATCAGCTTTTCCACGATGGCATACATGTTCGTCACGCTGCCTACGGCCAGCTTCTCGGTCAGGCCGTAATAGTTCAGGCAGGTGCCGCAGGTCATGATCTCCACTCCTTCCGATTCCAGCGTCTTGAGGTCCTCCAGCATGGGAGAGCCCTCACAGGTCAGGGATGCACCGCCGTTATAGAACAGAACCGTCTTGGGCAGCTTGTCCTGCTGCGTCAGGGCAAACACAAACGCCTTGAGCAGGGTCTTGCCCAGCTCCTCGGCCCCGGTACCCATGGTGTTTGCGCCAATGGCCACCACGGTGTCCGTGCGGGCGTCCGGCATGCAGACGGCCGGGGTCTCTTCAGCCGCCGGGGCCTCCCCGATGGTGAACAGCACTCGGTATTCCCGTTCGGCCAGCTTTTCGGCGCTGTACTGATAACCCTTTTGCTGGGCCATCTTGGTCAGGTTCTGCACGGCGATCTCGTTGTCCACCAGAATTTCCACCTGACCGGCACCCTTCAGCTCCGAAATAGCGCGCTTGGCCTTGACGACCGGCAGCGGGCAGGCGTCTCCTCTTGCATCAACATGAGTCATAATCGTTTCTCCTTTCAGTAGATCAGTATGTTACTGTGATCTCGGTTTCGGTTCGGGGAACGATCTCGCCCACGATCTTCGCGGGCAGGCCAGCGGATTGCAGTTCCTTCTCCAGCGCGCTGGCCTCCGCCGGGTCCACTGCCAGCAGCAGACCGCCGGAGGTCTGCGGGTCGAACAAGACTTCCTCCATAGCAAACGGAACGCCCTCAAACCGGACAAAAGGCCCGGTATGATTGCGGTTGCGCTGCCCGGCGGCGGTGTACAGGAAGTCATCCGCCGCCTTTTCCGCGCCCGGCAGCACCGGCACGGCGCGGGCGTTGATCTTGCAGGAAAGTTTCCCGCCCATCATCTCGTGCAGATGCCCCAGAAAACTGAAACCAGTCACATCGGTGGCCGCGTGCACAGTATACCGGCGGCTGATCTCCGCAGCGGTCTTGTTCAGGGTTGTCATGGAATGAATGGCGGCTGCCATGTGTTCCGGGACCGCCTCGCCCACGCGGTTTGCGGTGCACAGCAGCCCCACACCCAGCGCTTTGGTCAGCAGCAGCTTGTCTCCCGGCTGGCCGGCATCGTTTGCGTACAGATGCTGCGGGTCCACAAGGCCGGTCACCGACAGGCCGTATTTGACACCGGTGTCTGCAATGGAATGACCTCCGGCCAGAATGCCCCCTGCTTCGGCTACCTTTTCGGCTCCGCCGCGCAGGATCTCGCCCAAAACGTTCAGGTCCATATTTTCCGGGAAACACACCAGATTGAGGGCAGTTTTCACCTCGCCACCCATGGCATACACGTCGCTCAGGGCGTTGGCCGCTGCGATCTGCCCGAAGATATAGGGGTCATCCACCATGGGTGGGAAAAAGTCCACCGTCTGCACCAGGGCCAGATCTTCTGTAACGCGGTAGACGGCGGCATCATCCCGGCTGTCATACCCCACCAGCAGATTCGGGTCCTTTTCGCCGCGGGGCAGCTTTTCCAGAATGCGGCTCAGTACACCGGCACCCAGCTTTGCCGTGCAGCCGCCCCCGGTACAGAATACGATTTTTTCATCCTTGCTCATGCACGTTCTCCCTCTTCAAATTGTGTCAGAACGCCGTTCACACGATAACGTTCCAGCAGAACACAGAGCGTCTGCTTCCCGAGCAGTTGGCGCTGCGGCGTATCTGCCTGATTGAGCACCGCATAAAAGGCCCTGCTGCCCACCCGTTTCCGGCTGCCCTGCTCACTTGCCAGCAGTTGAGCCAGAAGTTCCGGGGTCAGGCAGGCCTCCGGCGAAACGCCCAGCAGCATGCAGGCTTGTTCCAACCGGAAGCAGCATTCTTTCAAAGGGTGGCCCAGTGCGGAAAGCCCGGCCACCGCCAGTACGATGTTGCTTTGCGGCATCAGAACAGGTTCCTGCTCCGCCGGGGCTTTGCACGGGAAATGCTTTGCACCGTCGGCTTCCAGAAACACGGCGTCTGCCTGTGCCATCCAGCGGGCAAAGTCTGCTTCCGGCGGTGCGGTCAACTTACCGTTGGGAGCCGGAGAGCCCACCACGGCATAAGAGCCGCGGGCCCAGAGTTCCTGTATTTCGGCGTCAGTCTTTGCCCAGAGTCCGTTTTCCGGGCGCAGGATGTGGGTGGTAGTGGACACCAGCACCCGCCAACCTTTCTGCGCGCAATGGCTGGCCATGGCATACAGCAGCGTTGTTTTTCCGCCGCCGCCCACCAGCGAGACCACATGGCCTTTTTCCGCCAGAAACGGAAACTGCTGTTCCCCGATCATTTGTGGTTTTCAGTGGCGGCCATGGCAATCTGCTCCGGAGTAATGGGCAGCTCATAGAAACGGGTGCCGATGGCGTTGTAAATGGCGTCTGAAATGGCCGGCAGCGGCGTGTTGATGACCACCTCACCGATGGATTTTGCACCAAACGGGCCGTTTGGCTCATAGCTGTTCTCAAACTCCACGTTGATTTTTCCGATGTCGATGCGGGTGGGGATCTTGTACTGGAACAGTGAGTTCTCTTCCGGGCAGCCCTTCCGGTCATAGGTAACATTCTCGGTCAGCGTCATACCGATGCCCTGCAGCAGGCCACCTTCCGCCTGCACACGGGTCAGGTTGGGGTTGATGGGCGTACCGCAGTCCACGCAGGCGTCAAATTCCAGCACCTTGACCTCGCCGGTTTCGGTGTCCACTTCCACTTCTGCGGCACCCACCATGTACGGCGGCGGCGACAGAGGCGAAGTGTGGGTCTCGGTGGCTTCCAGCGGGACCATATGGCCGAACTGAGACGCATAGGCGATCTCGGACAGGGTCTTTTTCGTTTCCGGGGCGGCGCTTTCAAACACTTCTTTGCCGTCAAACTCCACAGCATCTGCCGGGCAGCCCAGCAGCTCGGCACCCAGCTTGCAGATCTGTTCCCGCAGCTTCATGGCACACTTCTCAGTGGCCTTGCCGGTAACGTAGGTGGTACTGGATGCATAGGAACCGGAGTCATAGGGAGAGGTATCGGTGTCGGCACCAAATACCGCAATGTTGTCCAGCGGGCAGTCCAGCACTTCGGCGGCGATCTGCGCCAGCGTGGTGTCACAGCCGGTGCCCATATCCGCTGCACCGATGATCAGCGAGTAGAATCCATCATCGTTCAGCTTGAGGGTCGCACTGCCCACGTCCATGCCGGAAATACCGGATCCCTGCATGGCCATGCCCATGCCGACGGCGCGCACCTTGCCGTTGCCCAGATCACGGACCGGGTATTTGTGCTCCCAGTCGATCATCTCCCGCGCCTTGACAAGACAGCGGTCCAGCGCACAGCTGGTGTTCACGGCACCGTAGTAGGCAGGCATCACATCGCCCTCCTGCACCGTGTTCTTCAGGCGCAGGGCAAAGGGGTCCATATTCAGCTTGTGGGCCAGCTCGTTCACGGCAGATTCCACAGCAAACAGGCCCTGGGTCGCACCGTAGCCGCGGTAGGCACCGGCAGACATGTGGTTGGTATACACCACATCGCTGACAAAGCGGAACGCTTCGGCCTTACCGTACAGCGGGATGGATTTGTGGCCGGACAGGCCCACGGTCGTGGGGCCGTGCTCGCCATAGGCACCGGTGTTGGACAGCGTGTACAGGTCGATGCCCTTCACGATGCCATCCTTCGTGGCACCCAGCCGGACATGCATCTCCATTTCGTGACGCGGAGAGGAGGCCGTCTGGCTTTCCACCCGGCTGAAAATGATCTTGGAGGGCTTTTTGGTTTTCCAGGTCACAAAGGCGGGGTATACCTCGCTGACCGCTGTCTGCTTGGCACCAAAGCCACCGCCGATGCGGGGCTTGGAAACACGCACCATGGATTTGGGGATGTGCAGGGCATTGGCAATGTTGCGCCGCGCATGGAACACGATCTGGGTGGAGCTGAGCACGTTCAGCCGCCCATAAGTGTCAATGGAACAATAGGTGCGGAAGGTTTCCATCATGGCCTGCTGGCAGGCCTTGGTGTGGTAAACATGGTCGATCACCACATCGCACCCCGCCAGCACTGCGTCGATGTCTCCGGAGCCGCACTCATCGTGGGCACACAGGTTGCGCTTGTTGTCGGCCCCTACCGGGCACAGGGCCTCCCAGTTGTCCTCCGGGTGCACCAGAACCGGGTTGTCCTTGGCGGTGTGGAAATCCATCACCGGCTCCAGTATCTGGTAATCCACCTTGATGAGCTTGAGGGCCTTGTCCACGCACTTTTCGTCCTTACCGGCCACAATGGCCACGACATCACCCACGAAACGGACGTGGCGGTCGATGACCAGTCGGTCACGGGGGCTTGCCTCCGGGAAGGTCTGGCCTGCCTGGGTGTAGCGGGGCGCATCCTGCGGCACATCCTCCCAGGTGAAGATGGCTTCAATGCCGGGCACCTTCTTGGCCACGGTGGTGTTGATGGTTTTGACCATGGCGTTTGCATGAGGCGAGCGCAGCAGCTTGACGATCAGGCAGTCCTGCGGGATCACATCATCCATATAGACCGGCTGGCCGGTGACCAGCTGCATGGCGTCCTTTTTGCGGAACGGTTTGTTGACCGTGTTCATTCAGCAGCCGCCTCCTTCTGTTTCTTCCAGTCCAGAAAATTCAGGATGCCGCGCAGCTGGCCTTCATAGCCGGAGCAGCGGCAGAGATTGCCGGAAAGATATTCTTTGATTTCTTCGGCAGACGGGTATGGATTTTCCCGGAACAGCGCCAGAGCATTCATGATAAAGCCCGGGTTGCAGAAGCCGCACTGCTCTGCGCCCTGATCGGCGATGAAGGCACCGAATTCGGCAGCTTCTTCCTGCAGGCCCTCCAGCGTGGTCACCTTGTGACCGTCGGCGCGGGCGGCCAGCACAGAACAGGACAGCACCGGCTTGTCATCCAGAAAGACCGTGCACAAGCCGCAGTTGGAAGTTTCGCAGCCGCGTTTGACGCTCAGGCATCCATGTCTGCGCACAAAGTCGATGAGCAGCGTATCGGGAGCCACATCGTCCGAGACGCGCACTCCGTTCAGCATCAGATTGATCTGCATTTAGGTTTCCTCCTGTCCGGCGCGGTTTTCCAGTTCTTCGGCTGCACGCCGCACCAGCACACCAGTCAGGTGGCGGCGGTATTCGGCGCTGCCGCGCATGTTGGAACCGGTGACCACCTGTTGTTGGATGGTTTCGGCCAGCTGCTGCGCCGGAGCTGCCGGTTCTTCATACAGCACAGCCTTGAGCGGGCGGGCACCCACCGCAAACCGGTAGCTGCCATCCTGCAGCCGGGCAGCAGCACAGGTGAGCACCGGAATGTCGGTCTGGCTGTTGCGCACCGACTGGTAGCAGTAATCGGCCGCTTCTTTCCGGACCAGCAGACGCACCACGATGTCCCGGTCGTAGGGACGCTCGGCATACTCCCGCAGCGGCACGATGCCGCCCTTGTACAGCTCCACCGAGCAGTCCATGGCCAGGAACAGGGTCAGCACATCCGAAAAGCCAAACCGGCTGTAGATGCTGCCGCCGACGGTGGCCAGGTTGCGCAGCTGCACGCCCACGATGTGGCGCAGCGCTTCCCGGACGGCTCCGTGGGTAAAGGCTTCCAGTCCGGGGTGGGTCTCCAGCTGGCGCAGGGTGACCATCGCCCCAATGGAAAAGCCCGCATCCGTTTCCTCGATCGTGTCCAGCCCCAGGCCGGACAGGTCGATGGCTGTGCCGACATTGATGGTCTCCATCTTGAGCCAGATCATGCCGCCCAGGATGCGGTTGGCCTTTTTCTGGTTGAGCTGCCAGGCTTCTTCCAGACTTTCGGCCCGTTTGTATTCTCGGATCGTCATCATGTGCAGGTCCCTCTCTTTTTATCCTTGCTGTTTCTATTTTAACACAGACACAGATTGCGTTTCAATCGGCAATTGCGCTATAATGGAAAAAATCCCATCGGAAAGCGCAGGTCTTTTTTATGCAAATGCATGCTTCTACGGGGTGTGTGCTCATGGCCTCTGGTCTGAGTACCCGCTTTGGCTCCAACAAGCTTCTGGCGCAGTTTGACGGTCAGTCCCTGCTGTGCCGGGCCTTTGCAGCCACCGACACGCCGCAGCTGTCGGCACGCATCGTGGTGACCCGCTCGGCGCAGGTGCAGGCGCTGTGCAAAGCACAGGGGGTGCCGGTGCTCCTGCATGCACTGCCCGGCCGGAACGATACCGTGCGGCTGGGACTTTCGGCGCTGCTGGCACAGCATCCGGAACTGACCGGGTGCATGTTTCTGCCCGGTGACCAGCCCCTGCTGCGCCGGGCTACGGTGGACCAGCTGCTGACGGCTTTTGCACAGACGCAAAAAGAAACAGAACGGGTGATCTTCCGTCTGGGTGCCCCGGCCGGAAACGGCCCGGACCCCCTTGTGGGAAGCCCCGTTCTGTTTAGCAACGGCTTTTTCCCGGAGCTGCTCACCCTGCCGGAGGGCAAGGGCGGCAGCGTCCTGCTGCACAAGTACCCGACGCGGGTGCATACCGCCTGTATCGCACAGCCGGAAGAGCTGGCCGACACCGATACGCCCGCCGCACTGGCGCAGCTGGAAGCGCTTGTCCGGGAAAAGGGATAAGATTTACTCTGCCTGATCGTTCTTGGGCAGCAGGACGTTCAGCAGGATGGCTACGAAGGCAGCCGGAACGATACCGGACTCACCGCAGATCAGCTGGAATGCATGGGGCGTATTGGCCAGGATGCCGCTGTTGGCACCCATGCCGTAGCCCACGCCCAGCGCCACCGACACGATGGTCAGGTGCCGGGGGGTCATCTGCTCCTTGGTGATGAGCTGGATGCCGCTGACCACGATGGACGAGAACATCATCACGGCTGCGCCGCCCAGAACGGCCTGCGGCATGATGGAGATCAGGGCGCCCAGCTTGGGGATCAGGCCGCACAGGATCAGGAACACGGCACCGGAGGCCAGGGCCATGCGGTTGACCACCTTGGTCATGGCCACCAGACCCACATTCTGGCTGAAAGAGGTATTGGGCAGCACGCCGAACAGTGCCGCAAAGGTGGAGCCGAGGCCGTCGCAGATGACACCGCCGGACAGCTCCTTGTCGGTGGGTTCGCGGTTCATGCCGCCCTCCATCACGCCGGAGATGTCGCCCACCGTTTCCACGGCGGTGACAATGAACATGATCAGCACCGGCAGGATGGCACGCATATCAAACACGATCTTGACCGGGACCAGCTTGGGGATGGCAAACCAGGAAGCCTGTGCCACCTTGTCCCAGTTGAGCACCCAGGCCTTGGTGTACTCCACGCCGTCGGCGGTGACACCGGTGGTGGGCAGCACAAAGCCCATGACAAAGGCTGCCACATAACCGGCCAGAATGCCGATGAGGATGGCGGAAGAGCTGAGGAAGCCGGTGGTCCAGTGCTTGAAGATCAGGATGACCACCAGCACGAACAGGGCCAGCAGCAAGTTTTCCACCGAGCCGAAGTCCTTGGCGCTGTTGCCGCCGCCAAAGGAGTTGATGCCCACCGAGATCAGCGACAGACCGATGGACAGCACCACGGTACCGGTGACCACAGGCGGAAAGAACTTGCGCAGGGGCTTGAGGAAGAAGCCCAGCACACTTTCAAAGATGCCGCCGATGATGGAAGCGCCCATGATGGCACCATAGGCCAGCACACCGCCTCCCATGCTGCCGACAACGCTGTTGAACACGCCGATAAAACCGGAGCTGGTACCCATGATGATGGGCACGCCGCCGCCCACGGGGCCGACCGTGAACAGCTGCACCAGCGTGACCACACCAGCCACGAACATGGCGCTCTGCAGCAGGGTGACCTGCAGGTCTGCAAATTCACCACCGGCAATGCCGCAGGCACTGGTGATGATCAGCAGCGGGGTCAGGTTGCCCACGAACATGGCGCAGACATGCTGCAGGCCCAGGGGGATGGCCTGGCGCAGAGACATCTTGCCATCAAACTGGTAAGCAGCCTCTTCAAGTTTGACTTCCTTCAAATGTTCCACTCTCCTCAGAATCTTGACGTTTTGGGTTTCGGATGCTTTGCAAAAAGCGGATTCATTATAACAAAGTTGCCATTTAATGTAAATAAAGTATGACTTTTCCGTGAACGGCTGCAACATTGCCCGATGGTCGTTTCCGGGTCAGAGACAGCAAAAAAGCAGCGGTTTTCCGCGCACGCTTCCACCCGGAATGGACTGGTTTCGCGCAGAATCTCCTGCTTTTTTCTAGAGTTTTTTCAGTTTTTGTGCGATACAGAGATTTTACAATTTCTTTGTCCGCACATCAGGCTTCCTCGCCCACATAGGTGAACCGTCGCTGGGTCTTGCCGTCGCGGGTAACCATCTCGTTCCACATGGAGGCGGGCCGCACCCACAGACTGTGCTCCCCGTACAGCTGCCGGTAGACCACATATTCCTCCTCGGTCTCGCTATGGCGGGCCACACCCAGCACCTCATATTCTTTGCCTTTGAAATGCCGGTAACGCCCCGGCCGGATCTCTTCGCTCATCGTTTTTTCTCCTTTTACCGACTGGCTAAGCCGTAATCCCGCAGGCAGTGCCGGATGCCCTGCTGTGTGGTATCAAAGCGGATGCCGGCCTTTTCCAACTTTTTGCCGTCCATGGCCAGATTGCGCGGCCAGTCGGCGGCTTCAATCTGCACCGCAATGTCCAGCTCCTGCGCGAACTGCTGTGCCGTGTGCACCATATTTTCCGTATTGGAGCTGCCAAAGTTGTACACGCCGCCGGGCAGGCTCAGTGCCGGAGCAAGGTTTGCGATCACCTGTCGGACATAGGTCACGCCCCGGCAGTCGTTGGCCGAAAAGGTCACCGACGTCCCATGCAGGGCGGCGCGCAAAAGGTTCAGCGGCAGGTTGCCCCGGATGGGCAGCCCGTAGCCCGGCAGGTCATACATCCAGCTGGCCCGCAGCAGCACAGCGTCCGGGCAGAGTTCCAACACGCGCTGTTCCATTTCCAGTTTGCAGCGGCCATATACATTGGTCGGCTGCAGGGGCAATGTCTCCGGCAGCGGCCCAGGCTGCGTGATTCCGGCATAGACCTGATCTGAACTGAACGCCAGCAGCTTTGCGCCGGATGCGCAGGCAGCTTTTGCCACCCAGACCGGCAGCTCCACGTTGGCACGATGGGCTTCCTCCGGGTGCTGTGCACAATAGCCGGTGTCCGACAGAGCCGCCGCGTGCACAATGGCCGCAGGCTGTAGTTTCTGAATGGTCTCGGTCACTTCTGCCTCCCCGGCTGCTGCCAGAAAGCCGCGGGGCAGGCTGCAAAGCTCTGCATCCCCCAGCCCCTGCTGCAGGATGCGTGCGCCCAGAAAGCCGCTGCCGCCTGTGATGAGAACGCGTTTCATCGGTACTATCTCCCTCCCTGGTTTGCTGTCAGTATAGCATATTTTGTGCAGTAAGAAAAGCAACTGCGCCCCAAAGCGAAAGCTTCAGAGCGCAGCTGCATTTTTTCAGAGGAAGAATTCCAGCACAAAGACCACAGCGCAGCAGGCCACAGCCACCTGGAACAGACTTGCACCGCACCAGGCCGCTGCAATGCCGATCACCAGCGCCACAGCACCGGCCACCGGGCTCTGGGTGGCCTGCACGATGGCCGGGAAGGTCATGACGGCCAGCGTGACATAGGGCACATAGTACAGGAACGACTGAACGAACCGGTTCTTGATGGGTTTGCGAATCAGAGTAAGCGGCAGGATGCGGATCGCATACGACACCAGTGCCATGACCGCAATGTAAATGTAGTTGTTATGCGTCATGTTCCGCCTCCTGATCCTTGACCGGGAACAGCACCGCAGCCGCACTGGAAATAAGTACGGTGAGCAGGATGGTCCGGGTGCCGTCCGAAAGTGCCGAGATACCCGGCAGATAGTTGCAGGCAAAGCTCAGCGCAAAACTGATGGCCACCAGCACAGCCACCACCTTATCCTTGCGGGCAGGTGGGATGATAATGGCAAGGAACATGCCGTACAGCGCAACGCTCAGGGCGCTGACCGCACGCAGCGGCAGCAGGTTGCCGGCAACGATGCCCAATGCCGTGCCGGATGCCCACGCCGGGGCTGCCAGCAGGATGGCACCGTAAGTATAATAGGGGTTCAGGCTGCCGGGCCGTGCAATGGTGATGCCGAACAGCTCGTCCGTTACGTCGTAACCGATGACCAGCCGATGCCAGAAGGGTGTACCCGGCGCAAACCGCTGGGCCAACGCGCAGCTCATGAGCAGATAGCGCGCATTGGCGATGAGGGTGATCACGGCCACCTGAAAATAGCTGGCACCGCTCATAATAAGCGCAAAGGCAGCGTATTCACCGGCCGATGCGTTGTTCAGCAGACTGGCCAGAAACCCCTGAAACGGGGTAAAACCCGCCTTGCGGGCTGCAATGCCCAGCGAGAAAGAGACGGCAAAATAGCCCAGTGCGATGGGCACGCCATCCCGGATGCCCTCACAGAACACCTTTCGGCTGAAGGCCCACACAGGCTTCTGCTCCCGGATGATGTCCGCATCCAGAAGCGAATTGCTTGTTTCCATGTTGAAATTGCTCCTTTCCTGTTCCAAACATTGTCTATTATACTCCACCGCCGGGCCGGAGAAAAGGGCCTTGTAACATTTTTTGTGATAGAAACGCTCTAAAATTTTTATGGCAGACATAAGATTTCGTTTGGCCGGATTGCTTGTTCGGGCATACAAAAAGCACAGGCACCACTCCGGAAAGAGCAATGTCTGTGCTTTTGGGGTCAGAGGCCCGGCACCAGAAAATGCTGTGCCTGCGTCAGCACCCGGGTGTCGGGGTCCAGTCCGTTGGCCGCCAGCATCTGGGCCGGCGGCACATGGAACCGCCGCGCGATATCGAACAGCGCCTCCCCTTCCTGTGCATAGTAAATGCGCAAGGTGATCTCCGGGTCGGCAGGGGTCAGGGCTTCGCCCAGCGAAATGCTGCCAATGCCCTGGCGGGTACTGCGTCCCAGGATGGCACCCTCAGCCCGGGCGGTGATGGTTACGGTAAGAGTTCCGCCGGTGCAGGTACACTGTACGCTGTCGGTACTCAGCCAGCATTCCGGCTGCAGCTGCATCCCGGCGGGCACCTCGGCCGGGATGGGCACGGAAAGCTCCAGCGTTTTTTCGTAGCTGTCCAGCTCTCCCAGACTGTTCTCCGCAAAGGCGGTAGCCGTGGCGCGGGCTGTCAGCGCCCAGCCGCCGCCCTGCCCACTCTGCTGCGAGATGCTGACAGGCCCATACGATACAAAACAGGCACGCAGCTGTGCCCCGGCATCCGGCAGCGGGCCGGAACCGGAAACCGTCGTGGTTGCATTCAGCAGGCAGACCAGTTCTTCGGCCGCCAGCTCTTGTGGGACAAGCTCCGTTTCAAACCGGGTGGAAAAGGCATCCGCCGCATATTGCAGCTGGTAGCTGCGCCAGGCCCGCAGATGCAGCATCAGGCTGGCCGACAGGGTGCCCGCCGCGTCCGGCTGTCCTTCCGTCAGGGAGAAGCCTACCGGCTCCACCACGCAAAGACACTTGCAGTCCTCGGTCAGGCCGCCCACATCCAGCACCTGCTGGAACGGCAGAGTCGTGCTCAGGCTCTGCAATTCGGTTTCCTGCTCGGCACGCCAGGCACACTGCACCCGTACTTCGCCCTTGACCACCGCTTTGCCGGACAGCAGCCGTACCTCCTGTGCAGTGGCTGTGCCTACAATGTCCAGCACCGCCGCCGGCGGGCTGGGAAAAGCCAGCTCCCCTTCGGCCGAGATCAGCTTATCCAGCACCGCAATGCTGCGCACGCCCTGCAGGGTGTCCAGTTGCTGCTCAATGCCGCCATCGGCCAGTGCAGTGATCACCTCCGCTTTGTTCTGGGTGCGCACGGTCGCCACCAGTCCCACGGCACCCCGCACCTCCATGCGGCGCGGGTTGACCACCCGGCTGTTGAGGTATTCGGTCTGACCCTCCACCACCGCTGTCCAGGCCGTAAAGTCAAATTCCGGCAGTTCCAGCTGCTTTGTAAAGGGCAGTTTCTGTTCGGTCTGGCAGAGGCCTGCACCCTCCTCGCCCTGATAATAGACCGTACAGCGCAGATAACCCTCCAGTGTCAGCCTGCCCGGCTGCAGCTGCTTTTGGAGGATGACCGGCTTTGCAAAGCATTTGACCAGTTTGAACACCGGCGGCAGATAGTCCGAGACCAGGATCTCGGTCTCCAGCGGGAGCTCTGCCTTGACGGTGCACACCGTGCCCGCCTGCGGCATCGTGTCCCGAAAGATCTTCAGTTCCATGCAAGATGCTCCTTTCCCTGTCCGCTTCTACCACACGGTATGCGGCCGGGCCGGGAGATATGCAGCAAAAAGCTCCCGCCGGGGCCTGCCCGACGGGAGCTTTGCTTGACCTGCGCTTATTCCTGCGTGTTGCTGCGGATGCCAAACAGTCTGCGCAGCACACCGCGCAGCAGTCTGGGGCTTTTGAGCACGATCACCTGCATCCCGATCCCCACCTTTCCGTCTGATACCACACTATAAGCAGTTTGCAGCTGGAATGTTCCGGAATTGCCGGAGAAGGATCAGTCCGCCACCGTTTCCACGATGACCAGTGCCCCTTCGCGAGTGGACACCGTGATGCAGTCGGAGCCTTCGGCGTATTCGTTGCTGACACCCAGCGGGTAGCCTGCGGTCAGCTCTGCATCGGTGAGTTCGTAATAGGAACCCTGCTCGCAGACGCCCTCTGCACGGCCTTCCATGGGGAACGCCGAGAAATAGAAGTAATCCTCTTTGGGGTAGCGGCGCGTCTCGCCGGGCATCACAAAGGTGATACGGCTGCGCTCGTCCTGCAAGGTGGCACGCACGCCGCGCTTCTCCAGGCCGAGGCCGGTGCACAGGTTGGCAAGGGTGTGTTCCAGCCGCCTGCCGCCGAGGCCCCCCAGCAGAAGCACCTCGTCAAAGCCCTTCTGCACGGCCAGCTTTGCCGCGTATTCCGTATCGGTATCGTCCTTGACATGGGGCAGAACTACGATCTCGTCGTCCTCCTGCTGCGGGCAGGGTGCCGTGTCGAAGTCGCCCACGATCACATGGGGCTTGCAGTGCAGGGGCGCGCAGTTGCGGTAGCCTGCATCGCAGGCGATGATAAAATCATCTTCCCGCAGCAGACCGGCCAGCGCCGGAGAGACCGGGCAGGCCGAAAGGATCACACACCGTGCCATAAACAAACCTTCCTTGCTTTTTAAAATTTGGGGCGCTGCCAGTCCTTGACGTCCTTGACCTCATCGTACATGGCGCAGTAGCTGTCGTACCGGGTCTGGGAGAGCTTGCCCTCGGCAAGAGCCTGCCGCACAGCGCATCCCTTTTCGGTCCGGTGGGAGCAGCCGGTGAACTGGCATTGCCCCAAATAGGGTCCGAACTCCGGGAAAGCGTGCTCCAGATTTTCCTTAGGGATAAAGCCTGCCCGGTTTGCTTCCAGGCTGGCAAAGCCCGGCGTGTCGGCAATTCGGCCGCCAAAGGCTTCAAAAATAGTCACTTCCCGGGTGGTGTGGCGGCCGCGGCCCAGCTTCTGGCTGATGGCGCTGGTCTCCCGGGCAGCATCCGGCAGCAATGCGTTGAGCAGCGTGGACTTGCCCACACCGGAGTTGCCGCAGAACGCGCACAGCCGTCCGCTGATCCACTGTTTGATCTCGTCCAGCCCGGCTCCGCTGCCGTAGTCGATGCGGATGAACGGCAGGGTGGATTTTTCATACGCACTGCGCAGGAATTCTGCCTCCGCCAGATCGCCCTTGGTGCACACGATCACCGGCTGCACGCCCTTGTCCACTGCAATGGCGGACAGCTTGTCCAGCACCAGGGTGCTGGGGGTAGGCTGGGTGGTGCTGGCCACCAGAAACAGAACGTCCAGGTTTGCCACCGGCGGCCGCACGAATACGTTCTTGCGCGGGGTGATCTGTGCAATGACCGAAGCACCGTTCTCGGTTTCCAGCGTTACCTCATCCCCGGCCACCGGGGTGATCTTCTGCTTGCGAAAAATGCCGCGGGGCTTGCATTCCACGATGCCATCCGGCGTTTTAACGTAGTAAAAGCCGCCGATGCCTTTTACGATATAACCGTTCATGCCTGCCTCCGTCAGCCCACCAGCGAAGCCCACCAGTCGGCAAGGCCGGAGCCTTCGCTGCTGGAAGCGGATTCACCAGTCTCGGTGCTGGAAGAAGAGCCGGAAGAGGAACTGCTGTCACCGCCCCACAGGCTGCCCCACCAGTCGCTGCCGCTGTCGCTGGGTGCTTCCGGCTCCACCGGCGCGGGCTCCGGGCCTGCGCTCACGGTGATGTTCACGCGGCCGTTCAGCTTGGCTGTGGAACCGGCCGCCGGGTTCTGCCCGATGACCGTGCCCACCGGCTGGTCGCTGTACTGATCGGTCTGGCTGCCCAGGCCCAGATGGTTCTGCACCAGCAGGGTGCGGGCATCGTCCACGCTCATGCCGGACAGCGACGGTACCTTGGTGGTGGTGGCCACCTGCGGGCGGCTGACATAGACCACCACCGTGGATCCGGATTCTACCTGGGTGCCGGCTGCCGGGTCGGTACGGATCACGGCGCCGGAGGCCACGGAGGTGTCCACGGCCTGGGTCACCAGCACAGAAACACCCAGGCTCTTGAGCTGCTGCTCGGCGTCGGCCTGCACATAGTTGGTCAGGTCCGGCACGGTGACATACTGGGTGCCCAGGCTGACGGTCAGGGTCACGCCCTGGCCCTCACGCACGGTGCGGCCGGACACCGGCGACTGTTTGTAGATATAACCGGCCGCATAGTTGCTGTTGTATTCCTGCTCCCAGGTCACGCTGATCTGGCCGGAAGCCACCTGCTCGGTGGCCTGGGCTTCCTCCTGAGTCATGCCGATGTAATCGTTCAGGGTGATATCGGCCTTGTTGTTCATCAGGTTGGACGAGTCGTTCAGGATCAGCCAGCACAGGGCCAAACAGGCCAGTGCAAAAGCGATCGTGATGCCGAACAGGACCGGCAGAAAAATGGTGCGCCGCTTGCGCTTTGCATTTTTGCCGCGCGGGGCAGCCGACTCGTTCGGATGGTTCTGGCGGGCAGCTTTGTTCTGATTCATCGTACGTTTCACCACCTTTTCGGGTGCATCCTCTGTGATATATTGATACTCGAACATGACGGACGGGTTCTGCACATAGGTGTCCAGCGCGTCCAGCATTTCACGGGCCGAAGCATACCGGTTCTGCGGCAGCTTCGCCATGGCTTTTTCGGTGATCTCCACCAGTGCGGCAGGCACCTGCGGAGCGATCTCGTGCAGGGATTTCGGCTGATCCGAGATCTGCTTGATGGCCACCTCCACGGCGTCCTCTGCATCAAACGGCAGCTGACCGGAGAGCATCTCGTACATCATGACGCCCACCGAGTAAATATCGCTGGTGCAGTCGGTCTCGTCGCCCTTGGCCTGCTCCGGGCTGATATAGTGCACACTGCCCATGGTCTTGCCGCTGAGCAGCTGGTTTTCGGCCCGGGAGATGCGCGCGATGCCAAAGTCCATCATGCGGAGCTGGCCGTTGTCCAGCAGCATGATGTTCTGGGGCTTGATGTCCCGGTGCACCACACCGTTGGCGTGGGCGTGCTCCAGCGCCTTGAGGATCTGGGAAATAAAGTGCACGGTCTCCCGGCTGGTGAGTTTGCCGCCCCGCTCGTTGAGGTATTCCCGCAGGGTCATACCGTCCACATATTCCATGACGATATACTGCAGCTGGTCGTTGACCGAAACGTCGTATACCTTGACGATGTTGGGGTGGTTGAGCAGCGAAATGGCCTTGGATTCGTTCTTGAACCGGCGCACAAGCTCCGGGTCGTGGGTGTACTCCTGCCGGAGCACCTTCACCGCCACCACAGTACCGGCGGGCACCGGGCCGTTGCGGCCCAGCATAACCGCCTTGTACACGTTGGCCATGCCGCCGGAGCCGATGAGTTCCTTGACTTCATACAGCCCATCCAGCTTTTTGCCGATCAGGTTATCCATGGTGCACCTCCAGCGGCTCCACGCCCAGCAGCAAGGCCGTGATGTTGTCCTTGCCGCCGTTCTCGTTGGCGGCCCGGATCAGCAGATCCGGCAGGTCGTAGAAGCTGCCAGTACGCAGCAGCTGTTCCAGCTGAGGCCGGGGTACCGCGTTGGTCAGGCCGTCGGAGCACAGCAGCAGAATGTCGCCCGGATGCACAGCCACACTGGTGAACTCCGGGTCCAGGCGGTAATCCACGCCCAGCGCCCGGGTGATGATGTTCTTCTGGGGGTGATGCTCGGCTTCCTCTACGGTGATGGTGCCGCAGTCCACCAGCTCCTGCACATAGGAGTGATCATGGGTGAGCTGCGCGAGGCTGCCGTCCCGGAACAGATAGGCACGGGAGTCGCCTGCGTGGCACAGATAGGCTTTGCCGGAGCGCACCAGTGCGCACACCGCCGTGGTGCCCATACCGGCCAGAGACTCTTCCCGGATGGACTTCTGGAACACAAAGCGGTTGGCGCTGACCAGCGTCCGTTTGAGAAAGAGCTCTTCCTCTCCGGGCAGACACTTGTTGTAGTGCTCCTGAAAACAGCGCTCGATCACATCGCATGCGCTCTGGGATGCTTCCCTGCCGCCGCGTGCGCCGCCCATGCCGTCGCACACCAGGGCCCAAGCCGCATCCCCGGGCAGCTGCCCAGCACGGTAATCGTCCTGATTGTCCTGCCGGACAAGCCCGACGTCCGTTTTTCCTGCAAGTTTCATAGGCTTCTCCCTCTGTTATGCCTTCCCGTTCATTTCATCGCGGCGCAGCTGGCCGCAGGCGGCGCTGATCTCGCTGCCCAGACGGCGGCGGACCGTAGCGTTGACGCCCAGACTTTCCAGCTTCTGCTGGAAACGGCGCACATTGGCCGCATCGGTCGCGGAGTAGGGGCTGCCGTCCACGGGGTTGATGGGGATCAGGTTGACGTGAGCACCCATGCCGCGGATCAGGTCCGCCAGCTGCTTTGCACAGGCGTCGGAGTCGTTGACGCCGCGCACCATGGAGTATTCAAAGCTGACGCGGCGTCCGGTGGTGTCCTGATAGCGTCGCACGGTCTGGATCAACTGCTCCACCGGGTAAGCGTCGTTGACCGGCATCATGCTGCTGCGGATCTGGTTATTGGGGGCGTGCAGCGACACCGACAGGGTGAGCTGCAGCTTCTTTTCGGCCAGCATGTCGATCTTGGGCACCAGACCGCAGGTAGACAGGCTGATGTTGCGCATGCCGATGTTGACGCCCTCCGGCGAGGTGATGTTTTCCAGAAAACGCATCACTTCGTCAAAATTGTCCAGTGGCTCGCCGATGCCCATGAGCACGATGTGGGAAATGCGCTCCCCGATGTCCTTCTGGGCGGTGTAGATCTCGGAGCAGATCTCACCGGCTTCCAGGTTGCGCACACGCCCGGCCTGGGTGGATGCGCAGAAGCGGCAGCCCATGCGGCAGCCTACCTGAGTGGACACGCACACCGTGTTGCCGTAGTGGTAGCGCATGACCACCGTTTCGATGCAGTTGCCGTCGGCCATGCGCAGCAGATACTTCACAGTGCCGTCCTTTGCTTCCTGACGGCGCTCGATCTGCGGGGCAGCGATGTAGAAGGCTTCTTCCAGCTTGGCCAGCAGGGTCTTGGGCTGGTCGGTCATGGCCGAAAACTCGGTGACCAGTTTCTGGTGCACCCAGTGGAAGATCTGCTTGGCCCGGAAGCCCGGCTGCCCCAGCGCCTTGAGCTCAGCGGAAAGTTCCGCCAGCGTCAGCGAAGAAATACAGCGTTTTTGTTCCATTGTGTTCTCCTATTGATCAATACGAACCAGTACACGGCGGCATTGCACCTCTCAGCGCGTTTTTTGCAGCGCACAGAGGAAAAAGCCGTCCATGCCGGTGCGGGTGGGCACCGAGAGCGCCCCGTATTCGGTTGCCGTCATGCCTGCCGGGAAGGCCACGGCAGGCTCTGCCGCGCAGAACTCCGGGTGCCGCTGCAGGAATGCGCGGATCTGCAGCTGGTTTTCTTCCGGCTCGATGGTGCAGGTAGAGTAGACCAGCCGCCCGCCAGCCTTGAGCAGCCGGGCCGCTGTATCCAGAATGGCCGCCTGGGTGGCCAATAATTCAACCTGCCGGACCGGGTCCAGCTTTTTATAGCGCAGATCCGGCTTTTTTGCCAGAATACCCAGACCGCTGCAGGGCACATCCGCCAGAATGCGGTCGGCCTGCGGCAGTGTCGGGTTTGTCTGCGTTGCGTCATTGCACAGGGTTTTCACATTGGTAAACCCCATCCGTTCCACGGCGGTGCGGATGAGCTGCACGCGGTTCTCGGCCGCATCGCAGCTGTACAGCGTGCCGGTATTCTGCATTTCCTCGGCCAGCAGCAGGGTCTTGCCGCCGGGCGCGGCGCACAGATCCAGCACGGTCTCACCGGGTTTTGCCTCCACACAGAGAGCCGCCAGCTGGCTGGCCTGCCCCTCCACATGGTAATATCCCTGCCGGAACAGTTCCTGGTCGGCGGGGCTGCCCTCGAATCGGGCCAACACACTGCCGGGCACTACGCCCTGCCGCACCTCCCGCACACCGAGTGCAGTGAGCTTTTCGCACAGCGCAGCGGCGTCCGCTTTGAGCGGGTTTGCCCGCAGGCTGGTCAGGCCGCCGTCTGCCTTGTAGGTGAGGATGTTCCGTGCTTCGTCCGGGTAGTTCTTGTGCAGGAATTCTGCCACATCCCGCCCGGCCGAGCCCAGCACCATCAGGCGCTCTATGTCATCCCTGAACACTGCCGTGTCCAGATCATAGGTACAGGCGCGGCGCAGCACAGCGTTGACCAGACCGGATGCACTGGATTTTTTAAAGCTCCGGGTCAGCTTGACCGCCTCATTGACGGCAGCTGACACCGGCACCTGCATATAGCGGGCCTGTGCCAGCGCAGCACGCAGGATCTCGCGCACCGGGGCATCCAGCTTTGTCAGACCCTTGGGCAGAAACTGTTCCAGAATATAGTCCAGTGTGCCCCGGTGTTCCAGCACTGTGTAAAAAATGGCACTGGCAAAGGCCTTGTCGCGGCCTTCCAGCTTCTGGCGCTTGAGTTCGGCGTCCAGGATCAGGTTGGAAAAGCCGTCCTGCTCCTGCCGCACCAGCGCGGCGACCGCTGCCGCCCGCGGATTGGCCGCCATCAGAGGACGTCCCCCGTTTTCAGGCGCAGACCAGCCGCAAAGGAGATGCCATCCATGGGCTTTTTGCCTTCCGGCACCACCTGCAGCAGCTGGATGCCGCCGTCAGCACAGGCCACGGTGAGGGGCTTTGTTGCCAGCACGGTGCCCGGGGCTTCCCCCTGAGAGGCGACCGCACGGCACTCCATCACCTTGACCTTTTTGCCGCCGGAGGTCACGAACCAGGCGCAGGGCCAGGGGTTCATGCCGCGCACCCAGTTGTGGATGTGGGCGGCGGATTCGGTCAGGCGGAACTCCGCCATTTCCTTGTTCAGCATCGGGGCCAGCGTAGCGTTTGCATGGTCCTGGGGCTGCGGCGTCAGGGTCCCGGCAGCAATGGCCGGAACCACCTCGCACAGCACGCGGGCACCCACGGCCGTCACCCGGTCGAACAGCTCGCCGCTGGTCTCCTCCGGGCCGATGGCGATCTTCTCGCAGCGCAGCACGTCGCCGGTGTCCAGACCTTCGTCCATCTGCATGATGGACACGCCGGTCTCGGCATCACCGTTCAGTACCGACCACTGCACCGGAGCACTGCCGCGGTACTTCGGCAGCAGCGAGACGTGCAGGTTGATGCAGCCGTACTTCGGCAGCTCCAGCACCGACTTGGGCAGGATGCAGCCGTAAGCCACCACCACGATCAGTTCCGGGGCAAGGGCACGGATGTTGGCATCCTCGCTGCCGTCCCGCAGGGTGCGGGGCTGGAATACCGGGGTGCCGTGCTCCAGCGCCACTTCCTTGACCGGCGGGGCCGTGAGCACCTGCTTGCGGCCCACAGGCTTGTCGCGCCGGGTGTATACCGCGCAGATGTCATGCCCGGCGGAATACAGGGCTTTCAGGCACTCGGCGGCAATGTCCGGCGTGCCCATGAACAGAATGCGCATCAGTTGTTTCCTTTCGCTTCACGGGCAGCCTTCTTGCCCTCTTCGGTGTCCTCGTAGAAATACTCGCTGGACTGCATGATGGTGATGCCGTCCAGATGGTCGTTCTCATGCTGGATGCAGCGGGCCAGCAGGTCCTCGGCTTCCAGTTCAAACCAGTTGCCGTGGCGGTCCTGTGCACGCACCTTGACGGCGGCGGGACGGGTCACCGCACCGTTGTGCCCCGGGAAGGACAGGCAGCCCTCATAGGCGGTCTCCTCATCCTCAGACACCGCGAGGATCTCGGGGTTCACAAAGTCGATGAACTTGTACTCGTAATCCTCCGGGATCTCTTCCGGTGCGTCGGTGGTGTCCCACACCACGAACAGGCGGCGCAGTATGCCCACCTGCGGGCCGGCCAGACCCACGCCGTCGGCGGCGATCATGGTCTCACGCATATCGTCCAGCAGGGTGGCCAGACGATCGTCAAAGTTGGTAACGGGGCGGCAGACCTTGTTCAGGATGGGGTCGCCTTCTTTTACAATGTTGCGGATTGCCATAAATGGTACCTCCAAAAATTATCAGATATCACCGTCCGAATGCAGGTCCACCACAACGGTGGCCTTGGACGGAAGTTTTTCCTGTTCATAACAGTCCAGCGTACTGCGCACAAGGTCACGGAAGCGTCGGTCGTTGCGGCACTTGACGGTGAGCTTGTAGCGGTAGCTGTCGTTGATCTTTTCAATGCTGCCCGGCGTAGGGCCCAGCACCCGCAAAGGCAGGTCGGGCTGTTTTGCCGCCTGCTGCCCCAGCAATGCCGAGAATCGGGCGGCGGCCCGGGCCACTTCGATTTCCTTTGGCCCGGCAAAGCCGATGACACACAGCCCGCAGAAGGGCGGGTACAGGCCCAGTTTCCGGTACGCGATCTCCTGCTCGAAAAAGGCGTCGTAGTCCTGTGCGGCGGCAAGGTTGAGCACCGGGTTGTCGGGGTCGGTGGTCTGGATGATGGCAAAGCCGGGATCCTTTGCACGGCCGCTGCGGCCCACTACCTGCGTGATGAGGCTGAACACGTTCTCGTAGGCGCGGAAGCCCTGTGCGAACAGCAGCGAGTCGATGCCCAGCACGCCCACAAGGGTCACGTCCTCAAAATCGAGGCCCTTGGCCACCATCTGGGTGCCCACCATGATGTCGTACTCGTGGTTTGCAAACTTTGCCAGCAGTTTTTCGTGAGCGTCCTTGGCGGCGGTGGAGTCCTGATCCATGCGCAGCACCCGTGCTTCCGGAAACAGCTTTGCCAGCTCTTCCTCAGCTTTCTGGGTGCCGAAGCCCCGGTATTGCAGCTTGCCGCCGCAAGTCGGGCAGACCGTGGGCGGCGGGTCCATCTGGCTGCCGCAGTAGTGGCACAGCAGCTTGTGGGCTGACTTATGATATACCATGGGCACGCTACACTTGGAGCATTTCAGTACCTCGCGGCAGTCCTCGCACTGGGCCATGGTCTGGTAGCCCCGGCGGTTCAAGAGCAAAATGGTCTGCTTTTTCGCCTCCAGATTGCGGCGGATGGCATCTTCCAGTGCAAGGCTGATCTCCCGCGGGTTGCCGGAGGCCAGCTCGGCCCGCATATCCACGATCTGCACCGTGGGCAGCGGATTGCCGCCGTAACGCTGGGTAAGCCGCACCAGCTGGGTGCGGCCGTTCCGGGCCGCGTAAAAGCTCTCGGTGCTGGGGGTGGCGCTGGCCAGCAGCAGCAGGGCGCCATTCTCGGCGGCACGCTGCCGGGCCACTTCATGGGCGGAGTAGCGGGGCGCCGACTCGGAACGGTAGGTATGTTCCTGCTCCTCGTCCACGATGATCAGGCCGATGTTTTCCAGCGGCGAGAAGATCGCGCTGCGGGTGCCCACCACGATGTCGGCACCGCCGTCCTGGATCATCTGCCATTGCAGCAGGCGTTCGGTGTGGTTGAGGGCCGAATGCTGCACCGCCACCCGACGGCCAAACTGCCGCTTGAGCCGCAGGATCATCTGCGGTGTCAGGCTGATCTCCGGCACCAGCACCAGCGCACGTTTGCCCAGCTCCAGACACCGGGCAATGAGCTTTAAGAATACCAGCGTCTTGCCGCTGCCGGTCACGCCATACAGCAGGGCCGAATGCGGGGCGGCGTCCTCCAGCTTCGGCAGCAGCGCGTCATAAGCGGTCTGCTGCTCCTGCGTGAGCACGATGGGCTCATTCTGCAACGGGATGGAGGCATACAGGTCGATGGATTTGTTCACCTTGGTGCATTCCAGCACGCCCTTGGTACAGAGATTGTCCAGCACGGCGCGGCTGATGCCCTTTTCTTCCAGCTCCGTCAGGGTGCGGGGGCCGCCGCCCAGCAGGGCCACGGCCGCCAGCTGTTTGGCGGTGGGCTTCGGCTTTTGCGGCAGGGTACCGGCCAACCGGTAGGAATTTTCTGTATGACGGACCAGCTGCTTTTGCAGCACGGGCGTGACCCCATCGGCCGCCACGGTGGGCTTGTACTGTGCCCCGTAGGGGATGACCGCCTTGACCGCCTCGTAATAGGTGCAGAAGGTGCGCTCCTTCAGAAAGTGCACCAGCCGCAGCAGCTCCGGGGTCAGACAGGCCGACGCCGGGGCCACGTCGAACAGAAACTTGAGCTTGGAATGTTCCGGCTCGGCGTCACAGGCCAGCACCACCCCCATGCGGGCGCGGCTGCCCCGACCAAAGGGCACCAGCACCATGCTGCCCAGACGCACCTTGTCCTGATGCTCCGGCAAAACGGCATAGGTGTACAGTTTATCAAAATGGAAGGTCGCGTTGCTTACGGCAACACCCACCGTTTTTGGCATGGGCACGGGCTCCTTTGCGGTTTGATTTACTGTGCGATCCCGGCGCGGCGGCAGATGACCTGATACAGCTCTTCTGCGCAGGATGCTACCTCGTTGTTGACCAGCTTGAGGGTGAACTTATCCTGCTCGGCCAGCTCGCTCTGGGCCGTGGCCAGACGCTCGCGGATGCTTTCTTCGGTCTCGGTTCCGCGGCCACGCAGGCGGTGTTCCAGTTCTTCCACCGACGGTGGCAGCAGGAACACCGTGGTAGCACCCGGGAACATCCGGCGGATGTTGGCAGCGCCGTGCACGTCGATGACCAGAACCACCAGTTTGCCGGCTTCCAGACGCTTGTCCACTTCCTCGCGCAGGGTGCCGTAGTAGTTGCCGTTGTAGAAGTTGTATTCCACCACCTGATCGGTGTCGATCAGCTGACGGAACTGCTCCTGGGTGCGGTAGTAGTAATCCACACCTTCCTGCTCCCCGGGGCGGGGGCTGCGGGTGGTGGCAGACACGGTTTTTTCGATCTCCGGATGGGCCTCGCGCAGTGCCTTGACCACGCTGTCCTTACCGGTGCCGGCGGCACCGGACACAACAAACAGAAATTTATCCTTCTCCATGGGTCTGTTCCTCCTCTGTTGTTCCCTTGCTCTCCTGCCCGGCCGCACGGTTGGCCACCGTTTCCGGCTGAAGGGCCGAGAGCACCACATGATCGGAATCCATGATGAGCACGGCACGGGTGCTGCGCCCATAGGAAGCGTCGATCAGCATGCCGCGCTCCCGCGCTTCCTTGACAAGACGCTTGACCGGCGCAGAATCCGGGCTGACCACTGCCACGACCCGGCCCGCGCTGACCATATTGCCAAACCCGATGTTGATCAGCTTCATTGCATTCCTCCGAAAAAGTCTGGATCACTCCAGATTCTGAATCTGCTCGCGGATCTTCTCGATCTCCGCCTTCATGTCCACCACGATGCGGGTGATGTCCAGATCCTGACACTTGGAACCGATGGTATTCGTTTCGCGGTTCAGCTCCTGCGTCAGAAAGTCCAGCTTGCGGCCTACCGGTTCATTCAGCTGCAGGATCCCGCGGTACTGCGAGATGTGGCTGCGCAGGCGGACGGTCTCTTCATCCACGGCAGTCTTGTCGCCAAAGATGGCGGCCTCGGTCAGCACGCGGGCATCGTCGATGTCGCGGTCCTCCAGAATGACCTTGAGCTTTTCGTACAGGCGGTTGGTATAGGCCTCCACCCGGCCTGCGCTCAGGGTCTCCACCTTGCCGACGCATTCCTCCAGGAAGTTCAGGCGGTTTTCCACGTCGGCCTTCATCTTGGCACCCTCGGCAGCACGCATCTCCACAAAACGGTCCAGTGCCTGGGCCGTGACGGCAGACACATCTTCCCACAGCTGCTCTTCGTCCACATCGGCGTGGCGGGTGGCCAGCACATCCGGGAAGCGGGTCAGGACAGCGGCAGAAATGTCATTCTTGACCCCCAGCTGCTCCGAAAGATCCCGCATGGCCTGCTGATAGCTGCGGGCCAGCTCCATGTTCACGGTGACCACCGTGTCGGCGGCATCCACGTTCTGGATGGTCATGCTCAGCTCCACCTTGCCGCGGGTGATGCGCTCATTCAGCTGCTTTTTCAGGCGGCTGTCCAGGTAGCTGCAGGTGCGCGGAATGCGCGAGGAATACTCAAAATAGCGGGAGTTTACGCTGCGCAGTTCCACCGTGATCTCACGGCCGTTGCGCACTGCGGTTCCCCTGCCGAAACCGGTCATGCTTAAAATCATACGTTCTCCTTTTTTGTGTGTTTGCGTACAGTTTCCGGCATATGTATCCGCCTTTGGGTATACAAACCCATGTTACGATACATATAGCATCATTTTACTATTCTTTTCTGAAAAATTCAAGGTGCAGGATCAGGCTCTTTCCAGGCCGGAATACGGCATTGCGCGCAGGTGCGAAACAAAAGCCCCGGCGCGATCCTGAAAATAAAGATCGCGTCAGGGCTTCCGGGTCAATGAGCCGTTGTTCCGGCATTCGTTTTATACACGCAGGTCACGCTGCTTTCCAGCAGATCTGCGTTCAGCAGGGTCTGTTCCACCCAGTGGATATTGTCGGAAATGGTGTCCAGCGAGACTTCGTATTCCTTTGCAATGCTGTCCATGCTGCGGTACTGGCAGCGATAGGTCAGGGTGAGGATCAGTTTGTCGACCATGGTGATCTTGGTAAAGCGCGGCTTGCGCTTGTGTTCCCGGCGGTAGCCTTCTTCCAGAGCCTGCAGCATGCGGCCGAATTCCTCCCGGGTAACCCCCATCAGGTTCCGGTAATCCGCTTCACACAGGTCGGCGAGGTGCTCTTCGGTAATACGCCTCATGGCAATAACCCCCTTTGCTCAGAATAACACTTGATATGATTGTTAATTATAAAAGGAATGCCGTGGCAAGTCAATGCAGTTGTGTCAGATTTCTGGTAAAAAGTGGGTGTATTTGTTGCATTTTAGTTGCATAAAGGCGAAATCCTCCTGTTTTTGCCAAAACAAAAAGCCTCCCGCTTGTATACGGGAGGCTCGCTGTTCAGTTCAGATGAACAGATCAGACGGGGTGAGACTGATTGGTGTAGTCCACATGGTCACCGTCCACGCCCTGCTTCTTGGCATTGCGCTTGTCGAAGAACTTGGGTGCCACCTGCGGGAACATGGCGTAGGTCAGCACGTCCTCTTCCTGCGTTGCCCACTTGGCGGCTTCGGCCTTCAGCTTGTCCATCTCAGGAGCCAGCGTGTCGGCAAAACGGCAGGTGATGGGCTGCTCGTCGCCCAGGATCTTCTTGGTGAACTCGGGCTTGATGGGAGCGGGAGTCTTGCCGTAGTCGCCGTGGACCAGGCCCTTGAACTCCTTGGTGACCATCTTGTAGCGCTCGCCCAGGATGACGTTGAACACAGCCTGCGTGCCAACGATCTGGCTGGTGGGGGTGACCAGCGGCGGATAGCCTGCATCCTCGCGGACGCGGGGGATCTCGGCCAGCACTTCGTCCAGCTTGTCCTCCTTACCGGCATCCTTCAGCTGCTTGAGCATGTTGGAGAACATGCCGCCCGGCACCTGATACAGCAGGGTGTTGGCATCCACGCCCAGGCTCTTGGGGCTGATCTGGCCGTTGGCAATGTACTTCTCACGCAGCTTTGCAAAGTATGCGCGCACGACATTCAGCTGCTTCAGGTCCAGACCGGTGTCGTAATCGGTGCCCTGCAGAGCAGCCACCAGGCTCTCGGTGGGCATGTGGCTGGTGCCCAGGCTCAGGGGGCTCATGGCGGTGTCGATGATGTCAGCACCCGCCTCGATGCCCTTCAGGATGGACATGGAAGCCAGACCAGCGGTGTAGTGGCTGTGGATATCCACAGGGATGCTGACGGTCTCCTTCAGCTTCTTGACCAGGTCATAGCAGGTATAGGGAGTGAGCAGACCGGCCATATCCTTGATGCAGATGGAGTTTGCGCCCATCTCTTCCAGGGTCTTGGCGTAGGCAGCAAAGTACTCGTTGTTGTGCACAGGGCTCAGGGTATAGCTGATGCAGCCCTGCACATGAGCGCCTTCCTTGTTGGCTGCCTTGATGGCAGTCTGCAGGTTGCGGGGATCGTTCAGTGCGTCGAAGATGCGGATGACATCAATGCCGTTTGCCACGGACTTCTGCACAAAATACTCCACGGCATCATCTGCGTAGGGGCGGTAGCCCAGCATGTTCTGGCCGCGGAACAGCATCTGCAGCTTCTGGTGGGGCAGCTCCTTGCGCAGGATGCGCAGACGCTCCCAGGGGTCCTCATCCAGGAAGCGGATGCAGCTGTCGAAGGTGGCGCCGCCCCAGCATTCCACAGAGAAGTAATTGATCTTGTCCATCTCGGGCAGGATCGGACGCATCTCGTCCATGGTCATGCGGGTAGCCAGCAGGGACTGGTGCGCATCACGCAGGACCACTTCGGTCACTTTGATCGGCTTTTTCGCCATGGTTGTCACCTCTCCCTTAGTTCATGGAAACCAGAACGTCACCGGAGTTGACGGTGTCGCCCTTGTTGACATTGACGGATGCAACGGTGCCGTCCTGGGGAGCCAGGATCTCGTTCTCCATCTTCATGGCCTCCAGGATCACCAGCACATCGCCGGCCTTGACGGAAGCACCTGCGCTGACCTTGACGTCCAGAATGTTGCCGGGCATGGGAGCCTTGACGGAAACAGCGCCTGCGGCACCGGCAGCAGCCTTCGGGGCGGCAGCGGGAGCCGGAGCAGCCTTGGGAGCAGCGGGGGCAGCCGGAGCGGCAGCAGCAACAGGAGCAGCACCTGCAGCGGTCTCCTCCACGGAAACGCTGTAAGCAACACCATTGACGGTAATATTGTAGTACTTCATGGAAGAATCCTCCAAATCAAAATCGTATCAGATAAAACGTTCGGATGCTTACAGAGCCATGTTGCCGTGCTTCTTGGGCAGACGGGCGGCACGCTTGGTGCTCAGCAGCTCCAGGGCTGCCACCACGCTGGAGCGCACATTGGCAGCGTCACAGACCATATCGGCAGCACCGCAGGCCACAGCGTTGGCAGCGCTGCACACCTCTGCGGTGTAAGCGGCAGCCTTGGCGTTGGTGGCAGCAATGATGTTGTCGGAAGCGTCGATCTCGTCCTTGTACAGAACGCTGACCGCTGCGCTGGGCTCCAGAGCGCTGACCACGCAGCCAGTGACGGCGATGCGCAGGTCCGCAGCAGCCAATGCGGTGTAGACAGGGCCCACAGCCTTGCCGGCCAGAACGGTGACCTTTGCGGTGGTGGCGTCGGCGTAGGTGGCGGCCAGACGGGCAGCCTCACGGATGCCGCCGGCGATGTCATCGCTTACGCTGGGCACAAAGCCCTCGGTGTCCACAACGGTGACCACCGGCACGCTGAAAGCGTCGCACAGGCGCACAAACCGGGCGATCTTGGCCACGCAGTTGTGGCACAGGTTCTTGCCGGTAGCCACAACGCCCACGGCGTTGCCGCCGACGGTGGCAAATGCGGTGTAGACCGACTTGCCAAAGCCTGCATACAGCTCCACGGTGCTGTCCTTGTCCACCACAGCGGCAGCAGCCTTGGCAGGCTCTGCACCGGCAGCCAGAGCGGCAGTGGGCTGCTCGAACTCAAAGATCGCAGGGCCGGTCAGGTTGTTGGCGGGCAGCAGACCCACGATGTGGGCAGCCTTCTCGGCAGCCTCGGCGGCGTCGGCAGCCACGATGGATGCCACACCGGCCTTGGCAGCGGCAGCAGCACTGCCGGCATCAGCCACCTTGTCGCCCTTGGCGGCAGAGGTGAACGGAGCGGTGAAGAACAGCTCTGCGCCCTCGGCCATGATGCACACGTCGGCATTGGCAGCGCTCAGTGCGCTGGTGCCGCCGCACACACCCAGAACCACTGCCACCTGCGGGATCACGCCGGAAACCTTTGCGATCTGCGCATTCAGCTTGGCATTGGCCGTGAGCACATCCAGGCCCTCGGCCAGCTTTGCGCCCACCGAGTTATAGAACGTGACGACCGGGCAGCCAGTCTGTGCGGCCATCTCCAGGACCTTGATGTTCTTCTCAACGTCCTTGACGGTAACAGCCTCGCCGTTCTGATAGACAGCGTATGCCTGCTGACCTGCTGCATAGCCGCAGGCAGCACTCACCGCACCATCGGCAAACAGCGCGGTGTATTCCCCGTCATCGAAAAACTTGGCGAGGATTTCTCCCTTATTGATCTTTGAAGCCATGATAAGACCTCCTGGTTGTCTGTGTGAGCTTTCAAAATTGGTTTTATTATACTGTTTTTGCCAGGAAATTGCAAGACTTTCTATAAAAATCCATCGAAAACAACATCTGTCAGCTGTAGTCCATAATTTTTTAACGATGTATCGCCCTGCGCTTTTTTCGCTTCCGCAAGACCCCTACAGTGCACCCGGCACCGGTGTAAAAAATTTTCTTTCATTTTTGGTAAATGTGCTCTCCATCCGCACATATCTTTTTGGTCAGAATTGTGTTACACTGATGTTACATTCCCTGCGGAATCGCAAAATCCGGGTAAAATCCGACAGACAATGTCATCCTCCCGCCCGGAAAACAACAAAAATCCACGCAAAAGAGGTCCGACAAACTTTGAAATCTTTCGCTTCTTCCCTGCACGCTTTCAATCAGACCTATCATTCTTTGCAGCGCTCAGCCGGTGCTCTGCTGCACCATGCCGGGGTCATCCTGCCGGCGCTGGTCGGACTGTATGCAGTCGCAACCAACCTGCTGTTTATCCCGCTGATGCAGCAGCTCTGGTCGCTGACACTCCGGTTCGCGCCCGTGCATTACCTGAACAACAGCAATGCTTCGGACATTTTTGTTTCCCAGGCCATCATTCTGTGTCTTGTGGTCATTGCATTGCTGACAGCATTCTGGGCGCTGTATGAATTTTCGGTGTTGCTGCACGGACTGGAGTTGGCCCGCAGCGGCAGACCGGTGCAGCTGCCTGCCCTGCTGCGGGATGCGCTGGTGGACATCCGGCACACGTTTCTTCCGCAGAACTGGCCGGTCCTCGTATACAGTGCCGTGCTCATCCCCTTCACCAGCTTTTTCCTGACCTCCAACTACATCACCCAGTTTGCCGTACCGGAGTACCTTCTGGGCGTACTGCGCACCACCACACGCTATCATGCGCTGTATCTGGCGATCGTGGTACTGCTGGTTCTATTGTTCCTCTCCTGTGCGCTGGTGCTGCCCCTGTTTGTCCTGGAGCGCCGCAGCCTGTGGCAGGCCGTCCGGGAGAGCGTCGGGTTCGTGCGGCAGCGAATTTTCCGCACAGCGCTGCTTCTGCTGCGCTGGAATCTCTCGGCAGTCCTCCGTTCGGGCAGCCTGGCCCTGTGCGTACTGGCACCGCTGTACGCGGTCATTCTGGGCATCGGGCTCCAGAACACCGCTGCCATGGTGGCGCTGTCCCGCGCCAGCCTGCTGGTCGAGGTGCCGTTCTTTCAGTTCCTGCTCGACTGCTCCATCACCATTGCGCAGTGCAGTATCCTGTTTTTGCTGTACCGCCGTCTGCGGGAGGGTGATGCCGTGCCGGAGGATACCCAGAATGGGAAGCCCGTCCGTGCGAAGGGCCGTCGCCTGCTGGCCGCTGCGGTGGTCGGCGTCACGCTGGTCACAATCGGCCTTTCCTTTATTTATATTGCTCTGCCGGCGGATGATGAGCTGCGCACCATGCTGGGCGGTGCGGCTCCCATCGTCACGGCACACCGCGGCTATTCGACGGCTGCACCGGAGAACACCCTGCCCGCCTTTCAGCTGGCCATCGACCACCACAGCGACCGGGCCGAGCTGGATGTGCAGATGACAAAGGATGGTGTGGTCATGGTGACCCACGACACCAGCCTGCGCCGCTGCACCGGCCGCAACGCCAACATTTACGACCTGACCTTTGCACAGGTGCGGGAGCTGGATGCCGGGCGGTGGTTCAGTGCCCGGTACGCCGGTACGCAGATCCCCACACTGGAAGAGGTGCTGGACCTGTGCAAGGGGAAAATCCAGCTGAACATCGAGATCAAGCCCAATGCCGCCACCCCGGAGCTGGAAGCTGAGACCGTGCGCATCATCCGGAAAAAAGGCTTTGAAAAGGACTGCGTGATCACCTCCCAGAGCTACGAGACCCTTTGCAAGGCAAAGGAGCTGGACCCCGAGATCGAGACGGGGTATATTCTGGCGCTGGGCGTGGGCACCTATTACGACCTGCCTGCCGCCGACTTTTTCAGCGTGGAATCCACCTTTATTACCTCCGGCATGGTGCAGCAGATCCATCTGCGCGGCAAGACGGTGTCCGCCTGGACGGTCAATCGTACGGAGGACGCCCGTGCCCTGCTGAGCCTTGGCGTGGATGATGTGATCACCGACAAGCCTGAGATGGTACAGGACCTGCTCAATGAGGACGCCGACCTTGACCGGAACCTTGTGCTGATGCGCGACCGGCTCAAGGAACTGCTGGGCCTGACGGAAAGCGCCGACAGCGAGATTGACCCGGATGACAGCGCCATTGAGGAGGTGCTGGAAGACCCGGAGGAACTGTTGGATCAGGCATGATCTTCTTCCCGGACAGACACAGCAAAGCCCCCGGCTCTCGATCGTGAGAGCCGGGGGCTTTTTGCGGGGCTTTGCGCCCGAAGGATCATTTCTGCAGGGTGTTCCAGGCAGGCATTTCGTTGCGCAGCTTTTCCCACATGGGCATGGCCGTTCCGGCCTGTTTGCGCAAAGCCTCAAAGGCTTCGTCCAGGTACTGCATCTCCTTTACTGCGTGCATGGCGTGGTCGGAAGCACACAGGCGGCCCAGCGGAGTCTTGGCCATGGCAAGCACCATGGCGTCCATCTTGCGGCGGCCTGCCGTGCCGGGCTTGTAGTAGTCCGTATTCTCTGCGTCGTTTACCGGGATGCCGAGAGCCTTGAGCATCTCACAGCCCTCATAGGCGGCATCCAGAATGGCAGCGCGCTGCTGTTTGGTGGCGCGGGTCAGGTCCCCGTTGCAGGCATAGCACACATAGCAGACCGGCAGAATGAACGCAATGTGGCACTTGAGCCACTCGTCCATATCGCTGTAGAACGTCAGCTTATACTTTGTGCCGTCAAAGGCGGTCTTGAGCCGGATGCGGAAGGTGCCGGAAAGCGGAGCCGTGGCACCGCCCACCGTCATGCCCACACCGGTGTGCACACTGACCACCCGGTCGCGCTCCCGGCGGCCTGCGGTGTTCTGGAAGCCAAAGGCGACCTTGTCGGCTGGGCGCTGCATGGCTTCCAGAACCTGCTTTGCATGGGGGTCGTTGCCCACGAATACAAAGTAGGGGCTCCGGTTGGCCTTGAGGACGGGCAGCACATCCGGCAATTGACCGGCCTGCAGCACCACGAACACAAGGTCGTAGAAGTCCTCCGGGGCCAGGACGTCGATGGTGCGCACCCGGTCCACCGTGGTTTTGCGCTGCGCCCATTGGCGGATGACCAGACCCTTCTGGTCGATGCGCTCCTTCCACTCCCCGCGTGCCAGCAAGGTCACGTCGTTCTTTTTGTTCTGCAGCAGCACATGGGCCAGTTCACAGCCCAGCACGCCGGCTCCGTACACCAGGATCCTCATGCAGATGCGCCTCCCTCATGAAATGGTTTCCGGGTTTATTTTTTCAAAAACGAGAAAAAACCTTTTTTCTCGTACGGTGCACTCGATACGCCCTTGACTTCGTAGCCGGTGGCGTTGATGACATCCCGCAGCTTTGCCTCGTCCAGAGCCTGTTCCGAGTGGATCACCGTCTGGCCCTTGGTGTGGGAAGAGGCCACTTTCTTTGCCTCCGGAAATGCCTTGCGCACGGCATCGTTGACATGGCTCTCGCACATGCCGCACATCATACCGTCTACCTTTACCACTGTTTCGATCATTGTCTGTTCCCTCCATGATGGTTTCTGCGCGCGTTCGGCGAGCCGCTGCACGTTAGTGAATACTAACCGCAGCTTTAAACAAAATGCTGTCGGGGTGCCCCGGCAGCAGTGCGGAGCGTTCCCCTTTTTGGGCCTGCGGCCCGGGCTGCTCAGAAATGCGCGCGCAATGTACAGCTTCATCATATCACACCGGTAGGCAAATTGCAAGCCGTGCGGTGCAAAGGTCAGTATTCGACGCCTTTGCGGGCGGCAATTCCCTTCTGATAGGGGTGGCGGATGCACTTCATCTCGGTCACATAATCGGCGGCGTCCAGCATCCACTGCGGGGCGGCATGGGCCGTGAGCACACATTCCTGCCCGGCGGGACGCTGCAGCACCGCCCGGCGAAGCAGGTCCTTGTCCACCATATCCAGTTCCCAGGCGCTGCCGGCCTCGTCCAGCACCAACAGGTCCGCTTCCTGCGCCATGGCAACGGTCAGGTTCCGGTCCTGCAGGGCCCGCGTGGCGGCCTTTTCGGCGTCGTTCATCTGAAAGACGAATTTCTGCCCGGCCTTGCCCCGGTAGACCGTGGCCCCCTGCTGCTCCAGCAGCGGGATCTCCCCGCTCTTGCCGCCCTTCAGAAACTGCACGATGACCACCTTTTTTCCGCTGCCCAGCGCCCGCAGCGCAAGGCCCATGGCGGCGGTGGTCTTGCCCTTGCCGTCGCCGTAATACAAATGCAGCAGTCCCATCTGTTCCATACTGTTCTCCTTATTCGTTCT